>Ga0335081_10012530_pt1 | contig 13753 bp, 14 predicted proteins | sample Lox_Sample_35_FD_206713 | JGI IMG/M metagenome (GOLD analysis project Ga0335081, IMG submission 206713) | Soil microbial communities from Loxahatchee National Wildlife Refuge, Florida, United States - Lox_Sample_3.5 | ecosystem: Environmental > Terrestrial > Soil > Wetlands | place: USA...
TCCCCCGATCGTCCGAAGTGGAGCGGGTGGTGCTGGCGCCGGTGCACGCGGTAGAGCGGGCCCGCCACCGCGACGAGCGGCAGGGCGCGCGTGGCGAAGTCGGCGGGCGGACCCGGGTGTGGACCGGGTCTCGCGTTAGGCGGCACCGTGCTCCCCGAAGGTGCGCGCGGCGCTCAGCACCGCCGCGAGGTCGCCCTCCTGGAGCGCGGCGAGGGGCGTCCGTTCCCCGAGCCGGGCATTCGATCCGGTGAGGAAGGCGAGCTGGGCCCATCCGTCGACCTTGGCGGCCGCGAGGAGCTTCAGCACCTCGGCCAGGTGAGGTAGGGTGCGGCCGCCCACGAACTGGGCCCCCGGGTAGCCGATGCGCCTCGCCTCGCCGCGGATCCCCAGGAGCTGGTGAGCCTGGTAACGCCGATGGACCCCGGCCGGCGTCATCCCGATGAGCTCGGCCACGCTGGCACCGTCGAGCAGGCCGCCAGCCCGCTCCTCGAGCCTCTTGCGGGCCTCGAGCCCGCGCACCCTGGCCCGGCCGAGGGCGTCGCCCTCGCGCCGGGCCGACCGCTCGGCCAGCCGGAGGAGGATCTCGGTGGAGGACGCCTTCTCGAGCCCGCGCGCCTCCTTACGGGCGAGCCCCGAAGCGGCCTCCATGGCCACCTCCACCACCCTGCGCATGAAGGCGAGTGGGCCGTCCCCGCGCCCGCCCATGGCGAGGGACGGGACGGCCACCGCCTGGGCGGCCAGCGCGCTGGCCAGCTGCCCGCGGGCGACCTTCCTCGAGTTCGGGGTCCGGGTGGGCACGGGAGAACCTGAGTTGATGGAATTGATATAGCACAAACGGCCATCAATTTCACCAACCAGGCCCGGCTTCAGCGCTCGCTGTCGAGCACGCGCATCTGGTGCTCGTCGTAGCGGGTCCCGGCCACCGCGGCGGCGGGCACCGCAGCCTCGATGCGCTCGAGCTCGTCCGGAGCGAGTTCGACCTCGAGGGCCCGGAGCGCCTCGGCGAGCTGGGCCCGGGTGCGCGCTCCGAGGACCGGCACGAGGTGCTTCCCCTTGGCCAGCACCCAGCTGATGGCGAGCTGCGCCGGGGTGAGGCCTCGCTCCGAGGCCAGGGCGGCGAGCGCGGCGATCAGGCGCGCGTTCTGCTCCCGGTTGGAGCCGGAGAAGCGGGGCAGGCGCGCGCGGAAGTCGCCCTCGGCGGCCGGCCGCGAGCCGCTCAGCAGGCCCCGCGAGAGCACGCCGTAGGCCGTCACGCCGATCCCGAGAGCCTCGAGGGCCGGGAAGATCTTCTCCTCGGGGCCCCGGCTGACGAGCGAGTACTCGATCTGCAGGTCCAGAATGGGGTGCACTGCCTGCGCACGCCGGATGGTCTCGAGCCCCACCTCGGAGAGGCCGATGGCCCTCACGTAGCCAGCCTTCACCATCTCCGCGATGGCGCCGACGGTGTCCTCGATCGGGGTGGCCGGGTCGAGGCGGGCCGGCCGGTAGATGTCGATGTGGTCGACCCCCAGGCGCTTCAGGCTGTAACCGAGGAAGTTCTTGACCGCCGCCGGGCGCGCGTCGTAGCCGACCCAGCTCTGGTTGGGGGCGCGCAGCGCGCCGAACTTGACCGACAAGAGGGCTTTCTCCCGCCGGCCCTTGAGCGCACGGCCGATGAGCATCTCGTTGTCGCCCTGCCCGTAGAAGTCGCCGGTGTCGAGGAGGCTCACGCCCCGCTCGAGCGCGGCGTGGATGGTGGCGATGCTCTCGCGCTCGTCGGCTTGGCCGTACATGCCGGACATGCCCATGCAGCCGAGCGCCAGGGGGAAGAGGCTAGGGCCGTCCCGGCCCAGGGTGCGTTGCCGTGTGGCCATCCTCAAAGCCTAGCGCGCGCGCCCGTGCCCCGCCAAGCGCGACCACGTCCACCGTCCGCAAAAAGGCACCCCGGGCGCCGTGGCGGCCCGGCCCCCTCCCGGGCGCTCGGCGCAGCGGGATCACTTGCGCAGCATCTTCAGGGCGTGCACCCAGTCGTTGTGACGCAAGCCCGGGATGCACCACAACATGCAGAGTGGCTCGATGGCGCGGGCAGCCTCGGCCGGCCCCATGTCCTCCGTCTCCCAGCCGAACTGGTCCAGCACCGCCTTGGCCTGGCGCTTCGCGCCCTCGTCGTTCCCGCAGATGAACATGCTGGGCTTCCCGCCCTTGAGCTCCGGGTTCACCATGAGCGCGCTGCCCACGCAGGAGAAGGCCTTGACGAGCTTCGCCGCCGGGGCCTGCGCCTGCAAGGCCTCCATGAGCGACCGGTCGAGCGTGGTGAAGAAGGGGAGCACCCCGTTCACCGGGGGCGCGTCGGCGATGGGGTTGCAGGTGTCGAGGACGGTCTTGCCGGACAACCGCTCGCCGCACTCCGCCACCGCCGCCGCGGCCGCCGTACCCTTGACCGCCAGCACCACCAGATCCCCGAAGGCCGCCGTCTCGGCGAAGGTTCCCACCCGCGCCTTGGCGCCCGCACCCGCCTTCCACGACGAGAGCTTGGAGGGCTCGCGCGATCCCCGCATGACGGCGTGGCCGTGCTTCAGAAACCCGTTCGCCAGCACCTCGCCGACCTGACCGGAACCGATCACTCCCACGTTCATGAGGGCCTCATCTCCCGCGGCCGCTGGCCGCGCGCTTCTCTCTTAGGAGCGCGCAGGGTCGTGTGCCGAAGCCCGGGCGGGCTCCCCACCGACCCTCTCGCCCCCGCCTGGGAGCTCTCGGGTGCGCGGCGGTCCCCTCGAACGCCGACCGGGGGTAGGTTCTCCCTCCCGGCCGGGGGACGTGAGGCCCGGGGCGCCTCGAGCTCGTCCACTGCTGCTCCCCGTCAGCCCGGCGCGTCGGCGCCCGGCGAGCGCGCCTCGGCGAGCGGGGACGCCACGGTGTCGGAGCCCACGATGAGCCCCACCACCTCGTCGGGGGTGGTCTCCTTCACGAGGCGCTCCCCGACCTTCTGGCCGCGGCGCATGACCACCAGGCGGTCGGCCACCTCGAACACGTCGTACATCTGGTGGCTGATGAGGATGATGGCGAGGCCCTGGTCCTTGAGCGTGCGCACCAGGTTCAGAACCTTGCGCTGTTCGGCGATGCCGAGAGCCGCGGTGGGCTCGTCCATGATGAGGACCTTGGCGTCCCAGTAGATGGAGCGCGAGATGGCGACCGCCTGGCGCTGGCCGCCCGAGAGGGTCCGGATGGTACTCCTCAGGGAGGGGATGTGGATGTCGAGCCGGTCGAGGACCTTCTGGGCCTCGGCCGCCATCGAGGCGTCGTCGAGCACGCGCAGGAGGCCAAGGCGCTTCCGCATGCGCTCGCGGCCGAGGAAGATGTTGGCCCCCACGTCCAGGTTCTCGGCCAGGGCCAGGTCCTGGTAGATGGTCTCGATCCCCGCCGCCAGCGCGTCCATGGGCGACTCGATCCGGGCCGGCTTCCCTTCGATCAGGATCTCGCCGCCGTCGGGATGGTAGACGCCCGAGACCATCTTGATGAGGGTGGACTTCCCGGCGCCGTTGTCGCCGAGCAGGGCCAGGGCCTCGCCGGCGCGCACCCCGAGGGAAACCCGGTCCACCGCCATGAGGCCGCCGAAGCGCTTGGTGATGTCCCGCGTCTCGAGCCGGTACTCCATGCCGCCTCCCTCACTTCCCGTCGACCTCGACGTAGCGTTCCACCACCACCGCACAGACCAGGATCGCCCCCACCAGGATGTACTTGTCGAAGGTGGGCGTGCCCGACATGCGCAGCCCGAGATCGAGCACCGCGATGACGAGGCAGCCCACCATGGTCCTCCCGACGGTACCCGAGCCACCGAACATCGAGGCGCCGCCGATCATCACCGCGGCGATGGCGTCGAGCAGGTTGCTCGCCCCGGCGTCGGCCTTCCCCGAGACGTACTTCAGGGCGTAGACGAGCCCCGCCAGCGAGGCGAGCACTGACGAGAGCGCGTAGACCTCGAGGAGGCGCCGCTTGACCGGGATACCAGCCCGGATGGCCGCGTCCCGGTTCCCTCCGATGGCGTACACGTGACGTCCGAAGCGGGTGCGGGCGAGGACGAAGGCCAGGATCCCGATGACCACGGCCGCCAGCACCACCACCAGGGGGACGAGCTCGACCACCGCCACGCCGCGCTCGACCTCCGGCCGGACGAAGAACGAGATCACGCCGCCGGGGGCGATGTAGAGCAGGTGGCCGCTCCCCAGGTCCGCCGCCAGCGCCGGCAGCCCCATCGCGTAGATACCGCGGATCACGAGCTCCGAGATCCCGTGGCACACCCCGAGCATGGAGAAGGTGGCGATGAAGGGGGGCACGCCGAGGTAGGCCACCAGCCAGCCGTTCACCAGGCCGGGCAAGACGCCGACCAGGAGGGTCGCCGCCGCCCCGATGAGCACGGCCGCCAGGGGGGGGGCCCCCGCGTTCGCCAACCCGTCGATGACCTTGGTGGCGATGATGGAGGCGAAGCCGAGGACGTACCCCACCGAGAGGTCGATGCCCCCGGTGATGATGACGAAGAGCTCGGCCACCGCCAAGAGGAACACCTCCACCCCGTAGAAGAGCAGCATCTGGGCCGAGCTCGGGTTCGCGAAGCCCTGCGCGGTGAAGCAGAAATAGAGGGTCTCCAGCACGAGGAAGGCCAGGATCCAGCGCCCCCCCAAGAGGGCGCGCAGCCGGCTCCCCAGCGAGCCGAGGCCGTGCGCGCGGTCCAGCGGCGAGGGCGTCTCGGGGTCGGGCAGGGTGTCCATGGGTCAGAACAGATCCGGGAAGAGCTTGTCGATGACGACCGCGATGACGAGGAGGACCCCCACCGCGATGTAGCGGTAGAAGGGCTCGACCCCGGAGATGGCCAGACCGTTCTCCATGAAGGCCAGCACCAGGACCCCTACCACCGAGCCCTGGATCCTTCCCTTGCCGCCCGACAGGCTGGCTCCGCCGATGACCACCGCCGCGATGGCGAAGAGCTCGTACATAGAGCTGAAGGTGGTGTAGTTGCCGATGCCGGTCTGGAAGACGTTGAACACGCCCGCCAGCCCGGCCAGAGCGGAGGAGAGGACGTAGATGCGGACCAGATGGCGGTCCACGTCGATCCCCGCGCGGACGGCGGCGTCCATGCTTCCGCCGATGGCGTAGGTGTGACGGCCGAAACGGCCGCGCCGGAGGACGAAGGCCAGCACCCCCAGCACCACCAGGATGAAGGGGAGCGAGAAGGGCACGAGGCGCCACAGCTCCCTGACCCGGGCGTCGGGAAAGCCGGCCGGCTTGTCGAAGAACGACACGAAGCTCCCGGGCAGGACGTAGAGCAGGTAGCCGTTGCCGATGCGGGGGAGCGCGTCGGGGAGTCCCGCCACCGGGAACCCCTGGCACAGCTTGAGGGCGACCCCGTTGGCGATGCCCCACATGCCGAGGGTGGCGATGAAGGGCGGCACCTTGAAGCGCGTGATGACGAGGCCGTTCACCAGGCCCGGCACGAGCGAGAGGAGGAGCGCGCCCGCGGCACCGAAGACGATCACCTCCCCCACCGGCCACCCGGCCGAGAGGGGGAGCTGCATGAGCTTGGCGGCCACCACCGAGGCGAGCCCGGCCACGAAGCCGATGGAGAGGTCGATGCCGCCGGTGATGATGACGAAGGTCTGCGCCGCCGCCAGCAGCAAGGGCAACGTCTGCAGGTGGACCACGTTCTGGAAGTTGACGACCGAGAGGAAGTTCGTGCCGGTGAGGCTGAACACCACCAGCAGCACCACCAGGAAGCAGGCTGCCCAATTGCGGGCCAGGGCTCGACCGGGACCGGAGGTGAAGAAGGTCCCCGCGCGGGCACGGCCCGCCTGCGGTGAAAATTCGGCCCCCGCGCCGGCGTCTGCGGCGTTCATGACCACCTTCCCCAGCCGGGTGGGACGGGCGCCCGCCTGCGGCCGCGCGCCCTCAGGGACGCGTGGCCGCACGCGAAGGAGGCGCCCTACTTCACTATTGGTAGATATACTGCTGCATCGCCGGGTCGTTCACGTTGTCCCGGGTGAAGAACTCGAAGCCGGGGAGGACCTTCTTCGGTACCTTCACGTTCTTCTTGTCCTTGAGGTACTTCACGCCCCAGTCCACCGCCAAGGAGCCCATCTCCCCCGGCTTCTGGGCCAGGACCAGGTCGACCTGCCCCTTCTTGAGGGCACCGATGAGCTCCTGGGTCGCGTCCCATGAGCAGATCTTGACCGCCCCGGTGAGGCCGGCATTGACCACCGCCTGGTAAGAGCCCTGGGCCGAGAAGACGTTGGTGCCGAAGATGCCGACGATGTCCTTGTTCTTCTGGAGGGCGGCCAGGGTCTGCTCCTGGGCCTTCTGCTGCACGTCCTGGCACCACTCGACCCCCACCACCTGCATGTTGGGGTACTGGGCGATGCCGGCCTTGAAGCCCTTCACCCGGCCCTGCACGGAGGAAGCGTCGGGGTTCGTGGCCTCGCAGAAGACCTTGCCCTTCTCCCCCACCATCTTGGCGAGGTGCTCGGCCATGAGCTTGCCGCCGAGTTCATTGTCCGACCCGATGTAGGAGAGCGGGAACGAGTAGTCGCTCTTCTTCGAGTAGTCGCCGTCCCCGATGAACGTGTCGACGGTGATGATCTCGGTCCCCTTGTCGTAGATGGCCTTGAGCGGGGCCTTGAGGGCGTCGGTCGAGGTCGGGGCGATGAGGAGCAGGTCGTACTTCTGACGGGCGACGCTGGCCTGGAGGATGGGGACCTGGTTCTCCGGGCCCCAGGCCTTCGGGTACTCGGCCACCGTGAGGTCCACGCCCATCTCGGCGCACTTCGCCTTAATCCCCTTCTCCATCGTGTAATAGAACGGATCGGCGACCCCGGGCATGAACAGCACCTTCAGCTTCGCCTGCGAGAATCCCGGTCGCGCCACGAATAGGCCAAGAAGGACCGCGACGACAAGGAGGATGGACTTTCTCATACGCACGCTCCCGTGAGTGAGGCGTCGAGCCGCCAAGCTTCCCCCGAATGCATCACCGGCTATTCATATGCCCCTGCGGAGGAGGCGCAGGCGGCCCGCTCGGGGCGTCACCAGGTCCTGCGGGGCGACGAGCGTCGCGGAGGTCTACCGGGCCCTGGGCGGGCGTTCTGCACGAGCTGACTTAAGCCGTTCGCTCGCCTCCCGTTTTTGGCCTGGGCGCGAGGCGATACCGCGGGCTCCGAGCCCCGCTTCGCCTGCGGCCTCGCGCCGCAGTACGAGGGAGCCTTTCTTCCTCGCGCGGGGGGCGAGCCTCGAGCCAGTCTCGGACGCCCCCTCCCCTAGCGCGGCGACGGCGCCGGGCGGCCCGCGACCCGGCTCCTCCCGGCCATTCCAGGATGAGCCACAATCGCCTCGACACGGGACCTCGACCTCTATCGCTTCTGCCGGGTGTGCGGCCTCGCGAGCGGACGCGGCGTCCCAAGGTGGTCCACCCAGAGGAGCCCAGATTCCCTGCGGAGCCCGCACCGCGGAGGCCCGCCGCTCACCCCTGCAAGTAAGACGTCCATCGCTCCGGGGCGCCGTCCGTCGCAGGGGCCGCCCGGCGGGTGGCCAGCGTGCCTAGCCTCCTCGCCGGTGCGACGTGTCGACTTCTTCCGCAGTGGGTTATCTTGCGCGTCGCCTGGGAGGTCTTCCGGTGAAGACGGCGGAAAAGGGGTTTCGCTTGCACCTCGACCTCGGGCCCGAGGTGACCTCACCCCGGGCGAGGACGCGCCCGCACGCCCGCTACGCCATTGGCCGGGCGCTCCTCCTCACCGCGTCCGTCGACACGGTGTTGGCCGGCTTTTTCGCGCTCGCGCTCGGCCAGCCGTTCCAGGTCTGCTTGGTCTACTCGCAGGCGATCGGCCTCTCCATCTGCCTGCTCAGCTTCGGCGCGTACCGGCTCCTCGGCGCCGAGAAGGGAAAATGGCAGGCCTCGCTCGTCGCCATCCCCCTCGGCGGCGTCATCGGGATCGCGATCGGGCGATTCTGGGAGAGCGGCTATGCCCTCCCGGTCCCGCTCGGTGACCCCCGCACGCTGGCGGCGGCGCTGGTCGGGGCGGTCATCTGCGGCGCGGCCATGTCGTATTACTTCCACTCCCAGGTCGCGCTGGCGCGCGGACGGGCCGAGCTGCGCGAGGAGCTGCTTCGGCGCGCCGAGGACGCGCAGCGCATCACCGAGGCCGAGCTCAAGCTCCTGCAGGCCCAGATCGAGCCCCATTTCCTGTTCAACACCCTCTCCAACGTTCTCCAGCTCCTCGAAGCCGATCCGCAGGCCGCGCGGCGCATGCTCATGAACCTCACCAGCTACCTGCGCGCCTCGCTGCGTCGGACCCGGTCCGGTGCCACCACCCTCGACGAGGAGCTCGAGCTGGTCCGCGCCTACCTGGAGATCCAGCAGGTGCGCATGGGCGCCCGGCTCGCCTACCGGATCGACTGCCCGCCCGAGCTGCGCGACCTCCCCCTGCCCCCGTTGCTCCTGCAGCCGCTGGTGGAGAACGCCGTGCAGCACGGGCTCGAGCCCCGTCCTTCTGGCGGCGAGGTGACGGTCTGCGCCGCCCGCGAGGAAGGCGCCTTGGTGCTCGAGGTGAAGGACACCGGGGTCGGCCTCGCCGCCGACCATCCGCCCGGGCTCGGGCTCGGCAACGTGCGGGCCCGCCTGCGGGCCCTCGCCGAGGGCCAGGGCACCCTCGTCCTCAAGCCGAGCCCACCGCACGGCTTGTGCGTACGGCTCACCCTGCCGCTCAAGGAGGGCGTCCTCGGGAGGGCCGGGTGAGACCCTGCTCGGCGATCTTGGCCGACGACGAGCCCCACCTCCTCGCCCAGCTGCGAGGGCACCTTCTGGCCTGCTGGCCGGAGCTCTCGGTGGTGGGCGAGGCTCACGACGGCCCGAGCGCCCTGGAGCTCATCGAGACGCGCGGTCCGGACGTGGCCTTCCTCGACATCAAGATGCCAGGCATGAGCGGTCTCGAGGTCGCCCGGCGCTGCGCGGGCCGCTGCCACGTGGTGTTCGTCACCGCCTTCGACGACTACGCGGTGGAGGCTTTCGAGAGGGCGGCGGTGGACTATCTCCTGAAGCCGGTCGAGCGCGAGCGCCTCGCCTCAACGGTGGCCCGGCTGAAGAGGAGCCTCGGTCCCTCTCCCCCCGACCTAGCAGGGCTGTTCGAGAGCCTGGCGGCGGGCCTCAAGCCGGCCCCCTCGCACCTCGAGTGGCTGCAGGTCCAGCACCGACAGGACCTGGTCCTCGTCCCGGTCGAGGACGTGGACGTCTTCCAGGCCGCCGACAAGTACACGCTCGCCCTCTCCCACGCGGAGGAGTACGTACTCCGCACCACCCTCAAGGAGCTCGAGGAGCAGCTCGATCCGGCGCGCTTCTGGCGCGTGCATCGCAACGCCATCGTGCGGGTGGCCGCCATCGCCCGCGCGAGCCGGGGCCTCGCGGGGCGACTCGTGCTCCACCTGAGGGAGCGGGATCGCGTGGTGCCGGTGAGCCGGGCCTACGCCCACCGTTTCAGGCAGATGTAGGGTACGGGGCCCTTCACTCGAGGCCTCCGCCAGCGGGTCAGGGGGCCGTGGTCGGCTGGGCCGAGCTGTTGATGGTGATGGTGGCGTTGGGCGTCGCCATCGTCCCCTTGTGCACGGTACAGAAGTAGGGGACCACCGTTCCGTTGGCAGCGCTCGCGGGGACGGTGAAGGTGGCCGTGCCGACGAAGGGTTGGGTGTCGAAGGAGATCCCGGCCACCACACCTAGCGTGAAAGCTCCGCTCACCGCCTCGCTCGTCACCGAGTGCTGCATCCCGTCGTTGTTGATGACGGTGACCGTCGCGCCGGGCGGTACCTGGAGGTTCTGGGGCGCATAGGCGAAGTTGGTGATGCTGATGTAGAAGCCCTTGGGGGGCGTCCCGCCGCCCGAGCTGCTCGATCCTCCGCAGGCGAGCGCCGCGCAGGCCACCGTCGCCCCTAGCCAAAGCCACTTGCTCATGCCGATCCTCCTCGTGCGCCGGTCCGGCTCACCGCCACGAGAACACCCGAGGCTCTCCCAGCGTGACGGCCCACGACGGGCCCAGGTCCCGCCGAGGCATGGACGGTTCGCCCCGCGCGGGAGCCTCAACTCGTCGGAAGGGGCTCGAGCAGCACGTCCACCACCACCGTGACCACATCCTTCACGGCGATCTTGACGAAGAGCACCTCCGCCGGCTTCACCTCGATGCCAAAGTCGGCGAGGCGGAGCGGGATGCGGCCTCGCACCCGGATGGTCCCCGCGGGAGAAGCCGGCTCGACGTCGAGCTCGAAGCGAATGGGCCGCGACACGCCGTGCACGGTGATCGTCCCCTCCACCGCCACCTTGGCGGGACCGCCGGGGGTGAAGGGCGTGGTCGGCCCCCCCGACTTGAGGTCGAGGACGACGTCGGGAAAGGCGATGGCGTCGGGGCCCGAGGCCGGGAGCCGGTTCATCTGGTCGCACACGTGTTCGCGCGGGAAGCGCGAGCGCGCGTAGTCGAGCCCCATCGCCTCGCGCAGGTGGCAACCTCGCTTGGGGTCGTCGCTGCGAAAGGCGTCGAGCGGGACGACGAGCCGGCCTCCCTCGAGGTCGAGGGTCTGCGGATCGAGGTGCAGCGTGCCGTCGACGGCGGTCACCTGCTCCCGGTGCGTGCCGAGCGTGTAGGGAACCTCCACCCAGAACCCCTCGGGCGGCAAGCGGACTCCGTAGGCATGGGGATCGGCCCGGGCCGGGGTGGCGAGGAGGGCGCCGAGGAGCGCAGGGACTAGCAAGGTTCGGCGCACGTCGGCGCTCCGTGGGGCGAGGTCCTAGAGGAGGTCGAAGAGGTAACCGAGGCGGAAGTTCGCATGGACGAGGCGTCCGGGGTAGGCGTCGAGCTCCGCCACCGCCTCGAAGCGCTTCGCCAGGACCACCCTGAGACCGGCCTGCAAGGAGAGGACCGTGCTGTCGCTCGTCAGCACGGTCCCGTCGCTCGAGACCCGGAACCGGCCGTGGAGCCGGACGAGGCCCAGCCCTGCGTAGGGGGTGATCCGTGCCCGGCCTACCGCGAAGTCGCGCCCACCCGCCAAGTCCGCCCCGTAGACGAAGGTCTCGAGGCTGTCCCGGGTGAGCGGGTCGGTGACCGGGCTTCGCGAGAACGCGTAGACCGCGTGGCTGCGCAGGGCGATCGAGAAGGGACCGGGCGCGTAGGCCAGGCCGGCCTCGAGGGCGCCGTAGTCGGTGGTGACGCTGGCGAGGGTGACCGGCGGGATGTAGGCGATTCCGGCGAAGGCCCGGAAGCCTTCCGGCGCCGGCAGCCCCAGCATGAGCCGCGGCCGCGGGAAGAGCGGCGTGTGGTCGGAGGCGGTGATCTGCCGCCTGCTGCCGGTGGCTCCGTCGATGGGGGGCACCGTGATGAGCTCCACGCCGGGGTCGAGCTCTAGGGGCCGAAAGGCGGCCGGCGCCTCGGCCGGGGGCAGGTCGAGGAGCAAGCAGTGGATATCGATGAGGCGCTGCTGCTGGTCGAGCATGGTCTGGGCCCCCGCGGCCTGGGCGGCGGCGAGGAGCGCGACAAGCGCGGCGGCCCGGACGGCGCTCATGGCCCCGGCGCCCGGGCCAGGCCGGCCCGGTAACGCCCCGAGGCGTCGAAGCCGGCGTAGTACAGGGTCCAGGTCGCACCGTCGAGGAAGACCGAGGGCGAGGTGAGGCCGCCCGAGTCGAACTCGCCCGGCGGCCCGGGGTCGAGCGCCTCGCTCTCCGCTCCCCCGGCGTTCACCTTGATCCAGGTGACGCCGTCGTTCGACTCGGCATAGCCGATGAAGCCCTGGCTCGGCCCCCCCACCGTAGGGTCAGCCGACGGGCAGGCGCGGTACCACATGCGGTAGAGGTCCGACTGTTCCTTCACCACCGTCGGCTGATAGGCACAGGCGGCGTCGAAGGCGCCCGGGTTGCCGACGTCGAGGACGGCGCCGTCGGCGATCTTCCCCCGCACCTTGGTCCAGTGCCGCGCGTCCGTCGAGACGGCCAGGGCCACCCGCCAGGTGTCGGTCACGTCGTTGGCCGAGTAGTACATCTTGTAGCCGTCGCCGTCCTTGATCACCCGGGCGTAGGCCACCTGCTGCGCGTCGATGTCGCCGGCGGCACCGAGCGGGAGCACGCTCCCCCCTGGGCCGTCGCCATCGTAGAACTTGGTCCAGTGCACGCCGTCGGTGGACTCGGCGTAGCCGATGCGGCGGTCGTCGGCGAGCGGGTTCTGCCCGGCCGCGGCTGCACAGTTCTGGTAGGGCTGGTCGCTGCCGCTGTACCACATGCGGTAGACCGCCCCGTCCTTCAGCACGTACGGTCCATCGGTGAGGTAGCTATCGAAGGTCCCGGGGGACCCGTCGTCGAGCACCGCGCCGCCGAACGCCGTCCCGGCCACGCGCCCGAAGGAGACCCCGTCGGTCGAGGTCGCGAGCCCGATCCTGAAGTGCGCGTTGCCCAGGCCCGGGCAGCTCCCGCTCGCGTCGGCGCCGCCGTAGTAGAGGTAGGTGACCCCGCCGTCCTCGAAGGCGCTCACCGTGAAGTTCCCCACTTCGTCGAAGGTGCCCGGACCGTCCGGTCCAAGGACCGAGCCGTTCTGGCCGGTCGGCGAGTCGAGGACCTTCTGCCACTTGAGCGGGATGATGCTGGCGGTGTCCGCCGTGCATCCCGCGAGGAGAGCCACCACCCCGCAGAACCCGCGGCCCCACCCCACCCTCATCGCTCGCTCCAGGGCCAGGGCCCCTCGCGAGAGCGGTGGAAGGGCCATCCACCGCGCGCCGCGGGCCGGGGAGACCGGACACCCTCGAGGTCGTGAGTCTCGATCCGCACCTGCACCTTGTCCCAGGCCTATACACGCCATCCCGGCGGCAGGTGCCATCCCGTGCGGGCCTCGGCCCCGCGCGCCCTCGCGGGGCCGCTCCCTGGCGGCCCCACCGAGGGCGGCTCAGCCGCCTATCGAGCGTCGAGGGCTCCCACCGTCGGCCGGGCACGCCATCCGGGCTCAGGGCCCCTCGCCTCAGGCCGGCGGGGCGGCGGCGAGGGGAGGCTCCGGCGGCGCGGGCACCGGCGCGTCCGGCAGGACCGGGGCGACCGCCCCGTGCAGGCCGAGGCGCTCGGCGATGGGGACCTGCGAGCGGATGACGAGCGCGGTGAGCTCGGCGAGCGGCAGGCCCCACTCCTCGGCCCCGCGCAAGATGCACCGCCGGTCGACGCTGCGGGCGAAGGCCTTCTCCTTCATCCGCTTCAGCACCGACTCCACCGGCAGGTCGGCGATGCGCTTCGAAGGGCGCACCAGCGCACAGGCGCCCACGAACCCGGAGAGCTCGTCGGCGGCCAGGATGGCCTTCTCCATGTCGGTGACGCGATCGATCCCGGTGTACTCGGCGTGGGCCCCCACGGCGCGGATCACGTCCTCGGGCCAGCCGCGCTGGCGCAGGATCTCCATGCCCCGCCAGACGTGCCCCTCCTCGGTCGGCCAGCGCTCGTAGTCGAAGTCGTGGATCATCCCCACGACGCCCCAGCGTTCGACGTCGGCCGCCCCGAGCACACCCCGGCTGCGCGCCAGTTCTCGCATGGCGGCCTCCACCGCCAGGGCGTGGCGGCGGAGCGGTTGCGACTCGGTGTACTCGACCAGGATGGCCCAGGCCGCCTCGCGCGTCGGGGTTGGCATCCCACCATGGTAATGGAGCGCCGCCGCGCCCGCACCTTCCCGCTCGGCAGGCCAGCGGGGATCCTCCGCGGCGAGGGGCTGCGCGTGCTACCTTGCGAGCCGTG
>Ga0335081_10012531_pt1 | contig 13752 bp, 18 predicted proteins | sample Lox_Sample_35_FD_206713 | JGI IMG/M metagenome (GOLD analysis project Ga0335081, IMG submission 206713) | Soil microbial communities from Loxahatchee National Wildlife Refuge, Florida, United States - Lox_Sample_3.5 | ecosystem: Environmental > Terrestrial > Soil > Wetlands | place: USA...
TACGCGTCCTGGCACCAGTGGAAGGCAAAACAGCGATCGGTGTCGAAGCACCCAACACGGTGCGGGACACAGTCACCCTCGGCGACGTCCTGCCCGCTCCTGGCGACGGTTCACCGCTGGTCGTGGGCCTGGGCCGGGACATGGACGGCCAGCCGGTCACAGCCGATCTCGCGAAGATGCCGCACCTGCTGATCGGCGGTGCGACCGGCGCCGGCAAGTCCGTGTGCGTGAACACGATCATCACGTCGCAGCTTGCCCGCTGCACACCCGCCCAGGTGCGCCTGGTGCTGGTCGACCCGAAACGCGTCGAGCTAGCCCCCTACGCGGGTATACCGCACCTGGCTATGCCGATCGTCACCGATCCCGCCCGGGCGGTCACCGCGCTGCGGACCGTCGTCGCCGAGATGGACCGCCGGTATCAGTTCCTCGCCGACGCTGGTGTCCGCAACATCGACGCCTACAACACGCGTGCTGGCACGCCGTTGCCGTACCTGGTCACCGTGATCGACGAGCTCGCTGACCTGATGATGGTCGCTGGTAAAGCCGTCGAAGCGTCCGTGGTTCGTATCACGCAGCTGGGCCGGGCAGCGGGTGTTCACATGGTCGTCGCGACGCAGCGGCCGTCTGTGAACGTGGTCACGGGCCTGATCAAGGCGAACATCCCGTCGCGGCTGGCGTTCACCACAGCCAGCCAGGTTGATTCGCGGGTGATCCTCGATCAGACCGGTGCCCAGCATCTCACCGGCAAAGGCGATGGCCTGTTCTTGCCGGTCGGCGCTCTGGTGCCAGCCCGTGTACAAGCCGCCTACGTCGCTGACAGCGAGATAGACGCTGTGGCTGCCTGGTGCATAATACAGGCTGCCCGTGTCGCGTCTATGGCTGCCACAGCGCCGTCTGCGGCCACTTGCGGGCGGCATGCGCGCCCCGGTGACGGTGACGACGCTGAGCAGGTGATCCGGGAGGCTGCCGGGCTGGTTACTAGCACGCGGTTCGGGTCGGCTTCGATGATCGCCCGGCGGCTGAAACTGCCGATGGATGCTGCCCGTGACGTCATGGTCGAGCTGGAGCGGCGTGGTGTCGTCGGCCCGCTGAACGGTTCGCTGCGGCCGGTGCTTGCGCCGCGGTCTGCCTGATGTGTGGTGGTGTGGGTGGTTGCCGGGGTGTGGGTTGCGGCAACACTCACACGAATCAGGTTGCATGTGGGACGGGGTTGCGGTAGTGTTTCTGTCATGAGGTCAACCACCCGGAGGAGAATCGCGATGACAGATGACGTGGATTACGACGTGGATTACGACGTGGAGTGCCCGGCCTGTGGTTCTGCTGACATTTGCCGCGAGCCTGCCGCCGCTGACCGTCACCGGGGCGGTGATGTGTACGTTTGTGATCACTGCGGACACGAGTGGGACGACTGATCAGGTTTACTACTGGGCAACCCCGTCTGGCTGTGGCCGGGCGGGGTTTCCGTTTGCAACACGAATCAGCTTGCATGTGGGACGGGGTTGCGTGTAGGGTAGTGACATCAGCAGACACCCGGAGGGGGAAACACCCGTGAGCTTCACGCCAACCGCACAGCAACAGGCCATCATCAGCGCCTACCTGCGCCGCGAAAACCTCGTCATTGAGGCATACGCAGGCACCGGCAAGACCACGACCCTGCTGCAGCTCGCGCAGGCCAAGCGCACCAAAGTCCTGTACGTCGCCTACAACGCATCCGCGAAACGGCAGGCCATGGCCAAATTCCCGCAGCATGCCACCTGCACCACCAGCCACGGTCTCGCGTTCCGGCCCATGAGCAAGCTCGCTCAGCGTGCCGTTGCCCGCACGCCCCGCAAGACCAGCCTGCAGAACGCCCGCATCCTCGGCATCAACGGCCCGACCCGCATCTCGAAAGACGTCGTTCTCGCACCAGGACAGGTCGCCAGCCTGGTCATGCAGACCATCCGCCGGTTCTGCTATTCCGCTGACGACACGATCACCAGCCGCCACGTCGCAACGGACATGCGCGGCATGGATTCCGCTGCCGCCGCCGCGCTGCGGGACATCATCCCGCCGATCGCCCGCCGCGCCTGGGAAGGTGACCTGTCCCGGCCGGACGGGGAACTGCCTTACACCCACGACTGCTACCTGAAGCAGTACGCGCTCACCCGGCCGCGCCTGCACGCTGACGTGATCCTGCTGGATGAAGCGCAGGACACCAATCCCTGTGTTGAGGGCATGATCCTCGACCAGGCCCGGTACGGCACCCAGCTTGTCCTGGTCGGTGACCAGTATCAGGAACTGTACGGATGGCGCGGCGCGACCAACTCGATGCGGAAGTTCGCTGCCCAGCCTGACGTGACCGTCTTGTCGCTGACGCAGTCGTTCCGGTTCGGCCCGGCGATAGCGGGTGCGGGGAACGACTGGCTGACGTTGCTGAAAGCCCGCGAGCAGCTGTCCGGGTGGGACAGGCTGCAGTCGACGGTCGGGGAGATCGACCCGGCTGTGCGCGGCAGCAGGGCGATCCTGTGCCGCACCAACGCTGAGGCGCTCAAGCAGGCACTTGCTGAGCTTGGGGCCGGGCGGAAAGTTGGCCTGGCAGGCGGTGTCACCGAACTGAAGGCCCTGACCCTGGCGGCGGCGGATCTGAAGAACGGCAAGCCGGTTGAGCATCCGGAGCTGATGGGGTTCCCGACGTGGGGTGCGCTGCAGGATTACGTCGAGCATGACCCGGCCGGGGAGGACCTCAAGCGGTTCGTGGACCTGGTGGACGAGCACGGCCCGGATGGTTTGCTGCAGATCCTCATCAAGATCGTGAAAGAGGATGAGGCGGATGTGGTCGTGTCGACGGTGCACAAAGCAAAGGGGCTTGAGTGGGATTTCGTGCGGATCGCCCCGGATTTCCGGAAGCCGAAGCAGGATCCGTCGCTGGAGGGCGCGCTGCCGGAGATTCCGCGGGAACTGGCGATGGTCGCCTATGTGGCGGTGACGCGGGCGCAGAAGCGGCTGGACCCGGCGGGTCTGGCGTGGGTCGCCGACTATTTCAGCGGTGACGCGGAGGACGCTGAGGAGCCGGCGTGCGTGACCGCAGCGGAGGCTGTCACTGTGGTGCCGTTCGACGTGACCAGCGCTGCGGAGGTAGCGTTCATGGCTGAGCTGATCGGCGCAGCAGGCTGACCTGCTGGCGAGATACTCCCCCGTCTGGGTCGTCACGACCAGGCGGGGTTTCCTTTCGCCCCGGGCAGGGGGCCGCGGCGTTCGTCTGTGCCGGTGTACCGGTAGACCACGGTGTCAGAGTCGGTGAAGACGTGCATGACGTACCGGGCGAGGATGACGGTGCGGTGGCGGCGGTCGGGTGCCGGGGCGTAGAAACGGTGCTGTTGCAGGGGAGTGACCGGTATTGTCGTTTCGGTTCCGTCTGCGGGGCCGCCGTGGTGGACGGCGGTGACTTTCCTGGTGGGGCGGGTGTATGCGTCACGCCAGGTGCCGGTGCTCATGCTGCCGCGCCGGGGATGAGCCGCAGCACCGGCCGGTCCTGATCAGTGTCGGTGTCGTCTGGCGGGATGGGTGTGCGGCACCACGGGCATTCCGTCCGGCCTGCGGTGAGGAACGCTTCCTCGCAGGTTTCGCAGCGGATCGTGCCGTACGCGGACAGCCACGACCCTGCTGATATGCCTTTAAGTTCCGTTACCGCCCAGACCAGTGCGTCGACACGGTCCGGTGAATCCAGGCCATCCGGGGTCCAGGACACCATCTGGTCTTCGAGATCAGGGAACACGCCGACGTGATGTATCCGCTGCTGCTCGTACAGGGCGGATACCGGTTCGGCGCGTGTCCGTTTCCCGCGTGTTGCCCGCACTGCCCGGTACGGCACCATCGGGTCCACAGTGCGCAGGAGGCTCGCTACGAAGTCGCCGCCGTTGTTCACCTCGGCGACGACACAGTCGGCCTGGTGGTCGTGGTAGGCGCGGACAGCGGCACGCATGCACGCGTCGGGGGTGCCGCGCATGGTGAGGTCGGCGAGTACGTAGCCGTGGCCGTCTCTGCCTTCGCCGGCGACGATGATGCCGGTTTCGTCGGAGTCTTCGCCGGAGGTGACGGCGGGGTCGATCGAGACGACGACACGGATCAGGTCGGGGACGTCTTCGGGGCGGACCCGGGCGCGTTCAATGTCCGCGCTTGACCAGAGGGCACCCTCGATGTCATCGAGAAGGCGGCCTTCAAGCTCCTGGGCGCCGAGGCGTGTGCCTTCATAGCGGCGTCTGAGTTCTGTCAATGCGGCCTGGGACAGGTTGGCGGCGTTTTCCCAGGTTGAGCCGCGGGTGATGTGGACGGAGCCGTCGTCGCGGGAGACGAGGTCGCGGATGAGGGCTGTGGGGCGGGGTGTTGTGGTGACGACGACGCGGGGGTGCTTGCCGATGCGGAGCGCTGGCATGAGGGCTTCGTACCAGGCTGCGGGGTATCGCCAGGATCCGAGTTCGTCGCACCATGCGCCGTAGAGGTTGGATCCGCGGAGTCGTTCGGGCTGGTCTGCGGAGTAGCCGAAGATGTGGGCGCCGGAGGCGACGGTGAGTTCGAGGCCGCTTTTGTTATATTCGCGTAGTTCGCCGGGTTGTAGCGCGGCGAGCAGGCCAGTGGAGCCTTCGAAACACGTTTTCTTGACATCTCGGAATGTTGGGGCGATTACTGCCCATTCACTGCCGGGTGTTGCAAGTGCTTGCTCGGCTAGCCAATTACTGCCAATCCAGGATTTCCCGAATCCACGTCCGCTCAAGATCAAAAAGACGTGGTAGGTGTCATCCGCAGCCTCGCACCCGCAGCGGAACCCGTTACCGTCCGGCAGGCAATGCCCCGGATCATCCGGGGGCAGTTGCTTCGGGCGGGCTAGTTTCCGCCACGGCCGGTTGCTGTGACTGCGGAGCTGCTCGGCGACGCGGCGGTCTCGCTCAGCGAGCAGCTGCCGCAGGTAGGCGAGGCGGTCAGCCGGGGCTTGGATGATCTGCGCTGGCCTGGTTGCCAAGTTCTTTTTCCAGCCGCGTGATCTCGTCTTCGATCATGTCCCTGGTCACGACCTCGACCTTTGCCCGGTTGGGAGCGTCGAGGCCCTTGAGTTTCCGCCAGGATTCGGAGACGCGGAGGAGGGCGAGGCCGGCCTGGATGTTGGGGCCGTCATCGACGAGGGGCTCGCCGGTTTCGGGGTGGACGGCGATTTTCCCGGATGCTGAGGTGACGAGGTGGCGGGTGATGGCGATGCGTTCGAAGAGGCGGCGCAGGGCCTGGAGGCGTTCGGCTTCCATCTGGATGAGGGGGTCTGCTTCTTCGCGGTAGGCGTCGCGTAGGCCGCGCTGGACTGCCCGGTAGGCACCAGATTTGTCCCGGTAGTCCATCTGGCGGGCGATCTGGTCGTAGGTGAGGCCCTGGCGGGCGAGAGCGAGCGCGCGGATGTCCTTGTCAGCGGCGGCGAGGGTTCTGCGGCGCGGCATGACCTCACCACCAAACGACTTGCATGCATGACGGGGTTAGAGTAAGGTTCCTGTTATGACAAACACCGATGCCCGCACATGGACCGCCATAATCAAGATCAACGGCTATCAGCCCGTCGAAGCCCCCCGCAGCAGCGGAGACCTCAAGAGCATGCAGAAAGCAGCCGCAGTCGAGCACGCAAAATACCTGCTCAAGCAAGCGGACGAGACCGTGGCAGTGATCACTCTCCGGAAGACAACCGCCGCGCATGGCACCGTGAACAATGCTCACATCACTGTAAGCACCGATGGCACCCGAACCTGGGTCCAGTAACCAGTACACAACCGGCACAGGGGGGGATTCGCGATGGGACTGGCACGGGAACTGTCAATGGGGCGATCACGACGGGGACAGACAGTCACGCCGGGCAGTATTGACATCGCCGCGCTGCGCCGGTACCTGCTCGCTGACTCGCCGGACCTGGAGAACTTCGCTGCGACCCTGCAGCGCGCCAGGATGCAGGCTAAGACGATGCGGCCGGACGAGGGGGTTATCTACCTTCAGGCCCGCCGCCGGTATGCTCAGCTGACCGAAGACGCCCCCGCAGAGGGCGGCTCGCTGTAACGGGCCGCTCTCTTGCTGACTTTGGCGCGGACATCCTGCCGGTACAGGTCAGTGAATTCTCTGCCCAGGGTCATCAGGTAGGCGGCAATCCGCTGGTATCGCTCCTGATCAGTGATGATCATTGGCGTGCGGATGGCGTTATTGGCCATCGTGTGGAATACGCGCGGGCCGCCGCGGCCGTTTGAATGGCTTTTATGCACGCTGACTTTCGCGCTCTCGGGGAATAGGCGCTGGAGCGGGACGGCGCGTTCATGATTATATTTGGCGCGCATTCCTGTTTTCGATTCGGTTTCCTTCGTGTATATCAGGGTGGGTACTACGAGGGCTGTTGCCGGGGATGCGCTGCTGCCGTACTGGTAGGCGTGGATAATGTCATCCTCGAATGGGCCGAACCAGTTTTCGCGGCCTGGGCCGACCTGTTCCACGAACAGGGAATACGGAAAGCCGGGACGTGAAACCTTGAGGCTCCACCGGTTCGGGCTTACCGAGCCGAGGAATGCGCCGACCATCCGCCCGTTGGTGGACAGGACCAGCGCGGCGAGGATATCCGCGTACATTCCCATGCCGCCGTGGTTGGCTGCGACGCGGACGCCTGCGGCGCGGTGCCGGAAGCAGGAGATGCTCCTGATGTTGTCGTCCAGCTGGAGGACTGCCCAGTAGCCGCGTTCCTCGGCCAGGCGGCAGGCGTATTCGCGGCCGGCGAATGCTCCGAGGAACCCGCCTGGTTCCGGGGGTTTCAGCGCGGTCCAGTGCGCGGCGGCGTATTCTTCTGCCCAGGCGCGCGGGTACGCGGCGATCTCGTGGCCGTCTGGTTCGTAATCGGCGGCGTCTTCGTCCATGACGGCCCATACGGGGTCTGCGGTGATGCCATGCAGGTCAGGCAAGAGCCTGGCTGTGGGACGTTGCTTGAGGGTGCGGCGTCCGCCGCTGATGACTACCGGGAGTATGCGGCTGAGTTTATCTTCTGGAGTAAACGACATTGGTTACCCCTGGCATGTCGAGGATGCCGGGTGCCGCTTTGTCTGCGCTTTCCTGGGAGTCGAAGGTTACGGTCAGGTTGAATTCTGGGATCAGGTGGCCTGTTATTTCCGGGTCAAATGACAGTTTCGAGTCTTCCTGGGATTCCTCGTGCTGGCTGATTATGTTTTCCCAGTCGGCGAGGTCGAGAATGGCGGCAAAGTCTTCGTCTAGGCCGTCCATTTCGCTGATGAGCAGGGGGTAATCCCAGGATGTGTAATCGTGGGTGCGGTTGTCGACGATGCGGAATGCGCGGGCCTGCTCGGGGGTAAGGTGGCTTGCGATGATGACGGGGACTTCCGGGACGCGGAGGTATTTCGCGGCTTCGTAACGAGTATGCCCGGCAATGATGATCATGTTCTGGTCTGTGACCAGGGGCTGTTGCCAGCCGAATTCGCGGATGGATGCCGCGCATTGCATGATGGCTTTCTGCGGGACTTTCCGCGGGTTATCCGGATAGGGTTTCACGTCGGCGAGCGGTATGAGGGTGACTTCGCCCAGCGGGCTGGGAGCCGCGGGCGGGTTGTCGGTCATGCACGGGCTCCTCGGCTGGTGAGCGGTGCGTGATCGGTGAAATGGGGGCGGATCTGGTTGTGATACATGGCCAGGGCGGATGCGATCGCCATGTGCATATCCAGGTATCGGTATGTGCCGAGACGTCCGCCGAATAGCGTGCAGGGTTCACGAGCGGCCATTTCCCGGTAGACGGCGAGGCGGGTGCGGTCTGCGGGAGCGCTGATCGGATAGTACGGTTCGTCATCGCGGCTGGCGGGCCGGGATTGCTCTTTCATGATCACTGTCTGATTTGGGGGATACCAGTCACGTTCGGGATGGAAATGCCGGAATTCGTGGATGCGGGTGTACGGCACGTCCGCGTCCGCATAGTTCATGACGGGTGTTCCCTGAAAATCCGCAACCGGGAGTACCTGCAGATCGAAGTCGAGGGTGCGCCAGCCCAGGTCACCCGCGGCATAACCGAAGTAAGCGTCGAGCGGCCCGGTATATATGACCGGGACCCTGCCGGCAGCATCGGTTTTCATATCAGCAAAGTCGGTGCCAGTGCGGATCTCGATCTTCGGATGGTCAGCTATCCGTTCCAGCCACGTCCTATAGCCGTCGACAGGGAGCCCCTCGAACGTGTCGGCGAAATACCGGTTGTCGAAGGTGTAGCGGACCGGGAGGCGGGTGATGATCTCTGCGGGCAGGTCAGCCGGGTCAGTTTGCCACTGTTTGAGAGTATAACCGCGGATGAATGCCTCATATAGGGGGCGGCCGATCAGCGATATGGCTCGCTGTTCCAGGCTGTCGGCCCGGCCCGGAGTAATCTCGGCAGCCTGGTCGGCGATGAGGGCACGGGCCTGGGCTGGTGACAGGACGGTGCCGAAATACTGGCAGATGGTGGCCAGGTTAATGGGCAGCGGGTAGACGCGGCCCTGGCAGACAGTGAACACGCGGTGCTGGTAGCTGGTAAAGGCTGTGTACTGGCTGGCATAGGCCCAGACGCGGGCATTCGAGGTGTGGAACAGGTGAGCGCCGTAGCGGTGGATCTCGATGCCGGTCTGCGGTTCTGGCTCGCTGTAGGCGTTGCCGCCGATGTGGTGCCTGCGCTCGATGACGAGGACACGCAAACCCAGGTCGCGGGAGCATCGTTCTGCGATGGTCAGCCCGAAGAACCCGGCGCCGACGATCACCAGGTCTGTGTTCACCCAGACTTCTGCTAATCAGGTTGCGTGTAGGACCGGGTTACGGTAGTGTTTTGGTTATGCCAAAGACACCAGCACTCAAGATCACAGACCACGGCACCCTGGCTAACGGCGACAATTTCCACAACATGGGCGTCGAAGAGGACAGTGACGGCGACTGGACCGCGAACCACGCCTACTACGGTGCGACCGACGACGTGAAAGGCTTCCAGCTGCTCCCGAAGACCGGCGGCCCGGCCCAGTACGCGAAACTGACATCCTGGGTGGTCTGCAGCTTCAACGGCCACTGGATGACCGAGACCGAGGCCCGCGCCATCTGGCGCCGCCGGGATGACATCTCCCGCGTCGTCCGCGCCGGCGGCCGCGACCACATCCGGCTGGCAATCACCAGCGACGGCCAGGTCAGCAACTACGACAACAGCAAGCCAGTCGGCCGGATCTAGCCCATAACCGTTCAGCTATACGACACATCGCACAGAAGGAGCACTGACATGGACAAGATCATGACTGTGGACCGGGCACTGGCGCGGATCATGGAACTGGACGGGGTGCCCGAAGCTGAGCGGCGCGTCGAAATCCGCAAGATCCTGTCCCGGCTGGACTCGGCAGGGTGGAGCCGGGGTTCCGATGATTCCCGCGATGAAGGCTGGTGGTAGCGTTCGCTTGATCTTGACGAGCCCTGCCCGTCTGGGTTCCCTGTCCGCCGCGCCGACTTTCGCAGCTGCTTCTCCACCCGGACTTCTTCTAATCAGGTTGCATGTAGGACCGGGTTACGGTAGTGTTCCTGTCATGAGGAACACAGCCAGTGCCGCAGCCAGGACCATCCGCAATGCCGTGACCGCTGTCGCCCGGTTCATGCACCGGGTCAAGACCGCAGTTGAGGCCGCGCTGCCCAGGTGGGTGGCAATCCTGATCGCCGTCTGCTTCGTGATCCCGGGCTTCGTAGACGACTTCGCGGGCCTGGCGGTCGCAGCAGTGTTCCTGATCGTCCAGCCGGTTCGTATCCGCCGGTTCGCGGACGCGTGGCGTGCTTACGAGGGGAGGTAGCTGGTGAACGGGATCATCGCGCAGACACCCGAGTGGCGTCCCGTCGAGAGCGCGAAGTGCCAGTGGTCGCACACGGCAGAGGAAAACGCCGACTTCCACCGGAAGGTTACTGTTTTCTGGGCTGTGACGAACGGTGTCGCGGGTTTGCTGCCGACGCGGCCGGTGTCCTGCGGTAACCGTGTCGACCTGCCGAAAAGACAGCGCCGGCATGTCTGGGAGGACCGTGGCCTGGATGTCCGTCATGACCCGGACTCTGGTGTGTACCGGCTGCGGCGCGTGTTCGCGTGTGACATATGCGGCCGAGACAAAGACGAGAATCCATCACGAACGACACAAAAGGAGCATTGACATGGTTGACAAGATCACCAAGCAGATCGTGGACAAACTGTACGGCAGCGACGAGCCTGCACAGGTCCGCTACACGTATGGCTACAACAACAGGGGGCATGACGGACTGTGGTCCGTGCTCAAGGTCACCGACGAAGATCGCGGCGCTGAGGTCGTGCTTTCCGGCAAGGATCTGACGGAGGCGAAGGCGAAGGCGAATGCCCTGATCCTGAACGCGCCGGAACTTTATTAGCCCTGGTTTGACGGGCCACGCCGCAACTGTCATCAGCTGCGACGTGGCCCGTCTGGGGGTTCCCTGTCCGCGCGACGGCCCGGTGCCGGAAGGGCCGGGAGACGGGAACCCGGCGCACCTGCCGCGGAAAACGAGGAACTTTTCTACGCGAACAGGTACGCACAAACTCACATGGCGCGAGGCAGCACAATCCGCCGCGCCGACTTTCGCAGCTGCTTCTCCACCCGGATCACATCACCCGGATCAAACAACGACACCCGGTATGTCTGGCCGTTCCCGCCAGTCCGCGTCCCCACCCCACGGCGCACCAGATGCCCCCGCGCGACCCACGTATGAATCGTCTTCGCCTGCACCCGTGCCAGCGCAGCAGCCTGCTCAGCGTCAACCAGGCCGTCTCCACGGGTAACAAGCTCCACCTGTTCCCCCCGGGAGACACGAAAACGCCCCGGCCGCAAAACGTCTCACGGGTCCGGGGCAGACTACTGTTAAAGCCGAAGCAGAGTCTACGCGTCGACTATGCCGCCCCGCAACGACAACCGGTTAAGCCGCGGTGAGCTTCGCGAACTCGTCTGGCCGGGTCGGCTCGATCCTGCCCTCCACCACAGCTGTTTTCGCCCAGATCGCATACCGTTTCGCATGCTCGCTGTACTCGGCTTGCGACAGCAGATCCCCGCACTGGCTGCATTCGGATTTCCATTCCGGTTCCGGCGCCGCAGTCAGGGCAAGGTGCTCGCAGCGGCGGCACGGGATGCCGTCCAGCAGCAGCGGAGGCGGCGTGGTTTCCCGCAGGGCACGGCGGCACCGGTCGCCGAGGTTCAGGATCTCCAGGCCAGCGTCCGGGCCGGCGAGGGGAATATCCGCGGTGACGTAACCGCCGCCGGGGTGGACGAACCCGGCAGTGCTCGCAGCGGCCAGGCCGGCGGCCCAGTCTGTGACCTTCTCCCGGGCCGGTATGGGCTTGACCCGCATCATCGGCTGCGCCGCCAGTGCGAAGAGGATGTCGACCCGCGGTGCCAGGGTGCGGACGGCGGCCGGGACAGCGATTTCGTCGCGGCGGTGCCGGGACAGGGCAGCGGACGGGCGGGTCAGGTCGGCGGTTTCGGCGACCCGTTCTTCCCAGGACACGAGGATGAGGAGCATGTCGCGGATCAGGGCGTCGATGTCGAGACGCAGGGGGATTGGGGCGTCGCGGGAGCCGGTGACCCTTGAGTCTTCGCCGAGGCGGGGTTTCTGGCCGATGGCGAGGCGCAGGGCGACGTAACGGCGTGGCATGTCGGCGAGGCTGCGGCAGACCCGGCCGGTGTCTTTCCGGCAAAACGGGGATGGCAGGTCCGCCCACGCGGGTACAGGGTCCTGGCCGTCGCTGGTGGTGGCACTGGAGCATCGTTCCGCCCGGGCGCACCGCGCTGCTACAGCCCGGTCTGCGACGGTGGTGGTGGTGCGCCGCTGGTACGTCTGGTGCTGTGACATACGTCTCCCCGTGCCCGTGGCCGCCAATGCGGAGACAGTACTACGCCGCACCAGACACAGTTATCGCTTACTGTAACGTGTAGTGCTAGATGACAACTGTCGGGTGCTAGTTTGACAAGTGTCGGATACCAATCTAAAGTGGCTTACTGTCAGCGAGACGGGTGCGTCTTAGCATCCGTCTATCACCCTGGAGGTATCCCCGCATGGCAAACATCAAGGTTCGGCAGCAACTACCGGACGCAGCCAAGCAAACCGCCGATCTCATCGAGACTCTCGGCTTCCAGTGGGAATTCGACTTTGAATACTCAACTCCCGACCCGGCCCGGCGAATACAAATTCGCGAAGAGAATCATTACATTCCGAAGCAAATGGTAACGCAGATTGCTGCGGCACAGGAGCGCGGAGACAAAATGCCGCCTATCGTGGTCACGAAAGACGGTTATCTGGTCGACGGGAATACGCGAACGGCGGCAGCGCGCCAAAACAAATATCCCACTATTCAAGCTCTGGTTCTCACTGACTCTTATGAAGGATGCACAGACAAAGTTGAGCGGCGTCTTCGCTTGCTTGGTGCAGCTTTTAATGCGCGCCACGGAAAAGGTATTGACCGTCAGGAAATTCGCGCAGCAGTTGAAAAAATCAGCGCAGACTCGTCTTACGCAGGAACGCGAATTGCCGCGCTCATCGGGGTAACTGATAACACGGTTAAGGGAATGCTCGCTGAGATGAAGGCGCGCCGACGCGCTGACAGGGCAGGGCTACACCTTAACGGTTCAGTCACCGCCTCGGCGCTCCGGCGGCTGGGAGAAGCCAGCGACAAACTGCATGACGAGCCGTATCGCCAGGTCACGTCCCTCGTTCATGACACCGGCATGAGCCTCAGTGAACTTAATGACATTCTCAAGGAAATGCGCGAAGCTGGGTCCGACGAAGGCGCCCTTCACGTAATTGAACAGCATCGGCGCGCTCGACGTGAACAGATTGCGGAATACCGGGCAAGCGGACACTCTAAGCCACCCGCAGCAGCAAAGCTACGGCAGAGACTTGGGTTCATCCTGGAATACGAATCGAAGCCGGGTGAACTTGTTGAACGCAACTCAGACGTCGCCGGAAGGCACCGGGATGAAATCGAGCGTGCCATCGACGTGCTGCGGGCAGTGCTAGCTGCATCACCGGCGGTATTGCACATGTCATCGGAGGATGAGACAGCATGATGTCGCGCCAGGCGGAAGAAGACCGGAAACGTCAGCGTCTTGATCGCCTGGCCGGGGATGGGAGCAGTGTGGTCGGGATTGATCTGGCCGCACTGTTCCGCGTCATACTCAACCAGATCCAGGACGCACCAGAAGGCGCCAAGCGTGATCATCTCACGGAATCTGCCCGGATCGAGGTATCCAATCATGCGCGGATTGAATACATATACGGCAGCAATGGCGCGGACCCGTGGGTGGCTCTCATTGAGGATGCGCTAGCTCAGCTTGAGTCAACGGGCTTTGCTGAGCGTGGCGAAGACGGCCGATGGCGGCCCACGCCGAAGCTTGTGACGGATAAACGCCTCGTGGTGATACCACGCCGCGTAGGCAAGCATTCGTCTGTCGGTGTTGTGCTTTATTCCCCGAAAGACCGAGAGCGGCGCGGAGTTGCCGAGCAGCAGCGCATGGAGGTAACATCGCTCGCTGCTCGCATGCGTGAAGACGGGCCAGGGTTACGCCCGGTCGCCGGCGACAAGGAAGGACGCTCTCACCTGGATGCTCTTGAGCAGAGCATGCGAGATTTCGGCTGGCGACCCGAATTTCCCGTCATCGTTGACCAGCACGGCCGGATCCTTGACGGCCGTCATCGCCGTGAGGCAGCGAAGCGGGCCGGTGTTTC
>Ga0335081_10012533_pt1 | contig 13751 bp, 12 predicted proteins | sample Lox_Sample_35_FD_206713 | JGI IMG/M metagenome (GOLD analysis project Ga0335081, IMG submission 206713) | Soil microbial communities from Loxahatchee National Wildlife Refuge, Florida, United States - Lox_Sample_3.5 | ecosystem: Environmental > Terrestrial > Soil > Wetlands | place: USA...
GTCGACCAGCAGCTGGTTCGGCCTGGGGTTGAAGCCGCTGCCGGTCCGGAAGATGTCGTTCCACGTGTCGCGCTCGGCGCCGGCGCCGGCGCGCTGCCAGGTCCACAGCGCGAGCCGCCACGCGTCACCGTCGCGCTTCCACTCGAGCGTGTACCAGCCATCGAACACGTAGCCGGCGTGCACCGCGTTGCCGGCGACGTGCTCGAGCGCGTCGCCGACGAACACGGCGTCGTCGGGGTGGATGTAGACGTACTCCTGGCTCCACGTGCGCGTGCCGATGTGCGGCTCGCCCGGCGAGCGCTTGGCGAGCGCGGCGAGCTCGGTGTCGCGCGTCCTCGGGGTGCCGCCCTCGAAGTGCACGAAGCCGGGCGCGAGCTGCGGCGCGAGCGCCGCGATGTCGCCGCGATCGAACGCGGCGAGCAGCTGGTGGCTGCGCTCCTTGATCGCCTGCTCGGTCGGCGGCGCGGCGATGCTGCGCGGTCCGGTGGAGCCGGACGTTGCGAGCGGCGTGCATGCCGCGAGCGTGGCGAGGACGGCTGCGCGCATGCGGCGATGACCGGCCCGCGCCGCGGCGTATTCCTATAATTTCGGCTTCGCGCGGATCACGACCTGGTTGTCCTTGACCACGATCGAGAAGTCGACGCCCCTGGCCTTGTACTGCTCCATGATCTTGGGCGCCTGCGAATGGATCGTCTTGAGCAGCTTGCCGTAGCCGCCCGGTCCGACGCTCTCGCCGACCATCTCCTTGGCCTTGACGTACTTCGCGTACAGCGCGTTGACATCGGCCTCGGTCATCCCGGGCGGCGGCCTGGGCGCGGCGGGCGCGGGCTGCGGACGCGGCGCGCCCTGCGGGCGCGGAGGCACCACCGGCCTGGGGTTGACCGGCGGCGCGGGGCGCACCGGCGGCGGCGCGGGCTTCGCGGCGCCCGGCTGGCTCTGCGCGCGCGGGAACGGCCCCGCCATCGACTCGACGCCGACCGGGCCCTTGGAGGCCGCGGCGCCCGGCGCGATCGGGTTCGGCCGCGCCATCTGCGACGGCGCGTGCGACCGCCTCGGCACCGGCGGGATCGGCGGTGCGCCGGCGGCGCCGAGCGGCGTGCCGGGTGGCGTGAGCACCGGGATCGGGATCGTCTTCGGCTCGTTGTCCTGCTCGATCGAGGCGAAGAACGCGTCGAGGTCGACGTCGCCGTCGGACTCGTCGATCACCACCGCGCCGGTGCGGTCCTTGAGGCCGCGGCGCAGCGCGCTGGGCTCGCGAATGAACGCGAGCTCGTCCTCGGTCTGCTCCGGCGGCGTGGTCGGCGGCTTGCGGCGGCGGTTCGCGATCGCCAGCGCGGCCTCGCGATCGCGCAGCACCTGCTCGCGCATCCGCTTGGGCATCGCGGCGAGGATCTCGTCGGGAATCGGCGCGCCGGTGCGGACCGCCTCGCGGCCGATCTTCGACAGGTTGCGGATGTACGTGCCGTTCTCGATCTGGCGCAGCGTGCGCCGCCAGTACGCGTTGTACGAGCCGAACTTCTGCTGGAGCGTCGCCAGCCGGTAGCGCAGCCCGGTGTTGCGGATCTGGAGCTGCGCGAGGTCGCGCAGCCGGCGCTCGATCTCGGCGTGCAGCACGGCCGGCGGCTGCTTCTGGATGCCGAGGAAGTACTGCTCGTACAGCGTCTTGGTGCGATCGAGCACCTTGTCGGCGGCGTCGAGCAGCTCCTCGATCGACTCGGGCGTGACCGCCTCGTATTGAGCAGACTTCGATGCCACCTGGGAACAGGATATCAGCTCTGCTATAGCGTCGGACGCCCGGTCGATGTCCGTCCTCTATTTCCTGCTGCTGGTCGGCGTGCTCGTCGTGATCCACGAGCTCGGGCACTTCATCGCGGCCAAGCTGCTGCACGTCAAGGTGCTGCGGTTCTCGCTCGGCTACGGCCGGCCGCTGGTCCGCGTCAAGCTGCGCGAGACCGAGTACCAGATCGGCGTGTTCCCGCTCGGTGGCTACGTGCGCATCCTCGGGATCGAGGGCGATACGACCCAGAAGGGCGACGCCGGGCGCAGCTTCACCAGCCGGCCGCTGTGGCAACGCCTCGCGATCGTGCTCGCCGGCCCGGCGGCCAATCTGCTGTTGCCGGTGATCGTGTACTTCATGTTCTTCGCCGGGCACTCGATGGTGCCGGCCGCGGTGATCGGCGACGTGCTCGACGGCGGCGCGGCGGCGCGCGCCGGGCTCGAGCCGGGCGATCGCGTGCTCGAGATCGACGGCCGCGCGGTGCGCTACTGGGAGGAGCTCGAGGCCGCGGTGCAGCACTCGCCCGGCAAGGAGCTCGACCTGCGGATCTCGCGCAGCGGCAAGGTGTTCGATCGCTACATCACGCCGGTCGAGTCCGCGGTGTGGTCGAGGGAGCGCGACGGCAAGATGACGCTCGAGGGCTGGATCGGCGTGACCTACGCGCCGTTCGTCGCGCTGATCGGGGTGATCGACGCCGACTCGCCGGCGGCGCGGGCCGGGCTGCGCACCCGCGATCTGGTGATCAGCATCGATGGCCAGCCGGTGCGCGACTGGAACGACGTGCAGCGCCGGCTCGGTGACACCGCGCGGCGCAGCAGCATCGTGTACTTCCGCGGCACCGAGCTGCCCGGCGTGCCGCAGATCGAGCTGCTGTCGGCGGGGTTTGCCGACCTCGTGCCCCAAACCCAGATCGATCCGACGCTCGCGCGCCACAGCTACACCGGGCTCGAGCACGCCGAGATGTTCGTCGCGCACGTCGACCCGGGCTCGCCGGCCGACAGCGCCGGGCTGCGCCCCGGCGATCTGATCGTCGCGCTCGACGACAAGCCGGTGGTGCACTGGCTCGATCTCGACCAGCGCCTGCAGGCCGAGCCGTCGCGCACGTTCAAGCTGACGTGGAAGCGCGCCGCTGCCGGCGGCAAGACCGAGACCATGACCGCCGAGCTCACCCAGCTGTGGCGGCAGCAGCTCGACGACTACGACCACACCGTGACCCGGCTGGTGTTCGGCGCGCACGACGACGTCGACCGCGGCACCGGCGCGATGGTGCCGGTCGAGGGCCGGTTCGGCTACGCGCTCGGCAAGGCGCTCGAGCGCACCGGCGAGACGATCTCGACGATGGTCACCGGGTTCTTCCAGATCGCGGGCGGCGACACGCCGTCGGATGCGCTCGGCGGCCCGCTCACGATGTACCGGGTGGCATCGGTGTCGGGCAGCCAGGGCTGGGATCGCTTCGTCCAGATGATGGCGCTGATCAGCGTCAACCTCGGGCTCATCAACCTGCTGCCGATCCCGATGCTCGACGGCGGCCTGTTGCTGGTGTTCGCGATCGAGGGTGCGCGCCGGCGCAAGCTGTCGCCGCGCACGCGCGAGCGCATCCAGCTCGCCGGGCTGATCGTGATCGTCCTCATCACGATCCTCGCGCTGCGCAACGACGTCGTGCATTACCTGCTGCGATGATCGTCCTGGGCCTCGACACCGCGACCCGCATCGCGAGCGTCGCGCTCGACGGCGAGGAGCGCTGCTCGCGATCGAGCGAGCGCGACGCGGATCTGCTGCTGCGGATCGACGAGCTGTGCCGCGCGCGCGGCGTCGCACCGGCGCAGCTCGACGCGGTCGCGGTCGGCGCGGGCCCGGGCTCGTTCACCGGGCTGCGCATCGGCATGGCGACCGCCAAGGGCATCGCGTTCGCGGCGGGCAAGCCGCTGTGGGCGGTGTCGTCGCTCGCGGCGCTCGCGTGGCGCGCGCGGGGCCAGGCCGACGTGGTCGTCGCCGTGCTCGACGCCCGCCGCGGCGAGCTCTACGCCGGCTGCTACGACGGCGGCACGCTCGCGCCGCTGTGCGACGAGCGCGCGCTCGCGCCCGGCGAGCTCGCCGACTGGGCCGCCGAGATCGCGGCCGGCCGCGCGACATGTTTCGTGAGCGACGTCGCGCTCGCCGAGGGCTGGCAGATCGCGACCCCGTCGGCGCTCGGCGTGATCGAGCTCGCGCTCGCCGGCGCGCGCGTCGATGTCGTCGTCGGCGGCGCGCCGGCCTACCTCCGCCCGGCCGAGGCCGAGGTGAAGTATCCCGACGGTGTGCCGGGCGCGCTGCGCAAGCGATGAGCGATTGCCGGATCCGCGATCGCGGCGTATCGTTTCCCTATCAGGTGTGGAGGATGCGTTGACCACCGACGAGGGATCGAAGCAATCGTTGCTCGCCGAGCTGACCGCCGAACATCGTCGCCTCGACGAACAGGTCCAGCAGCTCGAACGCCGCCGCGCGCTGACCCCCTCCGAACAGGCCGAGATCTCCCGGCTCAAGAAACAGAAGCTGCTCACCAAGGACCGCATCGCCCGCCTGTCATAGTGATCGCATGGAGCTGACGCCCGAGCTCGTCGAGAAGATGCGGGCGATCGGGCTGCGGCTCGACCGCAGCGGGACGTTCTGGCACCAGGGCTCGCCGGTCACGCACGCGCGGCTCCGCCAGGCGCTGCTGCGCTGGCTCGACGTCCTGCCCGACGGACGCGACATCGTCCGGCTCGACGACCGGCGCTACGCCTACGTCGAGATCGACGACGCCCACCTGCGCGCGCGCTCCGCGGTGTGGCGCGGCGACCGCTGCTTCGTGCTGTGGGACGACGACCGCGAGGACGAGCTCGACTACGCCTCGCTGCGCCAGGCGCCGGACCACGCGCTGTACGCGACCGTGCGCGGTCGCCTGCGCGGCCGGATCGCGGGGCCGGCGTACCACGCGATCACCGAGCGCGTCGTCGAGCGCGACGGCTTCGCGCTCGACGCGGCGGGGCGGCGCTGGCCGATCGCGGAGGCGGATTGAGGCTCGCGACGCCTGTGCGGCGATCCGCGCTCGCGAGCGATTTTCTCGTCGAGAACACCAGAGCGATCGCACGGCGAGGCGAGTCGCGTCTCGCGCGAGGATCGCGAGCGATTCGTCGCCGAGCGTGATTCGTCGTCGGAAATCGTGTCAAGAGCGATCGACGTCTCGGCACGAAACACTGCAACCTGGTGATGCAGCGCGTGTCTCCAGTCGTGTGAGGCTCGCGTGGGTCTTGCTCGCGGCCTGCGCCGTCCCATCCGATCCGGCGTTCGATCGCGAGCTGCGCGGCTACGTCCGGACGATGGCATCCGCGGAGAGCCCGGCCGCCGAGTCGGTGTTCGTCCTCCAGCGCGTCCGCGATCGCGTCACGCTGGCGGTGCGGTGGGACGACGGGCGGATCTCGCGCTTCGCGGGCCGGCAGTACGCCGCCGGCTCCGGGCTCGTGCTCGATCTGCGCGAACGCCGCGACAAGATGGTGCTCGACTGCTGGTCGACCACGGTCGAGGCCCACCCGCGCGACGAGCGCTTCGCGCAGGAGCGCTGCCGGCTCGCGTGGCAGCGTCCGGCGAGCCGGGAGGTCGACGTGCTGTGGTGCCGATCGCGCGGGCGCGATGGCGGCGAGATCGTGCTCGCGCCCGGTCGCGGCGTCGAGAGCGTCGGCGTCGTGTGTCACGTCGGCTGCTTGGTCGACCTGTACATCCGGGGCCACCGCGAGTTGTAGCCGCTCAGGCCTCGTGCTCGCGGATCACCGCGACGATCTCGTCGTCGGTCAGCACGCGGTTGCCGCGCTTGGCGGCGGCGAGCACGGCGGCGACCAGCGTCGGCGTCGGCTCGTAGCCGCGCTTCTTGAGCCAGTAGACCACGTTGGACTCGCCCGAGTAGTGGCCGATCTCGATCTCCTGCTCCTTGCCGAACATGCCGGCGGGCACGCCGGAATAGATGCGGTCGGCGAGCCACGCGTCGCCCTTGCGCTCGGCCTTGATGATCGCGGCGGCGTGGACGCCGGTCGCGGTGCGAAACGCGTCGCTGCCGACGAGCGGATACTGCGGGTGGATCGGCACGCGGGTCGCCGCGGACGCGGTCTTGCACCACAGCACGAGCTTGGACAGATCGTGGTCCGGCAGCTCGCCGAGCAGCTTGAGGTTGAGCAGGATCTGGTCGAGCGCCGCGTTGCCGACGCGCTCGCCGATGCCCATCGCGGTGCCGTGGATGCGGTCGGCGCCGTACTCGATCGCGAAGATCGAGTTGACCACGCCGAGCCCGCGGTCGTTGTGGCCGTGCCAGTCGATGCCGACGTCGGACCGGCCGAGGCCGTCGAGCACGTTGCGGGTGAACTTGAGCAGGTTGCGGATGCCGTCGGGCGTGGCATGGCCGACCGTGTCGCACACGATCAGGCGGTGCGCGCCGTGCTCGACCGCATTGCTGAACAGCCTGGTGAGCACGTCGGGACGCGAGCGCGTGGTGTCCTCGGTGACGTACGCGACCGGCAGGTCGTACCTGCGGGCGAGGTCGATCGCCTCGGCCGACAGCTTCATCATCCGCGCGAGGTCCCAGTCCTCGGCGTACTGGCGGATCGGCGAGCTGCCGATGAAGCACAGCACCTCGATCTCGAGGCCGACCGCCTGCGAGATGTCGACGATCGCCTGGACGTCGTGCAGGTGGGTGCGCGCGGCGCACGATGCCTTGACGTGGAGCCTGGCGTCCTTGATATGGCGCGCGATCGTGGTGACGTCCTCGATCGCGCGCTTGCCGGCGCCGGGCAGGCCGATGTCCATGGTGTCGATGCCGAGATCGTTCGCCAGCTCGACCAGGCGGATCTTGTCGTCGATCGCGGGGTCGACCACCGACGGCGACTGGATGCCGTCGCGCAAGGTCTCGTCGAGGAACTGGATGCGGCGGCGCGGCGATAGCGGCCCGATCTTCTCGACCGAGTTCCAGTCGTAGATCAGCGCATGGTCATCGGGGATCGGGGTTGGCATCGCAAGCCCTCACATCACATGGTGGAGGATCAGGATCAAGAGCGCGGTGGCAGCGACGACGACGACCAGCATCACGAACCAGCCGAGCACGAGCGACGCGCCGGCGAGCCCGAGGCCGAGGCCCCACAGGCCGTAGGCGCGTTCGCGCCGCGCGAGCGAGATGCCGGCCGCGAGCGCGGTCGCGACGAAGCCGGGCGCCGCGATCCGCCAGTCGGGGATCGACCACACCCGGTCCTGGCTCGCCGACACGACCACGAACGCGATCACGCCGAGGCCCAGCGCGATCGCCCCGGCGGCGGAGCGCGCGAGGCGCCCGGCCAGATGGTCCGGCTTGACGAGCGGTCGATCGGTCACCCGGCGACTATAGCGCGGGCACGAGCGCTAGCTCGCCGCGCAGCTTGACATGGCTCGCGCTGTAGGCGAACTCGACGAGATCCTTGTCGAGGTCGCCGACGTCCTTCGCGCCGGCGAACGCGGCCGGCACGTCGCCGCACAACAGCATCGCGGTGCGATCGGCGGTGCGCGACAGCGCGCGCGCCCACAGCGACAGGTTGAGCCCGCCACCCTGGCGCGACAGCAGGCGCAGCGCGGCGGCGCGCGCCCGGGCGCGCACCTCGGGCGGCAGGGTCGCGATCGCCGCGTCGGCCGGCCCGGCGAGCGCGTCGTCGCTGCCGACCTCGGTCGCGGCGGCCTCGCGGATGATCGCGAGCACGATCGCGCGCAGCACGCGGCCGGGACGCGACGCGCCGACCGCGCGCCCGGGCCACAGGAAGGTCAGCGCGCGCGCCATGCGAAACACCAGCTCGGGGCGCTCGGGGGCGGTGAGCGCCTCGTCGCCCGCGACCAGCACCGGCGGATCGCACGCGACGACGTGGATCTGCGCGCCGAGCTCGGGTCGCGCGTACACCGGCGAATCGCCGACCCCGATCAGCGGGCCGAGCTGGGCGCGCAGCCACGAGAACGCCTGTGGCAGATCCGGATCGGCGATCCGCTGACTCGCGTCGAGCTCGCCCTCGGCCAGGGTCATCGGCGCGAGCACGTGCACCGCGGGCGCGACCAGCTCGACCAGCGCGCCGAGCTCGACCGTGTCCTCCTTGTGGCGGAGCAGCTGCCAGTGATCGCGGCCGAGCGGTTGCTGCGGCAGCATCACGCTCCGCGCGCGGTGCCGGTCGTAGAGCGCGCGCATCGCGTCGTCGGCGGTGCCCAGCGCGACCATGGTCGATGCCGCGAGGAACGCGGCGTCGGCGTGGCCACCGGCCTCGGCCCGGCGCACGAGCTCGGCGCCGGACTGCGGATCGCCCAGCGCCTCGCGCCAGCCGGCGCGCACCGGCTCGGAGTGCTCGCGATAGACGTGCTCGGCGCGCTCGACCACCGCGCGGACCTCGGGATCGTTCGGCGCGAGCTTGCGCGCGTTCGCGACCGCGGCGGCGCCGGCGGTCGGGTTGTCGAGGTGTTCGAGGTAGAGCCGCGCGAGCCGCGCCCACGCGCCGGCCTCGACCGCGCCGCCCATGCCGCGCAGCCGGAACAGCACGCGCTTGAGCACGCGCTCGAGCCGGCGCAGCTCGCCGCGCGCGAGCAGCAGGCTCTCGATCGCGCGCACCGCCTCGAGCCGCATCGGATCGCGGTCGAGCGCGCGCTCGAGGTGAAACAGCGCGGTGGCGTCGTCGGTGCGCAGCGCGGCGTCGATCCGGCCCTTGTAGTCGTGCGCGGCCGGATGGTCCGGATCGATCGCGAGCGCCTGGTTCAGGTGGCCGCGCGCGGCGTCGGCCGCCTCCGGCTTCTGCTGGCCGGCGTTCCACTGCGCCCAGCCCAGCGCGGCGTGGTAATCGGCCTCGCCGGGCGCGCGCGCGAGCACGGTCTTGAGCGTGCCGATCGCCTGGGCCCATTGCTGCTTCGCGATCAGCTCCTCGGCCATGCGGAACGACAGCTCGGTGTCGATCGACGGCGGGCCCTGCACGAGCTCGCCGCCCGCGAGCTCGCGATCGTAGGCCGCGCGCTTCACCGGATCGCCGAGCGCGTCGCGCGCCGCGGTGTAGGCCTGGCGGATCGCCGCGACCTTCGCGAGGTCGATCGCCGGACCGCCGGGCGCGATCGCGCGCTCGAACAGCGCCGACTTGATCTGGAACCCGTCCTCCACGTCGCTCGGCGCGGCGTCGCGATCGATCAGCAGCACCGCGTAGTGATCGGCGCCCGCGATCCGCTGGTGCTCCGCGATCACGACCTGGCGCGCGTACGCGGCCTGATCGCCGCCGGCGTTGGCGGCGCGCAGCTCGGCGGTCGACACCACGCCCGAGTCCTCGCGCTCGACGTCGTCGATCGCGTCGAGATCGATCGGCGCCGAGTGCTCGTTGCGCTCCTCCGGGGTCTCGGTGAGCGTCGGATCGTCGTCGAACAGGAACTCGTAGAGCTCCTCCGGCGCGGTCACCGCGCGCTCGTGCTCGCGCATCGGCATCACGCCGATCAGCGTGCGCTTGGCCGGGTCGACCGCACCGAGCCCGAGCGCGACGCTCTTGGCGACCAGCGCGTCGCACAGCACCATCGCGTCGACCGCGATCCGCGCCTGCGTGCGATCGCCGAACGCCTTCTCGATCTCGGCGAGCTGGCCGCTCTGCTGCAGCACCGCGACCACGCGCTCGCCGAACGCGCGGCGCAGCTCGTGGCGCAGCCGCTTGCCGCGCTCGGTCAGCTCGAACGCCATGCCGTCGAGCCGGGCCAGCCGCGACAGATCGAGCGCGCCGGTCTCGCGCAGCCCGCCGAGCACGACCTCGACCATGCGCAGCTGCATGCCCTCGACCGCCGCGCTCGACGGGTCGAACCGCCACGCGCCCTGCGGCCAGCGCAGCGCCTGCACCAGCTTGTGGCGGGCCTGGCGGCCGAGCTGGTCGATCAGCTGCTCGACCGTCAGGATGCCGAGCGCGACCAGCGCCTCGCCGAGCTTGCCGCCGAGCGTCGCGGCGCGCTCGACCGCGGCGCGGTGCTGGGCCTCGCCGATCACGCCGGTCGAGACCAGGTAATGACCGAGCGTCTCGTCGCGCGGCGTCGACGCGGTGCTCACCGGGTTGCCGTTGACCAGATCGACCGTCTTGGACACCCGGCCGCGGCGCAGCACGAGCTTGCCGGTCGCGAGCTCCTCGTGGAGATCGAGCAGCACTGCGGGCAGCGGCCGCATCGCGAGCTCCCCGGAGCGCGCTTGCATGGACACACCATCCTACCTCAGGTCGCGACGTGACAGGCGGCGCGGCTGCCGTTCGGGAGCACGCGCAGCTCGGGCAGCTGCTCGAAGCACGCCTTCGGTTTGTCCTTGACCGGGCAGCGCGGATGAAACGGGCAGCCGCTCGGCGGATTCATCGGGCTCGGCACGTCGCCCGAAAGGATGATGCGCTCGCGCCTGGACTTCGGATCGACGCGCGGCACCGCCGACAGCAGCGCCTGGGTGTAGGGATGCTTCGGCTCGCGGTACAGGGTCGGCGCGTCGGCGAGCTCGACGATGCGGCCGAGGTACATCACCGCGACGCGATCCGACACGTGCTGCACGACCTTGAGGTCGTGCGAGATGAACAGGTAGGTCAGGTGCTCGGCCGCCTGGAGCTCCTCGAGCAGGTTGACGATCTGCGCCTGGATCGACACGTCGAGCGCGCTGATCGGCTCGTCGCACACGATGAAGCGCGGGCGGACCGCGAGCGCGCGCGCGATGCCGACGCGCTGGCGCTGGCCGCCGGAGAACTCGTGCGGGTAGCGGCGCACCGCATCGGCGCGCAGCCCGACCCGGGCGAGCAGCTCGTGGACCCGCGCGTCGCGCTCGGCCGGCGTCGCCGCGAGCTTGTGGATCGCGAGCGGCTCGGCGATCGCCGCGCCGACCGTCATCCGCGGGTTGAGCGACGCGTACGGGTCCTGGAAGATCATCTGCATGTTGCGACGCAGCGGGCGCAGCGCGCGCTGCGGGAGGTGCGTGAGGTCCGTGCCGTCGAACGTGATCGTGCCGGCGCTCGGCTCGAGCAGGCGCAGCACGGTGCGGCCGAGCGTCGACTTGCCGCAACCCGACTCGCCGACCAGGCCGAGCGTCTCGCCCGCCGCGATCTCGAGGTCGACGTCCGACACCGCGCGCACCGTCGCCGGCATGCGGGTCAGCGCGCGCCACGCGCGGACGTGCGGCGCGACCGGCTCGCGCGGCCACGCCACCTTCGCCGCGAAGTGCTTCGACAGCCGCTCGAGCTTGACCAGCGCGGTCACGCCGGGACCTCGACCGGGAAGTGGCAGCGCACGCGCGACGCGCCGAGCTCGACCAGCGCCGGCTCCTCGTCGCGGCACCGCTGCTGCGCCGCCGGGCAGCGATCGACGAACTTGCAGCCGCGCGGCAGCTCGTGCAGCGCCGGCACCATGCCGGGAATCTCCTGCAGCCGCGCGTGCGCCGCGGCCTCGCCGTAGCTCGGCGCCGAGCGCAGCAGGCCCTGCGTGTAGTGGTGGCGCGGCGCCGCGAACAAAGTCTCGGTCGCGGCGCGCTCGACGATCCGGCCGGCGTACATCACGACCACCTCGTCGCAGGTCTCGGCGACCACCCCGAGATCGTGCGTGATGAGCAGGACGCTCATCCCGAGCTCGCGCTGGAGCTGGTCGAGCAGCTCGAGGATCTGCGCCTGGATCGTGACGTCGAGCGCGGTGGTCGGCTCGTCGGCGATCAGCAGATCCGGCTTGCACGCGAGCGCCATCGCGATCATCACGCGCTGGCGCATCCCGCCCGACAGCTGGTGCGGGTAGGCGTCGACCCGATCGTCGGGCGACGGGATGCCGACCTTGGCGAACATCTCGATCGCGATCGCGCGCGCCTCGCGCCTGGACTTGCCCTGGTGCAGGCGCACCGCCTCGCCGACCTGGTCGCCGACCGTGAACACCGGGTTGAGCGAGGTCATCGGCTCCTGGAAGATCATCGCGATGCGATTGCCGCGGATCGCGCGCATGTCGCGCTCGGGCAAGCTCACCAGGTCCTTGCCGGCGTAGCGGATCGCGCCGCTCGCGATCCGCCCGGGCGGCGCGACCAGCCGCATGATCGACAGCGCGGTCACCGACTTGCCGGAGCCCGACTCGCCGACCAGCCCGAGCATGCCGCGCGCCGGGACGTCGAACGAGATGCCGTCGACCGCGCGCACCGCGCCGTGCTCGGTGCGGAACTCCGTCACCAGCTCGCGGATCTCGAGCACCGGCCCGGCCATGTCGAGCAAACGTTAGCAGGTCACAGCGGCCAGTGAACGCCGTGGCGATCGCGGATCGCGGCGAGCGCGGCCTCGACATCGCGCCGCTCGCTCAGCAGCTCGCCGATCCGCTTCAGCTCGTCGGCGGTCGGGGGCGCGCCCGGCCGACAGCACTGCGTGACCCAGTCATCCGGCGTCGCGGGCTGGCCGTCCCGGCACGACGTCGACCGGTTGTACCAGCGAAACGCATCGAGCTGGCGCGCGATCACCTCGATCCGATCCCGGGCGGGCTTGAGCGCGGGGTCGTGCGCGGCCGCCTGCTCGCGTGCGAGCACCCCGTCGTAGCCGAGCTCGGTGCGCGCGGCGGCGATCGTGGCCTGGGCGGCCTGCTCGCGCGGCTCGAGCGCGGCGAGCCGCGCGCGATCCGCGTCGGAGGCCGCCGGCGACTTGACCGCGCCGCGCAGCGCGCCGAGCTCGGGCTCGACCGCGGCCAGCTCGGCCCGCGCCTTCACCACGGCTGGCTCGAGCTCGATCAGCGACGACATCGCGCGCGTGCCGTACACGCCGGTGCGCAGCGCCGTCACGCCGCGCTGTGCCTTCGCGATGATCGCCGGCGCGCCGTGCAGCTCGGCCACCGCGGCGGTCTCGTCGCCGATCTGCGCGAGCGTCGCGCCGAACCACGCCTGGTTGGCATCGCGCGCGGCGCGCGCCGACGCCAGGTCGGCGTCGATCTCGGTCCCGAGCATCGCGGCGAGCGTCTGGTCGGTCTCGGCCGCGCAGCGCGCGACGTAGCGATCGGCCATCGCAGCGAGCGCGGGCGGCAGGTCCGCGCGATCGAGCGCGGACCCGCACGGCTCGCCGCACGGCGCGGCGTAGATCGAGCGCGACAGCGCGCCGTGATCGTGGCGTGCGAGCAGGCAGTCGTCCGTCGGATCCCCCTCGCATGGGGTCCAGTCGACCGAGTGGCTGGTCTCGATCGCGCAGGTGTGCTGGAACACCACGTGCTCGACGTCGGGGACCAGGCAGCCCTGATACGGCGTGTAGTCGTGCGCGAAGTCGGGCGGCGGGCCGGAGTCACCGGCCACCGCGAGGATGCAGCGCGCGAGCGTGCCGGCCGGCGCATCGGCCGGCGCGCTGCCGATCGCGCGCAGGTCGGCGCCGCGACCGGATCGCGCACCGCCGCGATCGGTCCGCTCATGGTCGATTCGATGGTCGGCGCGCAGGCGGCGAGCGCGAGCAGGACGAGCGGGCGCATGTCCCGAGCGTGGGGATGCCATGTTGCGGCGATGTTGCAGGCTCATGAACCGCGTGCGAACCGGCGCAGCCGCAGCGAGCTCGCGAGCACGCTGACGCTCGACAGCGACATCGCGGCAGCCGCGAGCATCGGCGACAGCAGCCCGGCGGCCGCCACCGGGATGCACACGACGTTGTAGGCGAACGCGGCGTAGAGGTTGCGGCGGATCGTGCGCATCGTCGCGCGCGCGAGCGCGAGCGCGGTCGGCAGCCCGGCGATCCCGCGCAGCGTGACGTCGGCCGCGGCGTTGGCGAGCTCGGCGCCCGAGCCGATCGCGATCCCGAGATCGGCGGCGGCGAGCGCGGGCGCGTCGTTGATGCCGTCGCCGACCATCGCCACCTTGTGGCCGGCTTCGCGCTCGGCGGTGACGATCGCGGCCTTGCCGGTCGGGCGCACGCCGGCGTGCACGCGCGCGATGCCGAGCTCGCGCGCGATCGGCTCGGCGGCCTCGGCGTGATCGCCGGTGACCAGGATCGGC
>Ga0335081_10012534_pt1 | contig 13750 bp, 14 predicted proteins | sample Lox_Sample_35_FD_206713 | JGI IMG/M metagenome (GOLD analysis project Ga0335081, IMG submission 206713) | Soil microbial communities from Loxahatchee National Wildlife Refuge, Florida, United States - Lox_Sample_3.5 | ecosystem: Environmental > Terrestrial > Soil > Wetlands | place: USA...
ATAAGCCGAGGCGAAGGCGCCGTATGCCGTCGCAAGCTGCGGCGCCTCGCCTCGCTTTCATCAGGTACCGTCCGAGAGGGCGCGATGGGCTTGCTCTTCGTCTCGCCATAGGATTCAATGGTGGGCTGAGGCCCATGAGCGACAGCGATTTCGACATCTTCGCTGCTCGTGTTTTCAACAACAAGAGCGCCGATCCCGGTCGCGTCGTCCAGGCCGGGCGTCAGCTCATCGACGGTGCGCTGCATATCCGCCGAGGAGGCAATGGCATCTACGGCGAGCCGGGGCGGCCCGTGACAAAGCCAGCGGAGGCGATCGGCGCCTGGCTCGACTCGCTCGAGGCCGAAGCCGCCACCGGGTTGCCGTTTCGCCGCCCGGCCGAGGCACGCGAGGCGCTCATCGCGGCAGCCGAAGAAGTGGAGTCAGCCTCTCAGTCGATGCCGCGAGCGGCTCGTTACCGCTCGGCGCTCTTCAGCGATGCGCTCGACACCGTAGGCTGGAGCACGCCGCGCATCGGCACCGCCCTGCCGTGGATCATCAGCGGCATCTTGGGCGGCATCCTGATCGGGCTCCTCATCAGGAAGCGTTGAGCCGTGGCTGACGGCACGCTACCACTCAACGGCGTCGCCGTACCAGGCGGCGAAACTGAGGACGTTGAGGCGCTCAACATCCTCCCGCCTGCGCCGCCTCCACCCCCGGTCGGCTTCATCAGCGTTATCCGGCAGCGACTCCAAGTTGTCGGCCGTCTCTACAGTCAGATCGCCGCCGTTCTCAATGCCGATCCCTCGCTGAGCGACTACGGCCTCGTCGTCAGGCCGATTGTCGCGCGCTCGGCCACCGAGAGCACGGTGCAGATTCCGGCGAGCATCGTCACCGTCCCCCTGCTCGCCGCCAATCCGTTACGCAAGCAGGCGATGTTTCAAACCATCCCGATCTTGACGGGCGGCACCCTTCAGTTGTTCTTTGGTGCCAGTCTCATCGCGACCGTGGAGATGGTGCCTGGCGCCTACTACGAGCTGCCCGAACCTGTTTGGGATGGCGCGATTTCCGGCGTCTGGGATGCCGCCATCGGTTCCGTCCTCATCACAGAGCTGAGCTAGAGCGATGCCTCTTTTCAATCCGCCCTTCATCCTCGGCTCGGGCATCCTCACGTCGGGCTGCATCACCTCGGGCTTCATCGGTGACGCTGCCGTCGTTTCGGGCAGCATCGGCTCGGGGCAAGTCGGGCAGTTCCAGATCTCGTCGGGCGCCGTTACGAGCGGGCGCCTCGGCGTCACCGGAGTACCGAACGGCACCCAGTTCCTACGTGACGACTTCACGTGGGCAGTACCTGCCACCTCGGTCGGTTCAGGCAGCGTCGGCTCGGGCTCGATCCAGTCGGGTGCCGTACAAGGCTACTTCGGCACGGAGCAGGACATCGCTTCGGGAACGATCGGCGTGTTCGACTTCGGTAGCGGCGCTGTCATCGCGGGCGCCGTCGGCAGCGGCGCCGTTGTCAGCGGCAACATCGCGTCGGGACAAATTGGACAAAACCACCTCGCGAGCGGCGCTGTTACGTCGGGCGCGATCGCCTCGGGGCAGGTTGGGCAAAACGCACTCGCCTCGGGCAGCGTCACAAGTGGCGCGATCGCCTCCGGATCCATCTCGCAGTTCAAGCTCGCAAGCGGCGCCGTCAACTCTGGGCACGTCGGCTCGGGCGCGGTCGAAGGCTCGCTCGGCGGCGGCGCTGCGAACATCGCGAGCGGCACCGTCGGCCCGAACGATCTCGGCAGCGGCGCCGTCCTGAGCGGCGCGATCGCTTCGGGGCAAGTCGGCCAGTTCGCCGTCTCGAGCGGAGCGATCACGTCGGGCAGGCTCGGCACCACCGGCACGCCGGATGGCACCAAGTTCCTCCGTGACGACTTCACGTGGAGCGACGTCAGCACATCGGGATCGATCCAGTCGGGCGACATCTCGTCTGGCGCGGTGCAAGGGTTCTTCGGCAGCATCCGCAACATCGCCTCGGGGACGGTGGGCGTCTTCGATTTCGGCAGTGGAGCTGTCGTCGCGGGCACTGTCGGTTCGGGCGCCATTGCGTCGGGCAACATCGCCAGTGGACAGATCGGGCAGAACCATCTTGCGAGCGGCAGCGTCACGTCGGGAGCGATCGCCTCCGGCGCGGTCTCGCAGTTCAAGTTGGCATCGGGAGCGGTGAACAGTGGTCATGTCGCCAGCGGGGCCGTGCTCGGCTCCTTGGGCGGCGGCGCTTTCGACATCGCCTCGGGCACCATCGGTCCGAACGATCTGGGCAGCGGCGCGGTGCTCTCAGGCGCCATCGCATCGGGCCAGATCGGGCAGTTCCACATCGCCTCGGGAGCGGTGACGTCGGGAGCCATCGCTTCCGGGCAAGTCGGGCAGTTCGCGATCTCGTCGGGCGCGGTGACGTCAGGCCGACTCGGCGTAACGGGCACGCCGAATGGGACGCAGTTTCTCCGTGACGATTTCACTTGGGCGACGGTCACGGGCGTTGGCTCGGGCAGCGTCGGCTCGGGCTCGATTCAGTCGGGCGCGGTGCAGGGCTTCTTTGGAACCGAACGGGACATCGCCAGCGGCACCGTCGGCGTGTTCGATCTGGGCAGCGGCGCCGTCGTCGCCGGAACGGTAGGCTCCGGCGCTGTCGTCTCGGGCAACATCGCCTCGGGACAGATCGGCCAGTTCCACCTCGCCAGTGGTGCAATCACCAGCGGCGCGATCGCCTCCGGCGCGGTGTCGCAGTTCAAGCTCGCGAGCGGGGCCGTCAACTCAGGTCACGTCGGCTCCGGCGCCGTGCTCGGCTCTCTGGGCGGTGGCGCGTTCGATATTGCCTCGGGAACGATCGGGCCCAACGATCTCGGATCCGGTTCGATCCTCTCGGGAGCGGTTGCATCAGGCCAGATCGGGCAATTCGCGATCAGCAGCGGAGCTGTCACCTCCGGTCGTCTCGGCGTCGCGGGTACACCGGATGGCACGCAGTTCCTTCGAGACGACTTCACGTGGGCGGATCCGAGCGTCGTCCTCTCAGGAGCTATCGGCTCCGGTTCGATTGCCTCGGGCGCCGTGCAAGGGTTCTTTGGGACTACGAGGGACATCGCCTCCGGTACGGTTGGCGTCTTCGACTTCGGCTCGGGTGCGGTGGTTGCGGGCGCCGTTGGCTCGGGCGCTGTCGTCTCAGGAAATATCGCCAGCGGGCAGATTGGGCAATTTCATCTCGCCTCGGGCGCAGTCACATCAGGCGCGATCGCCTCAGGCCAGATCGGCCAGTTCCATCTCGCCTCGGGCGCTGTCACGTCCGGCGCCATTGCATCGGGACAGGTCGGCCAGAACGCGCTCTCATCAGGCGCCGTCACCTCTGGCGCGATCGCGTCGGGCTCTGTCAGCCAGTTCCATCTCGCCAGCGGCGCGGTGAACAGCGGCCAAGTCGCCTCTGGCGCGGTGCTCGGCTCCCTGGGCGGCGGGGCTTTCGATATCGCATCAGGCACGATCGGGCCGAACGACATCGGCAGCGGCGCAATCCTATCGGGCGCGATCGCGAGCGGCCAGGTGGGCAACTTCGCCATCTCGTCGGGAGCCGTCACGTCCGGGCGCCTGGGCGTCACCGGCACGCCGAACGGGACGAATTTCCTACGAGACGACTTCTCGTGGCAGCCGGCCGGCAGTTCGCTCGTCTCAGGCAGCGTGCAATCCGGCAACATTGCCTCGGGTGCCGTCCAGGGCTTCTTCGGCTCGACGCGCAACATCGCCAGCGGAACCGTCGGTGTCTTCGACTTCGGCTCCGGTGCAGTCGTTGCTGGCACCGTTGGAAGCGGTGCGATCGTTAGCGGCAACATCGCCAGTGGACAGATCGGTGACACCGCCATCGCGAGTGGTGCTGTCACCTCGGGACGCCTGGGCGTCACGGGCACGCCTGATGGAACGAACTTCCTTCGCGACGACTTCACTTGGTCCGCACCGACAGCGACCGTAGGCTCGGGCGGCATTGGCTCGGGCAAGATCGCCTCTGGCGCGGTGCAAGGCTTCTTCGGAACCACGAGAGACATTGCCTCTGGCACCGTCGGTGTGTTCGACTTCGGCTCGGGCGCTGTCACGGCCGGCAACGTCGGCTCGGGCGCGGTCGTCTCAGGCAACATCGCCAGCGGCCAGCTCGGGCAGAACCACATCTCTTCGGGCGGCGTCGCCGGGCTCGACGTCGCCTTCATCATGGCACTAGCGGGGGTCTGATGCCGGTCCAGCAGGCACACAAACGCCTCGGGCAGAACGCGCCGGCAGCGGCGACGCCGACGTCCATCTATTCGCCTGGCGCCGGCATCACTGCGCTCCTGCAGAATCTCCACATCTGCAACACCTCGACGACGACAGATGATCTGGTGCGCTTGTTCCTCAAGAACGGCGCCGGGCCGGGCACTGGCGACGCGCTCATCTACGATCTGACGGTGCCGGTGGGCAACCCGTTCGCGCTGGACACCATCTTGGCGATCCCGACGGGCTGGACGCTCTACACCTACTCGCTCAACGCCACGACGACGTTCACGGCTTCGGGCATCGAGATCTCGGGCTCGTCGAATCAGACTTTCAAGCAGCTCGCCGGGCCGACGGCGCCAGGCGCCGCATCCAACACGACGATCTACACGGCGACCGGCTTGACAGCACAGCTCGCCTCGCTGCACATCTGCAACACCAATGCGACATCCGACATGGTGCGCGTCTTCATCGTGCCGAGCGCGGGCACCGCAGGCGTCACCAACGCCATCATGTACGACGTGCCGGTGGCATACGGTAACCCGTTCGTGATGAATACGATTCCCGATCTGAACGCGGGCGACTTCATCTCGGTCTACTCACTCAACGGCACGAGCACGTTCACTCTCTCGGGCACCGAACTGAGCTGAGCATGACAGCGGGGGCCTGGACAGGCTGGGGATTCGCCACCGTCGGGCTCTCATCTGGGTCCGTGCTGTCCGGCAGCATCGGCTCGGGGCAGGTGGGCCCGAATGCGATCGCCTCGGGCGCAGTCGGTTCGGGCAAGATCACTTCCGGTGCTGTCCAGGGCTCGCTCGGCACGGTTCCGAATATCGCGTCGGGAACCATCGGTGCGAACGACTTTGGAGTAGCCATCGCATCGGGCAACTTTGGCTCTGGGCAGATCGGGCGCTTCTTCCTCGCGTCGGGTGCTGTCAACTCTGGGCAGGTCGCCAGCGGCGCGGTGCAGGGCAGCCTCGGCGGTACGCTGAATATTGCCTCGGGGACGATCGGCCCAATCAGCCTCGGCCCGAACGCCGTCTTCTCGGGCAACATCGCCTCAGGACAGGTCGGTCGCTTCAAGCTGGCGGACGCGTCGGTAATGTCGGGCGCGGTTGCTTCGGGCGCCGTGCTTGCATCGCTCGGCGGCGGCCTGCGCAACATCGCCTCGGGGACAGTGGGCGGCAACGACTTCGCTTCTGGAGGTGTCAATTCAGGAGATCTCGGATCCGGCATCCTCAGTCGATTCAAGCTCTCCTCCGGCACCGTCAACTCCGGGCAGGTCGCCAGCGGCGCGGTGCAGGGCAGTCTCGGCGCAACGCGCAGCATCGGCTCGGGAACGATCGGTCCGAATGATTTTGGTTCGGGCACAGTCCTGAGCGGAACGATCGCCTCTGGGCAAACGGGCACGAACCATTTTTCCTCGGGCGCCATCGATACCTACAATCGCGCGCTCGTCTTCAACCAGTACAGGACCTCGGAAACGATCTCAGGGATCCGTTGCGCACAGTTGTCTCCGAGCGGACTTCTTCGCATTGCCATGGCCGCCGTGTCGGGGCGAATGCCGGCGATCGGTGTCGTCATCACCAACGTGCTCTCAGGTTCGATCGCTACCGTCATCCGCTACGGCGATTTTCTCGGCGTCGCAACCGTCGCGGGATCGGGTTTCTGCATTTCCGGTCGCGAGGGCAGGAGTCTCTGGGTCGGCGCTTCTGGGCAAGTGGTAACAGCGTCGGGCGGAGGCCCGACGATCGGCGTGGGCGCTACCAATTCGGGCGCCCTCGGGCAGCGCATTGGAACCAGTTCAGCCTCGGGGGCGATGCTCATCGACATCGTTCCGGGTATTCTCCTGAGCGGAGCAGCTGCCATCACCACCAACAACATCATGTGGCCGGTCTAGGAGCGCTCGAATGGGCTGGGGCTTTGGTGCCAACGCGATCGGTTCAGGTGCGGTGCTCTCGGGCAACATCGGCTCGGGGCAGGTGGGCCCATTCGCGATCGCCTCGGGTGCAGTCGGCCCCAACAAGATCACCTCGGGCGCCGTACAGGGATCACTCGGCAGCACGCCCGATATCGCATCAGGAACGATCGGGCCGAACGACATTGGCAGCGGCGTAATCCGCAGCGGGAACATCGCCTCCGGTGCCGTCTCTCAGTTCGCGCTCTCCTCGGGAGCCGTCAACAGCGGCCACATCGCTTCTGGCGCTGTCGTTGGTTCGCTTGGCGGTGGAGCGCTCAACATCGCGAGCGGTACGATCGGCCCGAACGATCTCGGTTCAGGCGCGGTGCTCTCGGGCGCGATCGGCTCTGGACAGGTCGGCGGGTTCGCGATTGCCTCGGGCGCCATCACCTCGGGCAAGATTGGCTCGGGCGCCATTACCGGATCGGCGACAGGCGCGACAGCCTTCGACATTGCGAGCGGCACCATCGGGCCGAACGATCTGGGCTCTGGCGCCATTCTCTCAGGCGCCATCGCCTCGGGGCAGATCTCGCAGTTCAAGCTCTCCTCCGGCACCGTCAACAGCGGCCACGTAGCCTCGGGCGCCGTCACCGGCTCGGCAACCGGAGCGACGGCGTTCGACATTGCAAGCGGGACGATCGGCCCGAACGATCTCGGCTCGGGCGCGGTGCGTTCTGGCGCCATCGCCTCGGGCCAGATCGGCACCTTCCACGTTTCTTCGGGCACGATCGTCACGTTCGGGCGCAATCTGATCTTCGATCAGTACGCCACCGCGGAGACGATCTCCGGCGTGCGCTGCGCGGCACTCACGTACAGCGGCCTCCTGCAAGTCGCGATGGCGTCAGTATCCGGCCGCATGCCCGCCATCGGTGTCGTCGTCACCAACGTGCTGTCGGGCTCGATAGCGACGGTGATTCGCTACGGAGACGTGCTCGGGCCATCGAGCGAGATGGGCTCTGGGCTCTGCATCTCTGGTCGCATGGGCCGCAGTCTCTGGGTGGGCGCCTCGGGAGAAGTCGTCACGATCTCGGGCGGCGGGCCGACGATCGGTGTCGGTGCCACTAACTCGGGCGCGCTCGGGCAACGCATTGGAACCAGTTCGGCCTCGGGCGCATTCCTCGTCGACGCGCGTGCCACTGCATTCCTCAGCGGCGCGGCCGCGATCACGACGGACCCACGAACCTGGCCAGTGTGAGGTGATTTGATGGGAATGGGATTCGCCTACCCGGGACAGACAGGCCCTGCCGGTGCAAACGGCGTCGGCTTCGCGACCGATCGGCAACGCTTCGATCCTGAAATCGGACAGCCGCTGTCGGCCGGCAACTTCCCGACGTACTCGAAGACGGACGGCACGAACTTCCCGCTGTCGCTGCTCGGCTTCAACGACACCACCGTCCAGTCGATCTTCTTCAAGGTCTTCGTCTCGACCTACGGATCGGGCAACCTCACGCTCAAGATCCTCTGGTACTCGGACACGGCGCAGACGACAGGGGATGTCGTGTGGGGCGCGGCGCTGTGCCCTATCGCGCCGGGCGCGGCGCAGAGCGTGCTCACCGGAACCTTCGCGACGCAGGACACGGCGACGACGACGGTCAACTCGAACGCCAGCGGCTTGACGCTCACCACGATCACGATTTCGGATCTCGGCGGCTTCGCCAACGGCGACTTGACGTGGATCCAGATTCAGCGCGTCGCCAGCAGCGGCTCGGACACGATGACGGGCAACGCCAATATGCTGTACGCCGAACTGAGCTGGAGCACCACCTGATGGCCCTCCACTTCACTCAAGTCGACGATGCGCTCTTTCGGAACGCGACGTACAACTTTCACCTCTCGTACACCCTCTGGACTCGAACGCAGTTTGGCGGGGGCTCCACGGGTGTCGTCCTCCAATATGACGACAACGGCAACACAGGCGACATGCTCTACCTCTTTGCCGAGCTGGGCTCGTTCAAAGTCAACAGCGGCTCCGTTTCGAAGACGCTCTTCGCCTTCACCGCGAACGTCTGGTATTTCTTCGCCGTCACCGTCAGCGGAACGAACTACACGGCTTACTGGAGCCAAGCGGGCGGCGGCGGTACGCTCAACTCGACCAGTTGGGTTGATGCGACGCAGCCTGCGTCCTATATCCACTTCGCCATCGGCGATCACGGCGCCAATGGCGGCCTACCGTACCTCGGTGACATTCAAAACGTGAAGACGTGGTCCAACGTCGCGCTCTCGGCGGCAGAGGTACAGCTCGAGATGCCGTCGCTGCACCCGGTGCGCACGGCCGGGCTCAACGCGTGGTATCCGCTCCTCACCGTTCCAGACAGGTTGAACGACTATTCGGGCAACGGAGCCACGCTATCAGCACGACCCAATAGCCAAACGCTCTCTACGGGTTGTCCTGCATCGTGGAACTTCTGATAGGGTTCGGTCCATGTCGGGCATCGTTTGGGCCACGAAAACCTCTCCTGCGCGCCATGCAACGCTCCTACAGGAACTGATCGATCTGTCGACGCCGCGCGCGTGCTTCACGCTCGACGCTGAAAATGACCACGTGAGCGTGTTCTGCCCAGTCGGCTGCCGGCACTGGAGCCGCGTTTTCGAGTGGCCGTGGGCGATCGAGGAGGCTGATCTGCGCGGGCGTGATGTCGTGCTCGAGGCCGGCGGAGGCGACACGGAGCTGCAATTCGCACTAGCGTGTCGCACCACGCGCGTCGTCAACTTCGATCACGACCAAGGAGTGCTCGACGCGGCCGAACAGTACGCACGCCGGCTCGGCGTCGCGAACCTCCTGTGTCGCCGCGGCGACCTGACTTCGATCTACTACCCCGACAACTCCTTCGACAAGATCTTCTGCATCAGCGTCATCGAGCACATCACCAACGGCGAACATGCTCTCGACGAGCTGTGGCGCGTGCTCAAGCCGGGCGGGCGACTGCTCTTGACGATGGACATCGCTGAGCGCGCCGAGCCGCGCTACCTGTTCGATCTCGCTCGCGCTGCGCGCCTCCTCGAACAACAACCGTGGGGGCTCGCCGTTCCCGACTTCCCCGAGAACGGTCTGCGCGGGAGGACTGACGACGGGAGCAATATGCTGTCGGTGCTCTGCGCACGGCTCGACAAGCCCGTCTGACCGCTTGACATTGCACATACATCTGATGCACAAACGACATCGATTGCATGTCGAACAGCATCGACGATAAGAAGACGCTTTCGTTGCTGGTCCGCCTGTCTCCGAGCGAGCGGAAGAAGTTCGAGGCGCGCGCCAAGAAGCGCGGCCTCAAGGTCACCCAATGGCTACGCCTCCTCGGACATGAGGACTGCTCAAAGTGACTGACTACCTCTACGTCACCGCCGACGTCGTCGGAGCCGAGACTGGCGGCGGCATCGTCACCAGGAACGAGTCCGATGCGCTGCGCGCGCTCGGCGGCGAAGCGACGACGGTTTTGTCCTACCCGAACGAACCACGTCCATGGGGCGCCGACGACGCAGCATGCCGATGGCTCCTAGAGCGCGACCTTCCGCCAAAGCTCGCTCACTTCTACTCAGGCACGTTCACGAATGCGATCGGAATCTTGAAGAGGCGCGGCTGCAAGGTCACGTACACCGCGGCGGCGCACGACATCAATGTCTCGCGCGAAGAGCACGAGAAGCTCGGACTGCCGTTCGACTACCCGCACCTGACGGATCCCGAGCAGTGGGAGCGCTACGTGCGCGGCTACCAACTCGCCGACGTCGTCATCTGCCCGTCGACGCTGTCGAAGCGCATCATGGAGAGCTACGGCTGCAAGAACGTCGTCGTCATTCCGCACGGCGTAGACTTGCCGTCGACGGTGAAATCGCGGCCCAAGCGATTCGCCGCGGCTTACTTGGGGCAAGCCGGGCCCGATAAAGGTTTGCGCTATCTGCTCGAGGCGTGGGCCAAGCTCGACTACAAGGACGCCTTGCTGACGATCGCCGGGTACGGCACCGAGAACCTGCTGCCGCTTGTGCGCCAGTTCGACAGCGGCAACGTGTACCTTCGGGGCAGAGTCGACAACGTCGATGAAGTCTACGATGCGTGCAGTGTTCTGATCCAACCCAGTGCAAGCGAGGGATTCGGCTGTGAAGTGCTCGAAGCGCTAGCGCGCGGGCGCCCCGTCATCTGCTCCGACGGTGCAGGCGCGGCCGATGTCATCTCCGATCGACGCTTCATAGTCCCGGCGCGCAACGCTCGCATTCTCGCGGAGATGATCCACCGCGTGAGACTAGGCGAATTGTTCATGAGCCCCGAGGATGCGCGCGCCATCGCCATGGAATACCCCTGGTCACGCATTCGCGAGTGGTATCAGTACCAATGGAGAACGCTTTGAGCTACGGCCTACCGTTCCAACCAGGTGCCAAAGTCATCGAGCTAGGCGGGGGCGCATGCCCAATAGTGCACCCCAACGTCGACGTCCGTCAGTGCTTCGACAGCGGCGGCATGCCCACTGTCGACTTCACCGCCGACTTCGACAAGCCACTGCCGATCACGTCCGAGGAGTGGGACGGCGTCTTCAGCAAGTTCGCCATCGAGCACGTCTCCTGGCGCGAGGTGGGCGGCTTCATCGCCGAGATCCATCGCATCCTCAAGCCAGGCGGCAGCGCCGTCATCGTCACTGCGAACGCCGAGGCGCAGATGAAGTGGGCGCTCGCGCAGGACTGGGACGAGAAAGTGAGCCAGTGCCTCGGCGGCGATCAGGACTACAGCAACAACACGCACAAGGTTTTCTTCAACCCGGCATGGATCGCTCGCCTGTTCCGTGAGGCGGGCTTTGCGCGCGTCACCATCGTGCCGTTCGGCGAGCTGCGCACCGACATGATCGTGGAGGCGAAAAAATAATGTGCCCAGGAGCCTGGGAAATATCGAGGCCGAGCGTTCTCGTCGCGACGCTGACACGCGAACTGGTCGCGACGAAGTGGGCCCTCGGCTACAAGAACCTGCAGATGCCGGCCTACAGCAACATCTCGATCTTGTCGGGCATGCCGTTCGATCACGCGCGCAACACCGCGTGCGAGAACATGCTGAGCCACGGCTTCGAATGGCTCTGCTTTCTCGATGACGATATTGTGGCGCCACCGGACGCGATTCAACGCCTCATCAATCATCGCAAAGACATCGTAAGTGGGATTTACTATCGCAGGGCAGCACCGATAGTTCCTGTAATGCTGCGCTACGAAGGCAACAATCCGCAGCCGCAGTGGATCACCGAATGGTCGCCACCGAACTCGCTCATCGAGGTAGATCTCGTCGGCGCCGGCATTCTCTTGATCCATCGCCGCGTACTCGAGCGCATGACGAAGCCATGGTTCGAGTGGCAGCTCGGCAAGGAAGATCCGCCACCTACGCCTGGTGAGCCGCCGCGCCCAGCGAAGCTGAGCGAAGACTTCCAATTTTGTCGCCGAGCAAAGCAGGAATTCGGCTTTCAGATCTTCGTCGACACGTCGATCCAGTGCGAGCACATCGGGCTCGGGGCGTCTGCGGGAGGCGGCTTCGCGCCGAGCCACGTCTGATGAAAATCTGCGTAATTTCGTCGACGGTGTTGCCCTGTTTACCACCGAGCCAGGGCGGATATGGTGGGCTCGAACCAATCGCGTGGTCGTGCGCCGAAGGGCTCGCGCGCCGCGGACATGAGGTGCTGCTGATCGCCCCCGTCGGTTCGAAGCCACCGCCGGGCGTCGATCTGCACGGCACCACGCTCGGCGAGAGCGAGATGCAGGCGTACTCAGGCTACTGGCAGCGGCTGCCGCACTTCGACGTCATCATCGATAATTCGTGGAACAAGTGGGCCTATATCCTCAAGGTGGAGGGCAAGCTCAACGCGCCGATCCTCGGTGTATGCCACGCGCCGATCCATACGATGTACGGCTCGGCGCCACCTGTGCTGTACCCGTGCCTCGTCGCCATCTCGAAAGATCAGTCGGTCGCCATCAGCGAACACCTCGGCGTCGCCAGCCGCTACGCCTACAACGGCATCGATCTCGACTTCTACAAGCAGAAGCCTGGCGTCGAGCGCACCGACAGATATCTCTTTCTCGGCAGGATGAGCCGCATCAAAGGCCCACACATCGCCGCCGATCTCGCGCGCAAGTACCGCTTCGGGCTCGATCTCGTCGGCGACGACAAGCTCACCGGCGAGCCCGAGCTAACCCAGCGACTGCACATGATGGCGCAGCACAACATCACGTACCATGGCGGCGTCTCGCGCGAGCGCGCCGTCGAATTCTTCTCGTCGGCGAAGGCGCTCCTGCACATGAACCAAATCTTCCGTGAGCCCTTCGGTTTGGCACCAGTCGAAATGCAAGCGACGGGCGGAGCGGTCATCGCCTTCGACAACGGTGCCATGCGTGAGACGGTGATTCACGGCAAGACGGGCTACCTCGTCAAGTCGATCGAGGAAGTCGAGGACCTGATCAAGACGGACGCCGTTTCGAAGATCAAACCGGCCGACTGTCGCAAGAACGCCGAGCGATTTTCAGTGCAGAAGATGGTGCTGCGCTACGAAGAGCTTTGCCGAGAAGCATTGGAGTGCCCGTGGTAAAGCATCCGTTTGATAAGGATTATTTTCATGGCGGCAAGAAGGTCGGCGGCTACGCGCGCGAGGGCTATTGGGACTACCCGGTGCACAACGTCACGCACCGCAAGCTCATGGAGTACAAGCCCGAGAGCGTGCTCGAGGTCGGGGCGGCTCGTGGCTACGTGCTCAAGCGGCTCGAGGACGATGGCGTGCGCGTGCGCGGGCTCGAGATCTCCGAGCACTGCCACCTCACGCGCGTCGTGAACGACGTCGTCACCTGGGACATCACGCAGACGCCGTGGCCGGTGAAGGATCAGGAATTCGATCTGTGCTTCTCGATCGCCGTGCTGGAGCACATCCCCGAGGACAAACTACCGGCAGTGTTCGCCGAGATGAAGCGCACGTGCAAGCGCGGGCTGCACGGCATCGACTACAAAGACGAGGACGGGTTCGATCAGACGCATTGCACGATCCATGACGAATCCTGGTGGAGGGCGCGCATGCCCGAGGGGCACCTCGCCGTCGACAAGCAGGTACTCGAAGAGGGCGCGATCGCCCCGCCCACCGGCACGGGCGTCAAGCTCAACATCGGCTCGTTCAACATCGGCTCGTATGGGACGATGTTCCACTACGGCTGGCGCAATCTCGACGTGATCGATCTCCGCGCCTGGGCACAGGGGCACGGCTACTCGTTCGTCTGTCATGACGTGACCCGAGGGCTGCCCTACGACGACGGCATCGTCGACTTGATCTTCGCCAGTCACGTGCTCGAACACTTCACGTACGAGCAGGGCGCGGCCCTCCTGGCGGAATGCCACCGCGTAATGAAGCCGGGGGCGGTGATGCGCGTGCTCGTGCCCGACGCAGAGAGGCTGATTGCGGCGTACAGGACCGACAAGCTCGGCGCCTACGACGAGATGAGCGAAACGGCATCTGCCCGGCCCACCAGAGCAAGCAAGCTCTACGAGTTGCTCTGCGCCGAGCACCGCGCGATCTACGACGAGGGGACGCTGGT
>Ga0335081_10012536_pt1 | contig 13750 bp, 11 predicted proteins | sample Lox_Sample_35_FD_206713 | JGI IMG/M metagenome (GOLD analysis project Ga0335081, IMG submission 206713) | Soil microbial communities from Loxahatchee National Wildlife Refuge, Florida, United States - Lox_Sample_3.5 | ecosystem: Environmental > Terrestrial > Soil > Wetlands | place: USA...
ATTCCGGACTTCACAATCGGTCGCGCCGGCTGGGACAACTGGATGATCTACAAGGCGCGCCAGGAAAAATGGCCGGTGATTGATTGCACGCCGTCGGTCATGATCGTGCACCAGAATCACGATTACTCTCACTTACCCGGCGGAAAGACTCATTACGAGCATCCGGATACGAACGAGAACATCCGCCTTGCGGGCGGACAGGCCAACATCCGTTATTCGGTTTTGGATTCAACGCATCAACTGATTGACGGCAAATTGGCGCACCCGAGGCTGTCGGACCAGCGCTTCCTGCGCGGCGTGGAATTGTTCCTGCGCGCCGTCTTTTTCTTCCTGCCTGATGATATGATTGAAAATATCGCGCGGCCAAAGCGCTGGGAGAAGCGGATCCAAAAAATCTTTCGGAACCATGGATAACAAATGCGTAAAGGTCAAAACCCCGCCAAGTTCGTCAAAGACGCGGCCCGTCCCCGGCCAATCACCGTCGCGCTGCTGAATTACATTCCCTTCCTGAGCGGATTCTACGCCGAGATGATGGACGTGTTGAAAGTCTGCCTGGAGTCGATGAGAAAAGATGCGGGCCTGCCGTTTGACCTGATGGTTTTCGACAACGGCTCGTGCCGCGAAGCGCGCGACTTTCTGATCCGTGAAAAAGAAGAAGGACGAATCCAATATTTGATTCTCGCCGAGAAGAACATGGGCAAAGGCGGCGCCTGGAATGTCATGCTGGCCGGCGCGCCGGGCGAGATCATTGCATACACCGACAGCGACGTATTATTTTCCCCCACATGGCTGGCGCGTTCCGTTGAAATTCTGGAGACATTTCCCAATGTTGGCATGGTGACCGCGCGTCCCTTCCGCACGCCGCCCGAGTTTTACAGCAGGACCCTGGCCTGGGCCAGGAAAACGCGCGGTGCGAAACTGGAGGGCGGACAATTCATTCCGTGGGAAACCTTCCTGGAATTCAATCTCTCCCTCGGACAGACCGAAGAAGAAAATAAGAAAGTCTATGCCCAGACAAAGGATTGGCGCATTCAATACCAGGGTGTGACCGCCCTGGCGGGAGCCTCGCACTGGCAATTCACCGCCTACAAATCCAGGCTTCAGCAATTCCTGCCCTTTGACATGGACAAACCCATGGGACAGGTCCGCCAGCTGGACAAGCGCATGAACGACTCCGGCTTGCTGCGGCTGATGGTCTGCGACCCGCTGGCGATGAACATGTCCAATACGCTGGGATATCTGCGCGGCGAGCTTCACACGCAAAACTCAAGACGCCAAGCAGGTTTTGGCAAACGTGTTTTACAAATTGGATTTATCAAGAAGATGTTGCTGGCGGTGTATAACAACATTTTCAACTGGTATTATTCATAACAAGAACAGCCCGGATTTTGCCGGAGGAGCAGCCGATCCGGCAAATCTTATTTGCTATAATGGTATCCGGCCCGCAGCCCATCAATCTGATCGTCGCGCCCGAGATACGCGCGGCGCGGTTCCTGTGTCAATGATCATGGTGAACATGCCGTCATTCTGTACGAAGAAATCCATCATTGATTTCGACGTTCCAATCCTGATCGGGAACGGTGTTGGGTCCGCTGACGATCAAAATGTCGTTCTGGCTACCGGTCCAGCCGATCTTGCAGGCCCGACCCGGTCTGGCTTCAGGGGTTCTTCCTCCTGCAATGCAGAAACGGCCCGGGCAACCCTCTTTTGGGGAAGACCGGATGTTCCATTCCGGCGATCCCGGGGAATTCCGCCCGCCGCTCCATCTCCCTCCAACCGCCGGTAAAATCGATCCATCGAAAATTCAATTTTGGTCAAGAACAAATCAGTGTCCAAACGCATCTTCATCTCCGCCGACCACGGCATGGCAATCATCTACTTCCTGCAAAGCGACGTCGTTCCGACGCTGCTCGCGGCGGGCGTTGAAATCGTCCTGCTCACTGACGACGAAACCAAAGACCAGATCGCAAAACGCTTTGCGCGTCCCGGACTGGCCTTCGAAGGCTTGCGACTCAAGCAGGCCGGCGATTACGCCGCCAAATTCAAACCGCGCTTGCAATGGCTGCTGGGCTACCTGCGGCGCGTCGGCGGCTCGTGGCGAATCAACACCGAAGCCATGGACAGCCACATCTGGGAAGTCTGGGCGGAGAACGGCTGGAAATTCCGTCTGGGCATTTGGATTCCGTCCGCCCTTGCGATTCTTGTCCTGCGGACATTTTCCGGCGCGCGCAAATCTTTGGTGCGGATGCAGAACGGCTTCCATCCCCGCCCGAGCCTGTATGCCGATTTATTCGAGAAGTACCGGCCCGATCTGGCCATCGCTTCCACGGCAGGCTGGCGTCTCGACCGTTATCTGCTCCGGGAGGCGGCCCTGCATCACGTGCCGACCATGGCGGCGATTGTCGGTTGGGATAATCCATCGAGTTACTCCATTGCCGGCGCGCCGATGGATTATGCGACCTGCTGGTCGCAGCTTCAAAAGGATGAATTGGTATCCGGCTCCGATTGGAATCCGGAGCGCGTGAATATCGGCGGCATTCCATCCTATGACGGATATTTCAGAAAAGAATGGCAATTATCGAAGGCCGATTATTTCAAACTGCACGGGCTTGATCCCAACCGCAAATTGATTTCGTATGCCTGCTCGTTCGTCCATTTTGCGCCGAACTATCCCAATGCAGAAGCACTTGCCAAATTGATTTCCTCCGGTGCATTGGCCGCGCCTTCGCAATTGTTGATTCGCCTGCATCCGAGTCATTTCCAGGATAAACCGGCCATCTTTGCCGAGGAACGTCAGCGGATCTTTGCGCTCGAAAAGCAATATGCCAACGTGCATGTCGTCAAGCCGGTTGCCCTGGGCGGATCACTCGGCTACTACAGCGGCGAGGACATGGACGAGAAATCATCCATGATGGCGCACTCGGACGTGCTGGTGACGGTCTATTCGACGATGGTCGTCGAAACGGCTGCGCATGACACGCCGATCCTCGCGGCGGTGATCGACACGCCCGGCGGCTGGAATGTGCCGAAGAAATATTCCCTGTCATTGAAGAAGATCGGGAATTGGCCCACGCACAAACGTTTCCGTGATGCCAAGGCCGGACGCGTCGCGGAGAACGAATCGGAACTATGCGACGCGATCAATCTATATCTTAAGAATCCCGCCCTCGACGCGGCAGAACGCCGCAGGTTCGTTGAGCAGGAGATCACGTATACGGATGGAAGCGCCGGCCGGCAAACCGCGGAATTTATACTGAGGGTCTTGCAGTCTCGATCGTCTTAATGGTCTAATTGGTGGTCGGACCCCTCCGACCAGCCGGCCCATGAAAAACATGTTCCTCTTCTACTTCTCCATCACCCTCGCCATCGCCTCGAGCGCGATGTACCACTTCAGCCAGAAGTCCACGCCGGCGGATGTCAATCCGGCGATTTCGATCATGGTGACCTACGCGGTCGCCTTATGCTTAACGGTGATTTTGTCCTTCTTCCTTCCAACCAAAATTGGATTTCTGGCCGAACTGCGGCAACTGAATTGGGCAAGTTATGTGCTGGCTTTTTCCATCGTCGGCCTCGAAGTTGGCTTCCTGCTCGTTTACCGTTCTGGCTGGAATGTCGGTATCGCCGCGGTGTTGGTCAACGTGGTGGCATCCTTGCTGCTTGTGCCGATCGCTTTGGTGGTCTTCAAGCAGCAGCTCACCTGGATTAATGTGATCGGTATTTTGGTCTGTCTGGGCGGATTGGTCATGTTGAACTGGAAAAGATAACATGAAGAACAAGTTGGTTGACCTCCTTTTGGTCGGGATCCTGGCGCTGGCCTTGATCGGCTATTTGGCACTCAACCTTAACCTGGGCGGTGTGTTCCGGGCGCCGACCGCGACCGCTTCGCAAACCAACCCGGCTGTGCCTACTCAAACCTCCATGCCCACGAACACCTCGACCGTTGCTTCGACGCCGGCCCCGGCCTCCACCGCGACCCTGACGCCGGCCCCGGTCTCCACCGCGACCCTGACGCCGACCCCGGCCGATACTCCGACATCGACTCAGGCATCCACCGAAACGGACACGTCCACGCCCTCCTCCACACCGGTGCTGACGCTAACGCCCTAGGAAAGAGATCCGATCCATGGAATTATTCACCCGCATGCGCAAAGCGGCCCGCGTCCTCTTCAAAGGCGAGCCCAGGAAGGATCACCGCAATCCGATCCCGCCCATCTCGCTCGACGAGGTGGCGGAGATCAAGCAGTTCTTCCCCCGCGAAAAATTCTTCCTCTTCGGTCATGCCCGTTCCGGAACGACGCTGCTGATGCGCCTCGTCCGCCTGCATCCCGAGGTGCATTGCGATTATCAGGCGCATTTCTTCACGCGCCGGCCATTGTTAAAGTCGCTGGTTGATTCCCCTGAGATCGAAGAATGGCTGACGCGCAGGTCTAACCGCTGGAATCAGGGACGCGATCTTTCTCCGCTGGTCTTGCGCGTCGCGGCAGACTTCATCATGGAGCGTGAAGCGGCCCGCGCCGGCAAGCGCATCGTCGGTGACAAAAGCCCCTGCTCCACGATTCACGGCCAGGCGGTCCGGGATATGCACGCGGTTTATCCCGACGCAAAACTGGTCTATATTGTCCGCGATGGACGCGATGTATTGATCTCGGAACGCTTCCGCAACTTTGTTGAAGAGTCGAAATTCCTGACCTCCGGCGACAGGCACATTCTCAAAGCGCTGCGCGAGGACCCGATTCAATTTACAAGCGCGGGACGCTCGATCTTCACAGAAGCATTTATTCGGCGCGTGGCGAAAGGCTGGGTTACGAATTTGCAGGAAATCGAGGAGCAGGGCAACCGACTCTTTGGCAAGAATTATCTTGCCTTGCGATATGAAGATCTGCTCGAGGGTCCATTTGATGAAATGGCCCGTTTGTGGAAATTCCTCGGCGTGAAAAAGGTCGGTCGGTCGCTGGGAAGCAGGATCAGGACTGAGATGGGGTCCAACCCCGATGAGGAGTGGCAGGCCCAACGGGACGAAGGAATCGCCTCGTTCCTGCCAAAAGGTCAGGCAGGCAATTGGCAGAGGCTTTTCACCGCGCAGGATAAATCCATCTTCAAGGAAGTTGCGGGCAGCACGCTGATCAAATGGAAATACGAGAAGGATGCCGCTTGGTAGAACAGCAGATTGGTGATGGGACGGCGTTCGATCCCTCCAACAGATGGCGAGCCTCCATTTTTGTTGCTGTCATTGCCGCGTTGGTTTTCCTCCCGCTTTTCTTTGCGGAGGTGACGGTCGGCACAAAGGGGGATTCGGATTTTCCGTCGCATGTTTTGTATGCCCTGGCTCTCAAGACCGGCAAGCCTGTCCCGGCCTACATCCTGGCTCATTCGGGGTGGCAGTTTTTGCTCCTGGGCTGGAACACGGCTTTGGGATTGTCGTTCCAAGACGCCGAGCTGATCTCTATTTTACTGTGCGTGGGGTTGACCGCCGGCATTCTCTGCTGGTGGTTCTGGCCGGTTCTTGACAGAAAAAAGCTGCCTTTCTGGCAGGCGGTGCTGATCGTTTTGGGAATCAGCCTGGCGGCTCCGATTGCCCTGTATTGGTTCTCCGATCAAGAGCTGTATTTGGGTTACATTGGCATCATTTCTTATCACAACCCAACCATTATCCTGCTGCGGCCATTGGCGTTATTGCAGTTCATCTATGTCCTGCGAGGTTTTGATGCGTTCCCGCCTTCCAGAGCGGGCATCCCGGCCGCCGCGCTGATTTCGCTCCTGGCAACCTTTACCAAGCCGAACTTTGCCATCTGCCTGCTTCCGGCAATCACGCTGATTGCGTTATACAGGATGATTCGAAAGGAAGCGATCCACCTGGCTTTTCTGGCGTTCGGGTTTCTGGTGCCCATGGCAGTCATGCTCGTCTGGCAATTCTGGATGGCTTATCAGGGCGGCGATTCTGCGCATGTGATCTTTTCCGTGCTGGGAGTGATGGGCGCTTATTCGGGTTATTTGCTGCCGAAGTTCCTGCTGTCGATCTTGTTTCCCCTGACCGTTACGCTGCTGTATCGGAAGCAGGCTGCCCGTAATCTGCCCTTGATCTCGGCCTGGCTGATTTTCCTTTTCGGATCCTTCTTCACCTATTTTGTTGCGGAAAGCGGAACAAGATTCAAGGACGGCAATTTCACGTGGAGCGGCGAGATTGCGTTGTTTGTGCTTTTTGCCGTATCCACGCTTTTCTTCCTCGGCGTGCAAGGATCTTCCCGCGCCTCCAAAATGACCGCCCAGGCCTTATGGACCCTGCACATTGCCGCGGGAGCCATTTATTATGTTTTCTTTACGCTGCATATCCTATATCTATGGTAGCTCTCTACAGGACAATTTCCATATGAAGATCTTGATCGCCGGACTCGGTTCGATCGGCCGCCGGCATTTCCGTAATTTGATCGCGCTCGGTGAAAAAGAGATCGTGCTGCTTCGTTCCCACCGCGCCACGCTGCCTGAGGAGGAGCTGGCCGGCTATCCGGCCGAGACCGATTTGCATCAAGCGCTTGAAAAACATAAACCCGCTGCGGTCATCATCGCCAATCCCACTGCCTTGCATCTGGATATTGCGATACCGTGTGCGCAGGCCGGCTGTTCCATCCTGCTCGAGAAACCGATCTCCGATTCGCTGGATCGTGTGGATCAGCTCGAATCTGCGCTTGAAAGCGGCGGCGGCCGGTTGCTCGTGGGCTTTCAATTCCGCTTTCATCCGACACTTCAAAAAGCCGCGCAATTGCTGAGGGAGGGTATGATCGGCAAGCCGCTGTCTTTTCATGCTCATTGGGGCGAATATCTTCCCAACTGGCATCCGTGGGAGGATTTCAAACACAGCTACGCGGCGCGGCCCGATCTGGGCGGCGGCGTGATCTTGACTTTATCGCATCCGCTGGACTATCTGCGAATGCTGCTGGGTGAAGCGGATTCCCTCTGGGCTTTTACGGGCGCCTCGAATCTTGGATTGGAAGTGGAAGACGCAGCGGAGATCGGCTTGAAGATGAAGAGCGGCGCGATCGGCTCGGTTCATTTGGATTACAATCAACAGCCGCCCAGCCACCGCTGGGAAATTGTCGGCTCGAATGGAACAATGAAATGGGAGAACGGGTCGGGCAATCTGGATGTGTTTTCCGCTCCGCCGCCGGGCGCCTCTCCCCAGGGGACGGGCCCAAAGCGTGAGGGGGACCAGAGCACATATCAGCCGCCGGCCGGTTTCGAACGCAACGGGATGTTTCTGGAAGAGCTGAAGCATTTCCTCGCGCTCGTCCAGCAAAGGGCATCCTCCCCTTGCACATTGGACGATGGCAAACAAGCCTTGCGATTGGCCCTGGCGGCACAGCAGTCCGCACGAAAAGGGACTTTAGTAAAATTGGGTTAGGAGAGATCGTTGTGAATAGATTTCGCTCACTGATCAAATCGGAATTGTTTGCCGCCGTATTTTTGTTGGTGGCCGTCTCGGCGATCGCCTATCTGCCGTTCATTGCACATTTCAGTTATTTCAATGATGACTGGTATGAGATGTTTGCCACGGGCACACGCGGACCGATGGTCTTCATGGATATCTTCAGCGTGGATCGTCCGGCGCGCGCCTTTCTGATGATCCCGCTATACATCCTGTTCGGGCGAAATCCATTTCCTTACAATGTGAGCGCGTACTTGTTCCGTTTATTCAGCGGCCTGTCTGTTTTGTGGAGCCTGCGCATGGTCTGGCCCCAGCAGAAACGGATGGCAACGTTGGCGGCATTGTTCTACCTGGTCTATCCGGGTTTCCTGTCCCAGCCGAATGCCATTGATTTTCAATCTCACATTGCGGGCCTGTGTTTTGCCACATTTTCCATCGCCCTGACTTTGAAGGCGGTCAGATCCGGGAACCTGCGCACGAGGATCCTCCTCAGCGGATTGTCCATTTTCTTTGGATTGGCGTATCTGAGTCAGATGGAATATTATGCGGGCTATGAGGTGGTGCGTTTCGTGCTGCTCTTCCTCCTGGCCGGACAGAGTGAAAATACTTTCTTCGCCCGCTTGAAGCGCGCCGGGTTGTGGTATCTGCCGTTCCTGGTCGCGCCCTTGATCTTTTTTACATGGCGGCTGTTCTTCTTTCAGGATGTCCGCAAACAAACCGACGTCAGCCTTCAATTGGGAAGCCTGATCGCCGCCCCCCGGCATACGCTCCTGGTCTGGAGCGCCACCCTGATTCAAAACATGGTGGATGTCACCGTGCTGGCCTGGATTGTGCCGTTCGCCAGTGCTTTTTCGAACCTGCCGCCCGTCAATGTTTACCTCAGTCTGGGTGCCGCACTGATCGCGGTCCTGATCGCATGGGTTGCGCTGCGCAGAATCTCACCCAATTCCGCCAGGGCGGGCGGCTGGGGATGGGAAAACCTGTGCGCGGGGCTCGTCATCGTCGCAGGCGGACTGGCCCCGATCATTGCAGCCAATCGCGGCGTGGACTTCGGCGACTTTTCGCGTTATTCCGTGATCAGCATGTTCGGTGCGGCGATGGTCCTGGCGGTTTTTGTGGATCGGCTGGAGAATTTTGGATTCCAGCTTGGGTTCATTTTGCTTTTGACCGGCCTCGCAGTCATCACCCATTTTGCCAATGGCGCCGCCTATGCGCGCCTGGCGGATGCAAATGATGCCTTTTGGTGGCAGGTGAGCTGGCGTATCCCTCAAATCAAGAAAGGGACGACCCTGGTTGTCCATTATCCTTTTGGACAGGCCGGGGAGGATTACACGATCTGGTCACCGGCCAACCTGATCTATTATCCCGACAGTCAGAGCCAAAAATTCATTCAGCCCGCCATCTATGCCGCCCTGCTAAATCACGATGCCGTGGATAAGGTATTAACCCATAAAGGAGTGGAATATGATACCCGCCGCGGTTCCATTCACACGTTTCGGAACTACAGCGACATCCTCGTGATCACCCAGCCCAGCTCGTATTCCTGCATTCACCTGATCGATGGGAATCAAACTGAATTCGCTTCATCGGAGGATGAGCGCGTGATGCTGATGGCGCCCTATTCACAGATCCAGGACGTTGTTCCGGGCCCGGGATTTCAAACGCCGCCGCAAGTTCCTTTTGGGCCGGAGCCGATGCAAGGCTGGTGTTATTATTACGAGAAAGCTTCGTATGCCCGCCAGGTTGGGGATTGGCAGTCCGTCCTCAATTTGGGCGATCAGGCGGACAGGCTCCGCCTGGCACCCCAGGATCTGATTGAATGGATGCCGTTCCTTCAGGGATACGCCCATTTTGGAAATCAAACGCGGCTTACCCAATTGGCGCGTCTTGTCGATTCCGATCCGTTTGTGGCGGCCGAGGCCTGCCGGATCTTGACGGGGATGCAGCTGGATCCAGCCTCCGCCGGCCTGGTCAAAAGCCTTTACTGTATTTCAAAATAGAGCAATAAGTTTGCTATAATTATCCCTCGCGTTTCAAAGCCAAATTCGCAGAGCTTCTCTGCAAATCGAATAGGAGTTTTTGATGTCGAAAGCCAAATTGATTTCCCCGTATGGCGGCAAAAAACTGGTCAACCTGGTCGTGAGCGGTAAAGAACGTGACGACCTGCTGGCCCGCGCCGCCCAGCTGCCCTCGATCAAGATCAGCATGCGCAACCTGTGTGATCTGGAACTGCTCGCTACAGGCGGGTTTTCTCCGCTGGACCGCTTCATGGGCAAGGCGGACTATGAGCGGGTCCTGCACGAAATGCGCCTCAGCGACGGGGTGCTGTTCCCGCTGCCCATCACGCTGACCGCCGACCCCAAAGAACTGCCGACCGTCGGCGAGGATGTTGTTCTGCGTAACGCAAACAACGAAGTGATTGCCATCCTGACGCTCGATGAGGTCTATCACTGGGACGCCGAGACCGAGGCGGCCCTGGCCTATGGTTCCACCGATTCCAAGCATCCGATGGTTTCCGAGATGGCGCGCTGGAACAAAGTCTGCATCAGCGGGCCGATGCATGTGGTGAACCTGCCGAAGTATTATGATTTCGTCGAACTGCGCCGCACGCCGGCACAGGTGCGAGACATCCTGGAGACGATGGGGCACGATAACGTGGTCGCGTTCCAGACGCGCAACCCATTGCATCGCATCCATGAAGAGCTGACCAAGCGCGCCGCGGCGCAGGTCGGCGGCTCGCTCATCATCCATCCCGTGGTCGGCATGACCAAGCCCGGCGACGTGGATCATTACACGCGCGTCCGCATTTACAAGGCGTTGGTGGAGAACTACTACGATAAAAAAAGCACCCTGCTCAGCCTTTTGCCGCTGGCGATGCGCATGGCAGGGCCGAAGGAGGCTTTGCTGCACGCCATCATTCGACGCAACCACGGCGCGAATCATTTTATTGTCGGGCGCGATCATGCGGGCCCCGGAAAAGATTCAACGGGCAAGCCCTTTTACGGTCCGTACGAGGCGCAGGACATCATGAATAAATACGAACATGAAATCGGCGTGAAGATGATTCCGTTCGAGGAACTCGTTTATCTTCCCGACGAAGATCGTTATGTGGAAGGCAAGAATGTTCCGCCAGGCGCGAAGACGCTCAACATCTCCGGCACACAGGTGCGCAATGATTATCTCGCCAAGGGCAAGCTGCTGCCGGATTGGTTCACGCGTCCGGAGACCGCCGAGATCCTGCGCGAGATGTATCCACCGCGCCACAAGCAGGGATTTTGCATTTGGTTCACCGGTTTGAGCGGTTCAGGCAAATCCGCGACCACGCAGGTGCTGACATCCCTGTTGCTCGAACGCGGACGCGAGATTGCCATTCTCGATGGCGACGTGGTGCGCACGCACCTGTCCAAGGGCCTTGGATTCAGCAAGGAAGATCGCGATACAAACATCATGCGCATCGGATTTGTGGCCGGCGAGATTGTGCATGCCAGCGGCGCGGTCATCTGCGCGGCCATCAGTCCCTACCGCGCCACGCGCGAAGAAGCGCGCAAGATGGTTGGTGAAAATTTCGTCGAAGTCTACATGGACACACCCGTCGAAGTCTGTGAACAGCGTGATGTCAAGGGCCTCTATGCCAAGGCGCGTCAGGCCATGGCGGACGGTCATCCGATGGGCTTCACTGGCGTGGACGATCCCTACGAGCCGCCGATCGATCCGGAAATCACGCTCAAAGGATACGGTGCGACCCCGGAGGAGAATGCCCGCCACATTGCTGCTTATCTTGAAGAGCAGGGATTTCTGTTGAAATGATTTGACGCGTCAGGGAACATTGGAACCGCACCGTACTGCATGAAGATCCGCCTCTCGCCCCACCTCGCTTCGTTCCTGACCCTCAGCCTGCTGATCGTGATCGGGATATTCCTGGTGCTCCGGTCCACTCCCGAGGGCCTCGGACTCTCCGATGATTCGGTCGCCTATATTGCGGGCGCGCGCAGTCTGCTCGCCGGACGCGGTTATCGCGAGGCCTGGCTCGTGAGCGACAATCCGATCACCCATTTTCCGCCAGGTTTCTCCTCGGCGCTGGCGTTCATCGGGCTTTTTGGATTGGATCCCTTGCGCGGAGCGCGGTTCCTGAATGCCTTGTTGTACGGCCTGAGCACCGGGTTGATCGGCATCCTCGGCTGGCGCATGACCAGGTCATTGGCACCCGGGCTCGTGCTGGCCGGGTTGTTTGTGTCCAATGGCTCCTTGCTGCAAGTTTACACGACGGCCATGAGCGAACCGCTCTTTATCTTCCTGAGTCTGCTTGCATTTTGGATGTTCGATCTGTATTTTGAGCGCGACAAACATTGGTTATGGCTCGTGCTGTGCGGAGCCTTTGTCGGCGCGGCCTACCTGACGCGTTACGCGGGCCTGGCTTTGGTCGCCACATTTCTTGTGGCGCTTGCCATCCTGCACGATACCTGGCGCAGGCGCTGGGTCAGCGCAGGAATATTTCTGGCCGGGGTCCTGCCGTGGATTGCGGGCTGGTCGATCCGCAATCTGATCGCGGCCGGGAATGTCGCCAATCGCGAATTGGTCTGGCATCCGATTACGGTAAACAATTTCGATACCACGCTCTATACCATCTCGCAGTTCCTGGTTCCAGTGGAGGGCTGGCGGAAGCAGTTATACAAAACCCCCTGGCTTTTCACGGCGCTGGCGGCATGGATCCTATTGATTGCGTTGGTCTGGCTAATCAGGCGAGCGTGGAAGTATTTTGTGGCGCATCCGCCCGCCTCCTATTCGGAGACCATCTCGTTCACAACCGGCCTGTACCTATTCGGGTATATCGCTTCCATCCTCTCTTCCATGCTGCTCTTTGACGCATCCACAAAATTCAAATTGCGGATCCTGGCCCCCATCTTTATCTCGTTGTTGATTCTGCTTGTCCTGTTGGGGGTTTGGCTTTGGAGGAAGCGCCGCGAGCTTGCCGTGCTGTTCGCGTTGTTGGTGATCGGCCTCTCCATCTATAATCAGCTCGCCACCCTGCAGGAGCTTTCCAAGGGCGGACAGGGATTTGCCTCCTTTGTCTGGTATAACTCAAAAGCCATGGCATATCTGCGAACCCTGCCCCGCACGGTGAGGATCTACACCAATGAAACCGGCGCGGTTTATTTGTATACGGACCGCCCGACTTATTCCTTGCCGAATCGTTTCGATCCGGTAACGGCTCAGCCCAGGTCCGGCTATGAACAGGGCGTGGCGCAGATGCACCAGCAGGTCCTGGCCGGGAAGGCGGTGCTGGCAATATTCGCGGGCGGCGAACAATCCGCGGGTCCGGATGCCGCGTTTTTGGTTCAGGGCTTGTATCCGGCGAGCAAATCCGGCACGGGCGTTGTTTACGCGGCCGCGCCCTAAGAGGCAGGATGAAGATTCAAGAAAAATTCGACTTGAAAGATCGTGTTGCAGTCGTGACCGGCGGGGCGGGCCTGCTCGGTGCCGAGTTTTGCAAAACGCTCGCCGAGGCCGGCGCCTGGGTTGCGGTCGTTGATCTGAACGGCGAGGCCGGGCACAAAATCGCAGAGGCGCTGACCAAGGACGGATATCGCGCACAAGGATTTCCAACCGACATCACGCGGCCGGATTCCGTTGAACGACTTGTCGCTGCGGTTCTCTCCGACTTTGGGCGGCTCGATATCCTTGTGAATTCCGCGGCGCTCGATCCGAAGTTCGATCCCGGGGCCGCCTCCAAAGGGATCGCACCCGGCAGCTTCGAAGATTACCCGCTCGATCAATGGAACGCGGCCTTGACGGTAAATCTGACCGGCATGTTCTTGATCACGCAGGCCTGCGTCAAGCCGATGATCGAACGCGGCAAGAAGGGCAGTATCATCAACATCTGCTCGACCTATGGATTGAAAGGTCCCGATCAGCGTATTTATATCAGGAACGGAAAACGGGTCGCGTTCAAGCCCGTTTATTACACGGTGACCAAGGCGGGCGTGCTGGGATTCACCAAATATCTCGCGGCGTATTATGCGGATACGGAAATCCGCGTCAACGCCTTGACGCCGGGCGGCGTGTTCAATGATCATGAGGAATATTTTGTCAAGAACTATTCCGCCAAAACCATCCTCGGACGCATGGCGCGCAAGGATGAGATGAACGGCGCGTTGCTATTCCTTGCGTCCGATGCCTCTTCATATATGACGGGGAATAACGTGGTTGTGGATGGAGGCTGGAGCTCATGGTAGCGAAACCTGCGGGGAGGCCGCCCGGGGCGCGCAGAAAGATCCGGGGTTTAGAAAATGACTGAAGTCCTGGCCATCATCCCGGCGCGCGGCGGCTCAA
>Ga0335081_10012537_pt1 | contig 13747 bp, 9 predicted proteins | sample Lox_Sample_35_FD_206713 | JGI IMG/M metagenome (GOLD analysis project Ga0335081, IMG submission 206713) | Soil microbial communities from Loxahatchee National Wildlife Refuge, Florida, United States - Lox_Sample_3.5 | ecosystem: Environmental > Terrestrial > Soil > Wetlands | place: USA: Florida...
TGTGCCGCAGCGAGCAAACGCCGCTGTTCCAGTTTTTCGAAGTCTCGTCGAACACCTTTTGGATTTCCCATGCTCTGAAGATAGCACAAGAATTCGGTAGTGTCACTATATTATTCAATGTTCAGTAGGTCATTGGTGGCAAGCCTGTGTGCACAAGCCTGGTGAAAGCCACTTCGCGACAGAGGTCGGCGCCAACAGAATCGCGGCCTCGTATTGGCGAATACACGACCCAAAGCTTCTTGATTGGGTTGCCCAGGGCGCCCATTCAAGAGAGGGAGCGTTTCCGAACCACGTCCCCGATGGTCAATCCATCGTGCAGTATTTCGACGCCAACTACGAGAAACTTCAGGCGCCTGCCTATCTTTGGTACCAGAATCGCATGATCCTCGACGTTCTGGCGGAAACGCCGCCACCTTCGTTTCGTGCAACCCTCGAACAACCAATCTTCTCTGGTCTTGTTCAACCGGCCGCAACAACGCCGAGCCAAGCGGCTGCGACTTCTCCGCGACCCGCCGCAGAAATCCAGGCGCTGTCCAAAGCGCTGGTTGGAAGATGGTCTACCACGTACAAGTTCGAGCCGGGCGGCATGGTGCCTGAAGGGGGAGACGGTGATGGCGAGGAAGTATGGAGAACTGGTCCCGGCGGATTCACTCTCATGGAGGAGGAGCACGTTCGCACTCCTTTTGGAGAAGTGTTTCTCCTCGCGCTCCAGTGGTGGGACAAGAGCACAAAAAGTTTCCGCGGGATGCTCTGCAACAACTCCGGCCCCGCCCCGTGCGATCTGAACTCCTACTACAACAGTTCTCTCAAGTGGGACGGGGAGCAGTTGACAATCGACATGCAGTTTCCCCAAAACAGCAAAAAGATGGTATGGCACGAAGTATGGTCCGGTATCACCGCAACCTCTTTCACGCAGACCGGAGATATGGGCGAGGTCGGCGGCCCACTGAAGAGAGCAGTCACGATTCACGGCACCAAGGTCGCGGAGGTCGTACAAAGCCCGTTTGCGGGAACGTGGAAAACCGAAAATCCGGTCCCCACGCCCGGCACCATCACGTACTCGAAGTCATCTACGGGCGGCGAACACTTTTCTAACAATCGAAACAGCGAGTATGACTTTGCGATAGACGGCGAGGAATATCCGACAGATCGCCCAGCTTCGACTGTAGCTTGGGTCAGCACAGGGCCATCTTCGTGGGATTGCGTGGAAAAAATCAGGGATAGAGTGACTAGAAAAATACACTTGGCGCTATATGCTGAAGGACAGACCCTCACGATGACTTATACCTGGTTCAATCCTGCAAATCGAACGGCGAACGGGTCCAGCGTTTACGCCAGAGTCTCCGGTGGGCCGGGCTTGGAGGGGTCTTGGAAGATGCTGAAGAGAATCGAGGAGCCCGATACGATGACCATCGCTTTTCCCGTGCCGGGTCAGATGTACGTTTACATTGATCCTATCGACAACACATGGGCTGGCCCGACCGACGGAACTTTCATGGCGGTGCAAAGTCCGATGTCTCCTCCGGGAATGACGACCGCCTTTCGGACTGCGGGACCTCGAAAAATGACGTCCGAAACAAGACTTGGAAGCAAGACTCTTTACTTCGCCACCCTTGAAGTTTCGGATGACGGCAACACGATGACGCGTACCACCTGGGCGCCGGCAAAGGAAGATCAGAAAACAGTGCTGACTCTAAAGAAACAGAACTAGGGCGGAATCAAAATACCGTCCCGTTAAATCGAGAGTAGAAGCATTTTTCAAGGGAGGAGAACAATGGATAGGAGAGCATTTCTTGCGGCCAGCGCTCTCGCTTCGTTCGAGAAATTCTCGCTGAACTCGGCGGCCGTTTCGCAAGTCTTCGCATGCGTGAATCAGGCAACCAACAAGGGAAATGCCCGGAGGCCGGTGTTGGTGCGGTCCGGCTTCACCCGCACATCCGGCGATACCGACGAGCGTGCGCCCTCGCAGTCAGGGATGTTCGACATCGAGGTCGTTCGTTCGTCCGACTCCGAGGGGCGGCTTGCCATCTTTGTGTTTCCTGCGGGAGACCATCATCCATATCGCGGCGCTCCTCTTCACGTGCATCACGAGCAGGATGAGTGGCTTTACATTCTGGCGGGCGAATTCGTCGCCGAAGTCGGCGGCAAGCGCATGCGCCTCAAACCTGGCGATTCCCTCCTGATGCCGATGAAAGTGCCACACCGCTGGAGTGTGGCGCAGGAACAGCATTGCGGCGCCATTCATCTCTATTCGCCCGCCGGCTTGATGGAGATGGACTGGTCGCCCGTTGCACAAGACACAGATCCTAAGAATCAGGAAGCGCGCAAGGCGGAGTTCGAAAAGCACGGCTTGACGCTTCTCGGGACGCCGCTCAGCAGAGAAGAAATCGAAGGCACGACGTAAGTGAACAGAGGATTAGACGCCAACAGCGAAATATCCGGCCAAGGGTCGGAAGGCTCCAACTCTCGGCCTCGTGGCCACGTCATTCTGGATCAGACTCGAAGGAGGCGCGAATTGAAAAGACTAGGCTGGCTGTTTTTATTCGGTTTTCTCTTTCCGGCAACCTGGGTGAGCGTCATTCATCCTCAGACGCCAAGTCCCAACGCTACTAAGTCTGCGATTCCCAAGACTTGGGATGATGCCGAGATGGCTGCACTCGAAATCCCTTTGGCCAATCCTGTGGGGTCGCCCAAGCAGGTTCCCGCCAACTACTACTACCGGGTACCGGTCCGGCCCATATATAAGAGCTATCCCGTATATGCCGCGGGTCACGAACCAACTGGCTATCTGGAATCTCTCAAACAAAAGGACCCGGTCATCTACTGGGATGACAAGGGTCATGCACCAACGCTCGAAACAGACGCCGACTGGATAAAGGCCGGTGAACAGGTCTTTGACGAACCGATAGGCGATGGAGGAGTCGGAGGATCGGAACCCACCGACTTATACGTTCGCGATCCGAAGTTTCTGGAGATGACTGGCGCGCGGGTCGCCGGAGATGGCACGCTGCCGTACTTCCGTTACGTGGTGAAGAAAAAGGGCGAAGTCGAGATTGGCGTCCTGGCGTGTGGAATGTGCCACACGCGGGTTATGCCAGACGGAACTGTTTTGAAGGGAGCACAGGGCAATTTCCCTTTCGACCGCTATTTCGCGTTCGACTATCTCCGTTCCGGCGCCAAGTTGGCCCAGTTGCTCGAACGAAGCCTGTACGCAACCCCGTGGATCACTTCCGACCCTCTTCCTTCGACCAGCAGCATGCCTCTTGAACAGGTTGCCGAAGTTCACCGGACGATTCCGCCGGGAGTCGTGGCACGCAATAGAACGAGCCCCTTTGCTCCGGCGCAGGTACCGGATTTGATCGGAGTCAAGGATCGCAAATATTTGGATCGTACCGGTCTTCAGCAGCAGCACTCCATTGTCGATTTGATGCGATACGCAGCCCTCAATCAGGGCGGCGATGATCTTGCCAACTTCAATGGCTTCGTTCCGGTCGACATCCCCGATTTCAAGGAATTGCCAAAGATTGAGAATCTCGATAGGGACCGTTACAGCGACGAACAACTCTATGCTTTGGCCCTATATATCTACTCGCTGAAGCCCCCTCCGAACCCCAACAAGTTTGACGCGTTGGCCGAACGAGGACAGCAGCTCTTCAAGCGTAAAAACTGCATCCTGTGTCACACCCCGCCGGCGTACACCAACAACAAACTGACAATTGCGACGGGTTTCACTCCAACAGCGGATGCCGAAAAAAAGTACGACATTTTGCCTCTCTCCGTTGGCACCGAACCTAACCTTGCGTTGAAGACCAGGCGCGGGACCGGCTACTACAAGGTCCCATCGTTGCGCGGAGTCTGGTATCGAGGGATGTTTGGCCATAGCGGCTGGTGTGCGACGCTGGAAGACTGGTTTGATCCCCACCGTCTGCGAGATGAATATGTGCCGACCGGATACAAACCCTACGGCATGAAGACCTACGCCGTTAGGGGGCATCCATTCGGATTAGACCTGTCCGCCGAAGATCGCAGAGCTCTTATCGCATTCCTCAAGACTTTGTAGACGTCCGAATAATCCCGAATTGTCTTGGCATCAATTCTCGCTTTTGGTTCAGAATTTTTGAAGGTCCTGAACAATGCAAAACCGGAGGGAACAATGATCAAGACATGGCGCGTAAGAGTTCTGGTCGCGGCCTTACTGACAGTCGCTGTGTTAGCTGGGATGCCGCTTTATGGAGCGACCGACGTTGGCCCGGGCTACAGCATCGAGATGAGCCGCATGATTCCAATGCGGGATGGCGTCGAGCTTGAGGCGTGGATATCGAAGCCGGACAAGCTCACGAGCAAAGCGCCTACCGTGCTGGAATTGACGCAATACGACATCGATGGAGGTAGGCGTCGCGACTTCTCCGCATTCGTCAAGCGAGGATTCGTCTTTGTGCAGGCCTACGTGCGAGGCCGGGGCAAATCCGGAGGAATCAAGACTGACAATCTTGGTCTGCAGGTCGGTCGCGATGGTTACGACGTTGTGGAATGGATTGCCAAGCAACCATGGAGTGACGGGAGAGTAGTTATGTACGGCGGGTCATTTGTGGGCATGACGCAATGGCGCACCGCTGCACAGCACCCGCCGCATCTGGCAGGAATAGCTCCCTACGTCCCCATTTATCCTGGGTGGGACATCCCGAATACCAACGGAATCCCCCAAGCATGGACGACAGTCATTTTGGGCATTACGGCGGGTCGTTCGTATAACGAAGGTTTCGTTGCCAATCAGGACTATTGGCTGGGGAAAATGCTCGAAGAGTACGCGGCCTATCACACTTTCACAGAACTTTATTCCGCGATTGGCATTGAAGCGAGTGATTGGTGGATGCTTGACGAACATGGCGAAAAGAAACCGATGTTGAATGTCTGGATGGATCATGTCGGGGATGAGACTTTCAATCTTGTGGCCGAACCCAAAGCAGTGGACTTCAAGCAGATGACATTTCCCGTTCTTACGGCCACGGGTTTCTTCGACGACGATCAGCCGGGCGCGTTACGCTACTACCGTCGCTACATGGCCGACGCACCGGCAACGGCAGTGGACAACGCTTATCTCGTGTTTGGGCCTTGGGATCACGGCGGGACGCAACATCCTGCAAAAGAAATCCTGGGGCTAAACATTCCTGAAGCCGCAGTCATTGACATGAACAAGTTGCGCGCTGATTGGTACGACTGGGTGCTCGGACGCGGCCCTCGTCCCGAATTTTTACGCGACAAAGTGACTTATTTCATGCTCGGAGCCGACGAATGGCGGTCGGCCGAGTCGCTTGAAGCAGCTTCCTCTGGAAAGACTCTCGATCTCTTTCTTTCTGCGCCCGAAGGCACGCCAAGGGACGTTTTCCATTCCGGCTCTCTAGTGGAACATCCAGCGCCGGTAGAGCCCCCGGCAACAATTGTCAGCGATCCTCACGAATTGCCTGAGCTCGAAGTCGCGAAGTATCTGAACGACGAAGGCTTGACCAGTGAATTTCGGGACTATCAGAAGAGAGCCATCGTATTTCACTCCGAGCCATTCACTCGTGATGTGGAAGTCGCAGGGCAGATGAAGCTAAAGCTAATCGTCAAATCTGACGCCCCGGATTTCGACCTCTGGGCACAGATTCTGATGATTCAACCGGACGGATCAACGATTCGTTTGGGAGAAGACATACGGCGTGCTCGGTTCAGAAATAGTTACTTCAAGCAAGAGCTTCTGAAACCAAATCAAGTCGTCGAAATGCCATTCGAATTTTACTGGATGGCGAGACGGATTCCTGCAGGAGCACGGTTGCGACTCACCATCGCTCCCCTCAACTCGCCCCTATATCAGAAGAACTACAACACTGGCGGTCGTATCGGTTACGAGAAGATCGAGGATGCGCGGGTCGCCAACATCAAAATCTTTCACGACGGAGAGCATACCAGCACGCTGGCACTGCCTCTCGCCTCGTCCGTTCGTCAAACCGCAAACCAGTGAGAATTCGGTCAAAGATAGCTCTTCCCATCCTGATGCTGCGTGAGTTCGGTTTCTCACCAACACAAAAAGCAGCGGATCTACTGGAGAGTGTATGAAGCAACCCTCAATGTCGCGTCGGAAGTTCGTCCAGCGTTCAGCATGCGCTGTGCTAGCCGCGCCTTTTGTCCTCCGGCACCGGTACCGTCTTTTTGCCGACAGCCCCGAGGAGTATCCAGAACGCGCGGTTCGACTCGTCCGCGAATCTCTCGTGATCGACATGCTAAATCAGTTCTTATACCGCACCGATAGGCAGGATTTGCTAAATGAATGGTTATCTCGTCCAGGGGCGTTCACGCGGTCTGATTTTGAGTTCTTCATCAACTCGGGTGTGAACGCCATTAACTTCGGCTCCGCAGTCGCCTCTCTGAATGAAGCCGAAAGGCTTTTCGCAAAGTGGAACAGTTTTCTGTTGGAGTACCCACAGTGGCTTCTTCGAGTCAATTCCGTGGATGACTTTGAGCGCGTCAAGAATGAGGGCCGCTACGGCATTATTTTCGGGCTTCAGTCGAGCGCACAATTTGAAACCGTAGACGCTGTAGATACGTGTTACGGCTACGGCCAGCGGATTTCACAGCTTAGCTACAATTTCCGCTCTCTAGTCGCCGACGGCGCATTCGAACCCCATGATGGCGGGGTCAGTGAATTCGGCGGAAAAGTGATTGAACGCATGAACAAGGTCGGAATGGCCGTTGATCTGGGACATGCGAGTGACCGTACGAAGTTGGACGCCTGCGAAATTTCCAAGCGTCCGATGATCCTGTCCCACGGCAACTGCCGCGCTCTAAATCCCGACGCTCCTCGCACCTCTACGGATGAAGCCATTCGGCAGTTGGCAAAACGCGGCGGGGTTATGGGGATCACGTGCATAGCTTTTATGGTTAAGAATAGTGAGCCCGTGATGATCGATGATGTTATTAACAACTTCGATCACGTCCGCGATTTGGTAGGAATTGAGCACGTAGGAATTGGCTCGGACGCGGGAATCGAAAGTAACGATCTGGGTGCGCCTCAAATCCTCAAGGACATGCTTACAAAAGCGGACAGTCGCTACCACGTTCATGGGACACACGAGATAGTCGCTGGCCTCGAAGGCCAAAAGAGAATCTACGCTCTCACGGCCGCTTTCGTAAGACGCGGCTACACCGACGAACACATTCGCCTTATTCTCGGACATAACTGGAAGAGAGTAATGGGAGACATTTGGCATGCCTGAAGCTGGTCGCTTTTATGGTTGGGAAAGCGACATGGCCATGAAGCGAGTCGAGCAGGCAGCCGTTTTGCCGCCGGGATGCCGTGTCCATTGGCGCACTCATGCTTTCTTAGGAGTTTAGGATCTTGGCACTGCGGAGGAGACGATGAGGTCACCAAGAATCAGCCGAAATCTCTTCGTCGCCTTTGCACTCCTGATTGTCGGGGGAGCCATCGTCCGTTCGGTCGTCGCAACCCGCCTAGATGGTTTCACCGTCGACGAACCCTACCATATTGCTGCTGGCGTCTCTTATGTGAAGTACCATGATTTCCGAATCAATCCGGAGCATCCTCCACTCGTAAAACTTTGGGTGGGCAGCGTCATTGCAGCGACCGGATTTCGTCTGGATTCACTTCAACAATTCAACGACAAGCCAGGTGAACGGAAGTTAACGCAACGTGCCGTTTTTAGGGAGAACGACCCTGATTCCGTGCAGAGGCGTGCGAGGGCAGCGATGTACGCCTTGAATGGCGTTTTGTTGTTTGCCCTGGCATTTGCGCTGGAACGTGTATTCAACCCGGGCGTTTCCCTCGGCACACTTCTGTTCCTTGCTATTGACCCGACGGTTGCGGCGCACCTGCCCGTCGTCATGACCGATCTACCGGTGGCGCTGCTCTCAACAACTGCCGTCGTCCTCGCCGCAAGAGCCTTTCGCGACTGGATCTGGACCGACCTTGCGGCTTGCTCGGCATTTCTCGGGCTTGCTCTGACCGCCAAACATTCTGCCCCCGTGGTGCTCTTGAGCGTAGCCCTCATTGGTACCGCGCTTGCCATTCTTCAACCGCTTTCCTCGCCAGAGGACTCTCGATGGCCAAGATTTGTAAAGCTTGGCATGGTGCTAGGCGGAGCAGTGGTTGTCCTTTGGGCTTCCTATCTGTTCCGCTATTCCGAGTCTCCTTCTGGGCTGGAGTCGTTCAACCGCCCGCTGGTACAAAAAATCAACGATGTAGCTTCGCCCGGTTACCATGCCGTGCTAGCGACTATGGCCGCGACTCATGTGGTGCCCCGTGCTTATCTCTGGGGATTCGCAGACACCATCCGGGCGGGAATGGAGGGCCGGGAGAGTCCCAAGTTGTTTTTTGGCAAGCTATATCACTTCAAGGGCCCAAAATATTTCTTCCCCGCAATGATTGCTGTGAAAGTGCCCATCGGCCTGATCGCACTGGTGCTGGTCGGGCTGTTTCTCTTTTTCACTCGTCGCATTCTGCCGGACTGGTTCCTTCCTTGTGGAGTTGTGCTTGCAGTCGCGGTGTTGTTTCTGCTGGTTCTTTCTCAAGGAGCGACCTACGCGGGAATTCGACACGCTTTACCTGTGGTTATTCTGCTTTCCGTTTTTGCGGGCGTCGCCTTTGAGGTGGCGCTATTTTCCAGATCGTGGAAATTCAAGATTTCCGTAGCGCTCGGTCTGGTCGCTGCGGCCGCGTCAGCGCTGCCGCAACTGCGGCCTTGGGAATACTTCAATGAATTCGTGGGTGGCACCGCGAATGCTTACAAGTACTTCAGCGATGAAGGTGTGGATCTCCTACAAAGGTCGAAAGAGCTCGTGGAATACTACAGGCAGGAGCTGAGACCAAATGGCATACGGCCTGTCTGTCTCTATTGGGTTTGGGACGAGGAAAAGGCCGCAAGAGGCATCGACTGCTTTGGAAGCGACGAGAAACGGGACCGTGGGCTCATGGAGCTGCCGAATAGGTCGGGAACCATCTTTGCCGCCCCGGCCGACTTTATTAGAAATAGTTTTTGGGATAGTGCGGCCCTGCGGGAAGCAACTCCCTTAAAGCGGCTGGGGAATCTCTTCATCTTTCGAGGCAACTTTTACTTACCCGGCCAGGTGGCCTCCGATTCTTACTGGCTCGGAATCAGCAAGATTTATGGCGAGAAACCTGATGATGCGGAGGCGGAAAAAGCGTTTCGCCGCTCCGTGGAAATTGACCCAACAGCCTATTTCGTTCACATTCAGCTCGGCAATCTCTATCTGAAGCGCGGCTCTCGCCAGGAGTGCCTGCGCGCTTATTCGGATGCGCTCAAGTATGCGCCCGAAGAGCCCGAGCTTCGCTCTGCGCTTCATAATCAGATCCAGCGGGTATCCCGCGATGCTTTGGCAGGGGTCAGCCCCCTGCGCGACCCTTACATGGAATGATGTCTCGGGAAGAATAATTACCAACTGGAGAAGACCTAAGTGCCACCCGTAAGAGGGGAGACATCGTCAGAGGCCGATACGTGAAGTCTAATGCCCGCTTACCGGAGATTTAGCTTTGCCTGCAAAAGTGGCAGAGTCTGCCGATGTCACGAAGAGAGTCGCCATCGATAGACAGGTCACCGAACCAGTATGGGTTAGAATCTCCCCGCCTCACCATCGACCCGAGAAAAACGTACTGGTACCGAGATTTTTTCTCCTATTTTCCCTTCTGGATGTTCCTTACATAAGTAGGGGTCTGCGGCCGAGGTTTCTCTTTCAGCCTGGGACATTTGGGGGGATCAAGATTTTTTCTTACTTTTTCCCGTTTGGATGTTCCTTATATATATGAGGGGAATTCTTGCCGAATTTTCCCCTGGGAGCTTGGTGGACCTCATTCAGCCGGGTAACCCGCCAGGCGTCGTGGACGGCCGAGGGACGACGCGCCGGACGCGAAGGCAGAAACCCACTGCACGGAGCTAATGTTCCAAGTGTGTCATGGCAGCAGTCAAGCAGTTAACCGCGGAGATTTTGTCCCTATGATTATTCCTACTGCTCACATCGAACGGATTAGAGAACTCGGCTACACCGAATCTGAAGCCCGCTTTCTTTACATTGTGGCGGTCTTCTCAGGCTACTTCACTCTGGGGCACTTCCGGGTCTTCACCGGGAGTGCGTACGGAAAGCGTCCCACCTCTTTTGCTCGAAAACTTCTCAAGCAAGGTCATGCCAGCGTCCGCGATTACCTGCGAAGGGGTTCGATCTATCATCTCTTTTCCAGGACCATTTATGGCCAGATCGAAAAGGACAACCTCCGCAACCGGAAAAAGCACTCGTTCGATTTCATGCGCATCCGGTTGGTCCTCCTGGACTTCATTTTAGCCAATCAAGGACTAGCCTATTTCGAGACCGAACAAGACAAGGTCAGTTTTTTCTGTGAACAACTGGGAGTCTCCAAGGAATTCCTTCCCGCCAAGGTCTACGAGGGCTCTTCACCCAGCCAGCCAACCATTCGGTATTTCGTCGATAAATTCCCGCTCTTTCTTGCTTCTCCTCTCTCAGGGGCTCCCCCTGTGGTCACCTTGAGTTACGTGGACTCTGGGTTTGAAACCCCATCCAATTTTGTCTCTCACCTTGCGGCCTATCAGGGGCTCTTTCGGCAGTTGCAGTGTTTCCGGTTTCTCTACATCGCGGCGAAGCAAGCCTATTTCCACAAAGCGGAAGAGCGCTTCCGTGCCATGGTGAAAAGGCCCTTGGAGTCCGATGTGTCGAGCGAAGTCCTGCGTTACTTCCAGATCCGCAAGAAGTGGGACAACCACGAGTATGTGATCCCCGTGACGGCCGATCTCGAATTCCTGAATGAGGCGCGCCGGCGCTTTCACGGAGATAGATTCGAGACCCTCTACCGGGCCTGGCGCTTCGGCGAACTTGGCGACCGGGCCTTGCGAGCAGAGTTCTCTAAGCTGAAACCGGACCGTGCCGTGTTTTTCTGTTTTTCGACACTTTTCTTGTGCATCCGCACGGTTTTCCACTTGCTGTGGCTTCTGGAAACGGTGACGGGTCCGTGAAACACACAAATCACCTTCACCGTCACGGTTCGCGTCACCCGGAGGGTGACGCGAAGTTGTTGGGAGCGTAGACGTTGCGCGTCGCGCGACATTCGATTTGGACACAGGCAAAACACCGGAATGGGCTGGAGCGACCCTGTTTTTGGGAGCCTTTGGCTGCCCAAAAGAATCGTGGGGTCGCTCCAGCCTCGCAACCAGGGAAGTGCTCTGTTTGCGAAGTGTTTTGCCCGTGTCCAGCGATGGCAAAGAGGACAAGAGTAACAAACACGTGTCGATCAAGCATTAATTCACCGGCCCAAACAAATCCCATTTCTGGCGGCAGCGAAAAAGGAATTGTGAACCGGAAGAATGACAGCGATTGCCCACAGCAGATGAACGCAACCAGTTTTGCACAGGTCAGGGGATTTGATGCGGCACCCTATGCACCACGACTCTGCTAAACTTTTGCGCCATAGGGCGATTGAGTCATCGAGAGAAAGAGACTCGATGGCGAGACGCAGGTATCAGAAGGGACAGTTGTGGCTTGACAGAAGAACGTGGTATGGCCGATGGCGTGAAGACGTTCTTGTTGGTGGGGTTCGGAAACGTATCCGACGGCAAGAGGCGATTGGGTCGTTCAAGGACTATCCAACGAAACGGCTCGCTCAGCGTGCGTTGGATGACCGGATCGCTCACGTCAATAAAGTCAGCTATAGGCCAATGCCAACGGCCAAGTTCGCGGACTTCGCTCTGAATTGGGAGCAAAAAGTGTTGAGCCAGTACGGAGATTCCACAGCGATCAACTATCGGACTCACATTCGGAAGCATCTTGTTCCGTTTTTTGGTGAATACCCGATGAGGGACCTCAATCCCGAAATGGTTCAGCAGTTTGTTTCCGACTCCGCGGTGAGCGCGAAAACTACCCGAAACATTTGCATCACGTTCCAGAGCATGTGGACCACGGCAAAAGCGTGGGGCTACGTCGCTCACAACGTCATGGAAGGCGTCGTACTCCCGGACGTAAAGCGAGTGCAGCGATTCTTCCTTTCCCAGCGAGAAATTCAACTCATTCTTGCCAAGGCTCAAGAGCCATACCGCACTTGGTATGGACTTGCGGCGGAGACAGGCCTGCGAGCCGGCGAGTTGTGCGGACTGACAGTCGATGACATAGACCTAGAACGCGGAATGCTTCAAGTGCGGCAGAGTGCATGGCGGGGGAAACTAGGCGATCCGAAGACAGATCAGTCAATTCGGGTGGTCGAGCTTTCACCTCAGGCCTGCGGGCACCTGAGCAATTTCGTGGAGTCTTGGCATCCAAACCAACGCCGGTTACTCTTCGCAACTCGCAACGGAACTCCGTGGGATCAGAACTTGTTACTCAAACGAAAGTTCCGACCATTGCTTCGGGTCCTCGGTATCGAGGTTCCACGTGGCAATGGCTTCCATGCTTTCCGGCATGCGAACGCAACTCTGATGAGCAGTTTCGGAGCATCGCAGAAATTGCGCCAGCAGAGACTGGGCCACGCTGATGGATCGCCAGTCACCGAGACAATCTATACGCATGTGATTAGCGAAGACGGAAAGCGAATCGCAGCACAACTTGGCAACGCAGTTTGGGGCGTTTTGGACGCAATTGGACGTAAAAAGCGAAACGGCTCGGAGGGAGCATCCTCTAAGCCGTTTCTTATCAACTGACAAATGGTTGCGGGGGTCAGATTTGAACTGACGACCTTCGGGTTATGAGCCCGACGAGCTACCAGGCTGCTCCACCCCGCGTAATGATATTACATGACTTGCACGCTTTCCGCAAACGAACTACCCGACGACCAGGAACTTCGTAAGTTTTGAGGCCACAAGCGAAAGCGTACCGCGTGGAGTGCTGATTTCGGGCATTGGACTGGCAGTCGGACCACGAGGGCCATTTTCGGGATGGGGAAATCCTGCTCGGGCTGAGCCCGGGAGGAGTCATGGGGATGCTTCGAAGGAGTCGATTGCGTTAAGCGTTGGAAGCGCGAGTTCCCGATCCACTTCAACTCGTATCCGCGGGGCATGGGCGAAAAAGATTGACCCACAGAGTAAGGACCAGTTCTGCACCACTCCGCGGGGCATGCGTGCCACGGCGTAAATAGCGCAGGCGGTAGAGTCGCTCGACGCTCAAGGCCAACATGGTGAGCAACCAACGGATCAGCAGACGGTTGGCGTGATGATGGCAGATATGTTCCAGGCCGTGACGGCTCTTGGCTTCATTGAAACCTTGGTTCTCGATCTCCCAGCGGCTCTTGGCCATGCCGAACAGCGCCTGAACCCCCACTCGGGAAGAGGGGAAATTCGTCAGCCAGTAGGCTTCCACCACCTTGCCGTTCGGCTTGTGCTGGCGATAGAAGAAGACACGGACGGTTTCCCAGCGCAGCGTATCCCAGGGATCGAAGTCGTCGGCCTCCCAGATCTCCACACGATCTTGCCCGTAGCGAAAGACGGTCGTGGGAGGCCCGCAAGGAAAGCGTTTCCGGGCGGCCGTGAATAATGCGGGCAGGTTGTCTTTCAATCATGCGACGACCCGCAGTCCCAGATCCCCGACGGTGTGCAGGAACGGGGCGGTGGCGAATTCCCCATCGACCACCGCGTACTGCGCAAAGCGTTTTCCCAGACCGCCGATGACCCGCCGCAAGAGGCGCTGCCCGGCAGCATACTCGCTATCGCCGGGCCCGTAGGGTTCCACATCCAAGGGCAAGGAC
>Ga0335081_10012539_pt1 | contig 13744 bp, 18 predicted proteins | sample Lox_Sample_35_FD_206713 | JGI IMG/M metagenome (GOLD analysis project Ga0335081, IMG submission 206713) | Soil microbial communities from Loxahatchee National Wildlife Refuge, Florida, United States - Lox_Sample_3.5 | ecosystem: Environmental > Terrestrial > Soil > Wetlands | place: USA...
TGCCCGGTTCCGGATTTCGCGCGCGTGAGCAGTTCCTGCGCCGCGCGGTAGCCGTCGGGGTTGCCGACGTCGGCGAACGGCGTCTCGTAGACGAGGCCGCGGAGCCGGCCGGCGGCGGCGAGCCGCGCCAGCAGCGGCACGTCGTCGAGCTCGGCGCCGGCCGCGAGGCCGCGCTCGACGGCCGCGATCTGCTCCGCGACGTCGGCCTGGAACGCGAAGCGGCCGATGGGCGTGTCGAACGTCTCGCCGGGCCCCAGCTCGAGCTGCCCCTTGGGGCGCTTGGCGCCGACGGCGGTGATGCGGACGCCGTCCTCCCCGGGGCCGGGCGGCGCGACCGTGGCGGGCGCCGAGCCGCCCTTGCCGCGCGCGGTCTCCGCGATCATCCGCGAGACCAGCACGGCGTGGTCGCCGCTGGCCGCGGCGATGGCGATCAGGTGCGCGAGCGGGCTCGGCGGGACGAACAGGTTGTCCGGCAGGAGCACCGCGAACGCCTCGCCCGGAAGGACGAGCGCGCCGAGGCGGATCGCGTCCGCGAGGCCGCGGGGCACCGCCTGGTCCACGACCTGGGAGTGCCGCGCGACGCGGGCGGCCTCCGCGGCGAGCGCGGCGTGCGCCGGAGGGCTGGCGACGACGACGACGCGGTCGAGGCCGGCCTCGTGCGCTTCGGCGATGGCGTGGGACAGGAGCGAGCGGCCGGCCACCTCGAGCAGCGCCTTGGGGCGGTCCCCGAGCAGCGCCTTCATCCGGGTGCCGAGCCCCGCGGCGGGTATGACGGCGGCGGTGAAGCCGGTCAAAACATCGACATCGCGAGGAACGACCGGAGGTTGTCGTTCGTCACGCGCAGCCTGGCGGAGAGGAGCCGGACGACGGCCCACAGGACCTTGTACGCCACGTCGCGGTTGAAGTCGAGCAGCATCTCGAAGTCGGAGCGCGAGATCGTCATGAGCGTGCAGTCGCTGTTGGCGATGGCGTCGGTGGAGCGTTCCGACTTGTCGAAGATGCCCATCTCGCCGAAGCAGGTCCCCTGCTTGAGGACGGCGAGCGCCTCCTCGCCGCTGCCCGGCACGATGCGGCTGATGCGAACCTCGCCCTCGGCGATGATGAACAGCCGGCTGCTCGGCTCGCCCTCCTTGAAGATCGTCTGCGCGCCCTGGAACTTCTGTTCCTTGCACACCTCGGCCACCTGGGCGAGCTCCCCCTCGTCCAGATCGGCGAAAATGGCGGCCTGCTTCAAGAGCGCGAGGTCCATGTGATCGAGGGTGAAACTATCCCCCGCCCGAAACCGCAGCAAGTCGGCGCCGCAGGGGTACTTACGCCCGCGAACCTGGTCTCGCTGTCGCGGGTCCCGCTGGCCCTGGCGTTCGCCCTGTTCCCTGCGGTGGGCGTGCGCGTGGCGGTGCTCGCGGGCGCGGCCGCGACCGACCTGCTGGACGGCGCGCTGGCGCGCCGGCTCGGCCCGTCGCGGCTCGGCGCGTGGATGGACCCCGTGGCGGACAAGATCTTCATGCTCACCGCCTTCATCGCGCTCGGCCTCACCGGCGCGCTCGGCTGGCTGGAGGTGGCGGGGGTGCTGCTGCGGGACGTGCTCACCCCACTGGGGTATCTCGCCAGCTGGGTGGCGCGCCGCCCGTTCGCGGTGCCGGCCCGCGTGGGCGGCAAGGCGGTGACCGTCGGCCAGACCCTGACGCTGTTCGCGTGGCTGCTCGATTCGGCGTTCCTGCGCCCGCTGGCTTGGGCGACCGCGGCGATGGCCCTGTACGCGATCGCCGACTATGGCCGCCTGGCCGTGCGGAGCCCGGAACGGCCGCAACCCTGAGGAGGACGGCATGCACGCAGCGAACCGGCTGATCCTGCTCGCGCTCCCGCTGGCGCTCCTGGCGCCGCCGGCCGCGGCCCAGGAATTCCATCCGCCGTCGGGCGGCGGGGCGACGGAGCAGGGCGGCGGACTGAGCGTGGACCTCTACAGCTTCTCGGTGCGCGGGGGCGTGGACGTGACGCACGGCGCCCAGTGGGTCCTGGGCACGAGCCTCGACGTGGCCGAGCTGTGGTCGCCGCGCGTCCGGTTCCGGCCGTCCCTCGAGATCGCCTCCACGAGCGGCTCCACCGTGACCTTCCACTGGGCCGGGGAGATTCTCTACCGCTTCGAGCCCGACAATGCCCCCGCCATCCCCTACCTCGGGCTGGGCATCGGGCACATGAGCAACTGCCCGGGCTGCACGGCGATCTGGCCGACCGTGGTGCTCGGATTCGAGCTGCAGTTCCGGCCCTCGTTCAACTGGCTCATCGAGTACCACGCGCTGGACCGGCTCGGCCGGCACCGGTTCCTGGTGGGCCTGTCCACCCGCACGCCGGGAGGGCCGTGACGTGGCGGGCGGCAAGCGGGTGGCGCTCACCTGGCAGCACGGGATGGCGTTCACCGGCGGGGTCGAGGGCAAGCCGCAGATCGCCATTGACGCCGACGGCGCGACCGGCCCGGGCCCGATGGACACGCTGCTGCTCGCGCTGGCGGGGTGCACCGGCAGCGACGTCGTCTCGATCCTCGCGAAGATGAAGTTTCCCGTGCGCGCCCTCCGCATCGAGATCGCCGGGGAGCGGCGCGAGCAGCATCCGAAGCGGTACACCTCGATCGTCCTGACCTTCCACGTGAGCGCGCCCGGCGCGCCGGAAGAGCGCGTGCGGCACGCGATCGAACTCTCGATGGAGAAGTACTGCTCGGTGAGCCACTCGCTGGCACTGGACATCGCGCGCCGCTATGAGCTGGTGCTCGAGGGGTAGCGCCGCCGCGCTGCTCGGCGCGTCCGTGGCGGCCGCGGCCCCGTGCCGCGCGCAGGTCCGCGAAACGCAGCTGTGGGGCCTGGCGGTGGCGTCGCAACCGGCGCTGTACGCGGCCGGCATCGGACTCGCGTGGCGCGACAACCAGCGCACGCGGATCGCGCCGGCGCTGGCCTTCGGCGCGCTCGGCAACGGCCGGTTCGGCGCCCGGGCCGACTTCGCGATCCACTTCCTGCTCGATCCCTACAAGCAGCGCGGGACGGCGATCTACGGCGGCGGCGGGCTCACCGCCGCGCTGGCCGGAGGACGCGTGACGCCCTATGCCCTGCTGGTGCTCGGCGCGGAGCAGAACCCGGGCGGCACGGGCGGCTCGTTCATCGAGATCGGCGTGGGGGGCGGCGTGCGGCTCGCCGTCGGCTACCGGTGGCGGAAATCAAGCGCCCCGGGCCGCTAGGCTCCGGGGCGCGACGCGCCAGGCTCTACCTCGGGGACCGTCTCAGGACACGCCGGCCGGCTCGACCGTCTCCGGCCGCGGTACCACCGGGCGGCAATACCGCTCGCCCAGCGTGCGAAGCTCCTTGAGCTGAGCGGCGGTCAGCTCCTCGTACCGCTCGCCCAGGTAGGCCATGGTGTCGTCGAACCACTCTTTCCGATGCTCTTCTGCCGCCTCCAGCACTCCACAGCGAAGGATGTGGCTGAACAACTCGTCGCGGGCCAGTTCGAACGCGGTGGGCACGTGGACTTTGCGGCGGCTACTGCGCTTCGACATCACTCCTCCATTGGAGTCAGCGCGGGATTTCCCGCAGCCCGAAATATACGAAGGAGGCCGGAGCCGGGCAAACCTCAGAGCAGGTCCGCGAACAGCGTCGCTGCAGATTCCGCAGCCCGCGCGCGCAGCGGGCGGCGCCGCCATTCACCGGCCTCCACCCGGGTCGCCTGCTCCAGGTCCGCGGCGAAGAGTCGGGCCATCGCGGCCCCGGCGTCGGGGTCGGCGATCAGCGCGTTCATCTCGAAGTTCCGGTGGAGCGACAGGGGGTCCAGGTTGCTCGAGCCGACGAGCGCGACCAGGCCGTCCACGACGGCCGTCTTGGCGTGGAGCATCACGCCCGTCCACTCGTAGATCTCGGCGCCGGCGTCCAGCAGCGGCTGGTAGATCCGGCGGGCGGCCAGGCCGGCGACCGGGTGGTTGTTGCGGCCGGGAAGGAGCAGCCGCACGCGCACGCCGCGGCGGGCGGCGCGGATCAGGGCGTCGAGCACCCGCCGCGGCGCCACGAAGTAGGCGTCGGTCAGCTCGATGGTCTGCTCGGCGCGGTCGGCGAGCCATTCGTAGATCGCCGCTACGCGGCGCAGGCCCGGGCGGTCGCCCACGACGACGACGGCGGCCTCGCCCTTCTCCGGGGGCGGCCGGCGCGACAGCGACGTCGGGGGAGGCTCGCCGCGCGCGCGGCTCCACATCCGGTCGAACGCCACCTGGAGGTCGAGCACCGCGGGCCCGCGGATCGAGACCGCGGTGTCGCGCCATCCGGCGCCCCCCAGGTCCGACGGCGCCCAGCGGTCGCTGATGCAGATCCCGCCCACGAAGGCGATGAGGTCGTCGCACACCAGGAGCTTGCGGTGGTCGCGATGCCGGAGGCGCAGCCAGCTCCACGGCGCCAGGGGGGAGAGCGGGCGGAACGCCCGCGCGTTCACCCCCGCCTCGCGCAGCCGCCGGCCGACGGGGCCGCCCTTGACCAGCAGGGAACCGACGGGGTCGTACAGGACCCGGACGGCGGCGCCGCGCTCGCGGGCCTTGCGCAGCGCGGCCGTGAAGTTCCGGCCGGTCTGATCGTCCGCCATGATGAAGTTCTCGAAGCACACGCTCCGCCGCGCGGCGCGGATGCCCGCCAGCATGGCGGGAAACGCGAGCGCGCCGTCGCGGAGCACGCGGACGGCGTGGCCGTAGCGGAGCGGCGCCGCCGCGATCTCGGACAGCTCGAGGAGCGCGAGGGGCGAGGCGAGCCGTGGCGAGGCGGCGGCGGCCGGAATCACGGACCGTATTCTAGGGAGGAGGCGCCCGGCGGGCGAGGCGATGGCGGCGGGAGCCGGCCGCCGGCGGCGTTGGCGGCCGCGACGAGCGTGGGTATGATGCATCCACGTGACACCCGACGAAACGTACGATCCCGAGCGGGCCCTGAAGCTGGTCGAGATGCTGCGGGCCCTGGCCCAGCGCATCATGGCCCTCGACGCCGAGGGGCGCCTGCTCGGCGACTCCTCGGTGCTGCTCCGCGAGCTGGGGGACATCCGCTCGGAGCTGTTCCGCTACGAGGTCCGCCAGACCTTCGATTCGCCCGAAACGGCCGAACACCGGCGGATCGTGGAGGACGCCGAGCACGGGTGGACGCCCGAGGCCGACAGCGGACCCGATGAGGAGGAGCCATGGCGGACGCCGGACGATCGCTGAAGCCGTTCTACCTGCTGCTGGGCGCGATCGTCGTCGTGGGCGCCGTGCTGATCGCCGTCCTGGCGGGCGGCCCGTCCATGCCGCAGGTGGTGTCGTCCGACGACTGCCCCGCCCCGGCGCCCGGCTCGCCGCCGCCGCAGGGCGTCACCCTCGGCCCCGATTCCGCCCCGGTGCAGATCACCGAGTTCTCCGACTTCGAGTGCCCGTGGTGCGCGCGGTTCGCCATCCTCACGGAGCCCGACGTCCGGCAGCGGCTGATCCCCACGGGCAAGGTCCGGTGGCGGTACATGAACTTCCCGCTCCCCGCGGAAGAGCACCCCAACACGGCCGCCGCGCACCTCGTCGCGGCGTGCGCGCAGGCGCAGGGGAAGTTCTGGGAGATGCACGACGTGCTCTACATGAACCAGAACGACTGGGCGGGCGAGAAGAACCCGATGCGACTGTTCTTCCAGTACGCCACGCGGCTCGGTCTGAACACCGACTCGCTGCGGGTCTGCGTGGCGTCGAAGCGCCCGTGGCCGGAGATCCAGGCCGAGAAGTGCGAGGGGATCCGGCTGGGCGTGCAGGGCACGCCGACCTTCTTCGTGAACGGGCACAAGCTGCCGGACACGTCCGTCCCCGCGTACGACGACCTGGCGCACATGGTGGACTCGATCACCGCGGCCACGGCGGCCCACCCGGCCGCGCGCCGCGCGCGCTGACCGGCCATGCGCCATCGGATGGCGGCCGCGGTCCTGGCGCTGTGCGGCCTGCTCGTCTCGACGTATCTGCTGCTCTACAAGCTCGGCGTGATCGGCAGCATGGTGTGCGGCGCGGCGAACCCCTGCGAGCGCGTGCAGGCGAGCCGCTACTCGATGCTGCTCGGCGTCCCGGTCGCGGCGTACGGGGTGGGCGGATACGTCGTGCTGCTGGCGCTGGCGCTGGCCGGGCTGCAGGCGTCGCAGGCCTCGCGGCCCGCGATCACGCGCTGGCTGGCCGGCCTGTCGGCCCTCGGCGTGGCCTTCTCCCTCTACCTGCTCTACCTCGAGCTGTTCGTCATCCACGCCGTCTGCCGCTGGTGCAGCGTCTCGGGCGTGCTGATCCTGGCGATCTGCGCGGTGTCGCTGGGCGGCCTCGTCGCCCTCAGCCGGGCACCCGCACCGTGAGCACGGGGCACGTGGCCATGCGGGCGACCCGCTCCGCCACGCTGCCCAGCAGGAGATGCACGAGCCCGGTCCGGCCGTGGGTGGCGAGCACGATCAGGTCGGCGCCGTGGCGCTGCGCGGCGTCGGTGATGGCGAGATAAGGCGGGCCGAAGACCACCTCCGTCGTCCACGGCGCCTTGCTCCCGACCTCGCGCGAGCCGAACTCCTGGAGCTGCTCGCGCGCCATGGCGGCCAGCTCCGCCAGCTCCTCGGCCACGACCTGGGCGTCGTCGCTCGCGCCCTCGAGCGCGTGGACGAGGATCAGCCGCCCCTCGAACCGGCAGGCGATCTCGACCGCGGGCCGCACCGCCACCGCGCTGTTCGCCGAGAAATCCGTGGTCACCAGGATGGTCTTGAACACGCTCAGGCCTCGCCTTCCTCGTATTCCGCCTTGAGCTTCTGCACCACCGCGGGATCCGCCAGGGTCGTGGTGTCGCCCAGCGCGCGCCCCTCCGCGATGTCCCGCAGCAGCCGACGCATGATCTTGCCGCTGCGCGTCTTCGGCAAGTCGGCCGTGAAGAGGATGTCGTCGGGGCGGGCGATCGCGCCGATCTTCGTGGCCACGTGCTCCTTGAGGTCGTCCTTCAGCTCGTCGTGCGGCTCGAAGCCCGTCTTCAGCGTCACGAACGCCGCCACGGCCTGGCCTTTCACCTCGTGGTGCTTGCCCACGACCGCCGCTTCGGCCACCGACGGGTGGTCCACCAGCGCGCTCTCGATCTCCATCGTCCCGATGCGGTGCCCGGCCACGTTGAGCACGTCGTCCACGCGGCCCAGCAGCCAGAAATAGCCGTCCTCGTCGCGCTTCGCGCCGTCGCCCGGAAAGTACAACCCGGGCCACTTCGACCAGTAGATCTGCTTGTAGCGCTCGTCGTCGCCCCAGATCGTGCGCAGCATCCCGGGCCAGGGAGCGGTGAGCGCGAGGAAGCCGCCGCCCAGCGGCACCGGCTTCCCGTCGCCGTCCACCACTTCGGCCGAGACGCCGGGGAAGCTGCGCGTGGCCGAGCCGGGCTTGGTCGCCACGACGCCGGGCAGCGGCGTGATCATGATCCCGCCCGTCTCCGTCTGCCACCAGGTGTCCACGATGGGGCAGCGCTGGCCGCCGATGTTGTGGTGGTACCACATCCACGCCTCGGGATTGATCGGCTCGCCGACGGTGCCGAGCAGGCGCAGGCTCGACAGGTCGTGCCGGGCGGGCAGCTCCGCGCCCCACTTCATGAAGGCGCGGATCGCCGTCGGCGCGGTGTAGAAGATCGTCACGCCGTAGCGCTCCACCAGCTCCCACATCCGGTCGCGCTCCGGCCAGTCGGGCGCCCCTTCGTACATCACCTGCGTCGCGCCCAGCGACAGCGGGCCGTAGACCACGTAGGAGTGGCCGGTCACCCAGCCCACGTCGGCGGTGCACCAGTAGACGTCGCTGTCCTTGAGGTCGAAGACGAGCTTGGTCGTGGCCAGCACGTGCGTGAGATAGCCGCCCGTGGTGTGGACGATCCCCTTCGGCTTCCCGGTGGTGCCGCTCGTGTAGAGGATGTAGAGCACGTCCTCCGCGTCCATCTTCTCCGGCTCGCAGTACGTCGCGGCGTCCTGCATCAGGCGGTGCCACCAGTGGTCGCGCCCCTCCTGCATGTGCACGAACGCCTCGTCCCCCGCCGCCCCGAGGCGCCGCTGGTAGACCACCACGTGGCGGATCGTGGGGCAGTGCTCGAGCGCCTGGTCCGCCGCGCGCTTCAGGGGCACCACCTGGCCGCGCCGGTAGCCGCCGTCCGCGGTCACCAGCACGACGGCGCCGGCGTCGTTGATGCGGTCGCGGAGGCTGTCCGCGCTGAAGCCGCCGAAGACCACCGAGTGCGCCGCCCCGATCCGCGCGCACGCGAGCATCGCCACCGCCACTTCCGGGACCATCGGCATGTAGATCGCGACGCGGTCGCCGCGGCGGACGCCGAGCTTCTTCAGCACGCTCGCGAACCGGTTCACGTCGCGATACAGGTCCCAGTAGGTCAGCGTCCGGCGCTCGCCCGGCTCGCCCTCCCAGATCAGCGCCGCCTTGTTGCGCCGCCCCGTCGCGATGTGGCGGTCCAGACAGTTGACGGACGCGTTGAGCTCGCCCCCGACGAACCACTGCGCGTGCGGCGGCTTCCAGTCGAGCACCCGGTCCCAGCGGCGGAACCAGACGAGCTGCTCGGCGAACGACGCCCAGAACGCCTCGGGATCGCGGGCGGCGGCCTCGTACAGCGCATCGGTCGAGACGTGCGATGCCGAGCGGAACGCGTCGGGCGGCGGAAAGACCCGGTTCTCGTCGAGCAGCGTATCCAGAACGATTGTGTCGGTCATTTGGGCATACCTCGCGGCCGCTCTGACGAGCCGAAGTGTCGGATACTCTTGCGCTTAAAGAAGGATGAGGCTTATGGTATGGCGCTCATTTACGGATCTCTGCGACTTGCCCTCGCGCAGGCGGCATGAGACCCGTGATTCGTGCCACCTGTTAGAGGAGCGTTAGGTATGTCTCGCATCACCGGCCGGGTCAAGTGGTTCAACGATGCGAAGGGGTTCGGGTTCATCGAGCGGGAGGGTGGTCCGGACGTCTTCGTCCACTATTCAGCGATTCAGGCCGAGGGCTTCAAATCCCTCAAGGAGAACGACAAGGTGGAGTTCGAGGTCCGCGAGGGCCCGAAGGGGTTGCAGGCGGCCAACGTCGTCAAGATCTGAACCGCTGGAGCCGGTCGAAGAGAGGGGCCCGGGCGCGCAACCCGGGCCCCTTCGTTTGCCGGCGTCGGCGCCGCGGCGCTGCAGCGGCAACTTCCCGCACTGTTGCGAACCGCAGTGGTCGCGGCGGTGTGACCGGCGTCACCATCAATCTCCCAACCTGTTGTCGAAGAATGGGTTGCGGTCCAGTTGCGGCCACGGCACCGTTCGTTCAGTGTCTAGGGGGCGTGGACGACATCGTCGTGAGGGCGCCCGAGGCGCTGGACCGGGACAGCCGCACGGCCTTCCGGCGCGAAGCCCTGGCGGTGGTGGAGGCGGCCTCCGCCGGCGGGACGGGCCGCCGCATCGTCGTGGATCTGTCGCGGACGACGCGCGTGGACAGCGCGGGCCTGGGCGCGCTGATCATGCTGCAGCAGCGCGCCTCGGAGCTGCGCCACACCGTCTGCCTGCGCGGCGCGGCGGAGGAGCTGCGCTTCCTGCTGGTGCTGACGCGGCTGGACGACCGCTTCGAGTTCGAGCCGCCCGCCGCCTGACGGGGCCCGCTCCCGCGGGGCGCGCCTCGACTATATTGCCGTCCGTCGTTCACCGGATGCCGTCCGCCCCCGCCCCCGGGAGGTGCTGATCGCCAGCGCCGGCTCGCCCGCGCTCGAGGTCGCCGGACTCGCCAAGCGGTTCGGCCACGTGCGCGCGCTCAGGGGCGTGGCCTTCGCGCTCGACGCGGGCGACTCGCTCGCGGTGTTCGGTCCCAACGGCGCCGGGAAGACAACCCTGCTGCGGGTGCTCGCGGGGCTGCTCCGGCCGGACGCGGGAACGGTGCGGTTCGGCGGGGAGGTGCTGGAGCGGTCCAATGCCGCGCACCGGCGCCGGGTCGGCCTGATCTCCCACCATTCGCTGCTGTACGACGGCCTGACGGCGGCGGAGAATCTCCTGTTCTACGCGCGGCTCTACGACCTCGCCCGGCCGAAGGAGGCCGCGGCGCGGGCCCTGGCCGGCGTCGGCCTCCAGGAGCGCGCGTCCGACCCGGCGGGCACGTTCAGCCGCGGCATGGTGCAGCGGCTGGCCATCGCCCGTGCGCTGCTCCACGACCCCGAGGTGATGCTCCTCGACGAGCCGTTCAGCGGGCTCGACCAGCGCGCCGCCGCGGCGCTGCGCGAGCTGCTCGCCCGCCTGCGCGCGGAGCGGCGGACGATGGTGCTCGTCACGCACAACATCGACGAGGGGCTGGAGCTGGCGACGCACGTGGCCATCCAGGTCGCCGGCCGGTTCGCGTCCCTGGGCGCGCGGGACGGCGACCTGGCGGCCTATCGCGCCCGCTACGCGGAGGCGACGGCCGGTGCGTAGGGTGCTCGCCCAGGCCTGGGCCATCGCGGCCAAGGATCTCCTGCTGGAGTTCCGCAGCCGCACGTCGTTCCTCTCGGCGCTCGTCTTCACCGCCCTGGTGCTGGCGATCTTCAATTTCGCGCGCGATCCCACCGCGGTCTCGTCGGTGGACCTGGCGCCCAGCGTCCTCTGGATCACGTTCTCCTTCGCCGGCGTGTTCGGCCTCAACCGGGCGTTCACCCTGGAGAAGGAGAACCACGCGATCGACGGGCTGCTGCTCTCGCCCGCCAGTCGCACGGCGCTGTACCTGGGCAAGTCGGCGGCGAACCTGGTGTTCGTCGGCGCGGTGGAGGCGATCGCGCTGCCGCTGTTCGCGCTGTTCTTCAACGTGCCGCTGCTCGACGTGCTGGGTCCGCTCGTGCTCGTCATCGCGCTCGCCACGATCGGCTTCGTGGCGGTCGGCACGCTGATGAGCTCGATGGCGGTGAACACGCGGTTCGGCGAGATGCTGCTGCTGGTGCTGGTGCTGCCGTTCCTCGTGACGCCGGTGAGCGCGGGCGCGGAGATGACGGCGAAGATGCTCGCGCAGCGTCCTTTCGCCGAATGGGCGCCGTGGCTTAAATTGCTCGCCGCCTACGACATCACGTTCGTCGTGCTGTGCACCCTGGTGTTCGAGTTCACGCTCGAGGAATGACCGCGATCCCGACGGCTGAGCGCGCCCTGAAGCGGAGCGGCGTCTGGATGGCCATCGGCCTGGTGCTGGTGGCGGCCGTGTACGTGCGCGCCCTCGTTTTCACGCCCGAGGAAGCGACGCAGGGCCTGGCGCAGAAGATCTTCTACATCCACGCGCCCAGCGCGTGGGTGGCGCTGTACCTCGCCGGCGGCCTCGTCGGCATCGCGAGCGTCCTGTACCTCTTCCTGCGGGATCCGCGCCTCGACCTGTTCGCCGCGTCCTCGGCGGAGGTCGGCGCCGTCTTCACGACGGTGGTCCTGGTGACCGGCCCCATCTGGGGCAAGACGGTCTGGGGCGCGTGGTGGACCTGGGACGCGCGGCTCACCTCCACGCTGTTCCTGTACTTCCTCTATCTGGCGTACCTCACGCTCCGGGGCGCGGTCGAGGAGCCGGGACGGCGGGCGCGCTACTCGGCGGTGCTCGGGATCCTGTGCGGCGTGCTCGTGCCGTTCATCCACATGACGGTCTACCTGTTCCGCACGCTGCACCCGATGCCCGTGGTCCTGCGGCCGGGCAAGCCGGAGCTGCCGGGTTCGATGCTGGCGACGCTGCTGCTCTCGTTCGTCGCGTTCACCGTCTTCTTCGCGGGCCTGCTGATGCGCCGCTACGCCTGGGCGCGCCTGGTGGATGCGCGGGCCCAGAACGAGGCCGATCGTGCCGACGCCTCCCGCTAACGGCGGCTACATGGTCGCGGCCTACGTCGCGGCCGGCGTCATCTACGCGGCGTACGCGGCGTGGCTGTATTGGAGGACGCGCAGGTGATGGACGAGGAGTGACTTCTCACTCCTTCTTGAGCAGCCACCTTTCGTAGACCTGCATCGCGACGACCGCGCCGAGGATCGGGCCGATCCAGAACGCGAGCTGGCCTGACCAGGCGCCCGCGACCAGGGCCGGGCCGAACGCCCGCGCCGGGTTCAGCGCCGCGCCGGTCAGCGGCCCGCCGACCAGGATGCACATCCACAGCGTCAGGCCGATGCCGAACCCGCCGACCTTCGGGGCGTTCGGGTCCACCGCCGTGCCCATCACCGCGAAGGCGAGGAAGAACGTGAGGACCGCCTCGATGAGGATGGCGCCCAGCAGCGTGAGGTCGTAGGCGATGTTCAGGGCGCCGTACGCTCCGCTGCGGCCCGCGGCGACGGGCATGAGCCAGCCGAGCATGGCGGCGGCGGCCACGGCGCCGAGCAGCTGGGCGACGACGTAGAGCGCGGCCTTCCGGGTCTCGATGCGGCGGATGGACCACAGGCCGATCGTGATCGCCGGGTTGAGGTACCCGGCGGAGATGTTCATCGTCGCCGTCACCGCGATCGCGAGGGCGAGACCGTTGGCCGCGGCGATGCCGCCCAGAGGGACGGCCCCCTCCCTGTAGATGTTGATGATCATCGCGCCGCCGCCGATGAACACCAGCATGAAGACGCCGATGAACTCGGCGACGAGCGGCCGCAGGGTCTGGCGCATCGGGTTTCCTCGGGTCGAAGTGGGTCCGGCTCGCGAAGCGGCGCCAATATGCCCGGCGCGCGCGGCGTCCCGCAAGCGGCTCAGGCGCCGCGCGCGAGGACGATCGCGGCGTTGATGCCGCCGAACCCGAACGAGTTGGAGACGGCGACGTCCGGCGCGGCGGCCCGGACCGGCTCGGCGAGGTAGCCCAGGTCGCACTCCGGGTCGCGCGCGCCGAGGTTCAGCGTGGGCGGGAGCCAGCCGCGCGCCAGGGCGAGCGCGGTGATCGCGGCCTCGATGGCGCCCGACGCGCCGAGCGCGTGGCCGTAGTAGCCCTTGGTGCCGCTCACCGCGAGCGTCGCCGCGTGCGCGCCGAACGCCCGCTTGAAGGCCAGCGTCTCGGTCTTGTCGTTGAGCGGCGTCGAGGACCCGTGCGCGTTCACGTAGCCCACGTCCGCGGGCGTCACGTGGGCGTCGGCGAGGGCGAGCGTCAGGCAGCGGGCCGCCTGGCTGCCGTCGGGGCGGGGCGCCGTCATGTGATACGCGTCGTTAGTGGACGCGGCGCCCAGCACCTCCGCCACCAATGGCGCGCCGCGGGCCAGGGCGCGGCTCCGCTCCTCGAGCACCAGCACCGCGGCGCCCTCGCCCATGACGAACCCGTCGCGGGCCACGTCGAACGGGCGGGAGGCCGTGGCCGGGTCGTCGTTGCGGGTGGACATCGCACGGATGACCGCGAAGGCCCCGAAACACAGCGGCGCCAGCGGCGCCTCGGCGCCCCCGGCCAGCATCGCGTCGGCGCGGCCATCCCTGATCGCGTGGAACGCGTCGCCCACGGCGATCGTGCCCGACGCGCAGCTCATCGCGTTGGTCGAGTTGACGCCCGTCACGCCGAATTCGATCGCGATGTTGCAGCTCGACGCGCCGCCGAACACCGATAGGGCCAGCGCGGGGTCCACGCCCTTGAGCCCGGCGGCGGCGTACACGCCGGCCTGCTGCTCGGCGTGCGCCACGCCGCCCAGCGCCGAGCCCATCATGGCGCCGATATGGTCCTTGTCCTCCCGCTCGAGCACCAGCTGCGCGTCCGCGAGCGCGAGAGCGGCCGCCACGACCGCCAGCTGCGAGAAGCGGTCGTAGCGGCGGGCTCTCCGGGCGTCGAGGAAG
>Ga0335081_10012540_pt1 | contig 13744 bp, 10 predicted proteins | sample Lox_Sample_35_FD_206713 | JGI IMG/M metagenome (GOLD analysis project Ga0335081, IMG submission 206713) | Soil microbial communities from Loxahatchee National Wildlife Refuge, Florida, United States - Lox_Sample_3.5 | ecosystem: Environmental > Terrestrial > Soil > Wetlands | place: USA...
GTTCAGGAACACACTCGGCCGGGCGCCGCTGGGTCGCGGCTAACCAGTGAGGCCTGCGCACGCCCTTGTGTACCGTCTGGCAGGAGTGACGGAAGTGCCGGACCCGGCCGCACGGGGGAGCAAACATGCATGAGGCAGACTTTTCCGGCAAAGCACTCGGGTCGCGGCGGTGCGCCGTTTCCCCGGGAAGCGCACTGCCACATTTCCCGCTGGGGGGGCATATGCGCAGGTCAGAGCGTACGAAACGCGCGAATAATCTTCCGCCGGAGAGTAACCTTCCGGCTGCCATCCGGATAAAGGAGAAGACGGGACAGTTCCCATTCGCCATACTCAGCATGGTCCGTGAGGATCTGCCGGGCGGCATCAGGAGTCATTCCGCGCGGCAGGTAGAACACCATGTAGGCATATTCGGCCATCACCTCCTATTGTGCTCCTCGTTACCGGTGATTCAATCGGCGTCGGGGAGAAAACCGCTACGGTCAGCCTGTCCGGGCTGCGCACCCGCCAGGTGCCCGGCCGCACGCCGGGCCGGGTCCCGGGCGGGGGCCTGACCAGGCAGATGCCTGGGCGGGCCGGAGGCGGGAACACCAAGGGCCGGATCAGGGGTTGGAAGAGGACGACAGGGGCAGCCGTCCCGGGCCAAACCGGGTAGTGCGTCTCTCGTGGGTACCCTGCGGGGCATCCGCAGCGTGGATGTGAGGTTGGAACGAGCGTGCCAGCAAAGAAGGGCGCTACCAGGAACACGGGGGCGGCGAACAGGACCCCCCGCGGGGGTGACGGTACCCGTCTGGTCATCGTCGAGTCACCGGCGAAGGCGCGGACGATCGCGGGCTACCTGGGCAATGGCTACGTTGTCGAGTCCAGCGTCGGCCATATCAGGGACATGCCGGACCGGGCCGCGGAGATCCCGGCCAAGTACCGCAAGGAGCCGTGGGCGCGCCTCGGGGTCAACGTGGACGCGGGCTTCGAGGCCCTCTACGTCGTCCCGAACGACAAGCGCCAGCAGGTCACCAAGCTGAAGGACCTGCTCAAGGACGCCGACGAACTGCTGCTGGCCACTGATGAGGACCGCGAGGGCGAAGCCATCGCCTGGCACCTGATCGAGGAACTGAAGCCGAAGGTCCCCTACCGCCGGATGGTCTTCCACGAGATCACCCCCGAGGCCATCGCGCAGGCCGTGGCCAACCCGCGCGAGCTGGATCAGGCGCTGGTCGATGCTTATCAGGCCCGGCGGGTGCTCGACCGGCTCTACGGGTACGAGGTCTCGCCGGTGCTGTGGAAGAAGGTCATGCCGCGGCTGTCGGCGGGGCGGGTCCAGTCGGTGGCCACCCGCCTGGTGGTGGACCGGGAGCGGGAGCGGATCGCCTTCCGCGCCGCACAGTACTGGGATCTGGAAGCGGAATTCGCCACCCGCGTCGAGCCGCAGGCCGCCGGGGACGGCCCCGGCCGGGCTTCGTTCACGGCGACGCTGGTGTCGGTGGACGGGCGCCGCGTCGCCCAGGGCCGTGACTTCACCTCGCTCGGCGAACTGCGTAGCGCCAACATCCTGCACCTGGACGGTGCCGCCGCGGCCGCGCTCGCCGGGCGGCTGGAAAACTCCGGCTTCACGGTCCGCTCGGTCGAGCGAAAGCCGTACAAGCGGTCTCCGTACGCGCCGTTCCGCACCACCACCCTGCAGCAGGAGGCCTCGCGGAAGCTCGGCTTTTCCGCCAAGCAGACGATGTCGGTGGCGCAGCGGCTGTATGAGAACGGTTACATCACCTATATGAGGACCGACTCGATCACGCTGTCGCAGACCGCGATCGACGCCGCCCGGCGGCAGGCGCGCGACCTCTACGGCGAGTCCTACGTCCCCGGCAAGCCGCGCGTCTACGCCAGCAAGGTGAAGAACGCCCAGGAGGCGCACGAGGCCATCCGGCCGGCGGGGGACCACTTCCGCACCCCGGAGCAGGTCGCGCGCGATGGCCTGTCCCGGGACGAGCAGCGGCTGTATGACCTGGTCTGGAAGCGCACCGTCGCCTCCCAGATGAAGGACGCCACCGGTGAGTCCGTGTCGGTGCGCGTCGCCGGGACGTCCTCGGCAGGAGAAGACGCCGAATTCGGCGCCTCCGGCAACGTGATCAAGTTCTACGGCTTCCTCAAAGCCTACGTCGAGGGTGCGGACGACCCGAACGCCGACCGGGACGACCGGGAGCGCCGGCTGCCGCCGCTGGCGGAACGCGATCCGCTGGACGTGCTGCGGCTGGAGGCCGCCGAGCACGCCACCCGGCCGCCCGCGCGGTACACCGAAGCCTCGCTGGTCAAGGAGCTCGAGGACCGGGAGATCGGCCGGCCGTCGACGTACGCGTCGATCATCGGCACCATCCTGGATCGCGGTTACGTGTTCAAGAAGGGCACCGCGCTCGTCCCCTCCTATCTTGCCTTCGCCGTGGTCACGCTGCTGGAGAAGCATTTCGGCCAGCTCGTGGACTACGAGTTCACCGCGCGGATGGAAGGGGTTCTGGACGAGATCGCGCACGGTGCGGCGGCGCGGGTGCCGTGGCTGCGCCGGTTCTACTTCGGCGGCGACCAGCCCGGGCCGGCGGAGGGCGGCACCCCGAACGGCGGCACCCCGAAGGGGGAGGCTGCGAACGGGAAAAGCATCGGCGGGGCCGGCCTGAAGGCCCTCGTCAGCGACATCGACGACATCGACCCGCGGGAGGTCAGCTCGTTCCCGCTGGAAGGAACGGACATCACCGTCCGCGTCGGCCGGTACGGCCCGTATCTGGAGCGCGACGGCCAGCGGGTCAACGTGCCGGAAGACATGGCCCCCGACGAGCTGACGCCGCAGCGCGCTGAGGAACTTTTCAGCCAGCCGAACGAGGACCGCGTGCTCGGCACCGACCCGGCCAGCGGCCTGCAGGTGGTCGCCAAGTCGGGCCGGTTCGGCCCGTACGTCACCGAACTGCTCCCAGGCGACACGCCAGCGTCGGCCAAGCCGCGCACCGCCTCGCTGTTCAAGTCGATGTCGCTGGACACGGTGACATTGGACGACGCGCTGAAACTGCTCAGCCTGCCGCGGGTCATCGGCGAACTGGACGGCGAGCCGGTCACGGCGCAGAATGGGCGGTATGGCCCCTATGTCAAGAAGGGCTCGGACAGCCGCTCACTGGACAGCGAGGACGGCCTGTTCACGCTGACCCTGGCCGAGGCCAAGGACCTGTTCTCCCAGCCCAAGGCGCGCGGCCGGGCCCGGGCGGCGGCGCCGCCGCTGCGCGAGCTGGGGGACGACCCGGACACCGGCAAGCCGATGGTCGTGAAAAGCGGGCGGTTCGGCCCGTACGTGACCGACGGCGAGACCAACGCCTCGCTGCGCAAGGGCGACGACGTGGACACGCTGACGGTGCAGCGCGCGGCCGAGCTGCTGGCGGAGCGGCGCGCGACGGCGGCGGACCGCCCCGCGGCGCGGCCGACACGCCGCGCCCCGGCCCGGGCGGCGGCCAAGAAGCCGGCCGCCGCGAAGCCGCCGGCCAAGAAGCCGGCGGCCAAGAAGCCCAAGTAAGGGCGGTAAGCCGTATGGATGTCCACAGGACCGCTACGCTAACGCCGTGAACTTCCGTGCCCAGCCGAAACACGACGGCGCCGGACATAGGGCACGGCGATCGGCCAAGGCCCGGCGAAAGTCCGGTGTGCTGTCGATCAAGCCGTTCCGGCGGCTGTGGGTGGCGCTGTCCTTGTCCAGCCTGGGTGACTGGCTGAGCATCCTCGCGCTGACGGTGCTCGCGGCTCAGCTGACCGGGAAGCACACCGCGGGGCAGTCCATAGCGGGGGCCATGGCGGCGCAGAGCGCGGCCGTCGGCGGGGTCTTCCTCGCGACGCTGCTGCCGGCGCTGCTACTCGGCCCGCTCGCCGGGGCCATCGCGGACCGGCTTGACCGGCGCATGACGATGATCGTCGGGGACGTCGTGCGCGGGCTGCTGTTCCTGTCCATCCCGCTGTTCCCGAACCTGACGTGGATCTACGCGGCGAAGTTCCTGGCCGGGTGCGCCACGCTGTTCTGGACCCCGGCCACGAACGCGTCCGTGCCCAACCTGGTCCCGCGGGACAAGCTGGAGCGGGCCAACCAGCTCAGCCTGCTCGGCACGTACGGCACCGCGCCCGTGGCGGCCGGCCTGTTCAGTGTGCTGGCCCTGGTCAGCGAGGCGCTCGGCAAGATCTCACCGTACTTCAAGACGAACAACGTTGACCTGGCGCTGTACATCAACGCCGCAACCTACGCGGTCTCCGCATTCACCATCTTCATCATCCGCGAGATCCCCAAACGGCAGCACAGCGACCAGATCTCGGTGCCGTCGGCGGCCAAGTCCATCTGGGAGGGCTGGCGGCTCATCGGCAGCACCCCGGTCCTGCGGGGCCTCTCCCTGGGGATGGTCGGCGCGTTCACGGGCGCCGGCGTCGTCGTCGGCCTCGGCTACTCCTACATCACCAACACGCTGCACGGCGGAAGCGCGGGCTGGGGCGTCGTGTTCGCTGCGATGTTCGTCGGGCTCGCAGCCGGCATGGTCCCGGCTTCGCGGCTGCTGAAGGACTTCAGCCGACGGCGGCTGTTCGGCATCGCGATCGTCGGCGCGGCGGTGCCGCTTGCCCTGATCGGCCTCGTCCCCAACCTCATCATCGTCATCCTGCTCGCCATCGTCATCGGCGCGCTGGCGGGCACCGCCTACGCGACCGGCTTCACCATCGTCGGCCTGGAGGTGGATGACGACACCCGGGGCCGGACGTTCGCGTTCTTCCAGTCCTCCACCCTGATCATCCTCCTCCTGGTGATCACCGCCTCGGGCTTCCTCTCCACCGCTTTCACGAAGCTGATATCCGGCCTGACCGGCTCCGGCAACGTGACGATCGGCCACGTCGTCTACGCCTCGGCGGGGCAGAACGTGGTCATGCTGCTCGGGGCGCTGGTTGCGGCGGCCTGCGGGATCATCGCCTACCGGCAGATGGACGACCGCAAGGGCGTGACGCTGCGCGAGGACCTGATCGCGGCGATCCGGGGTGAGCCGCTGGCCGCCGAGCCGGCCGGGGCCGACACGGCCCGCTCATCCGGCTCACCCGGAGAAATCCTCCTGCCGGTGCACCGCGGGCTGTTCATCGCGCTGGAGGGCGGCGAAGGCGCCGGCAAGACGACGCAGGCGCGCATGCTCGCGATCTGGCTGCGTGAACAGGGCTTCGACGTGGTCACCACGCGGGAGCCCGGGGCAACCAAGGTGGGCATGCGGCTGCGCGCGCTGCTGCTGGACACCGCGCACGCGGGTATGTCCGCGCGGGCCGAGGCCCTCATGTACGCGGCCGACCGGGCCGAGCACGTCGCCACGGTAATCGATCCGGCCCTGGCCCGCGGCGCGGTGGTCATCACCGACCGCTACATTGACTCCTCGCTCGCCTACCAGGGCGCCGCGCGCGGGCTGCGCACCGAGGACGTCGCCTGGCTGAGCCACTGGGCCACCGGCGGGCTGACCCCCGACCTGACCATCCTGCTTGACCTGGCCCCGCAGGCGGGCCTGCGCCGGCGGGCCCGCTCCGCGGACCGCCTCGAGGCGGAGCCGTCGGAGTTCCACGAGCGCGTTCGCGCCGGGTTCCTCGCCCTGGCCCGCAGCGAGCCCGGCCGCTACCTCGTGCTTGACGCGACCCGGCCGCCGGGCGAGCTGACCGCCGAGATCGAGGAACGGCTCCGCGACATGCTGCCCGACCCGGTACCCGTCGTAGCCGAAGCCGACACCGGGTCGTTCCCGGCCATCGCCGGCGAGTCGGTGCCCGCTGTCTCCGAGCCCCGGCGCTGATGACCGTGGCACCGGCTGATTCCCCCACGCCGGCCCCGGGTGCGGCCGCGGGCGCCGGCGGCGTGTTCGCGGACCTGGCCGGGCAGGACGCGGTCGTCGCGCAACTGCGGAAGGCGGCCGCGGCCGCGGCGCACGTGCTGGCCGGGGAACCGGCCGCCGCGTGCGGGATGACCCACGCCTGGCTCTTCACCGGGCCGCCGGGGTCGGGCCGGTCGGTGGCCGCCCGGTCGTTCGCCGCGGCGCTGCTGTGCCCCGACGCCGGGTGCGGGCACTGCGCGTCCTGCCGCCAGGTGCGGGCCGGGTCGCACGCCGACCTGATGGTGGTCCGCCCCGACGGGCTGTCCTACGGCGTCAAGCAGACCCGCGACCTGGTGCTCCGCGCGGCCGGGGCCCCCTCGGGCGGCCGCTGGCGGGTGGTGCTGTTCGAAGACGCCGACCGGTGCACCGAGCAGGCCGCGAACGCGCTGCTCAAGGCGATCGAGGAACCGGCTGCCCGGACGGTCTGGCTGCTCTGCGCGCCTTCGGCGGAGGACCTGGTGACCACGATCCGGTCCCGGTGCCGCGTCGTGACCTTGCGGGTGCCCTCGTCCGCGGCGGTGGCCGCCGTGCTGACGGCCCGGGACGGGATCGACCCGGACCGGGCGCTGGCCGCCGCCCGCGCCGCGCAGGGGCATATCGGCCGGGCACGGCGGCTCGCCACCGACACCGCCGCGCGCAGCCGCCGCGAGCGGGTGCTCGCCGTGCCGCAGCGCACCACCTCGCTCGGGCTGGCCCTGTCCGCCGCCGCGGCGCTGGTCAAGACGGCGGAGGACGAGGCGAGGTCCGTCACTGAGGCGCTCGATGAACCCGAGCGGGAGGCGCTGCGCCAGGCGTTCGGCGAGGGATCGACCGGCAAGGGCGTCGCCAAGGCGGTCCGCGGCGCCGCCGGGGCCCTGCGCGACCTGGAGGACCGGCAGAAGTCCCGCGCCACCCGGCTCAAGCGGGACAGCCTGGACCTCGCGCTGCTCGACCTGGCCGGCTTCTACCGTGACGTGCTCATGATCCAGTCCGGCGCCGGGGTCGAACTCGCGAACGCCGACCACGAAGCCGGCTTGCGGGAACTGGCCTCCGCGTCCAGCCCGGAAGCGACCGTGCACCGGATCGAGGCCATCATGCGCTGCCGCGAGCGGCTGGCCGCCAGCGTCGCCCCGCTGCTGGCCGTGGAGGAGATGACCATCGCCCTAATGGCCGGCTGACCGCGGGCAACCATGGGAACGGGGCGGTTCTCGGGGACCGGGGCGGTTCTCGCGGATTGCCGCGCGGGAAACCGCCCCGGCCATCGCCGGTGGCGCACGCTCAGCCGCCGATATGCCATGGTTGAACGTTCTATTCACGTGACATAGATCACAACCTGCGGTTTCGCATCTGTCAAGATGGAAGCGATGTTAATTCGCCAGCTCCTTGACCGCCCGGAGGGCCGATGACCAGGCGCCGGGCGACGATCGACGACGTCGCGCGGGCGGCCGGGGTGTCCCGGCAGACCGTCTCGAACGTGGTCCGTGGCCAGGGGCGGCTGGCCAGCGCCACCAGGGACCGGGTAGTGGCCGCGATCGAGGCGCTGCAGTACAAGCCGCACACCGGCGCGGCCAGCCTGCGCTCCGGCCGGACCTACCGGATCGCCTACCCGATCCCGGACGCCGAGCTTCATCCCGGCAGCGTGATCATGCTGGAGTTCCTGCAGTTCCTGGTGGCCGCGGCGCGGGAGCGCAAGCACCAGGTGCTCGTCATCGGCAGCTACGGCCGCGGCCTGGAAGCCATCGAGGAACTGGTCCGTACGCATTCGGTCGACGGTGTGGTGCTCACCACCATGACCGGCGACGACCCGCGGGTGGCGTTCCTGGCGGAGCGCCAGACCCCCTTCGCGTGCTTCGGCCGCACCAGCCCCGGGATGCCGCAGCACTGGGTGGATATCGACAACCGCGCCGCGGTCCGCCAGATCACCGAGCACGTGCTCACCCGCGGCCACACCAGCATCGGCTACCTCGGGTATGACCCGCAGGGCGGGTGGGACATGGAACGGGAAGCCGGTTACCGCGACGTCATGACCGCGGCCGGCTTCCCGGTGAGGCTGATCCGTACCGCGATGGCGCCGGTGGACGTCGACGCCGCGGTGACCGCGATGCTCCGGTCACCGGACCGGCCCACCGCGGTCATCGCGGGCAGCGACATGCTGGCCGCGGCCTGCTACGCCGCAGCCGGCCAGGCCGGCTTGCGGATCGGCGAGGATCTCGCGGTCACCGGATTCGACGGAAGTGCCATTTCACGCATCCTCGCCCCCGCCCTGACCACCGTGGCCATGCCCCTGGCTGCGGTGGCCGTCCGGCTGGTCGACCGGATCGTCAGCGAGGCGGACGGCGTTACCGAAAATCGCGGCGAGATCCTGGCGACCACGCTCATGTGGGGCGACAGCGCCTGAACGGCCGGCGGCGAGGGCCCGGCGGGCCGGCGCGGGCGGTTTGCGCCGTACTCTGGCCTGATGGGCATGATGATGGCAGTCAGCTTTGAACGGCACGGCCGCCTGTACTACCTCGACCCGGGGCCTTATACGCCCGCCATCGGCGACAAGGTGCTCGTGCCCACCGACTCCGGCCCCGAGGTCGCCGAATGCGTCTGGGCACCGCAGTGGATCTCCGATGACGTGGGCGGCCTGCCGGAGTGCGCCGGCCTGGCCGCCGAGGAAGACCTCGCGCGGGACGAGACCAGCCGCCGCAGGCGGGCCGAGTGCCGCGTTGCCGCCAAGCGCTTCATCCGGACCCACGGGCTGCCGATGAAGGTGATCGCGATCGACTATGTGCACGCGGTCAACGCCTTCACCATCTACTTCAGCGCGCCCGGCCGGGTCGACTTCCGTGCCCTCGTCCGCGATCTGGCCGGCCAGCTGCGGGCCCGGGTGGAGCTGCGTCAGGTCGGCCCGCGTGACGAGGCGCGCCTGCAGGGCGGTATCGGGCCCTGCGGGCGTGACCTGTGCTGTGCTACCTTCCTGAAGGACTTCGAGCCGGTGTCCGTCCGGATGGCCAAGGAGCAGGACCTGCCGGTCAACCCGATGCGCATTGCCGGCGCGTGCGGGCGGCTGATGTGCTGCCTAAAGTACGAGCATCCGCTGTACCAGGATTTCCGCAAGAACGCGCCCCGGGTCGGCCAGCGGGTCGAGACCCCGGAGGGGCCCGGTACGGTCATCGGGCACAACGTTCCCGGGGAAAAGGTCGTCGTCAAGCTGTCCGCGGACGGTTCCGCGTGCGCGTGCCCGCGGGCCAGCGTGTGCGGCTCCCGCCAGGCCTACGAGGCCACCCACGGCAAGTAGTAGCGCCCAGGACGGGCCGTCGAGCTGGTAGGCCCGCAGGAACGTGGCCAGCGGCCGCACCGTGGCCGGGCCGCCCCCGCCGCAGTGCACGGCGACGCTCGCCAGCCCGCCCGTATGGCACGTCATTGCAGTACGTGCTCAGCGCGAACCCGTTCCCGGTGAGCATCGAGATGGTCATGCAGCCGCGCACAGGCACTGCGAAGCAGGCGGCCGCTACCTGCACGGAGCCGAGCCGGCGCCGCCACCCCCGCGCCGCCAGCACCGCGAAGACCACCGCCGGGACGATCAGCATCTGTTCGAAAGCACCCGAAGCCAGGCCGATCCGAATCACCCATAGATTGTGGAAGCTTCAACTGTGCTCAGTGTACGGCTTTGCTGGGCGGCAGCTCAATGTGGGGGGACAGCCGCTTGGGCCTCGCCGCCTCCTCCGGGCTAGGGGCGGTGCGCGGTGACGAGGTGCGGCACTCTGGCCCGGGACCGGCCGGTGCCCGCGCTGCGCGGCTGCCCCGGAACCGGTAAACTCCTTGCGTCGCCGGCTCCGCCGGCCCGCCGCCTTAGCTCAGTCGGTCAGAGCGACGCACTCGTAATGCGTAGGTCATCGGTTCGATTCCGATAGGCGGCTCCACCCAGACACCCGCTCTCATCAGGCATTTCCGTCCGCCTCCGGCTCGTCGGCGCTCTGGCCTGATAGCCCGGACGGCTCAAATGTCCCCGAGGTGTCCGCGACAAGCCGGGCCGCCTGCCACAGGTTGCCGTCGACTAGGTGCCCGTACAGGTCCATCGTCATCGCCGCGGTCGCATGCCCGAGCACCCGCTGGACCACCTTCCGGTCCGCGCCCGTGGCCAGCCAGACCGACGCCGCGGTATGTCGGCATAATCATGCACGCGGAAGCCCGGCATCCCGGCCGCCGCGGTGGCCGCACGCCAGCCGACCGAGCGTTTCCAGTTCGACTCCCGCAGCGGCCCGCCTTCCGGCGCAGCGAATAGCCACGCGCCCGGCGCCTTGCCCGCGCTCCAGCGGTCCACGACCGGCACCAGCTCCCCGGCCAGCCGAACGGTGCGAGCCCGCTTGTTCTTCAGCGTGTCCACATACAGCGCGCCGCCGCCGCCGCTGGCCAGCACCGTACGCCGCAACCGCAGCCCAGGGCCGGGGACCGATACCCGGTCACCGGTCTGAAGGCCCCGCCAGCTCACCCCATCGCAGCCCGGCCAGCGCCATGACCGGCACCACATCCCGGTAGGGGCCCTGGCACGCTCGGGTCAGCGAGGCGACCTCGGCGAGGGTGAGCGCCTGCCCGTCCCGGCGCGCCCGGCCGCTGGCCGGGTTCCGTACCGCCGCCGCGACGTTGTGCTGCACGCGGCCATCGGCCACCGCGAAGGCAAGGATGGACCGCAGCGTGGCCAGCGCGCGGGTCGCGGTGGACGGCGCCAGACCGCGGGCCACCAGGGAGCCGACCCAGCTCGACACGTCCGCCGCGGTGATTGAAGCCACCGGCCAGTTGCCGAAACGAGGCTCGATGTAGTTCCGCCACGCCGCCTCATCACTTTCACGGGTGCGGCGCTTGACCGAGCTGCGTGAGCCCAGCCAGGGCACGGCGACAACCGACAGCGGCACCTGGCCGCGACGCGGGTCGGTCCACTCGCCGAGGCGCAGCCGCCGCCGCTGGTCCTGTTCCCAGGCGACCGCATCGGCCTTGCGCTCGAACACGCGGGTTGCGACATAACGGCCATGCGACTTCACCCGCGCCCGGTACCGCACCACCCCGGACGGCAGCTTGTACCGCTGGATTCCCATCACGCCACCTTCGCCGTTTCACGCTGGGCTTTCAGCCAGGCGTCGATGTCCCGGGGGTCCCACATCAGACGGCGGCCAACCTTGATCGCGGGCACAAAGCGGCCTTCCTGGCGCAGCCACCGGACGGTCGGCACCGACACGCGCAGCCAGTCGGCCACCTCCTCGATCGTCTGCAGCTCGATCATGCCGTTACCCTCCGTCCTCATGCAGCATCTGCCGAGGCAGTCGGCCACCTGCTTGGTGAGGTACTTGGTCAGATACCCTATGCACCGGTTAGCGTCCTTGGAGCCAGCCAGGACCCCCTGGGCGTCGAACCGGGCGCCGTACCGGGCCATATGCCGGGGGGCGTCCTCGGGCCCGATGGCGTCCAGGGCGTCACCCCAGGACGGAAGGACCTCCCCGGTGGCCGGGTCCAGGTAGGTGCCAGTTGCCTCGTCCCACACCGGCCGGTGATCCCCGTCATACTGGGCATCGGTGGCGGCGGGCCACCAGACCTGGTGGTAGGTGGCGGCCAGCACCCGGCGCAGCTCGGCCCGGGACACCGTGCCGCGCATCGCGACGTGGATGTGCGGGGCGAGGCGCCGCTGCGGTTCGACGGCGGCGAAGTATTGCACGTCGTAGCCGAGGAAGCGGCGCAGGTTCTGGATGAACCGGTCGAACAGCGCCGCGAACGCCAGCGCGTCCCGCGCCGCGCGGCCGTAGTCGTAGGTAGCGGAGTCGGTTGGGGTGCCGTCGTCGCGGACCGGGCCGTAGGACGGGCAGGTGAGGGTGAGGAACAGCGAGGGCGGAAGGTCTTGCCGTCCAGGGCAGTGCAGGTCTTGCCGACGTCCGGGCGGCCACTTTGCGACGGGGCAGGTCCGGGGCGTCCTGACGGCGCCGGGCGGAACGGTGACGGCGCGCCGGGCGGGCCGGGAGCACCGTCCCGCGCATCCCGGCCCTGGTGATCTCGGCGTCCAGCTCGGCCACCAGCTCGTCCAGGTCGCCGGTGTCCTGCCCCTCAGCGGCGGCCTGGTCGCGGAGCCGCTGCGCGTCGGCGCGCTGTGCGATCCACCACCGCTGCTCCTCGGTGGCCGGGTCTGGGGCCATGACGGGCTCGTCCTCGAGGTGCCAGCCTTCCCGGCACTGCGCCGCGCGCAGCTTCTTGGCCCGCTCGGCGCAGGCCGGGCACACGTCCGCCAGGGTGTGCCCGCACGGGACGAGCACCTGGTCCACCTCGCCGGTATCGAGATTGGCGCGGCGCAGCTGCACCGGGCGGATGCACGCGCCGTGCTCGACGGCCAGGTCCTTAACGACCTCGCGGGCCAGCGGCATGCTCATCCGCTCGGCCCGCGCCCCCCTCGCCGGGGTCGCCTCATCGGTCACTGGTCACTACCTCCGTCCTCGTCGCTGGTCCAGGTATCGCCGTCGCCGCACAGGCGGCACTCGGCGCGGATGGCCTGGCCGTCGTCCACCATCACGAGGCCGGTGCCGCAGGCCGGGCACGGCTCATCGGTGCGGGTGGCGGTCGCCGGGGTCATGCCGTCATGTCCGGGTCGAACAGGCTGGCCTGGCCACCGCGCACCACGCAGGCGGCCTGGATGCGATGCCAGGTAGAAGGTGTTCATGCGGGCACCCCCTCCGGCATCCGGGTGTCCGCGATCTGGGCGGCCATATCCCAGATGTCGGCGTCGGAGACCCATCCGGCGCGCACCCGCACCGGGTCGGGGTCTGTTTCCAGCCGGACGAACGCGACCCCGGCGCCGGTAGCCGGGTCGGTGGCGATCAGCTCGCAGGCGGCGCCGCGGTCGTGGGCGCCGTCACCGAGCAGCATGTCGGTCTGCCCGGGTTCATCCAGCCGCCCCGCGATCCGGTCCGGGAACAGGTTCCGGATGCTCAGGACCTCCTTGCGCGGGTCTTGCAGCGCCGCGACCACGCAGTAGCCGACCGCCCGGCCCTGGGTGGTCAGCGTGGCCAGGGCGTCCATGACCCGCTCGCGGAGCTTGCGGTCGCGCTGGTAGGCGGTCAGGAACGCCACCACATCGATCAGCACCACCACAAACGGGTCCGCGAGGGTGGGGGTGTGGTCGTCGCGCTTCCCGGCGAACCGGGCCGCCCGCTCCTGCATGTCTTCGACGGCCCGGTCCAGCATGTCCGCGATCGCGCCGGGGTCGGCGGCGTAGGCGCCGTAGGTCTCGAAGATGATCCGGCCGAAGGCCAGTTCCATCAGCTTCGGATCGGCGGCCAGCACCCGCACCAGCCCGGCTTGCATGAGCGGGAACATGGCCCGGACCAGGCCCCACAGCAGTGAGGCTTTCCCGGCCCCGGTGGCGTCCCCGATCAGCAGGTGGGTGCCGTGCAGCCGGACCAGCCAGACCAGACCGTCCTCGCGGCGGCCGACCGGCAGCGCCCGCAGATCGGGATCGGCGGGGATGGGCAGGGCGGGGACGATCGCGGTCAGGGCGTCGCGGCGGACGAACTCCAGCACCACCATCCCGGACCTGGCGGTGCGGACCCGGCACAGCAGCGCCCGGAATCCGTGCGCCAGGTTCTCGGCGCACTTGGCCACCTCGGCCGGGGACTGCCCGGACACCAGCCGGACGGCCACCCGGTCGACATACCGGGTGGCGGTGACCTTGCCCAGCACCGGCAGCCACAGGCGGCCCTGATGCCACGGCGCCAGCCCGGAAAGGCCATCACCCCGGCCCACCGGCGCCGGTAGCACCACCAGGCCCGCCACCGGCCTCGAGCCGGGCCGGTCACCCAGCGGGCGAACGACCCCGGCCAGAAGAACCGCCAGGTGGCCAGGACCACCAC
>Ga0335081_10012541_pt1 | contig 13743 bp, 13 predicted proteins | sample Lox_Sample_35_FD_206713 | JGI IMG/M metagenome (GOLD analysis project Ga0335081, IMG submission 206713) | Soil microbial communities from Loxahatchee National Wildlife Refuge, Florida, United States - Lox_Sample_3.5 | ecosystem: Environmental > Terrestrial > Soil > Wetlands | place: USA...
GCACCGTCGGCCGCACGCGCAGCTGCGCCTGGGCCGTAGGGGCCGCCGCATTGCTCCTGGTTCTGCCATCGTGCTTTGGCGCGACATAACGGGGCTCGACGACATCGACGTAGACGACGTCGTAGAGCCCGAGTTCGCGCCGGATCGCCGCCGACCAAGTCGTCAACGGCACGATGCGGCCATCGGGCAGCCCGACGTGGATCGCCCCGTCGCCGTGTTTGCCGCCTTTTTCCAACACCACGGCCGGTGTCCAATGCACATCGTAAAGCGGCAGATGCACGGCCTGCAGCGCCTGCTGCCACGCCGGCAGGGCCGACTTGTTGTCGACCTCGCGCTTCGCCACGGCGTCGGCGATATTGGCCTCCGGACCGCCGAACCGGGCTCGTCCGGTCGAAATTTCGTAGCGCGCCAAGCCCTCCTGCAGCGCCGCCTCGGTGTCGCGCTGCAATTGCGCGTTGATGGTCGAATGCACCGTATAGGAGTCCGCCGTCAGGCTCGCGACGCCGTCGGCCTTGGCCTCGCGGCCGAGGAAATCGACGAAATGGAACCCGCTGTCGCGGTGCGGACGCGCGAACGGGACGAGCTTCGGCGGTGACGCCAGCGCCTGATTCTTCTGCGCCGCGGTAATGACGCCGTCCTCCTGCATCCGATCGAGCACATAAGTGAGACGATCTTTGGTGCGAGCCGGATGGCGGTCGGGATTATAATAATTCGGCCCTTTGAGCAGGCCGGCCAGCATCGCGCCCTCGCCGATCGTGAGGTCCTTCGCCGATTTGCCGAAATAGCTGCGCGCCGCCATTTCGATGCCCCATGACGCGCGGCCGAGATAGGCGGAATTCAGATAAAGTTCGAGGATATCGTTCTTGGTCAGCGTATTTTCCAGACCCGAAGCCACGATCATTTCGCGGATTTTGCGCTCGAAAGTCACGTCCTCGCCGACCAGAAGATTTTTCACCACCTGCTGGGTGATGGTCGAGCCGCCCTGCGGCCGGCCGGGATCGGCGAGGTCGCCGATGAAGGCGCGGATAATGCCGCGCTCGTCGACGCCGTGATGCTGGTAGAAGCGACGGTCCTCGGCGGCGATGAACGCCTTCTGCACGACGTCGGGAACATCGGCGAGCGGTATCCAGATGCGCCGATTGCCCGGCTGGAATACGTCGGCGAAATCCTTGCCGCCCTCGTCGAGCACAACGCTCAGACTCGGCAGCTTGCGCCCCTTGAGCGTTGCCGGATCCGGCAGGTCGGTCGCCGCGCGGTTGAAGAAATCGATGACTTGGCTGAGGTCGACGACCGGCGTGGTGACTGCCTCGTTCTTGCAGAACTGATGATAGGCGGCGTTGAGGTCGCCGAAATTCAATCCGTGGAACTGGGGAATGGTGGCGCCGGCCGCCTTCGGATCGTTGAGCGCGGTGGAAATGAGATCGTCGAGGTTGATGGACTCGATGTCGAACGCCTGCTTCATATGCTCGCAGCCGTTGCGCAAGATCTGCACCACCGCGGCTTGGTCCTGCACCGGATCGAAATGCGTCTTGACCGCCTGCGGCTGCGTCAGGACCTCGCTCAAGGCGAGCGCCGCCGCAAAAAGCTTGACCAGGATGGTGTCCATATGGACTGCGACGGCGGAGCGGCCGGGTTCGAGGGACGCAACACGACAAAGGCGATTATAGCGATCTGATCCTTACAAAAAGACTTTTTTGCGGGCGCCAGAGCCTCGGCAATAGTGACAGTTGGATGATCGCGGCCGCGCGCCCGTTCGCAGCCCGGTTACGCGGCGTTCATTTTTTGACCGGCGCGAGGCCGGCAAAATGCCCGCCATATTGCAGCCAGGCGAGCAGCAGCAGCGCCGGCGTTCCGGATACCGCACAGATCGCGAAGAACCACGGCCAGCCGGTCGCCGCGGCAATAAAGCCGGCGCTCGAGGAAAGATAGGTGCGGCCGAAGGCCGCGAGCGCGGTGAGCAGCGCGTATTGCGTGGCGGTATGCAGTGGATTGCGACACAGCGCCGAGAGGTAAGCGACGAAGATCACCGTGCCGATGGCGCTGGTGAAGTTCTCGGCGACGATGGCAAAGGTCAGCCAGGCGGTGTCGTGACCGACGACCGCTTGCCAGGAGAAAGCGAGATTGGCGATCCCTTGCAGAATTCCGCCGAGCCACAGGCTGGCCGGCAGCGAAAAGGCGCGTGCCATAAATCCGCCGGCGAAGCCGCCGATGAGCGTCGCCGCCAACCCGACGCCCTTGATGATGGTGGCGTATTCATTGCGCGAAAATCCAAGATCGATAACGAAGGGCGCCGTCATCGCGCCCGACAGCGCGTCGGTGAATTTGAACAACACGACAAAGGCAAGCGCCGCAAAAGCAAGGTCGCGCGTGAGGAACTCGGAGAATGCGCCGATCGCCGCCTCGATCACGCGCTGCAGTTTGTTCTCGTGCGCATGGACCGCGTCGGCGCCGGCGGACTTTACCGGCTCATCGGCGACGAGCGTGGTGGCAATGCCGATGACGACGAGCCCGGCCATGATCGCGTAGCCGGCGCTCCAGGCGGCGTGGCGGTCGTAGCCGAATACGCTTTCGAAGCCGCTGACCAGGAACAGCGCGCCGGCGGTCGAGACCAGCATGCCGATGCGGTACGCGGCGACGTAGGACGCCATGCCGGCCGCCTGCTCGCTTTCGTCCAGGCTCTCCACCCGAAAGGCGTCGATGATGATGTCCTGCGTCGCCGAAGCGGTCGCGACGAGGAGCGCGCCGACGGCGACGAGAAACGGCGAGACCGAGGGATCGCACAGGCCGAGAAAGACGATCGCCCCGATCAGCAGAAATTGCGACAGCAGCAGCCAGCCACGGCGGCGGCCGAAACGCCGCGACAAGAGCGGCACGTCGAGCGCATCGATCAGGGGCGCCCACAGGAATTTGATGGTGTAGGGCGTACCGACCAGCGCGAACAGGCCGATGGTGCCGAGATTGACGCCGGCTTCCGTCATCCACACCAACAGCGTCGAACCCGACAAAGCGAGCGGCAGCCCCGACGAAAAACCGAGAAACAGCACGATCAGCACGCGCCGCTTGAGATACACCGCGAGCGTGTCCGCGAAGGAGAGGCGAGCAGGTGAAACGCTTGCGCCGGGCTCGGGCGTCGCCGCCATGCGCCGCTACTCGCCCGCTTCCAGCTTGCGCAACGGCGCAGCGACAACGTTCGAGGCATCGGCGGCGCCGTTGAATTCGCCGCTGAATTCCACTTGCGCGATGCGCTCGCCGCGTCCCTCGATCTTATCGATCGAGATGACCGATTGCCGGACGTCCTCGTTCGCCTGATTGAAATGGGTTTGCAGCTTGCGGATGCGCTCGCCCAAGAGGCCGACGTCCTTCATCAAGCGTCCGACTTCGTCGCGGATCTGATCGGCGGCCTCGCGCATGCGGGCGTCGCGCTGGCTCTGCCGCACCAGCTGGATCGCCAGCATCAGCAGCGAGGGTGAGATGATCACGATCTTGGCGCGAAACGCCTTCTGCACCACGTCGTCGAAGTCCTCATGTAGCTCGGCATAGACCGATTCCGACGGCACGAACATGAAAGCCATGTCCTGGGTCTCGCCGGGAATGAGATATTTCTGCGCGATGTCGCCGACATGCTTGATGACGTCCTGGCGGACGCGCGCCGCAGCGAGCTTGCGCTCGTCCTCGTTCTTGGCATCGCGGTAGGCCGTCACGGCTTCGAGGGGAAATTTCGAATCGATGATCAGCGGCCGCTGGTCGGGCAGAAAAATCGCGCAATCGGGACGCAGCCGGTTGGACAGCGTGTATTGGAATTCGTAGCTGTCCTTGGGTAGGCCGTCGCGAATGATGATTTCCATGCGGCCTTGGCCGAACGCGCCGCGCGACTGCTTGTTGGCGAGCACGCCGTGCAGCGAGCTCACTTGGCTGGCAAGTTCGGAAATGTTCCTCTGCGCATTGTCGATCACGGCGAGTCGCTCGTGAAGCTTCTGCAGCTTCTCGGTGGTGTTCTGCGTCGTTTTCTGAATCGAATCGCCGAGCCGGTGCGAGACCGAATCGAGCCGTTCGTTGACGGCGTGCTGGAGCTGCGACTGCCGATCGCCGAGCATCCTGATCATGGCCTCGAGCCGCGCCGCGGCATCGGCCTGCGCCCGGGCGAGCCCATCGAGCACGGCGGTATCCGGGCTGGCGGGCCCGGCGGAACGGCGCGTCCGCCAGAGCACGATGCCGACCACGATTGCGGCGGCGCCGGCGGCGAGAATGGCGGCAAGGATCGGCACGCTGTCGATCATTAGGTTTCCCCCTGGATGGAGCGCGACTCGCCGCGGAACGAAGAGCGAACGGTCATAGCCCGTCGTTGTCCTCCAGGCAACGACCGATCGAGCCGAATGCGCGCATTGACCCCGCTTTGCTCAGCCCTTACATCGCGAATCCGGGGACTTCGGAAAATCCACGACCATCCGCCAAATGGCTATCCGCGAAATCGTCAAGCTTCCGGACAAACGGCTGCGGCTCATTTCCGAGCCGGTCAAACACGTCGACGCCGGCGTCAAGAAGCTGATCGATGACATGTTTGAGACCATGTACAAGGCGCCCGGCATCGGGCTCGCGGCGATTCAGATCGGCGTCGCCAAGCGCATCATCACCATGGATTTGTCGAAAAAAGAGGACGATCACGAACCGCAGGTCTTCATCAATCCGGAAATCGTCTGGACGTCCGACGAGACGGCCAAATTCGAGGAAGGCTGCCTTTCGATCCCGGAGTATTACGAGGAGGTGGAGCGGCCGGCCGCGGTGAAAGTCAAATATCTCGACCGCAACGGCAAGCCGGCCGAGATCGAGGCCAAGGGCCTGTTGGCGACCTGCCTGCAGCACGAGATCGACCATATCAACGGCGTTCTCTTCATCGATCATCTCTCCAAGCTCAAACGCGACCGCGTCATCAAGAAATTCGCCAAAGCCGCCAAAAAAGTGGAGGCCTGATTGGCGCTCCGCCTCGTGTTCATGGGCACGCCGAATTTCGCGGTGCCCACGCTGCTCGAGCTTGTCGGCGGCGGCCATGAGATTGCCGCCGTCTATAGCCGCGCCCCGAAGCCCGCCGGACGCGGCATGGCGATGAAGCCTTCGCCGGTGGCGCGCGAGGCCGAGCGATTCGGCCTGCCGGTGCTCACGCCCGGAACCTTGCGCGATGCCGACGCGGCGGCGGCGATGCGCGCACACGGCGCGGATGCCGCCGTGGTCGTCGCTTATGGCCTGATCCTGCCAAAGCCCATTCTCGACGTTTTTCCGCTCGGCGCTTTCAACCTGCATGCCTCCTTGCTGCCCCGCTGGCGCGGCGCCGCGCCGATCCATCGCGCCATCATGGCCGGCGACAAAGAGACCGGCGTGATGGTGATGAAAATGGACGAAGGTCTCGACACCGGGGCGATCGCCATGGCGGAGCGCGTTGCGATTGGGCCCGATGTGACGACCGGCGATCTCCACGACGAATTGGCGCGGCGCGGCGCCAAGCTGATGCTGGTGGCGATCGGCGCGCTGGAACGCGGCTCGCTGACGCTGACGCCGCAAGCGGCCGACGGCGTGACCTACGCCGACAAGATCGACAAGAGCGAAACCAGGATCGACTGGATGCAATCGTGGAACAAGGTCCACGATCATTGCCGGGGATTGTCGCCGTTTCCCGGTGCTTGGTTCGAGCTTTCGGGGGTTGGCCGCATCAAGGTATTGCGCACCGCCAAAGGAGAGGGCCGCGGCGAGCCCGGTCGCGTGCTCGAAGAAAGGTTGACAGTCGCCTGCGGCAGCGGCGCAGTACGGATCGTCGAATTGCAGCGCGCCGGCGCCAAGCCGATGCCGGTCGACGAATTTTTGCGCGGCACGCCGGTTGCGCCCGGCACGATGTTGCAGTGAGGCGGCCGAGACGCCATGCCCCGCTATAAGCTCATCATCGAATATGACGGCACGCCATTCATCGGCTGGCAGGCGCAGGACAACGGCGTCTCCGTGCATGGCGCGCTGACGGATGCGGTCGCCGGTTTTGCCGGCGAGCGCATCACTGTGTACGGCGCCGGGCGCACCGACACCGGCGTCCATGCGCTGGGCCAGGTCGCCCATATCGATCTCGCCAAGGACTGGGACACCGACAACGTGCGCGACGGCATCAATTTTCATTTGCGCCCGCAACCGGTTGCCGTGCTTGCGGCGGAAAAGGTCGCGGCGGATTTCGACGCCCGCTTCTCGGCGGTGAAGCGGCACTATCTTTATCGCATCATCAATCGGCGCGCCAACTTGACGCTCGATCTCAATCGCGCCTGGCGCGTGCCGCGCCCACTCGATCCTTGGGCGATGCATGACGCCGCGCGAAAGCTGCTCGGCAGGCACGATTTCACGACCTTCCGCTCCACCGAGTGCCAAGCCAAATCGCCGGTGAAGACGCTCGACCGGCTCGACGTGATGCGCGATGGCGAGCAAGTGTGCGTCATCGCCGAGGCGCGCTCATTCCTGCAACATCAGGTGCGGTCGATGGTCGGCTCGCTCGTCCATGTCGGCGAAGGCAAGTGGAACGCCGACGATTTGGCCGCCGCGCTTGCCGCTCGCGACCGCACGCGATGCGGTCAGGTCGCGCCCCCGCACGGGCTTTATCTGGTGCGGGTCGATTATTAGCTCGTCATCAGCGCAGGATGAGTCATGGCGGGCAATGATGTTGAAGTTGTCGTAATCGGCGGCGGCGCTGCCGGGGTTGCCGCCGCCAAAAGGCTTTGCCAAGCCTCGATCCGCTGCCTGTTGGTCGAAGCCCGCCCGCGGCTCGGCGGCCGGGCCTGGACCGTTCACGACGAGGGCGGCCACGCGCTCGACCTCGGCTGTGGCTGGCTGCATTCGGCCGACCGCAATCCCTGGGTCGGCGTGGCGCAAACCGAAGGTCTGACGATCGAGAAGACGCCGCCGCCCTGGATGAACCGGCCGCTCGAAAGCAACTTCCCGCGTGCCGAGCTTGCCGATTATCGCAGGGCGTTCGGTGAATTCTATGAGCGCCTGCACGAAGCGGCGCGGCGCGCAGGCGATGCGCCGGCTTCGACGCTGCTCGATCCTGCGTCGCGCTGGAATCCACTCATGAATGCGACGAGCACCTATATCAGCGGCGCCACGCTCGACCGCATTTCGCTGAAAGATCTCGATCGCTATCACGCGACCGACGTCAATTGGCGCGTCGTCGAAGGCTACGGCACGCTGATCAGCAAGCATGGCGCGGACGTCCCGCAGATGCTGGATTGTCCGGTTAGCGTCATCGATCACAGCGGCAAGCGGCTGAAAATCGAAACCAGCAAAGGCGCCGTCGTTGCCGATGAAATCATCGTGACGGTGCCGAGCGCGGTGCTTGCGGCCGAGCAGATACGCTTTGCGCCTGGGCTGCCGCGAAAGATCGAGGCGGCGCAAGGCCTGCCGCTGGGGGTCGACGACAAGCTTTTCATCGCGCTCGACGGCGCGGAGGATTTCGACTCCAGCGTTCGCGTCTATGGGCATACCGACCGCGTGGCGACGGCGGGCTATCACTTACGGCCATTCGGCTGGCCGATCATCGAATGCTATTTCGGCGGTGATTGCGCCGCGGAACTGGAACAGGGCGGTCTCGCCGCCTTCTTCGATTTTGCCGCGTCCGAACTCTCCGGCGTGTTCGGCAGCGATTTCGCCCGCCGCCTCAAGCCGCTCCGTGTGCATGGCTGGCGCAGCGATCCCTTTGCGCGCGGCGCTTACTCCTATGCCTCGCCGGGCAAGGCCGATTGTCGTGCGATCCTCGGCGAGCCGGTCGACGGCCGGCTGTTTTTTGCCGGCGAAGCCTGCTCGCGGCACGATTTCTCGACCGCGCATGGCGGTTATCTCACCGGCATTGCCGCCGCTGAGCAGGTCATCGCCGCCCGCAAGAATTAAGCGAAATACTTCTCGATGATCCGGCGGTAGATCGCGGTGAGCGTGATGAGGTCGGCGACCGGTGTGGATTCGTCGACTGCGTGCATGGTCTGGCCGACCAAACCGAATTCCAGCACCGGGCAGTAATCCTTGATGAAGCGTGCGTCCGACGTGCCGCCGCTGGTGGAGAGCTTCGGTGTGCGGCCGGTAACTTCGGCGATGGCAGCAACCGCGAGGTCGGTGAACGGTCCGGGCTTGGTCACAAAGACATCGGCGTTCGACGGCTGCCAATCGAATCTGTAATGCACGTCGCCGGCGGCGGCTTGGGCGCGTTCCTCAATGAGCGCTTTGAGCGCCGATTGATTGTGGCGATCGTTGTAGCGGATGTTGAAGCGGGCGCGCGCCTCGCCGGGGATTAGATTGACAGTCGGGTTGCCGACGTCGACCGAGGTGAATTCCAGGTTCGAGGGCGCAAAATGCGCGCTGCCTTCATCGAGCGGCGCCTGCAGCGCGGCCATCAGCATGATGAGCCCGCGGATCGGATTGGCGGCCCGCTCCGGATAGGCGACATGGCCCTGCCGCCCGGTGACGATCAGCGTGCCGTTGAGCGAGCCGCGCCGGCCGGCCTTGATGGTGTCGCCCAGAACCTCGACATTGCTCGGCTCGCCGAGGATGCAGTGGTCGAACGTCTCGCCGCGCGCCGCGGCCCATTTCAGAAGCTTGACAGTGCCGTTGACCGCGACGCTCTCCTCATCGCCTGTGATCAAGAACGAAATCGAACCTTTGGCCCTGCCGCCGTTGGCGGCGAGATGATCGAGCGCGGCGGCGGCGAAGCAGGCGATGCCGCCTTTCATATCGACGGCGCCGCGGCCGTAGAGCATGTCGCCCGCGACTTCCCCGGCGAACGGCGGATGCGACCACGACGCTTCGTTGCCGGCCGGCACGACGTCGGTATGGCCGGCAAACAAAAGATTCGGCTTGGCGACGCCGATGCGCGCGTAGAGGTTATCGACCGGCGCGGTGCCCGGCTCGTCGAATACCGCGCGATGCACGGTAAATCCGGCTTCGGCCAACAAGGCCTGCAAGAAACGCAGTGCGCCGCCTTCCTCCGGCGTGACGGAGCGGCAGCGAATAAGATCGCGAGCGATGGCGACGGGATCGGCGGTCATGCGATCAGTGGTGGCCGCGCGCCAAGATGCAGTCAAGTCCGCGGCGGCGGCGGTGCCGTCGGGCCGAGCGGGTCGGGGCCGTATTGGTTCGGCCCGATGGTGCCGCGGCGAAAGCCCAGCTCGACGAGAAGCACGAGGCCCAAGATCGTAAACGGCAGCGCAATGGCGATCGACGTGGCGCTTGGCTGATCGTCGGTGCCGGTCATTTCCAGCACCGTCAGAAGATCGAGAAACGCGCTGGCTATAAAAAAGGCGACGAGCAGCCAAAGCGGCAGATTGCGATCATGGGCGCGCTTGAGGGCGACGGCGAATTCCGGATAGGCGTAGGCCAGATCGACGATGGCGCTGAGCCGGTCGCCCTGGAGTTGTTCGGCGAGGAGATGGCTCAATAGCTCGGCGACGATAAGCGCCGCTACGCCGATCCAGAAAGTCGTCCGGCTGATGCGGCCGTTGAACCCGGTGAAGAGGTCTACCCAATCCATCGGGGCGGCTTAATCCCGCAGCAGTTCGTTGATGCTGGTCTTGGCGCGGGTCTTCTCGTCGACGCGTTTGACGATCACGGCGCAATAGAGACTCGGCGAGGCCTCGCCGTTTTTGTTCGGCTTACCGCCAATGCTGCCGGGCACGACGACGGAATAAGGCGGCACCTCGCCTTGCAGCGTAGCGCCGGTGTCGCGATCGACGATCTTGGTCGAGGCGCCGAGAAAGACGCCCATCGACAGCACCGAGCCTTCACGCACGATCACGCCCTCGGCCACCTCGGAGCGCGCGCCGATGAAGCAATTGTCTTCGACGATCACCGGTCCCGCCTGCAGCGGCTCGAGCACGCCGCCGATGCCGGCGCCGCCGGAGATGTGACAGTTCTTGCCGATTTGCGCGCAGGAGCCGACGGTGGCCCAGGTGTCGACCATGGTGCCGGAATCGACATAGGCCCCGAGATTGACGAACGACGGCATCAGCACCACGCCGGGCGCGATATAGGCCGAGCGCCGCACCACGGAGCCCGGCACGGCGCGGAATCCCGCGGCGCGGAAGCGGGTCTCGTCCCAGCGATCGAATTTCGACGGCACCTTGTCCCACCACGCCGCGTGGCCCGGCCCGCCCGGGATGACGCTCATGTCGTTCAAGCGAAACGACAGCAGGACCGCTTTCTTCAGCCATTGGTTGACTCGCCAAGCACCATTGTCGCCCCGCTCGGCGACGCGCGCCGTGCCGCGGTCGAGAAGTTCGAGCGCCGCTTCGACGGCGTCGCGCACCTCGCCTTTGGTCGACGGCCCGATCTCGTCACGCCGCTCGAAAGCGGCGTCGATGGTCTTGGCCAGATTATCGGCAATCCCGGCTGACATGATGTGGGTTCCCCGCTGCGCGGTTTGTCGGGTCAGGAACCGGCGATGTCAAGAAGGCGCGTCGCGGCAGGGCGACCCGCTTCAATCGCGGCTGCGTTCGGCCTCGATGCCGCGCAAAAATCCGGCAAGATCGTCGGTGACATGATCGACATGCGCCGCTTCGCGGCCGGCGAGCTCCCATTCCTCCCGCAGCACTACGCGGGCGCCTTCGGGCACCACAAGCACCGTCGTCATGCCCAGCGCATGCGGCACTTCGAGATTGCGGGCGAGGTCTTCGAAGATCGCGGACCGCCTCGGGTCCACCTTTTGATGGGCAAGGAATCGCTCATAAACCTTCGGCCGTGGTTTTGGCTCGAGCTCGGCGGCGCGGATATCGAACACGGCGTCGAAATGCTGCTCGATGCCGAGGCGGCGCAGCACCGCATCGGCGTGGTGGCGGGTGCCGTTGGTGAGAATGAGCTTGCGGCCGGGCAGCTTTGAGATGGCGGCGCCGAGCGCCGGGTTGGGCTGCAGCGGCGAATGGTCGATCTGATGCACGATTTCGAGAAACTGGTCGGGTTCGAGTCCGTGCTCCTCCATCAGGCCGCGCAACGTCGTGCCGTAGCGCCGATAATAGTCCTTCTGCAGCCGAAAGGCCTCTTCGTGGCTGATCTTGAGGAAATCGACGATGTAGTCGCGAATGCGAATATCGACCTGCTGCCAGAGATTGACGTGATGCGGATAGAGCGTGTTGTCGAGATCGAATACCCAGGTGTCGACATGACGGAATCCGCGCTTCGCGGCACTGTGCCCGGTCTTGGTCGTCTCGTGACTCGTTGTTGCCATGATTTGCAATGATGAAGCCTGGTCGGCCGCGAATCAACTTGTCCACGGGCACCTCGAATATTCGATGCGCAGAACGCTCCGCAAATCCATGCCATACTTGTTTGCATTGGCTGCCGGCACGCTCGCCGGCGCTTGCGTTGCCGGTCTCGCGCTCTATGCGGCGCATTCCTGAGTTAACCAGCCTCGCGCCAGGACGTCGCCGCCATAAGACCCTTGAGCGCGCCGTCGTGCAACCGCACCGGATCGCGCTCGCCCTCCATGGCGAGCCGCAGCACGCAGCGCGCCAGCTCGTCGGGCTTCACCGTCGTATTGCCGATCGCTTTGAGCGTCAGCCACGCTTCGTCAAAGGCGGTCTCGAGAATGACCAGCGTCTGGGGATCGAATGAGCTGTTGTGGAACCCCCGCATCGTTCCATCCTCACCGCTTTAATGCGAGATGCTCTTTGAATAGACCGGCAAGCTTCGGCGCAAACTTGGCCGAGTTTGTGACGCCACCCGATGATTTGCGTCAAATTCCGATGACGAATTGGTGTCCGGTTCCGGTTCCCTGCTCGCGATTTCGTTGATCAGCTTTTTTTGGATCGCGTCGGCAAAGGCGTCGTAGTTGGCGGCCGGGATCATGAACGCGCCGGGCCCGCCGATGACATTGTCGTAATAATAACGATCGAGATCGGGTTCCAGCGTAAGGATCGGCAGGCCGTTGATGCCGACGCCGTCATGCACCGCTTCGTCGCGCGCCTGCGTCACCGGGCGGCCGCGGTTATTGGCGCCGTCGCCGGAAATATCGATGACGCGCCGCGCGCCACGGAACGGACTCTGCGCCAACAGGAGCCGCGCATAGTCGATGGCGCCGCTGATCGAAGTGCCGCCGCCGAACAGCTGGCGTGGCGCGGCCGCAATGGCGGTGGCAAACGCATTCGCAGTCGCTTCGCCCTTGATCAATGTCCAATCCACCACGACGACATGCAGCGACGGTCCAGTCCACTGCATCATGGTGACGGCGATGGATTGGGTGTCGAGTGAGCGGATCGCGTTGACGACCTGCAGATTGCGGAACGCGGACGCATAGCCCTGCTTTTGCAGCTCGAAACGGTCGTTGGATACGCTGCCGGACGCGTCGACCGCCAAAATCAGCGCAAGCGAAACTTCGCTTTGCGCCGGCGGCCCTGGCTGGGCCGACGTCTGGGCGCGCACCGCCGCCGCGACCGCCAGCCAAAAAAGCGCGCCGAGCGCGGCCCGGCGGCATAGCCGAGCCTCCACTTACGCCTTCAGCCGCGGCAGCAGCCGCGTCGCGTTGCCATTGGCGATCGCCGCGAGATCGGCCGGCGGCAGACCGAGCTTGCGTAGGTTTTCGATCTGATCGAGGGGGAAATACGGATAATCGGTTCCGTAGGTGATTTGCGAGGTCGGCACGAGTTTCGTCAGTGCCGCCATCGCGGCAGGATGCGTCGCGTTCGCCGTATCGTAATACAGGCGCCGGAATTCCGCTTCGATGCCGTCGGGCGCAAACCCGTTCGGGCCGCGGGCCTTTTGGTCATAGAACGCCTCGATGCGGCCGGCGAGGAACGGGATCGTGCCGCCGCCGTGCGAGAACAGCCATTTGATGTCGCGATACTGCGTAAACCGGCCGTGGAGCAGCAAGCTCACCACCGTCCTGGTCGTGTCATGCGGCACTTCGATCACTGCCGGGAAGGTGCCAACGCTTAACCGGGCGCAGCAGCTCGCGACCAGCGGATGAACGAAGATCGTCGCCTTGCGCCGATTGAGTTCCGCCAATACCGGCTGATAGAGCGGATCGCCGAGCCACTTGTCGCCGTAATTGGTTTGCAGGTTGATGCCGTCGGCCTTGAGCGTATCGAAGGCGTATTCGATCTCTTTGAGCGTGGCGTCGATGTCGAGCATCGACAGCGGCGCGAACAACGCATAGCGGCCTGGACGATCGCGAACCATTTCGGCGGCAAAGTCGCAGCATAGCCGCGCCATGTCGTGCGCTTTCTCGGCGCCGGCGTCGAACCAGACGCCGGGGGTCGAAGCCAGCGACAGCGCGCTGGTGGCGATGTTGTTCTTGTCCATCGCTTCGAGATCGGCGTCTTTCGTCCAAGCGAGTTGCACGCCGAGATGTGGAATCTTGCGCTGGTCTTCCCAATCGGCCCATGCCTTCTGATAGGCCGGCGGATAAAAATGATGATGTGTGTCGATCAGTTTCGGAGCGGCAGGCTGCGCCGTGGCGTCTTTGCCGGGTAGGACCGCGGTCGCGCCGAATGCCGCGGCGCCGGCCAGGAATTGCCGGCGCGAGGCATGACAGACGCAGCCGAAAGTCCATCGCTTTCGGGTTGAATTATCGCAACGCGGCGCGGCAGCGCCCGCCTGAGCATTCATGTTTTCCTCCCGACTACTTTGCCGCTGACTTTACATCAGGGCGGCGCGCTCCGCGACTGTTCAATCTGGCGTCATCTCCATAATTGAAACGCGATCAGGGCGGTCAGCATGACGGCGCTGCCGAGCCCCTGAAGCGGC
>Ga0335081_10012542_pt1 | contig 13741 bp, 7 predicted proteins | sample Lox_Sample_35_FD_206713 | JGI IMG/M metagenome (GOLD analysis project Ga0335081, IMG submission 206713) | Soil microbial communities from Loxahatchee National Wildlife Refuge, Florida, United States - Lox_Sample_3.5 | ecosystem: Environmental > Terrestrial > Soil > Wetlands | place: USA: Florida...
ACAGCGCGCGACGGTAGTGTGCCAACGCGGCATGAAGCTCGCCGCGTTCATGCAGCGTATTGCCACGGTTGTAGAGCGCCCCGGCATAATCCGGCTGCAGCGCGAGAGCGCGGTCGTAGCTCGCCAGTGCCTCGTCGAACCGCTTAAGTTCGTGCAGCGTATTGCCGCGGTTGCAGAGCGCTTCGGCGTGATCGGGCCGCGCCGCAAGGGCACGGTCGTAGCTCGCCAGCGCCTCATCGAAGCGCTTGAGTTGCCGCAGCGTATTGCCGCGGTTGTAGAGCGCCCCGGCATGATCGGGCCACACCGCCATGGCGCGGTCGTAGCTCGCCAGTGCCTCATCGAAGCGCTTGAGCTCATGCAGCGTTGCACCCCGGTTGCAGAGCGCCTCGGTATAATCCGGCCGCAGCGCGAGGGCACGGTCGTAACTTGCCAGTGCTTCCTCAAAGCGCTTGAGCGCGTGCAGCGCATTGCCGCGGTTGTTGAGCACTCCGGCATGATCCGGCCGCAGCGCAAGCGCCCGGTCGTAGCTCGCCAGCGCGTCATCAAACCGCTGCAGTTCGTGCAGCGTCGCACCGCGGTTGCGGAGCGCGTCGGCATGACCCGGCTGCAGCGCAAGGGCGCGATCGTAGCTCGCCAGCGCCTCGTCAAAGCGCTTCAGCTCATGCAAGATGTCGCCGCGGTTATAGAGCGCTTCGGCGGAATTCGGGTGCAGCGCAAGGGCACGGTCGTAGTTCACCAGCGCCTCGCCAAACCGCTTCAGCTCATGCAGCGTCATGCCGCGGTTAAAGAGCGCCCCGGCATGATCGGGCTGCAGTGCTAGCGCGCGGTCATAGCTCGCCAGCGCCTCGTCGAGCCGCTTCAGCTCATGCAACGTGTTGCCGCGGTTATAGAGCGCCTCGGCGTAATTTGGGTGCAGCGTCAGCGCGCGGTCGTAGCTCGCCAGCGCCTCATCGAACCGCTTGAGTCCGTGCAGCGTAACGCCGCGGTTATAGAGCGCCCCAGCATGATGCGGCCACACCGCGAGGACGCGGTCGTAGCTCGCGAGCGCCTCGTCAAATCGCTGCAGTGCGTACAACGTCGCACCGCGATTGCAGAGCGCTTCGGCATGATCCGGCCGCAGCGCAAGGGCGCGGTCGTAGCTCGCCAGCGCCTCGTCAAACCGCTTGAGTTCATGCAGCGTCGCACCGCGGTTGCAAAGCGCCTCGGCATGGTCTGGCCGCAGCGCTAGCGCGCGGTCGTAGCTCGCCACCGCCTCGTCGAGCCGCCGTTGCTGCGTGCTGATCACCGCGATCAAGTGAAGAGCATCGAAATAGTCTGGTTTAACCCCCAGTATTGCACGCGCCAGATCATGGGCCTCGCGCAACGACCCGCGCTCAAAGGCCGCAACGGCGCGCTTCATCGCCTCGGGCATTGTCAGCGTAACGTTGGCCATCCGTAAGGCCTCGCGCCCCTCACCTCAGGTGACGGATTTGAGGACTATGCGCCACTAAGGCGTAATCAGCGCCTCGGTGGTGAGTAAGAGGCCGGCCACCGAGGCGGCGTTTTGCAGCGCCAGCCGCACCACGCGGGTAGGGTCGAGGATGCCGGCTTCGACCATGTCGACGTAGCGCCCGGTGCGCGCGTCGAAACCCTGGTTGGCATCGTCGCTTTCCAGGATCTTGCCGACCACGATCGAGCCGTCCAGCCCTGAATTTTCCGCGATCTGCCAGGCCGGCGCGCGGAGTGCGCGGCGCACGATGTCGATGCCCGCCTTGTGCTCGTCGCTCTCCGGTTTGATCTCGGCGAGCGCCCTTCCGGCGTGAAGCAGCGCGGCGCCACCGCCGGCAACGACGCCTTCCTCCATGGCGGCGCGGGTGGCGCACAGCGCGTCCTGCACCCGATCGCGACGCTCGCGCAACTCAAGCTCGGTGGCGCCGCCGACACGGATCACCGCGACGCCGCTGGCTAGCTTCGCCAACCGGTCGCGCACCCTTTGCCGGTCATAGTCCGTGGCCATCTCGGCGAGCTGCGCGCGCAACAGATTGGCGCGGGCGAGGATATCCGCCTTGTTGCCGGCGCCGTCGATGACGATGGTGTTTTCCTTTTCCACGCGAACGCTCTTGGCGCGGCCGAGCATGTCGAGGCTCGCGTTCCACAGGGTGATGCCGCGCTCATCGGAGAACAGGGTGCCGCCGGTCAGGATGGCGATATCCTCCATCAACCCCTTGCGCTGCTCGCCGAACCGCGGCGCCTTCACCGCGGCGGTCTGCAAGCCGCCGCGCCCGTTGTTGAGCACCAGGAGCGCGAGCACGTCGGGCGCGAAATCGTCGGCGATGACCAGAAGCGGTTTAGGCTTTTTGAGCAGCGCCTCCATCAGCGGCAACAGCGCCTGCAATTGGTCAAGCTTCTTCTCGTGGAGCAAGATATAGGGCTCTTCCAGCTCGCAGATCATCTTTTGCTGGTCGGTGATAAAATGCGGTGAGACGTAGCCGCGGTCGAACTGCATGCCGTCGACGAAGTTGAGCTCGGTGTCGATGCTGCGCGCCTGCTGCAGCGTGATGACGCCGTCGCTGCCGACTTTCTGCATGGCCTGGCCGAGCAGCATGCCGATGTCTTTGTCTCCGTTTGCCGAAACCATGCCGACCTGAACGATCTCCTCCAAGGTCGAGATGAGCTTCGACCGCTTCTTGATGTAGTCGATCGCCGCTTTGACCGCGTCGTCGATGCCGCGCTTTAGTTCCATCGGGCTCAAGCCCGCCGCCACTGCTCTGACGCCGCCGCGGATGAGCGCGTGGGACAGCACCGTCGCCGTCGTGGTGCCGTCGCCGGCTTCCATGCTGGTCTTGATCGCGACTTCGCGCAGCATCTGCGCGCCCATGTTCTCGAACTTGTCGCGCAGATCGATCTCTTTGGCGACGGTGACACCGTCCTTGGTGATGCGCGGCGAACCGATACCGAACTTGGTGCCGAGCACGACATTGCGGCCGCGCGGACCAAGCGTCACGCGAACCGCCTTGGTGAGAGTATCGACGCCGCGCAAGAGCCGGTCGCGGGCATCGCCGTGGAACGAGAGGTCTTTTGGCACTCTAGCCATGTTCAAACGCTCTTGGTTGCAGTCAGGACAGTAGAGTTGCCTTCAGGCTCGGCATTCTATCCATACAATCTGCGCATGCAATAAGGCGCGATGATGAGGAAGAACCTGGCCAGGGTCGAAGCGCTCCGCAAGGTTAAAATCCCAGCTGCCCGGCAAGTGCCGCGCGCACCTCGGCGATGACGGAGTCCCAGTCGCCCGGGCGCGTTTGGCGGAACAGTCGAGCGGTCGGATACCAGGGACTATCCGAGCGCTCGAGCAGCCAGCGCCAATCGGGTGCGTAAGGCAGCAGGATAAACACTGGCTTGCCCATCGCCCCTGCCAGGTGCGCGACCGCCGTGTCGACTGAGATCACAAGGTCGAGTTCACCAATGACGGCGGCGGTATCGGCGAAATCCGTAAACTCTTCGCCGAGACGGCAAATGTGTGGCTGCGCCTCAAGCAGCTCTCGATCCAGTGCGCGCAATTGCTTTTGCAGACTGATCAGGGTGACGCCCGGAATCGCAAGCGCGAGAAGCTGCGCCAGGCCGATCGAGCGGTTGCGATCGTTCCAGTTCGTGGCTCTGCCCGCGCAGGCGATGCCGACGCGTGGCACGGCCTTGGGTCCGAGCCGGGCCGCCCAAAGAGCCACACGCTCGGGCGGCGCGGCGAGGTAGGGAACGGCCGCCGGCACAGTCTCAAGCCGCGTGGCGAACGCGAGCGGCAGACTGAGCAGCGGACAATGACAATCGAACTCCGGTAGCGGCTCGCTGCGGGCTATTACTCGCTGCACGCCGGCCAACGACTCGAGCAGCGGCTTGAGCGGCGGCTGCACCTCAAGGACCACGCGTGCGCTCCGCGCCGCTACCATCGGCGCGTAGCGGCAGAACTGCAATGTGTCGCCGAGCCCTTGTTCGGCATGAAGCAGAATGGTCTTACCGGCGAGGTCGGTGTCGCCCCTCCAGAGCGGCTGCGCAAAATTCCGCGGCGGCGCCATGGCGGGCGTCTTCCAGCGCCACTCGTAGGCGCGCCAGCCGCGCGCAAAATCACCGCAGACCAGACGCGCCAAAGCGTCGTTCCAATGCGCGGTCGCGTGATCCGGCCGCAGCGCAAGCGCTTTGGCGTAGCTCGCCAAGGCCTCGTCGTGGCGGTTCAATTGACCGAGCGCATTGCCGCGGTTGCTGTGCGCCTCGACGTAATCGGGCTTGAGCGCGAGAACGCGATCATAGCTTGCGACCGCCTCGGCGAAGCGGTTGAGATGTTGCAGCACCGTCGCCCGGTTATTCAGCGCTTCGACGTGGTCGGGCCGCAGCGCAAGGGCGCGGTCGTAGCTCGCCAGTGCCTCGTCGAAACGCCTCAGTTGCCGCAGCGCATTGCCGCGGTTGTAGAGCGCCCCGGCATGATTCGGCCGCAACGCAAGCGCGTGCTCGTAGCTTGCCAGCGCCTCCTCAAATCGCTTGAGTTCATGCAAGGTCGCACCGCGGTTGCAGAGCGCCTCGGCATGATCCGGCCGCACTGCAAGAGCGCGATCGTAGCTTGCCAGCGCCTCGTCGAAACGCTTGAGTTCGTGCAGCGCATTGCCGCGGTTGTTGAGCGCCCCGGCATGACCTGGTCGCAGCGCCAGGGCGCGGTCGTAGCTCGCCAACGCCTCGTCGAAGCGCTTGAGTTCATGCAGCGTAATGCCTCGGTTGCTGAACGCCTCGGCCTGATCGGGCTGCAGCGCCAGGGCACGGTCGTAGCTCGCCAGCGCCTCGTCGAAGCGCTTGAGTTCATGCAGCGTGTTGCCGCGGCTGTAGAGCGTCCCGACATGATCGGCCTTGAGCGCGAGAGCACGATCGAAGCTGAGCAGAGCCTCCCCATAGCGCCGCAATTCGTTGAGAGCCTTGCCGCGATTGTTGAGCGCCTCGACAAAGCCAGGCTTCAGTTCGAGCGCCCGGTCGTAGCTGGCGAGCGCCTCGCCATGGCGTTGCAGCTCGCACAAGAGATTGCCGCGGTTATAGAGCGCGTCGGCGAAGTCGGGCCGCGCTGCCAGCGCACGATCATAGCTGGCAAGCGCCTCCTCGCGGCGTCGCAAATCGCGCAGCAGGTTACCCCGGTTATACGCCGCCTCGGCGTTGTCCGGTCGCAGCGTCAGCACCCGCTCGTAACTCGATAGCGCTTCGTCGTGCCGGCGCAAAGCGCGAAGCACGACGGCGCGGTTGTTGAGGGCCTCGTCGTGGTCCGGCGCGAGGGCAAGAACGCCATCGAAACTCGCCAGTGCTTCCTCGAAGCGGTTCAAGGCATGGAGCGCGAACGCGCGGCAAAGCAGGGCCTCGACAAAGTCGGGCCGCAAGGCCAACGCACGTTCCGTGCTCGCCAGGGCTGCTTCGAATTTCTCCGCCTGCAAGTGCGCCAGGGCGTCGCTGAAAGCGGCCTCCACCGAACCCAGATCGGTGGTACGCAGTTCCGTCGCTGCTGCGGAGAACTTTTCGCCGAGCGCCGCGGCCACGCTCGCCACGACGGCCTGCCAATCGCCAGGCTGCTTTTGGCGGAACAGTCGGGCGGTCGGATACCAGGGGCTGTCGGTGCGCTCGAGCAGCCAGCGCCAATCGGGCGCGTAGGGCAGCAGCAGGAAGACCGGCTTGCCCATCGCCCCGGCCAGATGGGCGACCACCGTGTCGACCGAGATGACAAGGTCGAGTTCAGCAATGGCGGCGGCGGTGTCGGCGAAATCCGCAAATTCCTCGCCGAGACGCAGGATGTCACCGCGGGCGGCGAGCAACTCGCGGTCTTGCGCGCTCATTTCCTTCTGCAGGCTGATCAAGCTGACGCCGGTCGCGGCAAGCACTAGAAGCGGCGCCAGACCGATCGATCGGTTACGGTCATAGCCATGTTTGGCGGACCCGGCCCACGCAATGCCGACACGGGGGCCGACCTTCGGCCGAATCCGCAACGCCCAAAAGGCGGCACGGTCGGGCGGCGTGGTGATATAAGGGATCGCTGCCGGCACCGTATCAAGCCGCGTGTCGAACGCGAGAGGCAGGCTCAGCAGCGGACAGTGCAGATCGAAATCGGGAAGGGTTTCGCCCTGGGCGAATATCTGCCCCACGCCGGCCAACGATCCGAGCAACGGCTTGAGCGGCGGTTGCACTTCAAGGACCACGCGCGCGCTCCGCGCCGCCACCATCGGCACATAGCGGCAGAACTGAATCGTGTCGCCGAGTCCCTGTTCGGCGTGGAGCAGGATCGTCTTGCCGGCGAGGTCGGCGTCGCCCCTCCAGAGCGGCTGCGCAAAATTCCGCGGCGACATGGCCGGCGTTTTCCAGCGCCACTCGTATGCACGCCAGCCGCGCTCAAAATCGCCGCAGACCAGATGCGCCAAACCCTTGTTCCAGTGTGCGGTCGCGTGATCCGGCCGCAGCGCCAGCGCTTTGGCGTAGCTCGCCAAGGCTTCCTCGTGGCGGTTCAATTGATAGAGCGCATTGCCGCGATTGCTGTGCGCCTCGACGTAATCAGGCTTGAGCGTGAGCACGCGGTCATAGCTTGCGATCGCCTCGTCCAACCGATTGAGCGCGTGCAGCGCGGTGGCGCGGTTGTTCAGCGCCTCGACAGACTCGACGGGGTCGGGCTCGAGCGCGAGCGCACGGTCATAGGTTGCGAGCGCCTCACCATGGCGTTTGAGCTCGCACAAAACATTGCCGCGGTTATAAAGCGCATCAATGAAATTGGGCCGCGATGCCAGCGCCCGATCATAGCTTGCCAGCGCCTCCTCGCGGCGCCCCAACTGACGGAGCAGGTTGCCCCGGTTATACGCCGCCTCGGCGTTGTCCGGTCGCAGCGTCAGCACCCGCTCGTAACTCGACAGCGCCTCCTCGTCGCGGCGTAGAGCGCGAAGGACGACGGCGCGGTTGTTGAGCGCCTCGTAGTAGTCCGGCCGCAGCGCCAGCGCTCGATCGAAACTCGCCAGCGCTTCCTCCAGGCGGTTCACGGCGCGGAGCGCGAGCGCGCGGCAATGCAGGGCCTCGACAAAGTCGGGCCGCAGCGCCAGCGCCCGCTCGGCGCTCTCAAGCGTTGCTTCGTATTTCCCTGCCTTCCAGAGCGCCAGAGCGTCGCTGAAAGCGGCCTCCGCCGAACTCAGTTGCGTCGACGCTACGGAAAACTTTTCGCCGAGCGCCGTGCGCACCTCGGCGACGACGCTGTTCCAGTCGCCGGCGCGCTTTTGGCGAAACAGCCGGGCGGTCGGATACCAGGGGCTGTCCGAGCGATCGAGCAGCCAGCGCCAATCAGGTGCGCAAGGCAGCAGGATAAAGACCGGCTTGCCCATCGCTCCGGCCAGATGGGCGATCGCCGTGTCAACCGAGATCACGAGGTCGAGTTCAGCAATGACGGCGGCGGTGTCGGCAAAATCGGTAAATTCCTCGCCGAGATGCAGGATGTCAGCAGGGGCACCGAGCAGCGCGCGGTCTTGCGCGCTCATTTCTTTCTGCATGCTGATCAAGCTGATGCCTGACGCGGCAAGCGCGAGCAGGGGCTCAAGACCGATCGACCGGTTGCGGTCGTTGCCGTGTCCGGCGTATCCGGCCCACGCGATGCCGACGCGCGGTCGCGCTGAGCGACCGAGCCGCGGCGCCCATGCCGCCGCGCGCTCCGGCGCTGCCGCGATATAGGGAATCGACGCCGGCACCGTCTCGAGCCGCGTGTCGAACGCGAGCGGCAGGCTCAGCAGTGGACAGTGCAGATCGAAATCGGGGAGACGTTCGCCCTGGGCGAATATCTCCCCGACGCCGGCCAATGACCGGAGCAACGGCTTGAGCGGCGGCTGCACTTCAAGGACGACGCGCGCGCGCCGCGCCGCCACCATCGGCACATAGCGGCAGAACTGCAAGGTATCGCCGAGCCCTTGCTCGGCATGCAGTAGAATGGTCTTGCCGGCGAGTTCGGCGTCGCCACGCCAGAGCGGTTGCGAAAAATTCCGCAGCGGCATGATCGGTGTGCGCGTCTTCCAGCGCCACTCGTATTCGGAAAAGCCGCGCGCGAAATCGCCCAGGGCCAGATAGACGAGGCTTTGCCCGCAATGCGCTTCGGCGTAATTCGGCCGAAACGTCAGCGCACGGGCATAGCTTGCCAGCGCCTCCTGGTGCCGGCCGAGGTCGCGCAACGCATTGCCGCGATTATGCAGCGCCTCCAGGTAGTCCGGCCGCACAGCGAGAGCGCGGTCGCAGTTCGCAATCGCCTCCTCGAACCGGTTGAGCGAGTGGAGCGCGGTGGCGCGGTTGTTCAGCGACTCAACGGAGTCGGGCTGCCGCGCCAGCGCCCGGTCATAGCTGACGAGCGCCTCCTCGTGGCGGCCCATGCTGTGCAGCGCATTACCGCGGCGATTGAGTGCCTCAAGCTCATCCGGCTGATGCAACAGCGCCAACTCGGCTGCCGCTAAGGCCTCCTCGTGGCAGCCGACGGCTTGCAACGTGGCGGCGCGGCAGTTGAGTGCATAGCCGTAACCGGGATGCAGCGCGAGCGCCCTATCGCAGCTCGCAAGAGCTTCATCGAACCGACCCAAGGCATTCAAGGCCAGGGCGTAGTTGCAAAAGGCCAGTGCCGAGTCCGTGTTGATGGCGAGCGCGCGGCCGATGAGCCGGCATGCCTCCTCATGCCGGCCTTCCTGTGCCGCCACTACTCCCAACAGATGAAGCGCGTCGAATTGTGCCGGCGCGGCGCTCAGCGCGGACTCGTAGAGCCGAGCGGCCTCGGCGAGCTGACCGGCCTGGTGCGCGGCGAGCCCACGATGCAGCGCCTCTTGCGGCTCCGTCGCGGCGAAGGAGCTTGACACGAGTTTGCCTCAGGGTGGGCCTTACACTGCAAATCAGCTCAGTCTGCCGTGATGCCGAAGACCGTTGGCTCGGCGTTGACTGTGACGATGATCCGGTATTGGCCTTCGGGCAACGTAACGTTGTTGCCGTAGCGAGTGGATGTAGGCCCTTGCCCGATCGCCTGCGTGACGACGACCGGAACGTCGACCTGCGCGCCGGTAGGACGTCCCTTATCGTCGACGGGCCCAAATTTCACGGTCACATTGGCATTGGACACCACTTGGCCGGTCTTCCTGTCCAACACTTGCAAGACGAGTTGATGATTGGGCTTCGAGTCTGCGTCCGGCATGACCGGGATCGAACCGCGCTCTATCTCTCTTCCCTCCGTGATATGCTTGGCCGTCACATCCTTCTGGCTGAAGAAGGGCTCGGGCGGCAGTAGTTGAAGTTCGACGATATCTGGTCCGACGACTCTCCTGCGCATCACGTCGTCGGCATGTGCCGAGGACGCGAATGCGGCTGCAACTGCAAGCATCAAGGCAACGGCTGGCGACCAGTCTCGATAGGTGCGCATACAGTCCTCCCTAGCTGCGACCTTCCTGAACCCGTATATAATACGGGTCCTGCCGCCCGAATTAAGGCGTTGCGCGAATTATTTGTCAACGCAATCAAAGGTCTTATAACCCGTTAAGGTTGTTAGACTGAGGTCCGAACGGAAGTGGCGGCGTGACCCGGCGGGAGCGTCGTCCAATCGGCAAAGCGGCCATGGGCGAGATGGTCGGCGAGGAGGACAACAAAGCGCGCGCTGTCCTGCTCCGGCGTGATCTCGGCCAGCGTAACGCCAGAAAAAAGCCGCCTCGTCCAACAGGCCTCGTCGCGCTCAAGCCGGATCATGACAACGCTGTCGGCTTTGCGCTGCACCAACAGCGAAATCAACTCGGGAGCGAGCTTGATGGCGCCGAGCGCTGCCTCGTTGCCATCGAGAACGGCGCGCCAGATCGCGTCGGCCGGATAGCCGACGACGAGCAAGCGAACCGCCGGATGCGGCGCGAAGCGCACGCGGCCGTGCTCGCTTGCGGCGAGGCCGGCCAGCCCGTCGGGCCGCACCGCCGGCGCATCAGGCGCGTTGAGCACCACGTTGGCCGTCCATTCGAGCCGCGCCACGTCGGCAAGATAGGCGAGCGCCGCCGTCGCCGGAAATGCGGCAAGAAAATCGGCGAATTCGCTGCCGTAATCGCCAAGGAACGCCGTGTGCGGCGGATGCTGTGCAATGAACGCCCGCGCGACGCCGTCAAAAAAATCCGAGCCGACCAGCTTGTCGACCGCCGGATAGGCAAGGCGCAACGCGGCAATGAGGGTAATTGCAACGTTATTGCGATAGATCTTGAACCGCTGCGCAGCAGCAAAGCCATCGCCGGCGATATGGGTCAGCGCCGCGCCGTCGTCCGGCGACAGGATGCTGCGCGCGATGTCGCGCTGGATGTCACGCAGCGTCGGCATGGGCGGAAGCCTGGCGCGGTTCCAACAGAATGGCGGCAGCGTGGTTCGCTTGCTCTATCAAGACTTCAAGCGGCGGAATGTTGGTGTCCCATTCAATCAATGTCGGCAGCGGTCGGAAACGCTGCACCGCTTTCCTGAACAGCGACCACACCGCGGCATCGACCTTCGAGCCGTGATCGTCGATAAGAAGCATGGCGTCGCCGTCGAGAGCCTTCACGGTATGGCCGGCCAGATGCAGCTCTTTGATGTCGGCGGGCGGCAAAGCGTCCAGATAGGCGTGCGGATCCCAGCTGTGATTGGCGGCGCAGACGACGATATTGTTGAGGTCGCACAGAATGCCGCAGCCGGTACGCTGCGTAACGGCGCTCAGAAACTCGCTCTCCGGAATGGTCGAATGGCGGTACTGCAGATAGCTCGACGGGTTTTCGACAAGAATCCGTCGCCGCATGGCCTCTTGAAAGCGATCGACGTTGCTGCAGACGACGTCGAGAGCCTCCTCGGTGAGCGGCAGCGGCAAAAGGTCGCCGAGATAATCGCCCTCGCTGATGCTCCAGCTCAGATGCTCGGAGACCAGGCCGGGCTCGATGCGCTCGGCGAGATGCACGATGCGATCGAGATGCGCGGCCTCGAGGCCATCGGCGCTGCCAAGCGACAACCCGACGCCGTGGAGCGATACCGGATAATCGCGGCGGATGATTTCAAGGTCGCGAAAGGCGGCGCCTTGCAGGTAGTTTTCGCTGTGGACTTCGAACCAGGCCACCGGCGGGCGCTGCGCGATGACGGCCTTATGATGCGGAAAGCGCAGCCCGATGCCCGCCAGTGCCGGAATCGTTTCCGGCACGCGATCGGTTAACACGCTCACAGACAACACGTCGCCACTTGCCGCTGTTAGTGAGGCTCCAGGCTGCCGCCTGCGATCCGCGCACAAAGGCCGGCCGGTACCAAGACGAACGACGCCGGATCGCGCGCTTCTTTGGCCATGGTGTGGCACGAATGTGTCGCGGTGCCGCAATCGTTTTTGCCCGCAGCATTGATGCCGTAACACATTTCGAGGTGCTCTCTTTGCATCCTCTTCTTGATGGCGCTCATCATCGCCTGCATCGCCGGATCGTCCTGCATGGCGGCTCGACTCGGTGAACCTTGCAGCGCCAGCGCCAGACCGATGGCAGCCGAAAGAGCCGTCGTACCACACACTGTTTTCATGGTTTTCATGATCGCTCCACCCTGCGTTTCCCGTGGGAGTTGTTTCCGTTTGACACGGGAGCGTGCTCCTCTGTACCATCTTAACGATAAGAGAAAATTTTCGCCAGCGTTTTCTCAACTCAGCGAGCCGTGCGGTTCCATCATGCGCGTTCGCACGATAGCTAGCCTTAGCGCCGTGCCTGCGGCCGCAATCGTTGCCGCGCTGATCGCCTGGCGCGCGGCAGTATTCCCAGTCGCCGACAACCCGCCGTCCGCGACATCAAATTCATCTGACGCGACGCCGTTCATCGCTTTGCCGACGCCTCGCCCCATAACGGCGTTCAGTTTCACCAACAGCGACGATGCACCGCTGACGCTTGCGGACTTTCGTGGCCGCATCGTGCTTCTCAATGTGTGGGCGACGTGGTGCGTGCCGTGCCGCAAGGAAATGCCGGCGCTCGATCGTCTGCAGGCAAAATTGGCAGGACCGGGGTTCGCTGTTGTTCCATTGTCGATCGATCATCGCGGCCGCGACGCTGTCGCGCACTTCTATCGCGAGCTCGGGCTCACCTCGCTCGGGATCTACATCGACAAATCGGCAAGCGTCACCTACGCCGTCAACGCAGTGGGCATGCCGACGACGTTGTTGATCGACTCCGAAGGCCGCGAACTGGGCCGCGTCATCGGCCCAGCCGAATGGGACGGCGCCGCGATGCTGTCGCGATTGACGAGCTATCTGGAAGTCCGCGGCGGCACCGTCGGCGCCGCGTCCCACACCAACTGAGCCAGCTTTGCCGCGCTGGTGTCGATCGACGGCGGACCGCGACGCGCTATGATCCGAGCCAGTCACGCGGAAGTCGTATCAGTTTGGCGCCAGGGAGAATCCGACGGATGGCCGGCGTTACGCTAACATTGGCCGAGGCGATGAAGCGGGCGGTTGCCGCCTATCAGGGCGGGCGGTTCCGTGAGGCCGATGATCTGGCGCGTGCGATCCTCGGTGTTAAGGCCGACTATTTTGATGCACTTCACCTGATCGCAGTAATCAGCACGCGACAACGGCGGCTCGACGAGGCGCTGGCGAGTTACGACCGCGCCCTTGCGCTGCGGCCGGATCATGCCGAGGCGCTCTGCAACCGCGGTGCGACCCTGCACGAGCTCAAGCGCTTTGACGAGGCGCTGGCGAGCTGCGACCGGGCCCTTGCGCTGCGGCCGAATTATGCCGAGGCGCTCTGCAACCGCGGTGCGACCCTGCACGACCTCAAGCGCTTTGACGAAGCGCTGGCGAGCTACGATCGCGCGCTAGCGCTGCGGCCGGATTGTGCCGGGGCGGCACTCTACAACCGCGGCAATGCGTTGCGGCAACTGAAGCGCTTCGACGACGCGCTGGCGAGCTACGATCGCGCCCTTGCGCTGCGGCCGGACCATGTCGAGGCGCTCTATAATCGCGGTAATACGCTGCATGAACTGAAGCGCTTTGACGAGGCGCTGGCGAGCTACGACCGCGCCCTTGCGCTGCGGCCGGATTATGCCGGGGCGCTCTACAACCGCGGCAATACGCTGCGGCAACTCAAGCGGTTCGACGAGGCACTGGCGAGCTACGACCGCGCCCTTGCGGTGCGGCCGGATTATGCCGATGCGCTCAACAACCGCGGCAACATGTTGCATGAGCTCAAGCGGTTCGACGAGGCACTGGCGAGCTACGACCGCGCTCTCGCGCTGCAGCCGGACCATGCCGAAGCGCTCTACAACCGCGGCGACGTGCTGCATGAACGCGGCGAGCTTCATGCCGCGTTGGCACACTACCGTCGCGCGCTGTCGCTCAAGCCCGACCTCGCCGACGTCTACAACAACATGGGCAACGTGCTCAAAGAGCTTGGTGAATTGGAGGAGGCGCAAAGCGCCTATCTCGAAGCGCTCCGCCTCGATCCGAACAACACAGCCGCTTACCTCAACCTTGCCGCCTCGAAAACCTTCAAGCCCGGCGATGCGCATCTTGCCGCCATGGCGGCGCTGGCGGTGCGGACCGAAGGCATCGACCGCATGCGGCTCGATTTCGCGCTCGGCAAGGCCTATGCGGACCTCAACGAGCATTCCCGCGCGTTCCACCACCTGCGCGCCGGCAACGCCGCCAAGCGCGCCAGCATCGGCTACGACGAGACCGCCGCCCTGGGGCTGTTCGACCGCATCGAGGCGGTGTTCACGCCGGACCTGATCGCCGCCAAGT
>Ga0335081_10012543_pt1 | contig 13741 bp, 7 predicted proteins | sample Lox_Sample_35_FD_206713 | JGI IMG/M metagenome (GOLD analysis project Ga0335081, IMG submission 206713) | Soil microbial communities from Loxahatchee National Wildlife Refuge, Florida, United States - Lox_Sample_3.5 | ecosystem: Environmental > Terrestrial > Soil > Wetlands | place: USA: Florida...
GCCGTTCTTTACCTCGACGAACGCGATGCCGTTAACGCCGCTGCACGCCAGCCACAAGTTGCCCTCGGGCGTGTGCACCATGTTGCGCACCACGCCGCCGCCGGACGGAATCGCCCACGTCTGAAATTTCTCAGTTCTCGGATCGAACCGCACGACCGTGTTCGGCCGCGTATTCGACTCGCTGTACCAGATCACGTCACCGACGGCCGTGATGCCATAAGGTCGCGAACGGGGACCTCCGGGTGACGCAAACTCGTCCATTTTGCCCGTCGCAGGATCGAAGCGTCCAAGATAACCGCGCGAGTAGTCGCTGTACCAGAGCACGTCATCCGGGGTGATCGCGATGCGCCGCGGGCGCGAATCCACGTGCGGCAAAACGAATTCGTGAATCGTCAGCGTGTCGGGATCGAGGCTGGCAATCTTGTTGCTCCCGAATTCCACGAAGAATGGAATCCCTTTCGAATTGACGACCATGCCGTAGGGGTTTGATTTCGCGGTCGGCGAACTCACGACCTTCACGTCGCCCGTATTCGGATTGAGGCGGCCGACCATATTGCCGCCCTGCACGGTGAAGTAGATATTTCCGTTCGGCGCAAAAATCAACGTGTGCGGGTCGGTCGCACGCGGATCGGGCATGGGATATTCCTTCACGTCGCCGGTTTTGGGGTCGAGCTTGCCGATGTACGCCTTGAAATTCGCCGTGAACCAGATGTTGCCGTCCTGATCCGGAACGAGGCCGTGCGGACCGGAGCCGGGCGTCTTTAGCGGATATTCTTTGAACTGCTGCGTCTTGGGGTCGAAGCGCCCTAGTACATTCGCCATTTGCCCGGTGTACCAAACGGAGCCGTCCGGCGCAAAAGCCGGATCGTGCGGACGAGAACCGGCAGTGGGAACTTGCCATTCCTTGATCGAGACGTCCACGCTGCCGGGAATAATTACGGCTTCCGGCGCCGGCTTAGGCGGGAGATTCTTCGTCAGATAATCGATCGCAGTCGCGATCTGGTCCTTCGGCACCGGCGCGCCTTGATTCACCATCATGTTGACGACCGACGTCCATTCGGCTCGATCGTGACCAGCATTGGTCACCGTGGTAAGGGCATGGCACGAAGCGCAGGCTTTCTGAACGGTCTCTTTCCCCGCGCCGTCCGGCAATTGCGAAGACGTCTGCGCCCAGCCTGAAACAGCCCCAAGCGGAACAACCGCAAATAAGGACAACAAGCAATAGCGCCACAAAATTGGCTGACGTGAGCGCTGCTCTATCGCGGCGGCGTGAATGGCTTGCTCTCCGCTCTTGTTCATCTGCATAGCGACCTCCGATTCCCCGCGCTGGCTAATCTACGCCAGGAGGTAAGCTTCGGCAATGAACTCGACGCGAAGAACCCTCTTTTCGGTTTTGGCGACAGACCAACGGCAATTTGTTTCGTCTATGGCAGCAGGAGGGATTCCTCACCATGTACTCTCGCGTGCCAAGGTCGGCTCTTTCCGCCGCGATCTTCTGTGGATTGTGTATGTTAGCTATTCCGAGCGGTGCCCAGGATTTTCCACCAGCGCCGCCGGCGGCACCGGTTCCCCCGACTCCCCCGGTGACCCACGTATTCGCCTTCAGTACGGTTCCCGCCGTCCCGGCTCCTGCCACCATGCCGGCACCGCCCACTCCGCCGGCGCCAGCGGCCGCTCCTGCCGCGCCCGCCTGGATGAGCGACGGCGCTTGGGGGCAATCGAGTCATCACTCCTTTGGCGTTTCCGGTGGCGGCGACCGCCAACCGGCCAACAGTTGCGCGGATTTGCACATTCGCTTCGACGATCGGGATGCGGCAGTGAAATCCGAGGAACACACGATCACCAAGGCGGAAGCACCGACGCTGCGCGTGCGTCCGCACACCAATGGTGGCGTGCAGGTCCAGGGCTGGGATCAAACCAACTACTCCGTGACCGCCTGCAAAGCTGCAGCCGACTACAAAGGCGAAGCCGAGCGCATCCTCTCGCAAATCGCCGTAATGGTGCAGGCCGGCGAGGTTTCTACGCAAGGGCCGAGCGACGAAGACAACGATTGGACCGTTTATCTACTGATTCGCGCACCCAAAGGCGCCGCTATCGACCTGGACACCACGAATGGGCCCCTGTCGTTTTACTCTGTGGACGGCAAGATCACCGCGCATACGACGAATGGGCCGATTTCATTGTGGGGCTTCTCCGGCGATGCAGAAATAACCGCGCAGAATGGGCCGATCAGCATTTCCGGCAGCAGCGGGAATGTGCACGTGCGTACGCAAAATGGACCGATTTCGGTGAACCTGAAAGACAAAACCTGGAACGGTACGGGACTTTCTGCAGACGCCACAAACGGACCCGTCACACTCACGGTGCCGAGCAACTATCAATCGAGCTTTCTCGTCGAGGCCCGCAACTATTCGCCGATGAGCTGCCGTGCCAGCATTTGCGAGAACGCGCGAAAAACCTGGGACGATAACAACCGGCGCATCGAATTTGGCAATTCCCCGGCGGTGATTCATCTTTCGACGGTGAATGGGCCGGTGTCGGTGCGCTCTCCGAAGGACGAGGAGTAGCAGCAACACTCAGGTTCCAGTCAAGCACGACGGAGCATGGCGTCGTGTTGACTCATGCTTCTTAAAACCGGCCCGTGCAGCTGACTTAGCGAAGCTTCGAAACGGAGCATTGCTAATCGTAGACGCCTCCTCTGGTTGCAGCTAAAATTCCGCGGATGATTCCCGAAGCGCGCGTGGCCGAACGTGTGAGCGAAGCGGAAGCGGCGCGGTTGGCCCGCGAGATTTTCGCCATCGAAGCCGCCGCCAAACCTCTCCCCGGGGAATACGACGACAATTTTCATCTGACTGCCCGCGACGGGCGTGAGTTCGTCCTGAAAATTATGCATCCCGCGCGCGAACGCTCGTTCGTCGAGATGCAGTGCGCCGCGCTGGAGCACCTCGCAAAGCACGCACCGAAGCTGCAGCTTCCGCGCGTGCGTAAAACGCTGACGAATTCTTCCTTCGCGACCGCAAAGCTTAGTGACGAAAGCGAGCGGCTCGTCTGGCTGCTCGGCCATATTGCGGGAACGCCGCTAGCGGAAGCGAAGCCCCGCAGCCCGGAACTGCTGCATAGCCTCGGGGAATTTCTCGGTCGATTGGGCCCGGCGCTCGCCGATTTTTCGCATCCGGCGGCCCGCCGCGAATTGAAGTGGGATCTTTCGCGAGCGTCCTGGATTCGGGAATATTTGCCACAAATTCACGAATCCTCGCGTCGCGCGCTCGTCGAGCATTTTCTGGCTCTGTATGAATCGCAAGTTGCATCCGCGCTGCCCGGCTTACGCCAGAGCGTTATCTACGGCGACGCGAACGACTACAACGTGCTGATCAGTCCACCGTGGCCGCATCCGCGCCAGGTGGTCAGCGTGATTGACTTCGGCGATATGCACTACGGCCCAACGATCGCCGAGTTGGCGATTGCCGCGGCTTACGCCGTATTGGGTGAACAGGATCCGTTGGGTGCTGCGGCGCAGGTCGTGGCCGGCTATTACACGACGTTCCCGCTCCCCGAAGATGAGCTCGCTGTGCTTTTTCCGCTGATCGCCATGCGGCTAGCCGTTAGCGTGACCAACTCCGCACACCGCAAGTCCCTCGTGCCGGACGATCCTTATGTGACGGTCAGCGAGGCACCAGCTTGGGCGGCGTTGGAGAGATTGGCGCAGATCCAACCCCGGTTTGCCCACTACAGCTTTCGCGAAACCTGCGGCTTGCCACCAGTGCCGCAAAGCGGCCATGTGCAGAGTTGGCTGGCCTCACAGGCAAGCGCTGCAGCTTCCATTCTGAAGACGGATCTGCGGAGCGAGCCGTGGGTTGTCCTTGACCTCAGTGTCGGCAGCAAGATGCTCGGCGCCGATCCAGCAGCAGCTCTCACGCCGAACTTGCAGGCAAAGTTTGAGGAGGCACTCAAGCGAACGGGCGCAACGGTCGCGATCGGACGCTACAACGAGGCCCGCCTGCTCTACACGTCACCATTGTTTGGATCCGCGGCTAGTCCCATCGACGAACGACGGACAGTTCATTTGGGGATCGATCTGTTCGCGCCGCCCGGCACAGCGATTCACGCTCCGCTGGACGGTGTGGTGCACGCCGTCGCGCACAATCCAGCTCCACTTGACTACGGTCACGTGGCCATTCTTCGGCATGTTACCGACGCTCGCGCGGAATTTTTCACGATTTATGGACATCTCACCGCCGGCTGCCTGCACACGCTAAAAAAAGGCCAGCATATCCCGGCCGGCCAGATTTTCGCGCGCATCGGCGATGTGCACGAAAACGGCGGCTGGGCGCCACACCTGCATTTCCAGTTGGCGCTGGATTTGCTCGATCTGAGCACGGATTTTCCCGGCGTCGCCGCGGCCTCACAGCGTGGCGTCTGGACCGCCCTTTCGCCTGATCCGAATGCGCTGCTTGGTATTCCTTCGGAGCGTTTTCCTTCCCCGGAGGCGAGTAACGAACAAACGCTGGCCGCCCGGCGCACTTTGCTCGGCAAGAATCTCAGTGTGTCTTATCAGAGGCCGCTGAAGATTGTCCGAGGCTGGCGGCAATACCTCTACGACGACACGGGCCGCGCGTATCTCGATGTCTACAACAATGTCCCTCTCGTCGGCCACAGCCATCCACGCGTGGCGCAAGCAGCTCAGGAACAAATCGCGCTGCTGAACACCAACACGCGCTATCTGCACGATAACGCGGTTCGCTACGCCGAGCGCCTCACCCATCTGCTGCCAGAGCCTCTGCGCGTCTGCTACTTCCTCAATTCTGGCAGCGAAGCGAATGAACTAGCCTTGAGGTTGGCGCGCACCCACACTGGCCGCGAAGACGTGGTCGTTTTAGAGCACGCTTATCACGGCCACACGAGCACGCTGATTGACATCAGCCCCTACAAATTCGACGGACCCGGCGGCCGTGGGAAAAAACCATGGGTGCACGTGGCCCCGATTCCCGACGGCTATCGTGGAGCGCATCGTCGCGACGATCCCCAAGCTGGCCAAAAATACGCAGAAGCCGTCAGTGACATTCTGCAGCGCGCGGAGGCCGCAGGCCATGCCGTCGCTGCATTCATCGCCGAAACGCTGCCGAGCGTCGCGGGACAGATCGTGTTTCCTCCCCGCTATCTGGAGGAAACCTATCGCTTTGCGCGCGACGCGGGCGGCGTCTGCATTGCCGACGAAGTCCAGGTCGGCTTCGGGCGACTGGGCACCCACTTCTGGGGATTCGAGACGCAGAATGTCGTGCCCGATATCGTGGTCCTCGGCAAGCCGATCGGCAACGCCTTCCCGTTAGCTGCGGTAGTCACCACGCCAGAAATTGCCGCGAGTTTCGATAACGGCATGGAATTTTTCAGCACCTTCGGCGGCAATCCGGTGGCATGTGCTGCCGGTCTCGCGGTCCTGGACGTTCTCGAGAACGAGCGTCTCCAGCAGAATGCACTCGAAGTGGGCTCTCATCTCATTACAGAACTCCGAAGGCTGCAGAAACAGCACGCAATAATCGGCGACGTACGCGGCTCAGGTCTGTTCCTGGGCCTCGATTTGGTTCTCGACCGCGAGATGCGAACCCCGGCCCCCAATCAAGCGTCTTACGTCGTGAACCGCCTTCGCGAACGCGGCATCCTCACCGGCACTGACGGACCGCATCACAATGTACTCAAGCTGCGCCCGCCGCTGATTTTTTCTAGGTCCGACGCCGACTTGTTCGTCTCCACTCTCGACGAAGTCCTCAACGAAGATCCCGCGCAAACACCTTAGCCCCATAGCAATCGACATTATCCTGAGTCTGTAGTTGACAATACGGTTATTCTCCGCATAAGCTCCCTCCGCAATGGAGCTGGATTCCTCCCTCTCCTGGCTCGCTTTGTCGCTGACGCCCGGCTTGGCTTCGCGCCTCTCCGCGCGTTTGCTGAAGCGTTTTGGCTCGCCCGATGCCATCTTTCGAGCTTCGCTCTCCCAGCTCGAATCCTGCAGCCTGCCGGCACCGGTCGCGCAATCGGTCGTCAAAAAAGAATCCTTCAAGCGCGCCGAAAAAGAATTGCAAGCGGCTGGCAACATCGATCGCTGCCGGCTGGTGAACTGGACGGAACCCGAATATCCGCAAACTCTTCTACAGATCTACGATCCGCCGGTGCTGCTGTACGTCCGCGGTGATACGCAAGCTCTGAATCTTCCCAGCCTCAGTATTGTCGGCACCCGAAAGCCCACTATGTACGGCACGCAAATGGCTGAGCGCCTCGGCCGCGACCTCGCTGCGCGCGGCATCACCATTGTCAGCGGCATGGCCCGCGGCATTGACGCCATCGGCCATCAAGGCGCCCTCGCCAGCGGAGGTCGCTGCATTGGGGTCCTGGGCACCGGCATCGACGTTTGCTACCCCAAGGAAAACAAAAAGCTCTACGAAAGAATTTTAGAGCGCGGCGCTTTTATCAGTGAGTTTCCTCTGCGTACCCACCCGGCTCCGGAAAACTTCCCGATTCGCAACCGGATCGTCGCCGGCATGCCGCTTGGGGTCGTAGTGATTGAAGGCGCCCAGTACAGCGGGTCCCTGATCACCGCGCGCCTGGCCATGGAATTTGGCCGCGAGGTGTTCGGTGTTCCGGGAAACGTGACCCAACCCGTCAGCTTTGCACCCAATCAGCTCATCAAGCAGGGCGCCAAGTTGGTGACCAACGCCGAAGACGTCATTGAAGAGCTGCCCACGCCCGTTCGCGCGGCGCTGGTCAAAGCCGAAAAACCGGAAGCCGAGCAGCGCAGCCTGATCGTGCAGGCCTCGCTCAGCGCCAACGAAAAGAAGCTCTGTGATTTGCTCAACACCGACGAACCGCGACACATTGACGACCTTGTCGACCAGTCCGGCTTGAACTCCTCCGAAGTTCTCGCTACGCTTTTTGACTTGGAGATGAAGGGCCTCGTCCGCCAGTCTCCAGGAAAGCTGTTCAGCAAGGTCTTGCTGTAGAAGCAGATAAATGCTGTGCGCATCGCACGTCCCTGGTCCCGCATCTAACCGCTGAGAGTTACCAGACGCTGCCGCGAGCCTCCGGCAGAAGTTAGCGAGAAGGGCACACGCTGCGCTCTCGACGTTTCCAGCAGAACAGTACGGGGTTACAAAGAAAAGATGGCACGTTCGCTCGTGATCGTAGAGTCGCCCGCCAAGGCGAAGACAATTAATAAATATTTGGGCCGCAATTACACGGTCAAGGCCTCCGTCGGCCACGTCATGGACCTACCCAAGAAGACGATCGGCATTCGCCTGCCCGATGAAGAGGAAGAAAACGGAACCAAGAAAAAAAAATCGCGCAAAGGCAAGAAGAACAAAGTAAAGCCGGTCCGCAAGCCGATTACGCTGGATGACGACAAGCTTTTCGAGCCGACGCTGCAGATCATCGCCGGCAAAGGCAAAGTCATCCACGATCTGCGCAAAGCCGCGGATTCCGCCGATGCCGTCTATCTGGCAGCCGACCCGGACCGCGAAGGCGAGGCCATTTCCGCGCACTTGGCCATGGTGCTGGCCAAGCCTAATAAGTTTCCCGAACAGGAGCCGAGCTTCCCGCGCTTCAAGAAAAAGGCCAAGCCGGAAGCAGCCGAAGAGCCGCCAAAAAAGGAAGAACCGAAAAAGGAAATTCCGCCGACCGATCCTAAAAAGATTTTCCGGGTCACCTTCAACGAGATCACCCCCAAGGCCATTCGCGCCGCGTTTGAACATCCCGGCAAAGTAAACGCCAACTTGGTTGACGCACAGCAGGCCCGCCGTGTCCTCGATCGCATCGTCGGCTACAAAGTTTCGCCGCTGCTCTGGAACAAGGTCCGCCGCGGACTTTCCGCTGGCCGGGTACAAACTGTCGCATTGCGCTTAATCGTCGAGCGCGAACGCGAGATTCGCGCCTTCGTTCCGCAGGAATATTGGACCATCCACGCCATGCTGGATGCCGGCCAGCCGCCAATTTTCGAAGCTAAGCTCTCCAAGTACAAGGGCGAAGACATCGAGGTCGGCAATCAGGAAGCCGCCGACAAAATCGTCGCCGCAGTCAGCAAAGCCAAATGGCAAGTCACCTCGGTCACGCAAAAGGAAAAGAAGCGCAATCCGCCGCCTCCTTTTACGACCTCGAAGCTCCAGCAAGCCGCCTACAACCGCCTCCGCTACACGGCCAAGCGCACCATGTCGCTGGCGCAGAAACTTTACGAAGGCGTCGAACTGGGCGACGAAGGTTCCGTCGCGCTGATCACCTACATGCGCACGGACTCCGTTAACGTTTCGGCCGAAGCTCTTTCCGAAGTGCGCGACATGATTCCCAAGTGTTTCGGCTCGAACTATTTGCCGGAAAAGCCGAACTACTACAAATCCAAAAAAGACGCGCAGGAAGCTCACGAAGCTGTTCGCCCAACCGATGTTTCCCGGGCTCCCGAAGACGTTCGCAAGTACCTCGACGACGACCTTTTCAAGCTCTATCAGCTGATTTGGCAGCGCTTCGTCGCTTCGCAGATGCTGCCGGCCATTTTCGACCAAACCGCGATCGACATCAGCGCCGGAGACTACACCTTCCGCGCGACTGGTTCGGTGCAAAAGTTTGACGGCTATCTCCGCGTCTATCAGACGCCGGCGGCGCTCAGCGACCGCGAGGACGAAGAGAAAGACGACGAGGGAGAAGGTCGCACGTTGCCACAGGTGACCGAAGGGCAGACGTTGCGGCTCGATACTCTGCGTCCCGAGCAGCACTTCACCGAACCACCACCGCGCTACAACGATGCGACGCTGGTCAAGGACTTGGAAGAGAAAGGTATCGGCCGTCCATCCACCTATGCTTCGATTATTTCCACGTTGGTGGAGCGTGAGTATGTGACCAAGGACCAGGGCCGCTTTTCGCCGACGATGTTGGGCGAACGGGTTAGCGTGCTGCTGGTGAAAAGTTTCGAGGACATTTTTGATGTGACCTTTACGGCGCGGCTCGAAGAAGAACTGGACGAAATCGAAGACGGCAAACTGCCATGGCGCGAAGCCGTCCGTGAGTTCTGGGACAAGTTCATCATCGATCTGGATCGAGCCGACGACGAGATGCTTTCCTATAAGGCCGGTATCGCCACCGGCAAGAAGTGCCCCAAGTGTGGCCAGGGTGAATTGCTGGAACGCATCAGCCGCCACGGCTTTTTCCTCGGCTGTAACCGTTATCCTGACTGCGACTTTATCGAGGACCTTTCTCCTGCGCCGCCCGCCGACACCGGCGAACCCAAAATCGAATACTGCGATAATTGCGGCAAAGAAATGGTTATCAAGCGTGGCCGCTTCGGCAGCTTCCTAGCATGCAAAGGCTACCCGGACTGCAAAACGACGCGCCGCCTCGTCGAAGGCACCCGCATCGCTTTACAGCCCGACGAGCCGCTCGATGAAAAGTGCACTCTTTGCGGCAACGGCTTAATCAAAAAGCACGGCCGTTATGGCGATTTCATCGGCTGCTCCGGCTATCCAAAGTGCAAGTACACGCGCCCGATCACGCTGGGCATCAAATGTCCGAAGTGCCACGACGGCGAATTTGTCCGCCGCGGCAGCGTAGGGCGCGGCGGGCGTGCCCGCATCTTCTACGGCTGCTCACGTTATCCGGACTGCGACTTCACGACGCCGCATCAGCCGATCGCCGAGCCATGCCCCAAGTGCGGCGCTCCGTTTGTCGTCGAAAAGAAATCTAAGATTGGCACGGTTCGCACCTGCATCAAGGAAGGCTGCGACTGGGAGAAGCTTGCTCCCGAACCTGAAGCGCAGCCGCAGCCCGAGGAAGCCACACCGGTTGGTGCCAAGCCCTGAGTCTCCAACCAGGCTACGCTTACAGCCTCATCGCTGATCTCTTTCCAGGCTGCAGTTCTGCGACAGAAACTCCTGCTTGCTTGGCAACCCCGCATAGCCACCTACTGTCCTATACTGCAAGGAAAGCCTGCCTGCTCAGCAGCGGCCCGCAATGAAATCCGCCATCGCGAAGTATCTGGAATATCTTCAATCGGTCCGCAATTCGTCACCGCACACGGTCGCGAACTACGGCAAAGACCTAGACCAGTTCCTGGATTATTTGTCTCCGCCGGGCCTCCAGCCGCCGGACATCGGGGAAATTACGCATCGTACTATCCGCGAATTCATTGGCTACTTGCACGACCACGGGCTGCAAAAAAGCTCGATTGCGCGCAAACTCGCCTCGCTTCGATCCTTTTTCAAATACTGTGTTCGCGAGGGATATGTAAAGGACAGCCCGGCCCGCCTCGTGCCCACCCCGAAATTACCCAAACGCATCCCGTCCGTCCTCTCGGCGGAAGAGATGAACGGTTTTCTCGATCAATTGGCCTGCGTGAGCTCTCCTGTGGCAGTCGGCCGCTCTTTGGCGAAGAAGCGCCGCCTCGCCCTGCCCGAACAGCTGCCGCTGAAGCCCCGCAAGCTCAGGGATGAAAGCCTGCTGCTGCGCCGCGACCGCGCTCTACTCGAATTGCTCTACGCCGCTGGTATTCGCGTCAGCGAACTGACTGGCCTGAATCTCTCCGACATCGACCAGAAGGAACGAATGCTCCGCGTTCGCGGTAAAGGCAGCAAAGAACGCATCGTGCCCTATGGCTCCAAAGCGCAGCAAGCTCTCGAAAATTACTGGCCGGTTCGTGGCCAACTGTTGATCCAAGCTTCGGAGCGCCGACGCCGCGGTGCCTTTCACCCCGAGGCCGTTTTTCTCAATTACACCGGCCGTCGTCTTACTCAGCGCTCCGTCGGGCGCATCGTCAAAAAATACGTCCGCTTGGTGAATATCAACTGGGACCTGCATCCCCATTCGCTCCGCCATGCCTTCGCTACTCACCTGTTGGCAGATGGCGCCGATTTGCGCGCCATCCAGGAACTCCTCGGCCACCAGTCCCTCTCCACTACTCAGAAATATACGCATGCATCCATCGGCCAGTTGATGGACATCTACGATAAGGCGCATCCCCACGCCTGATTGCGGCATCGCCCCGCCGAGGAGCAAGACCGGCGGTCGGCATGTTCATGCTGCATTTATCTGTTTTTGCCGTAAACTCTCTTAAAGCATTTCCGCATCTCAAGCCTTAGTTTGCTGGAGCTACAACGTTTGACGCCAACTCCGCCCTCCGCGCCGCCGTCTGGCTCGCGCAAGCCGGAACGGCTGTTGTTTCTCGTCTTCCTGCTTTCGCTGCCGCTGTTGAATCCCTGGGTTCGCGGTGACGGCGTCGGTTACTACGCATTCGCCCGCGCTCCGCTCATTGAGCACAATCTCGATTTCACCCACGACTACCAGCACGCCAACGAAAGCTTTCGCGAGAACCGCTTGGATCCCAACGGAAACCCCTATTCCGAATTTCGCACCGCCACCGGCCATCTCGACAATCATTTCACCGTGGGCCCGGCCCTTCTTTGGTCGCCTTTTCTCATCACCGCTCACCTCGGCGTTCTTTTTGCCCGCGCCCTCGGTGCTCACGTTTTGGCCGACGGCTTTTCCACACCGTATCGCCTGGCCATGGCTTTCGGTACCGCCATCTACGGTTTCCTCGGGCTACTCCTCTCCTTTCGATTGACGCGCAAATATCTCGACGAGCGCTGGGCCCTCCTCGCCACGCTTGGCATCTGGTGGGCCAGTTCTTTGCCCGTCTACATGTATTTCAATCCCTCCTGGTCCCACGCCCACTCCGCCTTCGCCGTCGCGCTGTTCGTCTGGTATTGGCACCGTACCCGCGATTCGCGCACCCTCCGCCAGTGGATCATCCTCGGCCTCATCGCCGGCCTCATGCTCGACGTCTACTACGCCAACGGCGTGATCTTCCTCATCCTGGTCTACGAAGCTCTGGGCAGTTACTCCGCCGCTTTTCGTCGCGTCACACTCAGCACGCCGCGCGTCTCGCAACTCTTCGCGTGGCACTTCGCTTTCGCTGTAGCCTTGCTGCTCTGCCTGATTCCCACGTTCATTACCAAGTGGATTGTTTACGGCAGCCCGTTTTCTTCCGGCTATGTGTCCCTCAATCACTGGGACTGGACCTCGCCTTACCTGTTCCAGGTGCTCTTTTCTTCCAACCACGGCCTGCTTTCCTGGACTCCCGTCCTCCTGCTTTCCGTCCTCGGCATTTTTCTCTTCTGGCGCGCCGTGCCACGTGCTGGAGCCGCGTTTATCCTCGCTGTGCTGGCTTTTTACTACCTCATCGCCTCTTATCCAGACTGGGCCGGCATCTCTTCCTACGGCAATCGCTTCTTCATTTCCCTCACCGTATTTTTCATCCTCGGCCTCGCAGTGTTTTTTAGCCGTTTTGCGCGCCACTTCGCCGCGCCGAACCGTGCCTTCGCCGGCGCTTCCATCCTCACGATTTGTTTCGTGCTCTGGAATTTTGGCCTCATGTTTCAGTGGGGCGCTCACCTGATTCCCGCACGTGGCCCCATCTCGTTTTCCGAAATGGCCCGCAACCAGTTCACCGTCGTCCCGCGCGACATCACCGCGCAGCTTCGCCGCTACCTCTTCCGCCGCCAATCCATGATGGAACAGATCGAGCATCGCGACCTCGAGCAGCTCAAGGAAAATCCCCCGCCTCCATGAGTCTTCTGCCAGTCGCCGCAAAGCGCTTGCGTCCGTCGCCCGTTCTCTTCCTGCAATTCTCCTGGCAAGCCCGCTCCGCTCCCCCCACGACTCTGCTACTCTTACCAACGGGTCCGCTCTTCATCACGATGACCGCAAATTCATGGCCACGGTGAGCACCGCTAACTCGTCGATCGCTCCCCCGCGCGAAGGCGCAGCAACTCCTGTCGTCGTGCGCATCGAACCGCCGCGTGGCTGGTTCGATCTCCGCCTCCACGAGGTCTGGGCTTATCGCGAACTGCTTTATTTTTTCGTCTGGCGTGACGTCAAGGTCCGCTACAAACAGACCGTCATCGGCGTGGCGTGGGTCGTACTCCAGCCGTTGCTTACGATGGGCATTTTCACGCTTTTCTTCGGCCGCCTCGCCAGGCTGCCTTCGGACGGCCTCCCCTACCCCGTCTTCTACTTCACCGCCCTCGTCCCCTGGACCTATTTCTCTTTGGCCCTGCAGTCCTGCACCACCATCGTCGTCGACAACCAGCGCGTCATCACTAAAGTTTTTTTCCCGCGCCTCGTTCTCCCGATTTCCGCCGTCGTTTCCGGCCTCGTTGACTTCTGCATCGGCTTCGTCGTCATGTGCATAGTGGTCGCCATCTACGGCATCCGTCCCGGCCTCGCCGCTCTCTGGCTGCCGGCTCTTCTTCTGCTCGCCGTCCTCACCGCGCTAGGCGTCGGCCTCTGGATGTCCGCCCTCAACGCGCTCTATCGCGACGTCAAGTATGTCGTGCCATTTCTGGTGCAATTCTGGATGTTTGCCTCGCCCGTCGCCTACCCCTCTTCGCTCGTTCCCATGCGCTGGCGCTGGCTTTACGGCCTCAACCCCATGGCTGGCGTTATTGACGGCTTCCGCTGGTCTCTCACTGGCCACGGCCAGCCGCCCGGCCCGCTCCTGCTCGCTTCGTCCGCCGCTGTCATCCTCGTCCTCCTCGGTGGGCTTTTCTTCTTCCAGCGCATGGAAGGCGCCGTCGCCGACCGCGTCTAAATCCACCCTCACGTCCAGCGTTCTTTCAACCGCAGGAACGGTTCTTCCACGTATTTCCGCGAGAGCCAAGCCAAAAGCACCGCCGGCACTCCCGCCAGCAACACCCGCACCCACAGTCCCCAGAAT
>Ga0335081_10012546_pt1 | contig 13739 bp, 13 predicted proteins | sample Lox_Sample_35_FD_206713 | JGI IMG/M metagenome (GOLD analysis project Ga0335081, IMG submission 206713) | Soil microbial communities from Loxahatchee National Wildlife Refuge, Florida, United States - Lox_Sample_3.5 | ecosystem: Environmental > Terrestrial > Soil > Wetlands | place: USA...
AGAACATCCCTGCCATCACGGCCAGGAAAACCGCCCAACCCCATATCTTGTGCGTGAACACCGCATCCAGCCTGTCGCTCAGCGTGGATTCTGAACCTTGCCGCGCCCGGATGCTGTGCTCAATAACGGTCTCGATCCACGCGTAGCGAGCGTGAACCGTTGCGGAGAGGGCGTCCACACCTGCCCCGGCGAGTTCGCGGCGAGCCGCCATCAGCGCTGGTTGGAACGCGAGGGGCGCCGCCTCCGCCTGTTCCTTCGTGCCGGACACGAACAGGATTGCCTCCGCCAGGGGAAACTTCGTTCGCGTACACTCCCGGGCGATTGACTCACTCACCAGCCGCCCTGCAGCCTCGATCTCCGGGGGCAATGAGGCGCGATGCGGGGCCACGCCCTGCAGTTGGCGCGTCATCGCCTGCCGAAGCTCCACCAAGCCCTTCCCCTGCGCTGCCACAGTAGGCACTACCGGGCAGCCGAGACGGCGCGACAACTCCGGCACGTTGATCACCCAACCATCACGTTCCGCCAAATCAACCATCACCAGCGCCACCACAAGCGGCAAGCCCAGGTCGGCCAGTTGCGTCACCAGGTAAAGATTCCGCTCCAGGTTGGTTGCATCCACCACGCACAGGACCACATCCGGTGCGGGTGTGTCGGCCCGCCGCCCCAGCAGGACGTCCCGCGCCACAGCTTCGTCTGGCGACCGCGTTTGCAGCGAATACGTTCCCGGCAGATCCAGCAAATCAAACGCTTCCCCGTGCGACCCGTAGAATCGCCCAATCTTCTTCTCCACCGTCACGCCCGGATAGTTTCCCACCTTCTGCCGCAAACCCGTGAGCGCGTTGAACAGGGTGCTTTTGCCGCTATTGGGGTTGCCCGCAATGGCAACGGTGCAGGTTTTGTCCTCCCGGGGCGAAGCCGCTTGCCTGGCCACAGCGGCGGCGAGGTGGGGCTTCTTGGCACGGCTGGGCATCATCGGTGGAGAGTTGGGTTGCATGGTCATTCTGCTTTCTCGACCAGGATGCCTTCGGCCTCGGAAGCCCGCAGCGACAGCAGGTAACCGCGCACCTGGACCTCCATCGGATCGCCCAACGGCGCGTAGCGGACGACGCGGCACGCGCATCCTTCCGTAAGCCCCATTTCCAGCAGTCGCAGGCGGATGCCTTCGGGCACCGCTAAACCTTTGATCTTCAGACGCTGGCCGACGGGCTGGTTTGCCAGCGACAGAGTTTTGAGAGTAGTAGGCATGGAACGATTACGTTGTTAGAAGGTGATTTCGCCTCGCAAGCCAAGGATGACCGCTGTTTCGCGGTTGCCGGAGGCCGAGTTTGGCGCTGGATTGAACAAGAACTGCGTGTCCGCTTGCAGCGTCAGCCACCGGGTAATCTGCGCCTTGTACGTGACCTCCAAAGTGGTTTCGGCGGCGGCTACCCCCGTCGAGACGCCACTGGCCCGGTAGTCGCTGCCGAACCACGTGCATGACACCGCTGCGCCCGCCACGTCATTCGGTCGCCCAGGCAGCGGCCCAAACCAGCTCACCCCCCCATCCGCATAGGCCGACACCAGGCTGCGGCTCGGGTCGGGCGTGATCCCTCCCCGCGCGAACAACCCCAGCTTGGTCTTGCCCTCGCGGTCCGTCACCAGCGCCAGGTCTTGGATGAGATAGTAATTGGGCACCGTCTGCGTTGTCGCTGGCACCTCACCGGTTGTGGCGCCACTGAAATCGTCCACCGGCCCCGTATGGTAGCTCAGCCCGAGATGCACGCTCGCGGCACGACCGCCGATTCGGTAGCTGTAACCGTTTTCCCAGAACAACCCGAGTTCCGCGGGATGCTGGCTCGCCCAGCCAAACCCATGATTGCTCCACTCATCGAAGCCCGGTCGTCCGTAGTAAAGCCCCAGTTGCGTCGTGAATGCCTCCACCGGCCTCACGGCCAGAAACACGCCCGGCGCCGCCACCGAATAAATCGGAAATGCGGGCGGATTGCCGCACGAGCTCGCCAGCGGCGTGCCCACCTGCGACGGCATCGCCCCAAACGCCGAGTTCAGAAGCGTTCCCGCGTACTCCGACCGCATGAAGTCATCGTCCACGGCAATTTGTCCCGCTTTGAGCACCACAGCGTCCTCGCGCCACGACTGGCGGTAAAACAGGTTGTAAACCCGTAGTTGCTCCCCGGCCATGATCCCGCTCACCGGATTGAAGCCACCGGTGTATTCGTTGAAGCACACACGCCGCCGGCTGTTCTCCACCCAATCCACCTCCGCCCGAAAAGTGCCGCCCCGCCACCAGCCCAGCTTTGCCGTGTCCAGCTCCACGCCAAACCTCAACAAACTGTTCCACCATCCTCCCGTCTCCAATCCTCCGCTCACATTGCCCCATGCTTCCGTCGTGAATACCGCAAAGGGCGCAACTCCTGACTCTGCCAGCGTTGCGCGCGCGGGCCATGAACCCAGGAGCGCGTCGGGCGGAGGTTCCGGCTCGGCGACGGTCCGCGCGGCCCACATTGCAAAGAGTGCGCACGCCGGAAACATCTTCCCGGCTCGCCGTAGTCCAAGGACACTCAACGCGCGTCTCATCGTCCCGGGATTGTAGGCCAAGGCCCCAAGGTCCCGCTCCCGGTGGATTGCGAAAAATTATCGGTGTCTTGTTGTTAGGAGCCTTCATCTAATGCATAAGCATGACCTCACCTTTGGAGCAGTTCGAAAAGAATGAGGGCCGCCAACGGCGGCACCACGCCGGCGGCGATGAACCACTTGCCTCGGCCAATCGCGCCGTACTTGCCCCGCAGCATGAACCAGCCGGACACGGTGAGAAAGATCAGCAGAGCGCCGAACACGTCCGAGGCCCATTTCCACCCCTTGAGGCTGTTGCGGTGCAAAACGTTGGTTTGATAAATCAGAGGTCGGCGCAGCACCCGTTCATAGACCCCGGTTTTTGAGGCAAGATCGAGCAGCAGCGTGGCGTTATCATAGTAGAGTTTGAGGCGGTCGGGGGTTGGAAAATCGCGGACTCTTGGCGGGGACTCTCCGACCAGGGCGGTAAACGCGGCAATCCGCGCGTCATTGATCTCCGCGACTGTGTAAGCGCGGTCAAGGGCCACCGCGCGCCGGTGGATTACGAAATCGGGATTCCAATCCCCGACGTGGTTAAGCGCGATCCCGGAGACGCAATACACCAGGATAAGCCCGGACAGGAAATAGCCGATGTCGCGATGGAGGTCGGAGTTGAGGCGGCGGAAATTCACACGCAAGCATTCCTCAATTTGCGGCCACGCGCGGCTGGGCAAGAAGGCGGGCGACATACTGGTGCGTGACACCCATTACCCATTGCTCAACGCCGGCATCGGGCAATATCGCATCCGGCCGATAGACCACGCGAGCCTGGTTGTCTGCCACCTTGGCGATGCCCCCGCCAATAATCTTGATCTGAAACATTTCATCCCGCGCCACCAGCACGGGGATAACCACCGCCTTCTTCCTCTTTTGGAGCACTGCGTCAATGGCCTGCGTAGTTTTTTCGGGCTCGTAATGGGCCACATGACCGCACCAACCGTGGGAGTAGACCCCGATGCCGGTGTTTTTTTCGACGTATTGTCCCACCTCATCAAGCAGCGCGGCCCACTCCCGCTCGTACGTAGCGTCCCCATACGCTATCATTACCAGGCCCTCTTCGGCGGGATTGACCGAGAGGGACCGAACCCGGCGCAAAACGTTCTGCTTGAGCAGGCCGGAGAAATCCAGGTTTGGGGTAATGATCGTCCGGGCCTTTGGCTTGTAGCGCTCGATTTTCTCGATCTTCATGGTCTCCAGCGAACGCGGATCGGTCTTCTGTCCAATGATGGTTGGGATGTCGTCGAAAGTGTGCGAGCTGACGCTCAGAAATATAGGCACCACGACGACATCGCTGAATCCTTCCGCGTCAAACTCTTTCAAGCGCGTCGCGATTGAAGGCTCGGTGTACTCCATGTGCGCCGTCTTCACACCGAGGACATTTTGATTGGTGAGCAGCGCCGGACGCACGGACTCCTCCAAGTCCAGCAGCGCCTGTCGCCAGGTCGCCGAACGGGAACCGTGATTAACGAGCAGCACCCCGATTTTTCGTTCCCCTGCGGGGGCGGAGTCAGCCGCTGCGGGCGCGGCCGGCACGAACCCTATCAGCCAAGCGCCCAACAGGATACAATGAGATGAACGAGCAAGTGTTTTCATAAATAGATCAGCATCAAATTATTGGAGGGCCTGGAGCACAAAATCCGGGCGGTCGGCGGTGTTGCACCAATGCCTCATGTCCTGCATTTGTCGCAGATTGAAATTCTCGACATGCCCGTCCAGCAACGCAGCGACCGCCCGGCTGTTGTTGAAACGTGCGGCGACAAAGCCCCATTGGTCCGGCGTGAGCGACGGCGAGTAGCTGGCCGCCCATTGGCGTGCCCTGAGATACGGCGGTGTGACCTGATAATAGCCCTGCGCATTGTTGCCGCTGACGGAGGAGCGCGCAGAGATAAACGCCATTAACTCCGCTGGTCGCTGGATTTGGTTCATCCTGGTGACGACGGTGCCACCGCCGAACCTGGCATTGGCCGCGTCGGCCGGGAACTCGGTTTGGTTGCCGCCGATGAAGTACGAGTTAATGCCAAGAGAAGGGAAAACGGTCACAGCATAGACATAGTCCGGGTGGCTTTGGGCGCGAAGCTCCGCGAGTTTGGCGCGGTTCACCCCGGAATAGATTAAGTCCATCGAGCCAGCCAGGTAGGGCACGATGCGCCACGGGTAGCGGGCATTCTCCGGGAAAAAGAGGGGCTGGCCCTGATCGTCCACGGCGCCTACGTCGGCCACATAGCCGGGGAATACCGCACCATCATGATCCTCGGCGTACATCACAACCCCGAGCAGGAGTTGCCGCCCGGCGGACATCTCCTCGACCATCCGAGCTTTCTCCTTGGCTTTAGCCAGGGCGGGCAATAGCAACGCCGCCAGAATCGAGATAATGCCAATGACGACAAGCAGTTCGATGAGGGTAAAACCGCGCGGTGTTTCGGTGGTGGGCCCTTTCATAATCACCTCACTCGGCGCTGACTCGGTAAAACCGTCGCGGGCCGGCCGCGTTGGTGTCCTGCCAAACCGCGAAGACCGGCGCGGGATAGGAGACGTTGGTCCCGGCTTTCGCCAGCCAGGCCGATGAATACGTCAAAGCGGGATTCGGGACGCTTTGCCAGTGCTCCAAATCGTCCGACCAATGCAGCGTGTACAGGCGGCCAGGCGCAAAAGTGAAGTGAAGCTCCGTCCCGCCCGACTGGGGTTGCACGGAGAGCAGGCGAAAGTTGTGCGCCGGATTCGTGGGATCGGTCCCCGCGAGGTATTTCGCCAGGTCGCTGACCCCGTCGCCCGCGTAACTATTGGTCGCGCCGTCGAGGAGCGAGCCGAAGTAGAAGTTTTCCCAGTCATCCGGCAGGCCGTCGGCATCCCCGTCCATGCTGGCACGGACAACCGCGCCTTCCAGATCCAGCAGCGGGTATTGGCTGGGGTCGGCGAGCGTGTTGAAGATGGTATAAAAGTTCGGGTAGTTGGGCGTGCCGCCAAACGTGGCGCGCAAGAGCGTGCTGGCGACAAAACTCAGATTGCCGCTGTTTAAGCCGCTTTGCACGTAGCCGTAAATCAGGGGGTCGTCCAGATTCAGGTCGAACGTGAGCTGGCTGTCCACCGGCAGGACCTGCCCGGGTGCGGCATTGGTCGTCTGACCTACCGCAAACGGCGCGACTTCGAAGGCGCCGGCGATCTCATTCGTGCCGTCATCGCCGACGTTGTTCGACACGTCCACCAAAACGCCGTTGGTGTCGAAACCGGCCGCGTAGGCATTGCGGTTTGTGTAATAGGCCGAGCCGGAAGATTTGAACGGCCCGTCCTGCGGAAACGTCAGCGCCGTGTAACCGCCGCGAAAGCCCGCGCCGAAAAGCTCCACTGGACTGGCGTTGGTAGCAGGCGCGACATAGCGCGGGTCATTCGTCTGGAAGTAAGTGCGATAGTCGCGCAGCGTGCCGGTGTAAGTGTATTGGTTGCCCGACGCGATGGTGAGCGTCACGCGGGCGCGGCGGACAAAATAGTTCCTTGCGCCCAGGCCGGTCGGAACGCTGTTGGACGTGTTCCAGCCCAGCAGGAATTGCGCGTCCCGAGTGTCATACGACCCCGCCGAGCCGTAATCGCTGAACACGCTGGCCGCGGACCGGTTGCCGGGCGAGGCGTTGAACGGATACATCCAGCGGGCCAGCGTCGCCGGGGTGGATTTCAGGAAGAACGGCTGGCCGGTAAACGCCGGGCCAAACTGCGCCGCCGTGTCCAGCGTCATCGCGTCGAAGCTCAGACTCGGACCGGCCGCATTCAAATAGATTTTGTAGCTGTTGACCCCCAGCCCCCGCAGGTCCCACTGCCAAAGCGACGACACGCTGTATCCTTGCCCGGCAGTGCGGTTGAGTTCATAGCGGAACAGGGGAGAGAGCGCCTGCGCGCCGCTTCCGTTGGAGCACACCAACGACACTGAAGCGTAATCCAATTCGCTGCCTATGGTGCGAGTTTGCAGAACCACCGTGCCGAGCGCGTACGGCACGGCGTCCGCCAGCACGAACGCGCTGGTGGAGAGGTTGTAGATGTTGCCGCTGCCAGTGAGGAACGCGTTGGCGTTCGTCTGGGTCAGGGCGGCGGCGGTCGTCGCCCCCGCCTGGTCCGGCAGGTTGCCGGGAGAGCCGACGGGAACAGTAAACGTTTCCCAATAACCCGCCTGACTGCTTGCCGAGCCTCGAAACAGCGGAACGATAAATCCATTGGTCCCCGCCCAGGCCGAACCGGCGGCACAACAGAAGGCCAGAAAAGCGAGTTCGGATAGCAGAATTCTCAGGAACTGCCTGATTGCGGTCCGTGTGCGTCTGTCGTTTCGTGAATTCATGCCCGGCAGCGTCGCAGAACCGCCCGCAACGCGCTCCCGGTGAATTGCGGAAATTTGTCGGCAAATTGCGGACGCCCGCCAAAACGCAAGCCGCCGATAAACTTTCGCAAATGGCCGACAACGCTGCCCTCGTGCCCAAGACTGGTTCGCCCGCCGCCATCCACTCCGATCTGCGAGCCGTAGTGCGCCGTAGTGCCCCCCATTTGCCCAAGCTGCTTGCGATACCGGTGGGAACATGGCAAATAATGCTCGTGTCAGAAACACGTGCAGCTTCTCCGCCCGATGCGGAAGTGTCCGCCCAAGCGGAGCGGCGGGCTTTGTTTGGGGATTCCCGTGCACTGGGTTTCAGTTTCGAATGGCACGATTTTGAGGCGCAGGAACCACTCAACTGGGCCGGCAGCTTCCCTCCCGACCGCCTGGCATTGTGCCTGAATCTCGACGGACAGGCGAGCGTGACCGACAGCCGGCAGACCGTGGAACTGCTTCCTCGTGCCAGTGTGCTTTACTTCCAGGGCCGCCCGCCACTCGTGGCCCAGCGGCGCGGCCGGGACCAGCATCGTTTTGTCACGATCGAGTTCGCCGCGAAATTCTTGCGGCGCTACTTCAAAACGCACTCCCGGCACCTGCATCCCTGCGTCCAGGCGGCGTTGGCGGAAGTAGCGTCGGAGTCCCTCGTCGGCCGGCCCGAGCCGATGAGCGTCGGCTTGTTGCAACTGGTGGAAAGCCTTCGGCGTTGCCCGGTCTTCGAGCCGGCGGAGGAAATATGGTTTCGCTGCAAGGCCTTGGAAGCGGCGGCCCAGACGTTCTTCTGCCCGCCTCGGGGCAAGTGCGTGTGTACGCGCCAGCAACGCGCCGCCTGCGAGCGCGCTGGGCGGGTTCGAGAGATCCTGTGTCGGAACCTCGCCCAACCTCCGTCGCTGGATGAGCTCGGGAGACTGGTCGGCTGCAGCCCGTTCTACTTGAGCCGGCAGTTCTCGGAGGCCACCGGCTTGACCATTCAACAATTTCTCCGCAAAGCGCGACTCGAGCGCGCTGCCGAACTGCTCCGCGACGGCCGGCATAACGTCACCGAAGCCGCGCTCGAGGTTGGCTACAACAGTTTAAGCCACTTCACCGTGGCCTTCCGCGAGGTCTTCGGCTGCTGCCCCGGACTCTACCCGCTGAAGCATTCGTCCCACGCGGCACTTTCCCAGACACCAGGTTCCGGCCCCTGAGGCGACAGCACACTCTGCCGCTTCTCGCCCCAACCCGGTGTCTTCCCCTTCGATCGGTCCTCCCCCATGTCGAACGGCTTTGGTGCCTTATCGGGGCGGGTTTGGCGTGCCTTGGGAAGATCGCCCAGGCGTGCCAATGACCTCCGTGATGGGAACGCCACTGCGAGGAACCGCCCGGCAATAATCCTCGCCAAGAAGTGCGGCGATGGTCGCCGCGAGCTGGCTCTCAGTTACGGGCTGCGTCTGGCCTCGCTCGCCCAGCGCGGCCGTGTCGGGGCCGATAATTGCAATCCAGTCCCCCTCGGCCCCAGCCACCTTCTCCCCGTGGTCCTTCCAAGCCGCCGGGCCGCTGCCGCGTCCATGATCGGCGGTGAGAATAAAGGTCGTCTTGCCTCGGTACTGGCGCATGGATTGAGTGACTTCCCAAAGCCGACGGACAAACTGGTCCACCCGGTGAGCGGCTTCCAAGTATTGATCGTAGCGGCCGGCGTGGGCCCATTCGTCCGTCTCACCAAACCCGACAAAGAGCAGACGCGGATGGCTCCGCTTCACGTAGTCACGCGCGGCGTGGAATAGAAAGGAATCCCACATCAAGTCTTCCCACATCGGCGGGGTCTCAGAACGCAGCTCCGTCAGGTAGGCTGGAGCCGAGATCTCCCATCGCGCAAACCGAGGTTCCCACCCCGGCCAGATCGGCAGATGGCTGCGCTCAATGTTGAAAATGTAAGGAAAGACATCCCAGGTGCCGAATACGGCGACGCGGCCTTTGAGTCCAGCGGAACCGCTTAACCATTCAAACACGTTCACGTTCGGGTTCGGCCTTTTGTCGTTGCTGTCCACGCGCGGATCGCCTGAGCCGGTGAGAATCTCGTTGTAACCCGGGTACGAGAACTTCTTCCCGTTGCTGACGCTCACCACGCTCCCTTTGGCCTGGTTGCCCAAGATCTGCCCATGCTGGGCGATTTCCGTCCACATGAAGGGTAACAGAGCGCAACGGCGTGACTCCGGACTCGGACGCCAGTAGGACTGCCGGAGGGCGTTGGTGTCAGCCACTCCGCCGTTCTCCTTGTTGATCAGCGCTTCCTCAGCGCCACAGAACACCTCCTGCCATCGCAACCCGTCGCTGATGATCAAAAACACATTCTGCGTTTTCAGCGCGGAGGCCCGCGCCGCAACCGGCAGAGAGAGCCAGGCCATAGCCAGGCAGAACGTCCACCCAAAGCGACCCAATAGAATGTGTGCCATGTGCGCCAGCGTATCCAGAGCCCATCCACCAGGCAATTTGCGTCTTTATCTTTCCGCCTCCTTCCGCCAGGTTAGGCCGGAGCGACCGCCCCTTTGGTGGAGCAACAACAGCATACGTCGAACAACCAAACCGCAGCTAGAAGAATGAGAATGTGCGAAACCAGACTACCGGCAGGCACTAACGCCGCCAGCAACCGGCTTCTTCCCACCCCGGCTCCCTTTGTGCGTCTAATCACGATTCTTGCTTTGTTGGCTCTTCCGCTCAGAGCCATGCTGGCCGCTGCGGCGACTCCAGACCGCATCGTCGTCATGATTTCCGTGGATGGCCTGGCCGGCTACTACCTGGACGACCCAAAAGCGGAAATGCCCGCCATCCGCTCGCTGGCTGCCGCTGGCGCCCGGGCCGCCATGATGAAGGCTTCAACCCCCACGGTCACCTGGCCCAACCACACCACCCTGGTCACCGGCGTCACCCCCGCCCGGCACGGCGTAATCGGCAACAACTACTTCGACCGCGCCACCGGCAAGAAGGTCACACTCATCTCGGACCCCGTGTACGACAAAGACGAGATTGTGAAAGCTCCGACGCTCTATGATCTGGCCAAAACCGCGGGCATGAAGACCACCGCCATCCGCTGGCCCGCCACCCGCAACGCCAGCACTCTCGACTGGACCATTCCGGACGTCGGCAGCTTGGAACTGCTTCGCAAATACACCACTCCGGCGCTCCTGGCCGATTGCACAAAGGCCGGAATAGACATCGGCGGGGGCCATAGCGAGGACGAGGGCTCAACCAATGCCGCACCCAAGCCCACGGATGAAACCGCCACCCGAGTCTTCAACCTCATCCTCCACGAGCACCGCCCAAGCCTGGCCTTGCTCCACCTGATTCACGTGGACCACACGGAGCACCTCGAAGGACCCAAGAGCCCTGCGGCTTACGCCGCCGTGAAGGCCGCTGATCAGCAGGTGCGCGAAGTATGGGATGAACTCCAAAGAGACTTTCCCGGCCAAGCGACACTATTCGTTGTCTCCGATCATGGCTTTTCTCCCACCAAACGCCTAATCCTTCCCAACATCATCCTCCGCAACGCCAAGCTCATCGAAACCTCGAACAAGAAACAGACCAAGGGTGCGGTTCACGTAGTCGTTCAAGGCGGTTCGGCCATGGTTTACGTGCTGGACGACGCGCACCGTGCCGACCTCATCGAGCGCACACGCAAAGCCTTCAGCGGCGTGCGCGGTGTGTCGAAGATCATCGGCGCCGAACAGTTTCCCGACTATGGTGTGGCCAACCCCAAGGACGACCCCCACGCACCCGACCTGATCCTCTTCGCGGAAGAAGGTTGCGCCTTCGGGGACACCGCCGCCGGTGAACTACCGTTCAACGAGAAGCCCGAGCGCAAAGGCAGCCACGGCCACGACGCCAACCTCCCCGACCTTCACGCTACTTTTGTAGCCTGGGGCGCGGGCATAAAGCCCGGCACACGCCTTGGCGTAGTCTCCAACCTCAGCGTCGCCCCCACAATCGCCAGACTCCTGAGCCTCACTGTTCCCAACTTCGAAGGCGCTCCGCTCACCGCCATCTTGGCAGAATAACAACCACGACTGTGCTCCGTTGCCTGCCCCAGCGCTGCCGAAAGCCTAAAATCCCACCGAGGGGCAGGAGGCGGCAGGTGAGCGTCTAGATTCTGGAACGGGTCAAAGCCGACAGGGAAATGCGCAAAGAGGAGCGCCCATACACCCTCTTCCTGGGCGACCCCAGGCTTCTCCACCCGTTGATTGAACCGGAAGCAGGTGTCGCCATAAACCCCATGCCAGCTTTCCGGCTCCTTCCCACCCTGGCGCAACTGCGCGGTTCGGCCCCCACGGCGTTGCATTCCGTTTCCGGATGTTCCGAGCATTCAACTCAACCACCAAAGGAAATGGCTCCAATCGCCCCGCACCCCGTAGCTCGGACGCCAACTGCTCCTTCCCCCTCGACTCATCACGCCTGGGAGCCCGGGGAAGCCCCCGGCCCAGCCAAGAAAGCGGGATTCAAGGTTGTCGGATACTTCTTTCAATCGCATTTGGCAGCCGCAATGCATGGTGTCGCCGAGGCTCTCATCGCCGCGGCCTGCGGCCTGGGCACCACCATCCTCTGCCATTTTGAAGTTCAATCAACTGGTGACCAATTATAACGAAGTCGTCAGCGAACTGAACGCTTTGCGGGCTACCAATCGCGCGAGCGCCATCACCCCGCCAATTCCGTAGTTTGGACCCGCTCGCTGGTGAACTGTCGTTCGTAAGTTGCGGCTTGGCAGAACTGTGTTAGTATCCGTTGTGTTCAAGCGCCTTGGCCAAATGCTCATGATCGCTGCCGTACTGGCGGCGAGCGGAACGCATTGGGCCATTCTCCAATCCTTCGCCTGGACCACGATGCTCGTTCAGAATCTCGAGTCGAAGTCTGTCCGTGAAGCCGTGGTGGAGACGTTTGACGGCAAACACCCTTGCCGTCTCTGCAAGGCGATTTCCACCGGCAAGAAATCAGAAAAGAAAAAGGAGTTTGTCGCTTCGTGGAAACAGCCTGAATTCATTCCTTCCGAAATGGCGTTCATCTTTGAGCCGCCTCATTCCTTCACGTTCCTACCTGACCTCCATGTCACATGGCATGAGCTGGGTCACAAGCCACTCCTGCCGCCTCCTCGGGTTGGCTGATTCACTCCCCAGGTTGGCCTCGGAGATTCTCTCCAGGCTTATTGTCATTTAACCGGAGTACGCCTCCGGAGTAATTCCTCTTCTGGGCCGGGCAGAGATCTCCCGGCGAATTCAAATGAAGCGCCGTTGTGCGTTTACGTTAATCGAATTGCTGGTGGTCATTGCCATCATCGCGATTCTGGCGGCCCTGCTGCTACCGGCGTTGGCCCGGAGCAAGCAAAAGGCCAAGGCAATCACGTGCTTGAACAATCTCAAGCAGATCGGTACCGCCTGCGTAATTTACGAGGGCGATAACGCCGACTACCTGCCGCAATCCCAGCACCAGGGCGATTCGTGGGTCGCCACATTGCAACCGCTTCTGGCCGGCACGAACATGTATCGCTGCCCATTGGATACGAATGCCCTGCATCTCTACAGCTACGATATCAATGACTTTCTGACACCGCACCCGTTCGGCGCCAACACCCTGAACATCTCCAAATACACTTCCGTTCCGTCCATCTCGCAGACTTTCTACATGGGTGAATACACCGAGGATCCTTCGAACGACGGTTCGGACCATTTTCACTTCGCCGACGGCGGTTACACGTCGGTTTATTTTGCCGCGCAGGTCGCGGTCACACGGCACGGGTCGGGCGCAAACTACCTTTTCGTGGACGGCCACGCGGAACTTTTGAAGTGGCTCGTCATCAAATCCCAGCTTCTCCAGCCGGGTTCCCGCTTCGTCAATCCGCTGGGGCAATGAAACCAACCACGAGGCAAAAACCAAACAAATGATGCAAACAAAGAATAAACTGATAAAGAGCAGCGCCGGACTGCTGGCGGCAGGCGCAATTCTGGCCGCGCCACGAAGTCAGGCGCAGGGGCACTGGTATGCTGGCGCGTTCAGCACGAATCAAGGCGCGCAGTTAATGGAATACACCAATGCGGGCAGTTACGTCGCGTCGTCGGGTTACGTCTATTGGCTGACCTATACGAACGGCGGCACTTACTCGAACCTCTACAACGGCAGCAGTCCGACGTTCACGGCGCTGGGCAACGGCACCTCGGGTAACAGTGATGATACCGGTTCGCCTTATGCCGCCGCGAACGGTTCATTCCTGTGGAATAATCTTGTCAGCCTGGCCGGTCCGGCGGACGGACATTTTTACTTCTATGACGTTGACGTTTACCATAGCGCGCACACAGCGACGAATGCGCCGACGTATATCATCGCCGTCGGCAACACGCCGACAAACTATTTGTTTGCACTCAGCGATCCCACCTACGGGGCGGGTCAACCAGGAGGCGATCCTTTCGGCCACATACATGGGCGGCGCTATGGGGTGGACAAGCCCGGAACTTACACTCTCGGGCTACAGGTGGTTGATCTGTCCACTAATGGCACGGGCGAGGGTCCGCTTCACACGCCGTCACAGATTTATTACGCCACGTTTCAGGCCGGCAATTTCATCAACGCCATTACCCTCAACTCCAATGGCGCGAGCGTGAGGTTTCCAACGCTGACCAGCATCACCAACCTGGCGGGTAAAAACACGAATGCGATTTATTCGCTGCAAGTCTCGACCAATCTGCTCGATGCATCTAACTGGACGCTCGTTGCGACGAATACGGGCAATAGTTACTTCCAAACCTTGACCGATTCCAACACT
>Ga0335081_10012547_pt1 | contig 13738 bp, 12 predicted proteins | sample Lox_Sample_35_FD_206713 | JGI IMG/M metagenome (GOLD analysis project Ga0335081, IMG submission 206713) | Soil microbial communities from Loxahatchee National Wildlife Refuge, Florida, United States - Lox_Sample_3.5 | ecosystem: Environmental > Terrestrial > Soil > Wetlands | place: USA...
TGGGGCAGGCCATGTGGTCGAACACCAGCGTGGTCGGCAGCGATTTGAGGAACGGGCCCATCTCGTCGAGATCGGCGTGCTCGAAATAGATGACGATGTGCCAGCCGAGCTTGGCGATGCGCGCGGCGATGCGCTGCATGACGTCTTTCGGCGTCGAATCGACCAGGCGCTTGATGAAGTTGAAGCGGACGCCCTTGACGCCGGCCTTGTCGAGATCCTTCAGCTCGGCGTCGGTGACTTCCTCGCCGATAAAGGCGACACCCTTGGCTTTGCCGTTGGAATGGACGAGCGCGTCGACCAGCGCGCGATTGTCGGTGTCGTGGCAGGTCGCTTGGACTATGACATTCTTGTCAAAGCCGAGAAAATCGCGCAGCGCGAACAGCTTTTCCTTCGGCGCATCGCACGGCGTGTATTTCCGCTTCGGCGCAAACGGAAACGCGGCTTCCGGTCCGAACACATGACAATGCGAATCGACCGCGCCCGCCGGCGGCACAAATTTCGGTTTTGACGGATTGGGATGGAAGGGAATGTAACCAGGCGACATCGGCAAGGCGGGACTCCTTCAGTCGTATCAACGAGGCAGGCGAGCCAGTACAAAGCGCGAGGCGACTCCGCAAGCCAGACAGCCTGAACCCGCGCCCCGTTCCCTTGCCTCAGGCGGCGCGTCCATATATATGGTTTTATGGTTTTATGGTTTTATGGTTTTATGGGAGGCCGGCCGTGAAAACAACCATCGAACTGCCGGACGAGCTCTACCGCAGAGCGAAGGCGACAGCGGCGCTAAACGGCCGCAAGCTCAAGGATCTGGTCGAGGAAGGCTTGCGGCTCGTGCTCGGTGCGTCACGCAAAGGGCGCCGGCAACGCCGTCTGGCCGAACTGATGGCTGGGGCGCGGGGCGTAATCGATTCCGGCGTTCCCGATCTCGGCTCCGATCCTCGACATCTGCGGGATTTCGGCCGCGATGCCGGCAATCGTTGACACGGGGCCACTGGTCGCCTTCTTCGACCGCTCCGAACGGCATCACGCCTGGGTGACCGAGCGCATCGAACAACTCGAACCGCCGCTGCTGGTCTGCGAGCCGGTGCTGACGGAGGCGATGTACCTTTTGGCGCGACATGCGCGCGCGGCCGACGTTCTATTCGGGCTTTTGCAAAATGGGGCGCTGTGCATCGCCTTTCAGATCGACGAACATGCCGAGGCACTCCGCGGCTTGTTGCAGAAGTACCGCGACACGCCGATGTCGCTCGCCGACGCCTGCATCGTGCGCATGGCGGAAATCCATGATCGGCACGACATCCTTACGCCTGATTCTGATTTTGCGATCTACCGCAAGCACGGCCGAGCGCCGCTGCCGCTTATTCAACCAGGGCGGCGGTAGCGATCAGACAAAGTAACGTGTTGCGCGGCGATGAGTTAGGCTGGTTCAGACGCATTCCAGCGCCAGCGACACGCCCTGGCCGACGCCGACGCACATCGTCGCGAGCGCGCGCTTGCCGCCGCGCTTCTCCAGACCGTGCACCGCGGTCAGCGTCAAGCGCGCGCCCGACATGCCAAGCGGATGACCGAGCGCAATCGCGCCGCCGTGCGGATTGACATAATCGGCATCGTCGGCGACGCCGAGCTGGCGCAGGCAGGCGAGCCCTTGCGATGCGAAAGCTTCGTTGATCTCGATCAGGTCGAAATCGGAGATCTTCAATCCTAGCCGCTCCATCAGCTTTTTGGTCGACGGCACCGGGCCGATGCCCATGATGCGCGGCGGCACCCCAGCCGAAGCCATACCGAGCACGCGGGCGCGCGGGGTGAGGCCATGCGCCTTCGCCGCGTCTTCGCTGGCCAGAATGATCGCGGCGGCGCCGTCATTGATGCCCGATGCGTTGCCTGCGGTGACGGTGCCGGGATTGCGTACGATGGGCTTGAGCTTCGCCAGATTCTCCAGCGTGGTGTCCGGCCGCGGATGCTCGTCCTTGTCGACCGTGACCGGGCCGGCTTTGCCGCCGGGCGCCGCGACCGCCACGATCTCTTCGGCGAAATAGCCGCTGGCGGCGGCCTTGGCGGCGCGCTGCTGCGAGCGCAGCGCGAAGGCATCCTGATCGGCGCGGGTGACCTGAAATTCCTCGGCGACGTTCTCGGCGGTTTCGGCCATCGCGTCGACGCCGTATTGCGCTTTCATCAGCGGATTGATGAAACGCCAGCCGAGCGTGGTGTCGTGAATCTCCGCCGAGCGCGAGAAGGCCTCGCCGGCTTTGGCCATGACGAACGGCGCGCGCGTCATCGATTCGACGCCGCCGGCAATGGCGAACTCCATCTCGCCGCAGCGGATGGCGCGGGCGGCGTCGCCGACCGCGTTGAGCCCCGAGGCGCACAGCCGGTTGACGGTAACGCCGGGGATCGAATCGGGAAGGCCGGCCAACAACAGCGCCATACGCGCGACATTGCGGTTGTCCTCGCCGGACTGGTTGGCGCAGCCGAAGAACACGTCGTCGAGCCGCGACCAGTCGGCCTTGGCGTTGCGCGCGACCAGGGCCTTGATCGGGACCGCGGCGAGGTCGTCGGCGCGCACCTTGGCGAGCGCGCCGCCGTAGCGGCCGATCGGGGTGCGCGCGGCATCGCAAATAAAGACATCCCGCATCGCCGCTCCTGTTCGCGTGCCTTATTGCGTGCAGGCTATTTACGGGCCGCGGCGGAACGGGTCAAATGGCGCCAATGACGAGCTTGCCAACCGAATTTACAGATCTGCCGCCGACCTTGAAGGCGGAGCGGCATGGCGCGGTTGCGGTGCTGCGGCTCAATCGCCCGGCGAAGCGCAATGCGCTCGATGACGGCATGGTGCGCGGCGTGGGCGCTTTCTTCAGCGCATTGCCGGACGATATCCGCGCCGTCGTGCTCGCCGGCGAAGGCGAGCATTTTTCCGCCGGGCTCGATCTGACCGAGCTCAGCGAGCGCGACATCTACGCCGGCGTCGAGCATTCGCGGAGCTGGCATCGCGCCTTCGAGGCCATCGAGTTCGGCAAGGTGCCGGTGGTCGCCGTCCTGCATGGCGCGGTGGTCGGCGGCGGGTTGGAGATCGCCGCAGCCGCCCATGTCCGGGTGGCGGAACGCTCGGCGTTTTATGCCTTGCCGGAGACGAGCCGCGGCATTTTTGTCGGCGGCGGCGGTTCGGTCCGGCTGCCGCCCCTGATCGGCATTGCGCGCATGATGGACATGATGCTGACCGGCCGCACGCTCTCCGCCGAGGAAGGGCAGCTGATCGGATTGACGCAATATCTCGTCGGCGAAGGCGAAGGCCTCGCCAAAGCCATGGAACTCGCGCACCGCATCGCCGGCAATGCGCCGTTCACGAATTTCGCGGTCATGCACATGCTGCCGCGCATTGCCAGAAGCGATCCGGCCACCGGCTTCGCCACCGAGGCGCTGACCTCGGCGATCGCCCAGGGCGAGCCGGAGGCGAAGGCGCGGCTCAAGGCGTTTCTGGAAAAACGCGCGCCAAAAGTGACGCGCAGCTGACACGGGAAGCGCGATGGGTGGCGCATCAGCACAGATCCTTGCTGCGAAGAGCAGGCCGGCGCTGCGGCCGGTGAAACTCGGGCCCGCTGACGCGCTGGTCGAGCGGCGCAGTGACGGCGCGATTTTACTGCGCTCGCCGCATCCGCTGCCGCCCCATCCAAAAGTGCTCACCGAGCGGCTGACGCACTGGGCCGAAGCCGCGCCGCAGCGGGTCTTTCTGGCGCAGCGCGACGATGCCGGCGGCTGGCGCACGCTGACGTACGCAGCCACGCTCAGGCGCGTTCAATCGATTGCGGCGACGCTGCTGCAGCGCGATTTGTCGCCGGAGCGCCCGCTCGCCATCCTCTCCGGCAACGACATCGAACATGCGCTCCTTGCGCTCGCCGCCATGCATGTCGGCATTCCTTACGCGCCGATCTCGGTGCCCTATTCGCTGCTGTCGACCGATTTCGGCAAGCTCAAAGCGATCATGCAACAGCTGTCGCCGGGACTGGTCTTTGCCGCCAACGGCACGGCGTTTGCGCGCGCCATCGGAGCCGCAGTGCCGGCGGATGCCGAGATCGTCGTCACTGCTCAGCCGCCGCCCGGCCGGAGCGCCACGCTGTTTTCAGAACTCATCGCCACGCCACCGTCGTCCGCGGTCGCAGCGGCACATGCCGAAACCGGCCCTGGGACGATCGCGAAAATCCTGTTCACGTCGGGCTCGACCGGGCAGCCGAAGGGCGTCATCAACACGGAGCTCATGCTCTGCGCCAACCAGGCGATGATCCGCGCCGGGCTTGCGTTTCTCGCCGACGAGCCGCCGGTCATCGTCGACTGGCTGCCGTGGAACCACACCTTCGGCAGCAACCACAATTTCGGCCTCGTGCTCGACAATGGCGGCTCGCTCTATATCGACGAGGGCAGGCCGCTGCCCGGCGCCATCGAGGCAACGGTCCGCAACCTGCGCGACATCGCGCCGACGGTCTATTTCAACGTGCCGAAGGGCTTCGAGATGCTGCTGCCTTATCTCGCCGCCGAGAAGGCTCTGCGCGAAATGTTTTTCAGCCGTCTCAAGGTCATGTTCTATGCCGGCGCGGCGCTGGCGCAGCATGTGCTCGAAGCCTATGAGGAACTTGCGCTCGAGACCACCTGCCAGCGCATTCTTTTCATATCGAGTCTCGGTTCGACCGAAACCGCACCGGCGGCGCTGGCCTGTTCGTGGGACGCCGAGCGCGCCGGCAATATCGGCCTGCCGCTGCCGGGCGTTGAGCTGAAACTGGTGCCGAGCGAAGGCAAGCTCGAAGCCCGGCTCAAGGGCGCCAACATTACCCCCGGCTATTGGCGCGCGCCGGCCCTGACCGCGGCGGCGTTCGACGACGAAGGCTTTTACCGGATCGGCGACGCCCTGAAGTTCGCCGATCCGGACGATCCAGCCAAGGGATTGCTGTTCGACGGACGGATCGCCGAGGATTTCAAGCTTGCCACCGGCACCTGGGTCAGCGTCGGGCCGTTGCGGGCGGCGTTCATCGCGCATTTCGCGCCGCTCGTCCGCGACGTCGTGTTCGCCGGACCCGACCGCGACGAAGTCACGGCGCTGGTGTTTCCCGATCTCGACGCCTGCCGCAAGGCCGCGCCCGGCGCCGCCGCAGATCTTGCGCCACGATCGCTACTTGCCGAGCCGGACGTGACGGCCGAGTTCACCCGCCGGCTCGATGCGTTCTTCGCCGCGGCCAGCGGCACGTCGAGCCGCATCACCCGCATGATCCTGTTGCACGAGCCGCCGTCGCTGGATTTGGGCGAGATGACCGACAAAGGCTCGATCAACCAGCGCGCGGTGCTGGCCAATCGCGCGCCATTGGTCAAAGAGCTTTACGCCGAAGCGCCGCCGAGCCACGTTCTGGTCGCCGGCGCCAGGCAAACCGAACGGGTGAATTGAGATGGATATTCGTGGACATGCCGCGATCGTCACCGGCGGCGCTTCCGGGCTTGGCGGCGCGACCGCACGGATGCTGGCGGAGGCCGGCGCCAAGGTCGCGATCTTCGACGTCAATCACAAGGCGGCCGCCGAAGTCGCGATCGATGTCAACGGCATCGCGCTTGAGTGCGACGTGACGAATAGCGAAGCGACGGAAAAAGCAGTCGCCGCGGCGGCGAAAGACCACGGCCCGGCACGCATCGTCATCAACTGCGCCGGCGTTGGGCCGGCCAAGCGCATCGTCGGCCGCGACGGACCGATGCCGCTCGCCGATTTCGCCCGCGTAGTCGAGATCAATCTCATCGGCACGTTCAACGTGATGCGGCTCACCGCCGCGGCGATGCAGCCGCTGCAACCGCTGGCCGACGGCGAGCGCGGCATCATCGTCTGCACCGCCTCGGTCGCCGCCTATGAGGGACAGATCGGCCAGGCCGCCTATGCCGCCTCCAAAGGCGGTGTGGTCGGTCTCATCATGCCGGCGGCGCGCGAATTCGCGCAATTCGGCATCCGGGTCACCGGCATCGCGCCGGGAATTTTCTCGACGCCCATGCTGCATGCCTTGCCGGAAGCGGCGCAAGCGAGCCTCGCGGCGTCGGTGCCGTTTCCGAAACTGCTCGGCCGGCCGCCGCAATTTGCCGCGCTGGTGCGCCATATGATCGAGAACCGTTATCTCAATGGCGAAGTGGTTCGGCTCGACGGCGCGCTGCGCATGGCGCCGCGCTGATCGTTGCAATGCTCACCAACACTCGTACCGTCCGCATCGAGTGGGGCGATTGCGACCCCGCCGGTATCATTTTCTATCCGCGTTATTTCGCGATTTTCGACACCTCGACAACCATGCTGGTCGAGCGCGCGGCCGGCATGAAGAAGATCGAGTACCTCAAGGCCTTCGCCATTGCCGGTCACCCGGTGATCGAAACGCGCGCCAAATTTCGCCTGCCCACCCGGTTCGGCGACGAGGTCTCGGTCGAGAGCGCGGTGGTCGCCTGCGGCCGCTCGAGCTTCAAGATCGAGCATCGCCTCACTCATGCCGGCGCGCTTGCGGTCGAGGCCTCGGAGACGCGGGTCTGGGTGGGGCGTGATCCCACCGATCCCACGCGGCTAAAGTCGCAAGCCATCCCGCCGGAGCTGGTCGCGCGGCTGACGCATGGTTGATCGTTTCCCGGACGCGGTGCAGCGCGTGAGCGGTGCACCGCTGATCCGGGATCGTCTCAAACGCGGCGTGGTAACGATCCCGGGTCGGCAGTGCAGCATTGCGCTTCTCCATACTGCGCTGCGCCCGGGAAAAGTTTCCGCGCGGCGCGAAAGTGCGCTAGAAGCCTAGCCGCCAAAAGGAAGGAAACCCCATGTCCATGCGTGTCGACGCCTATACCCATTTTTTCCCGGAACAATTCTTCACCAAGCTCAACGAAGTCGCCGGCGACTATAAGGACATGGGCAAGCGCATCCGCTCCTTGCCGGCACTGTTCGATCTCAACGTGCGCAAGAAGATCGTCGACGGCCATAAGGATTACCAGCAGATCCTGTCCTATCCGCAGCCGCCAATCGAGCGCTTCGCCAAGACGCCGCAGGACGCCAACGAATTCTGCCGCATCATCAACGACGGTTTTGCCGAGCTGATCGCCAAGGAGAAGGATCACTTCCCCGGCTGGGTGGCGCAGGTTTCGCTTGCCGCGCCCGACGCCGGCGTCGGCGAAGCCGAACGGGCGATGAAGATGGGCGCGCTCGGCGTGCAGATCTATACCAACGTCGCGGGCAAGCCGGTCGACCGGCCGGAATTCGCGCCGTTCTGGAAAAAAATGAACGAGCTCGGCGCGCCAATCTGGCTGCATCCGGCGCGCGGCGCCGAGACGCCGGATTATCCGGAATACGAGAAGAAATCGCTGTACGAAATCTGGTGGACCATCGGCTGGTCCTACGAGACCGCCTGCACCATGCTGCGTCTCGTCTATTCCAAGATCATGGACACCCATCCCAATCTGAAAATCATCACCCACCATTTCGCCGGCATCGTGCCGATGCTCGAAGGCCGGCTCGGGCCGGGCAACGACGTGATGGGCAACCGCACCACCGACGAGGATTACGTCGGGCTGCGCAAGAGCCTGAAGAAGCGGCCGCTCGACTATTTCAAGAACGATTTCTGGGCCGACACCGCCGCGTTTACCGCCGAGCCGGCGACCAAATGCGGCATGGAGTTCTTCCCCATCGACAAGATCGTGTTCGCGTCGGACTGCCCGTTCGATCCGGAGGGCGGCACCATGTTCCCGCGCGAAACTTTAAGGATTCTCGACAAGCTGAACATGGACAAGGCGACCGCCGACAAGGTGTTCTACAAGAATCTCGAAGCGGTCACCGGCAAGAAGCTGGTGAAGTAGCGGCGCCATTGCCGGCGGGGCGGGTCTGAAACTCGTTCGTGTACGTGCTGCAGCCGCTGCGGATCACTCCGCCGCCCGGCTGCCCAGCCGCTGCCGCAGCGCCTGCGGAAGCTCGCGCGGCGTATCGACCACGACGACGCCGGCTTTTTCCAGTGCCGTCCGCTTCGATGCGTAGCTGCCGGCATTGCCGGTGACGATGGCGCCGGCATGGCCCATCTTCTTGCCCGGCGGCGAGGCGCGTCCGGCGATGAAGGCGACCACCGGCTTATTCATGCCGGCGGCATATTCGGCCGCGCTCTCTTCCATGGCGCCGCCGATCTCGCCGACCAGCACGACGGCCTCGGTGCGTTCATCCTTATCGAGCGCGACAAGGGCATCGCGCGTCGTCGTGCCGATCATCGGATCGCCGCCGATGCCGATGAAGGCCGATTGACCGACGCCGGCGCGCGTCAGATTGAGGCAGACCAGCGTGCCCAGACTGCCGCTGCGCGAAATGACGCCGATCGAACCGGGCCGGAAAATATTCGGATTATGGCCGGGCATGATGCCGACAAAACCTTCGCCCGGCGTCACCAATCCCGCGGTGTTCGGCCCGACCACCTGCGTACCGGCGCGCCGCGCGGCGAGCAGCACCGCCATCACGTCCTGCGCCGGAATGTGCTCCGTGAGCATGACGAGGAGCTTGACGCCCGCCGCGATGGCTTCCAGCGCCGCCGGTTTGGCGAGTGCCGGGGGAATAAACATGACGGCGGTGTCATAGGGCGCTTTGGCCATCGCCTCGGCTGACGAAGCAAACACTGGCACGCCGATATAGGTTTCGCCGGCACGCTTTGGATTGACGCCGGCGACGACGCGCGTGCCGCACTCGATCATCTTTTCGGTCCAGAACGTGCCTTGCTTTCCGGTGATGCCGGACACCAGCACGCGATGCGATTTCCTATGAATGATCATCGTGCCGCGTCCACTGCCGCCTGCACGGCATCCTCCATGAAATCGTAAGGCTCGATGCCGAGGCGCTCGCGCACGAGCTTCACCGCTTCGTCCTCACCGGTGCCGTGAATGGAAAAGAACACCGGAATGGTCGGCTTGAGCTTCTCCCAGGCCCTGACCACGCCGTCGGCCATCACGTCGGTGCGGGCAAAGGCGCCGCAAAAATTGATGACCAGGCTTTTGACGTTGGGCGCCGACAGCACCAGCCCAAGGGCGACCTCGGACTTGGTATAGGCTTCGCCGCCGATCTCGAGAAAATTCGTCGGCTTGCCGCTGCTGTGCGCGATCACGTCCATGGTGGTCATGGTGAGGCCGGCGCCGTTGGCGAGCACGCCGACATTGCCGTCGAGCTCGATGAATTTGAGCCCGGCTTCGGCGCCGCGGCGCTCCAGCGCGGTGAGCTTTTCGGCGGCGCCGGCACCGGCGAGATCGCCTTGGCGGAACAGCGCCGAATCGTCGAGGGTGAACTTGCAATCGAGCGCGACGACGCGGCCGTCTTTCAGCAGCGCCAGCGGATTGATCTCGATCAGCTCGGCGTCGCGGGCGCGGTAAATCGCGTAGAGAGCTTTCAGGATGGCGGCGACTTTCGCTTCGGCATCGCCGAGGCCCAGCCCGGCGAGCATGGCGCGGGCGGCGTCATCGCCGAAATCCTGGTCGACTTCGATGCCATGGCGGCGCACCGCATCGGGCCGCGCTGCAGCGATCTCCTCGATCTCCATGCCGCCTTCGGTGGAGAACAGAATGAGCGGCGACCGCGCGGCGAAATCGGTCAGCACCGCGGCGTAGAACTCGCGTGCGATTTCGGCGCGCTCCTCGACCAGCACTTTTTCGACGCGATAGCCGTCGATGTCCATGCCGAGAATCGCCTGCGCCGCGGCAAAGGCCTCGGCAGGACTGTCGGCTTTACGAATGCCGCCGGCCTTGCCGCGTTTGCCGGTCGGCACCTGTGCCTTGACCACGCAAGCCCCGATCTCGGCGAACGCGGCCTTGGCGTCGTCCGCGGTGAGGCAGAGCCTGCCGCGCGGCACCGCAATCGACGCCGGGACCAGCACCTTCGCCTTGGCGACGTGCTCCTCGAAATTCATCACTGCTCCGCTGTCAGATTTGGTGAGGCACGATCTTTGCGGAAAATCTTCCGGATCATGCTCTCTAGCGTCCGTATTTGTTCCAGTGCGCGCCGAACAGCTCTTCCTCGCTCGGCTTGTCCTCGGGGATCACGGTGACGAGGTGCGTGATGTTGAGGAAATGCTTGTAGCTCAAGTTCTCCGAAATGCTGTTCTTCTGCCAGGAACCGCAGCCCATGGAGAGCGTGAAGCCGAGACCGGAGTCGAAGCCGCCGCCGTTGCCGAAGGTGTGGGCGAAGTTCACGAGGACGCGCACGACGTCGAGATCCTCGGCCAGCTCCCGGGCATGCGCCATATTTTTCGTATGGATACCGCAGGAATGGCCTTTGCCCTGATAGTCGAGCACGGCGCGGACCTGCTCCTTGGCGGACGCGAAATCCTTGACCCGATAGACGGTGAGCACGAGCGAGAGCTTCTCGCCGGAAAACGGATGCTCTCTGCCGACGCCGGAGTCTTCGACCATGAAGAAATCGGCGCGCGACGCCTGTTCCGGCAGCCCGAAAGCGGGCGCGAGAATCTCCGGACCGCGCGCGATCAGATGCCGGTTGAGCTTGCCGTTGTGCCATAGCGCCTGCTGCACCGCGGCTTTCTCCTGTACCGTGCACAGATAGCCGCCGGCGTCTTTCAGCGCCGCGATGGCCTTGTCGTAGATCGCATCGAGAATGATCACGGAATTCTCGGACGAGCACGAGGTCGAATTGTCGAAGATCTTCGAGGCGCGGATCTTGCGCGCCGCGTCGGCGAGATCGGCCGTCTCGTCGACGATCACCGGCACGTTGCCGGCGCCGACGCCGATCGCCGGCGTGCCGCTCATCGCGGCGCGGCGCACATTGTCCTGCGAGCCGGTGACCACGACGAGGTCGGCGGCCTTCATCAGCGTTTCGGTCGATTCCTTGGTGACCGGCGGCGGCAATATTTGCACCAGATCGGCCGGCAGGCCGGCCTGCGCCAGGGCGGCGCGCATATAGTCCACGGTGCGCTTGGTGGTCTCGTAGCCGAGCGGCGACGGCGCGATGACGACGGCGTTGCGCGCCTTGATCGCCATCATCGTCTTGTTGACGGGAGTCGCCGCCGGATTGGTCGACGGCGTCAGCGCGGCGATCACTCCCATGGGCTTTGCGTATTTGACGATGCCCTTGGCCTTGTCCTCCTCGATGATGCCGACCGACTTGGCGCGAAGAAGATCGCGCAAGGTGCCGAACGTCTTGCGCTGGTTCTTGATGATCTTGTCGGGAACGTTGCCAAGCCCGGTATCGGCGACGGCCAGCGCGGCCAGCTCGCGGGCGTGTTCGGGCTTGTAGACCGACCACGCCAGTGCGCGGACCGCCTCGTCGGCGCGCTCCTGGCTGACGTCACGAAAGCTTTCGAACGCCGCGCGCGCCCGCCGCATCACCTCGTCGATGACCGGCTTATGATGCGTTTCCGCCGGCGATTTCACTGCGACATTCATTGCTTCATATCCCGAAAGTCAGTTGGCGGCCTGCTGCGGACGCATATCCTCGCGTCGGATGCCGGCGACGCGCACCGGCTTTTTCATGGCATCGCGGCGGAACGGCTCACCGAGCTCCTGATTGAGGACGACCTCGATGAATGTCGTCACGCGCTTTTTCTGCGCTTCGCAGGCTTGGCGGATGGCGTCGGTCAGCTCCTGCTGCGTGCGTACCGTCACGCCTTTGAGGCCGCAGCCTTCGGCCATCTTGGCGAAGCTCAAATGCTTGTTGAGCTCGGTGCCGACGAAATTGTCGTCGAACCACAGGATCGAATTACGCTTCTCGGCGCCCCATTGATAGTTGTGGAACACCACCATGGTGATGCCCGGCCATTCCTCGCGCCCGATCGAGCTCATCTCGTTCATGGAAATGCCGAACGCGCCGTCGCCGGCGAAACCGACGCACGGCGTATCCGGATTGCCGATCTTGGCGCCGATGATTGCGGGGAAGCCGTAGCCGCACGGCCCGAACAGGCCGGGCGCCAGATATTTGCGGCCCCTCTCGAAGGTCGGATAGGCGTTGCCGATCGCGCAATTGTTGCCGATGTCGCTCGAGATGATGGCGTCCTTCGGCAGACCGGCCTGGATCGCCCGCCACGCCTGCCGCGGCGTCATGCGGTCCGGCTCGCGCTTTTGCGCATCGGCGTTCCAGGTCGTGCCCGGATCGTCCTCCTCATGATCCATGCTCGAGAGCGTCTGCAGCCAGCGCGACTTGGTGGTGTGAATGAGCGCCTTGCGTTCTTCGCGGCCGGCGTTGCCGGCGGTCGGCGATAGCTGTGCCAGGATCGCCTTGGCGACCAGCTTGGCGTCGCCGCAGATGCCGACGGCGACCGGCTTGGTCAGCCCGATGCGGTCGGGATTGATGTCGACCTGGATGATTTTTGCGTCTTTCGGCCAATAATCGAAGCCGTAGCCGGGCAGCGTCGAGAACGGATTAAGCCGCGTGCCGAGCGCCAGCACGACGTCGGCGTTGCCGATGAGCTCCATCGCCGCCTTCGAGCCGTTATAGCCGAGCGGCCCGCACGCCAGGCGATGACTGCCGGGAAAGCTGTCGTTGTGCTGGTAGTTGTTGCACACCGGCGCATCGAGCTTTTCGGCAAGCGCCGCGCATTCGGCAATGGCATTGCCCAGGATGACGCCGGCGCCGGCGAGAATCGCCGGAAACTTTGCCGCCGATAGAAGCTTGGCGGCTTCCGCCACCGCCTGAGCGCCGCCGGCCGGCCGCTCGAAATCGACGATCGCCGGCAGGTTGATGTCGACAACCTGCGTCCACAGATCGCGCGGGATGTTGATCTGCGCCGGCGCGGAGAGCCGCTTGGCCTTGGCGATGACGCGATTGAGAACTTCGGCGACGCGAACCGGATCGCGCACCTCCTCCTGATAGCCGACCATGTCGCGGAACAGCGCCATCTGTTCGACTTCCTGGAATCCGCCCTGGCCGATAGTGCGGTTCGCCGCCTGCGGCGTCACCAAAAGCATCGGGGTGTGGTTCCAGTAGGCGGTCTTGACCGGCGTGACGAAATTGGTGATGCCCGGGCCGTTCTGCGCGATCAGCATGGCCATCTTTCCGGTCGAGCGCGTATAGCCGTCGCAGATGATGCCGCCATTGCCCTCGTGCGCGACATCCCAGAACGTGATGCCGGCCGCCGGGAACAGGTCGGAGATCGGCATGAACGCCGAACCGATGATGCCGAAAACATGCTCGATGCCGTGCATCTGCAGCACTTTCACGAAGGCCTCTTCCGTCGTCATTTTCATCGCTTCGATCCTTGTTCGATTCCGGTGTTCACACCACACCGGGGTGAGATAAGAGTTACGTCCTGTCCTGAAAAGTCTCGGCAAGCTCCTCGGCGGCCGCCCGCAGCGCCGGCAGATGCTCGCGGGCCATGCGAACGTTCATGCGCGCCTCCGGCGCCTGGATGGCGATCGCGGCGAGCATCTCGCCGTTGCGCCCGAGCACCGGGACCGCCACGCAGACGACGCCCGCGAGATATTCCTCGCGATCGAACGACACCTGCTCCTTGCGGATCTGCTTCAGCTCGGCTTCCAGCAGCGCGCGCTCGGCGATGGTGCCGGGGGTGAAGCGGCGCAGCTCCAGGCTTTGCAAGAGCCGCTGGCGGCGGCGCGCCGGCAGCAGCGCCAGATGCAGCTTGCCGATAGCGCTGCAATGCAGCGGCACGCGCGTGCCGGCGCCGAAATGCAGGCGTAGCGGCCAATGCTCGGCCTCGACGCGGTCGAGATAGACGATCTCGCCGTTGAGGATCACGCCGATATTGCAGGTTTCATTCACCTGGTGGGC
>Ga0335081_10012549_pt1 | contig 13738 bp, 11 predicted proteins | sample Lox_Sample_35_FD_206713 | JGI IMG/M metagenome (GOLD analysis project Ga0335081, IMG submission 206713) | Soil microbial communities from Loxahatchee National Wildlife Refuge, Florida, United States - Lox_Sample_3.5 | ecosystem: Environmental > Terrestrial > Soil > Wetlands | place: USA...
CGCAGGGCCGCGGGGGGGATCCTCTCCCCGACACCGTGCCGGCGGATGACCTCGAGCGCTTCGCCGAAGGTCGTCGGGTCGGGCACCGTCGGCCCCGAGGCGATCACGTCGAGATCGTCGCCCACGACGTCCGAGAGCATCAGGTTCAGCGACGTGGCGGGCGCGTACGCGCGCGCGAGGCGTCCGCCCTTGATCCCAGAGAGGTGCTTGCGCACGCAGTTGATCTCGTGAATCGTGGCGCCGCACGCGAGAAGGACGCGCGTGACGTCCTTCTTCTCGTCGAGGCCGAGGAGCGGACGGCCGTCGGCGCCGCGGGCCGGCGCGCAGAGCAGGGCCGACCCGCCGCCCGAGATGAGGGTGATGACGAGCGTCCGCTCGTCGCACGTCTTCGCAAGTGCCAGGATCTCCTCGGCGGCGCGCGAGGAGGACTCGTCGGGCACCGGGTGGGCGGCCTCGACGAGACGCACGCGCCGCAGTGCCTCGACGTGGCCCGTCTTGACCGCGACGAGGCCACCGGCGATCCGGTCGCCGAGAACCTCCTCGAGCCCGAGCGCCATGCGCGCCGTCGCCTTTCCCATCCCCGTCACGACCACGCGGTCGAAGGCCGAGAGATCGAAGCGGGCCGATGAGATCTCCGTCTCGACGTACAGAACGTCCCTCTCGAGCCGCAGGACGCGTCTCATCATCCGCACGGGATCGACCCGGTCGAGAGCCGCCCGGAAGATCGCCTCCGCGTCCGCGGCGCGTGGGTTCGTCATGGCTGCTCCCTGCGACCGCAGAAAGATAGCGTGACCCGCTGCGGTTGCATGTGGTTCAACTGCATCAATCTCGTACTCGGGCCTACGAGCCAGGGTAAACGTGTCGCTGACGGTCCGCGTCCAAGGGGCAGTGCGTTCTGCCTCTGCCGTCCCTCTGTTCGTACGCGGCCATGCGCGATGGTTCGTGGCCGTCGCGGCAGCGGCTCTCGCCGCTGGCGCCTTTCTCTGGTGGCGGGCGAGGCACCGCAAGCCGCAATACGTCACGGCGACGGTGACGCGCGGCAACATCCAGCGCAGCGTCAGCATGACGGGCGCCCTGAACCCGCTCGTGACGGTGCAGGTCGGGTCCTACGTCTCCGGCACGATCAAGTCCCTCGGGTGCGACTACAACACCGAGGTCGTGGTCGGAACGGTGTGTGCGGTGGTCGACCCCGTCCCGTTCCAGCTCATCGTCGACCAGGACAAGGCCGAGGTGGGAGTAGCCGAGGCGCAGCTCAACAGGGACAAGGCCGCGCTCGTCTACGCGAAGGAGGCCTGGGAGCGCGACGCGAAGCTCCTCGCCGAGGGTTCCGTGTCGCAGGACACCGTGGACAGCGAAAAGAGCACGATGGACCAGACGGTCGCCACGATCGCCCTCGACGAGGCGACGATCGTCAATAAGATCGCGACGCTCAAGGCGGCGCAGGTGAACCTCGCCTACACGAACATCGTGTCGCCGGTCATCGGCACCGTCATCACGCGGGCGATCGACGTTGGGCAGACCGTCGCCGCGAGCCTGTCGAGCCCGACACTTTTTCTCATCGGCAAGGACCTGACGAACATGCAGGTCGACACGAACGTGAGCGAGGCGGACGTCGGTTCCGTGCGCGTCGGCCAGGACGCGTTCTTCACCGTGCAGGCCTACCCCGGCCGGACGTTCCGCGGAAGAGTCACGAGCATCCGCCACGGGCCCATCACGGTGCAGAACGTCGTGACGTACGACGTCGTCGTGGCCGTCGACAACCCGGACCGCGCGCTCTTCCCCGGCATGACGGCCGACACGCACATCGTGCTGGACGGGCACGACGACGTCCTGCGCGTTCCCCTGCCGGCCGTGCGCTTCAATCCGGAGGGCATTGCCCACTCCCGGGGAGAGGGGACCCGCAAGGAGGAGGCGGCGCCGGCGCCCGTCGAGGGCCCCCCCGGGACAGGCGCCGGCGAGGGCAGACGCGCGAGCGCGGGCACGGGGAGCGGCACGCGTCCGGAAGGCGGGGGGGAGCGCCGCGGCAGGCCCGAGGGCGGAGCCGCCGGCGCGGGCACCGCGAGGCCCGGCGGCCACGAGCGCTGGGGCGAGGCGCGGGCCGCGAGCGCGACCGTACACCGCAGCCGGGTCTGGGTGCTGAACGGCGACGGCAAGCTGCGGCCGGTGGAGGTGACGACGGGCCTCGACGACGGCGCGCTGATCGAAGTTTCCGGTGAAGGTCTCGAGCCGGGCGACAAGGTCGTCGTCAACCAGATCGTCCCGGGGGAGCAGGGGCGCGCAGGCGCGGCCGCGAACCCGGCATTCCGCCCGGGACAGGGGCAGGGGGCCGGGCCGGGAGGGCCGCGGCTGTGAGCGGGGTGGAAGGCGGCGGCGCCTCTCCGGAGGTCGTGATCGCGGTCCGCGACGTGACGAAGGTCTACCGGCTGGGAGATCAGGAGGTCCACGCGCTCCGGGGAGTCAGCCTGACGGTCGAGCGCGGCGAGTTCGTCGCGATCATGGGCGCCTCCGGATCGGGAAAGTCCACCCTGATGAACATCATCGGCTGCCTCGACCAGCCGACCGCCGGCCAGTACCTTCTCGACGGGATCGACGTCGCCGGGCTGGACGAGCCCGCGCTCGCGCGCATCCGCAGCCTGAGAATCGGATTCGTCTTCCAGAGCTTCAACCTGCTCTCACGGACGAGCGCCGCCGAGAACGTCTCTCTGCCGCTCTTCTACTCGGGCCAGATGGCCGGCAGCGCCGCGAGGGTGCGCGAGACGCTTGCCCTGCTCGGCCTCGCCGACCGGGCGCGCAATCATCCCAACCAGCTCTCCGGCGGCCAGCAGCAGCGCGTGGCAATGGCCCGCGCGCTGATCAACGACCCGACGATCCTGCTCGCGGACGAGCCGACGGGCAATCTCGATTCGAAGACGGCCCGGGAGATCCTGGGAACGATCCGGGCGCTCAACCGCGAGCGCGGCCTGACGGTCGTGCTCGTCACGCACGAGCGCGCGATGGCCGAGGTGGCCGACCGCATCGTGAACCTCAGCGACGGCCTCGTCCTGTCCGACGAGCGGAGGGCGGAGAGGACGGTGGGGCCCTCCCGGCAGGCTGCGGCGTCCCGCGGCGACCGGGCGCCCTCGCCGTTTTCCGAGGTGCGGTCCTTCCTCCGGATGGCGCTCCTCGCCGCGGGGCGGGGCATCAGCCGCAACAAGCTGCGCTCGGCGCTGACGATGCTCGGCATCTTCATCGGCGTCGCCGCCCTGATCGCCATGCTCGCGGTGGGCGAAGGCGCGCGCGCAGCCCTCAAGGCGCAGCTCGACAGCCTGGGCACGAACCTCCTCGTCGTCCTCCCGGGGACGATCCGCTTCAACGGCGTGCGCTCGGGCATCGGCAGCGCGACGAGCCTTCGGGTGACCGACGGCGCCGCGATCCTGGAGGAGGACTCCGCCGTCGCCGACCTCAGCTACGTGAACCGGCAGTCGGCCCAGACGGTCAACGGCAACCTGAACTGGTCGACGACCGTGCAGGGGGTCACGCCGAGCTACCTGTCGATCCGGGACTGGCCGGTCGTCGCGGGACGCAGACTCACCGACCAGGACGAGGACAACGCCCGCACGGTCTGTCTCCTCGGCCGGACCGTCCTCACGAACCTCTTCGGAGAGTTCCAGGACCCGATCGGAGCCACGATCCGCGTCAAGAACGTGGACATGGAGGTCGTGGGCGTCCTCGCCGTCAAAGGCCATTCGGCCTCCGGACAGGACCAGGACGACACCGTTCTCATCCCGTTCCGCACGTCGCAGGAGAGAGTCCTCGGCGTGGCCGCGCCGAGCTCGGCGCAGGCGCAATCGACCGTCTTCTTCACGCCCCCCAATCCCTTCGGGATCCAGTCCAGGCTGACGGGATTCGTGCACACGATGTACGTGCAGGCGCGCAGCACGGAGCTGGTCAAGACCGCTCTCCAGCAGGTCACGAAGACGCTCGAGCGCCGCCATCGGATCAGGCCCGGCCAGCCCGACGACTTCGCCGTCCGCGACCTGACCGAGATCGCCGAGGTGGCCGAGCAGAGCAGCCGCGTGATGGAGCTGCTGCTGGCGGCGATCGCCTCGATCTCGCTCCTCGTCGGCGGGATCGGCATCATGAACATCCTGCTCGTCTCGGTCACCGAGCGCACGCGCGAGATCGGCATCCGGATGGCCATCGGCGCGCGGCGCGTCCACGTCCTCCTCCAGTTCCTCGTCGAGGCGGCGCTGCTCAGCCTGATGGGCGGCGGGGCCGGCGTCCTGACCGGCGCCGTCGCGTCGAAGGTGATCTCGAAGGTGGCCGGCTGGCCGACGCTCCTGCACCCGGGCATCATCCTCGCGGCGTTCCTCTTCTCGGCGGCGATCGGCCTCTTCTTCGGCTATTACCCGGCGCGCCAGGCCTCGCTGCTCAACCCGATCGACGCCCTGCGTTATGAGTAGGGAACGCTCCGCACTCGTCTTCCCGCTGGCGCTGATGCTGGGCGGCTGCCTCGTGGGCCCGGACTACAAGCCGCCGGAGGGCCCCGGCGTCGACGGGTACCGCGCGGCGGAGCCGCCGCCTTCGGAGAGTGACGCCGCCACGGCGCAGCGCATCGCGCTCGGAGAGCGGATTCCGGCGGAGTGGTGGGCGCTCTTCCACAGCGCGCGCCTCGACGAGACGCTGCACCAGGTCATCGCCGGAAGCTACACGCTCTCTGCCGCCAAGGCCACCCTCGCGCAGGCCCGGGAAGCGATCGTCGAGGCTCGGGCGGGGCTGTACCCGCAGGCCGACCTCGACGCCTCGGCCCGCCGCGCGGACGCCGGCGGGACCCTCGGCACGGCGAATCTCTTTTCCGTCGGCCCGACCGTCAGCTATTCGATCGATGCGTTCGGCGGGACGCGGAGGCGGGTCGAGGAAGCGGCCGCCCTGGCGGAAAACCAGCGCTTCCAGCTCGCGGCGGCGTACCTGACTCTGACCGGCAACTCCGTCACGCAGGCCATCACGATCGCGTCGACGAACCTCCAGATCGCGACCGTCGAGGACCTGATCCGGAACGACCAGAAGAACCTCGATCTCGTGAACGGCGCGTTCCGGGCCGGCCGCGCGGCCCGGAGCGACGTCCTGACCGCCGAAGCGCAGCTCGCGGGCGACCTCACGCAGATCGCGCCGCTCCACCAGCAACTGAGCGTGGCGCGCCACGCGCTGTCGGTCCTCGCGAGCCAGGCCCCGGGCCGGTGGACCCCGCCCGATTTCGGGATCGAGGAGCTCACGCTACCGGGCGACGTGCCGGTCAGCCTTCCCTCGGAGCTCGTCCACCAGCGCCCCGACATCCTCGCCTCCGAGGCGTTCCTTCACGCCGACAGCGCGGCGATCGGCGTCGCGACCGCGCAGCTCTATCCCTCGATCACGCTTTCCGCGTCTTTCAGCCAGCAGGCCGGCACGCTCGCCGAGCTCGTCGAGGTCGTGGGCCGCGCCTGGTCCGTGGGCGCTGGCCTCGCCGCGCCGCTTTATCACGGGGGTGCGCTCAGGGCACAGCAGCGGGCTGCCGTCGACGCGTACGACGCGCAGCTCGCGACGTACAAGCAGACGGTCCTCTCCGCCTTCGGCCAGGTGGCGGACGCGCTGAGCGCGCTCGAGCACGACGGCGAGTTCGTGTCCGCGGCGAGCCGCTCGGTCGAGATCGCGGGCGCCTCCCTGGCGCTGCAGCGGTCGAGCTACGCGGCGGGGAAGACGAGCGCGCTCCAGCTCATCGTCGCCGAGAACGTCTATTCGAACGCCCGGCTCGTCTACGCACGCGCCCGCGGCCAGCGCCTGTCGGACACGGCTCAGCTGTTCGTCGCCCTCGGCGGCGGATGGTGGGACGGCGGCGAACGGGCGCCGTGAGGTCCCTCGGTCTCGTGCCGAGGACGCGCGCCGGCAAGCTCGACAAGAAAGTGCTGCGGCGGAGATTTCGGGAGCGCCGGCCTACTTCTTTGGCTCCGCGAAGATGACACACCCGCCGGCACTCCCGGCGTCGCACTTCGTCACGTGCTTCACCGTGTGGGGTTCGTACTCGTAGGAGCCGGGCGGGAGCTTCCTCTCCGGCCCGCCCTCCGCTGACGCGATCATCGTCCCCGAGATGACTGCGAAGCGGATGTCCGACGAATGCGTGTGGAGCGGGGCCGTGAATCCCGGCTTGAACTTGTGGAAGGCGCCATGGGGTCCCTTGGCCGGATCGCCCCAGACGACCGCCATCATGACGTCCTTTGAGGATGCGTATCATATTCATCTTTTTCGAAGGAGAAAGAGTCCCGCGCGCGGCGCGGGAGCCGAAGGTGACGGGCGGTAGAATCGCCGAAAAGGGTGGAACCATGTCGCTTTTCGTCAAGTTCAACCTGATACTGATTCTCGTTTTCGCCGTCGCGCTCGTTCCGGCGGGCTACATCTCGAACCGCCTGCTCCAGAAAAACGCACGGACGCAGATCGTGCAGAACGCGCGGATCATGATGGAGACGGCGATGGCCACGCGGGGCTACACGGTCAAGCAGATCAAGCCGCTTCTGGCGCCGCGCCTCGCGGAAGAGTTCCTGCCGCAGTCGGTCCCCGCCTATTCGGCGACGGAGATCTTCAATTACCTCCGCGAGACCAACCCCGAGTACACGTACAAGGAAGCGACGCTGAACCCGACGAACCCCCGCGACCGGACGGTCGACTGGGAAGCCGACATCGTGAACGCGTTCCGCGCGAACGAGAAGCTCGGGGAGATCATCGGCGAACGCGACACATCGCTCGGGCGGGCGCTCTATCTCGCACACCCCCTCAAGATCACCGACAAGGGCTGTCTTTCGTGCCACACGACGCCGGACGTGGCGCCCGCTTCCCAGGTGAAGGCCTACGGAACGAATGGCGGCTACGGATGGAAGCTGAACGAGACCATCGGGGCGCAGATCGTCTCGGTGCCCACGACCGTGCCGATCGGTCTCGCGAACACCGCGTTCAAGACGCTCCTGGGCTCCCTGATCGCGGTCTTCGCGAGCATCCTCGTCGTTCTCAACATCCTGCTTTGGTTCGTGGTCATCCGGCCGATCAAGCGCCTCTCGCGGATGGCGGACCAGGTGTCTACGGGCGACCTCGACGTGCCCGAGATGACGGTGAAGGGCTCGGACGAGGTCGCGGTGCTGTCCGGCTCCTTCAACCGGATGCGAATCAGCCTCACGAAGGCGCTCAAGATGCTCGAGGGCGAATAGGGCCGGATTCCACGGATGGCGGACACGATCCCCCCCGGCTCCCGCTTCGGCGACTACGAGATCCTCGAGGAGCTCGGCGCCGGAGGAATGGGGAAGGTCTACCGCGCGCGGGATCTCACGCTCGAGCGGGTCGTCGCGCTCAAGACGCTCGCCCGCCAGCTCTCGCAGGACACGGATTACGTGCAGCGCTTTCTCAAGGAGGCGCGCGCGGCGGCGCGGCTGAACCACCCGAACATCGTCCAGATCTACGACTTCGGGTGCGTGGACTCGATCTACTACCTCGCGATGGAGTTCGTGGACGGGCATTCGCTCGGGACGTACCTCAAGCGCGGCCACTTCAGCGAGACGGAATCCGTCCAGATCATCCGGCACGCGTGCCGCGCGCTGTCCGTCGCGCACGCCGACGGGATCGTTCACCGCGACATCAAGCCCGACAATCTGATGCTGACGAGCCGCGGCGACGTGAAGCTCGTGGACCTCGGCATCGCCAAGCGTCTCGACGAAGACCACTCGCTCACGCAGACGGGCCAGGCGATCGGGACTCCGCATTACATCTCGCCCGAGCAGATCCGGGGGCAGAGGGACGTGGATTCCCGCGCCGACATCTATTCCCTCGGCGCGACGCTCTACCATCTCCTGACCGGGCACACGCCCTACCCGGGATCGTCGGGCCCCATCGTCATGTCGATGCATCTCGTCGAGCCGCTGCCCGACCCGCGCCGTTTCGAGCCGTCCCTCACGGACGGGGTCTGCCGCGTCGTGCGCAAGATGATGGCCAAGAACCGCGACGAGCGGTATCCGGACGTCTATGCGCTCGACCTGGACCTCTATCGCCTGCAGTGCGGGGAGAGCCCGCAGGCGGACGAGCGGACCGTCATATCCGCCGAGGCGCATGCGGGGTCGCACGCCTCTCCGGCCTTCGTCCCCGCGACCGCCGCCGCGTTCGATTCGGGCGTCCTGAACCGGATCGAGGACAGCCTCGCGGCGGCCGTCGGCCCCATGGCGAGGGTCCTCGTCCGCAAGACCGCGCGGCACGCGCCGAGCTACGAGGCCCTCTGCGGAGAGCTCGCCGAGCAGGTCGCCGACGCGCGCGCGCGCGACACCTTCCTGTCGAAGTGTCTTCGCGCGGCGCGAACGCCCACGGGTCCGGAGGGTTCGCACCGCGCGACGCCCATGCCGGTTCACTCGAGCGAGGCGCCGACCGAGGTCCGGGGCTCCGGCCCGGCCGCCGCCTCGGGGCCGACGCGTCCCTTCTCTCAGGCCGTGCCCTCCGGGGCCGGCTCCGCCGGAAGGTCGCTCGTCCTCTCCGAGCAGGACCTCCACTTCGTGGAAACCGAGCTCGCGCGGCAGATCGGGCCGCTCGCGCGCGTCGTCGTGAAGCGGGCGGCGAAGGGGATGAGTTCGACCGCCGACCTCATCGCGAAGCTCGAGCTCGAGATCCCGACGGACGAAAGCCGGCGCATGTTCCGGGAGGCGATGAGGAAGCACTTCCGCTGAGCACGTCGGCGTCGGACTTCGGCGGCTTGCGGGGCAGATGGACGGTCGCGGTCGTCCCGCGGCCGGGAGCGCTGTCGAGCCACAGATAGCCGCGGCTGTTCTTGACGATCCCGTACGCGGTCGACAGGCCCAGTCCGCTCCGCTCCGCGGCCGGCTTCGTCGTGAAGAAGGGCTCGAAGGCGCGCGCGAGCGTGGCCGTGTCCATCCCGACTCCGGTGTCGGCGACCGTGATCTCGGCGTACTCGCCCTCGACGACCGGAACGCCCGAAATCCGCATGCCGGCGCCCACGGTGCGCGTCGCGGTACGGAGCGCGAGCGCGCCCCCTTCCGGCATGGCCTCCGAGGCGTTCAGGACGAGATTCAGGATGACCTGCTCGAGCTGGGTCGCGTCCGCCGCGACCAGGATCGGACCCTTCGCGAGTTCGACAGTGAAGACGACGTCCGGCCCCATGAGCGTGCGCAGCAGGGGCTCGAGATCGCGAAGAAACGCATGAAGGTCGAGGATGTGCGGCTCGACGGCCTCCCGGCGTCCGATCGACAGCAGGCGCGCGCTGAGCGCGGCCGCCCTCTCGCTGGCCCGGACGATCTCCAGCGCGTTCGCGCGCGTGCCGTCGTCGCCGGCCCTTTCCAGAACGAGCGCCGAGAAGCCGAGAAGCGCGGTGAGGACGTTGCGCAGGTCGTGCGCGACCCCGGCCGCCTGGCGCCCGACGCCTTCCATCCGCCGGCCTTCCGCGGTCTCCGCCTCGAGCTCGGAGAGCCGCAGGCCCGCCGCGCGCAGCCGTCCCTCGGTCGCGTGGCGGCGGCGGACCTCCCTCAGGAAGAGGAGGAACGGAGCGAGGCCCGCCGCCGCGCACGCAATCGAGACGAAGACGATGATTTCGGAGAACCGGGTGGTCAGGGACCTTTTCCTTTCTGGCGTTCAGCCGCCGACGGGTTTGGTGCCTCGGCCCGGATCGTCGGTGGGATCCATCGTGTCGAGGGACGTGAGGACAAGGGACAGAGCGAGATCGATGAGGGTCGAGCCGTCCATGGGATCCTCCTGTTGCCGCCCGTCCGGGGCGGCTCGGGAGGCGGAACTCACGAGCGCTCGGTCATCACCGCCTTACATCCTTGGAGACGGTTTGGCGGGGCGGTTTTCGCCCGCCCAAGAAAGAAAAAGTGAAGATTTCCGGATCAGGCCCGGCGGCTTTCGGAGCGGGCGGAGACGTGGATTCCGCCCGAAAGGGCTCCGAGGCAGGCCTGTACCCGGTCGAGGAGGCCGTCCTTGATGTCGCCGCGATCGAGGTGCGCGGCCAGCTCGGCCCATGCCGGAACCCCCGCGAGCGTCGCGACGGTCACGAACGAGCGCAGCTCTCTCAGGCGGGCCACCATCTCGTCGTTCCTCGACATCCGTCCGAGACATTCCGCGGCGTGGAGCCGGGCGAAGACGGAATCTTCTTCGAGCTGCCTCTCGTCCGCCTCTGCGGCGAGCGCGTCGTAAGAGGCGAGCGCTCGTGCCATCTCGCCCCTCAGGAAATCCATCTCGGCGAGCCCGAGCCGGATTCCGAAGACGAGATACGTGAGGTCATGGCGCCTCGCGTCCGCAAGCGCCTGCGCGAAGACCGACCGCGACCTTTCGAAAGCACCCGCGTGGGCGAGCGCGAAAGCGAGGTTGATCTCGATGGCGGTGCGGGCATGCGCGTCTTTCTCTTCACCCAGCCGGTCGAGCGCGCTTTCGAGGAACGGGATTGCGCGGGCGAGATTCCCTCTCTGCGAGTAGAGCGTGCCGAGGGCCCCCTCGGCCCGGGCCGTCCAGGTGTCCTGCTCGAATGCGGCGAAGACACGCGAGGCGTGCCTGAGCTCTCGCTCGGCGAACGCGAACTCTCCCTGGAACGCGGCCGCGGTCCCTTCGAAGTACCCGCAGAGCGCCCCGTCGAACGGGTCGTTGCCGCGAGAGGCGAACGCGGCGCGGGCGTCGCGGGCGGCCGCGCGTGCCTCCTCGAGCCGGCCGATGTTGAGAAGCGCCTGGGACGCGAGGAGCGACGCTTCCGCCTCGAGGCGCCACGACGGGACGACGCCGGATTCCGGAAGCGTCCGGGCGCGCGCCGAAAGAGCCCGCGCGAGGGCGAGAGCACGGTGCGGCTCCGCGGCCGCGAGGCGCGCGCCGGTCTGGGCCGCATACAGGAGGCCGAGATGGCCGGCGTCGGTGTCGCCGGATTCCGCAAGGCGCGCGGCGAGGGCGGGGTCCGACTCGCGAGCCGCCTCGACGAGGCGACGGGCCTTCTCGTCCGCCTCGTCGGCGGCGGACACGAGCGCCTTAAGGTCTCTGTGCTTCTTCGTGGACGTAAGGGACGGAAACGGCAACACCTCGGCTGAGGGCCCGAGCATCGACTCGAGGGAGGAGGCCTCTTCGATTGCGGCGCAAAGGCGCCCGAGCGCCTCCTTGCGGCGCGCGCACGTCCGGCAGCCAGCCGCGTGCAGGGCCGCCGAGGCCGAGCCGGGCTCGTTCCGGCCCATCGCGAGGGCGAGAAGCTCGGCTTCGTCGGGGTGCCGCGTCACGCGAGGCATCCGCGCATCCTCTTCATGCATTGATTCAGCCGCTTCCACACGGCGTTGACCGTGCACCCGGCGTCGGCTGCGGTCTCGGCGAGCGACCGGCGGAGCACGCAGTAGGCCTGGATCAGATGGCGGCACCGGGGCGTCATAAGCCGGAAAGCCGACCGGACCTGGAGGCCGTCCACGAGGCGCCTCGCGGTGCGGACGTCGGGAAGGTCCGTCGAAAGGTCGATTTCCCGCCCGCTCTGCTGGAGGCGCTTCTCGAGGCGGTCACGGCAGCGGTTGAAGAAGGAGCCGACGAGGTAGCCCTTCATATCGTGGACGCGAGGCCTTTTCGAGAAGACCGACTCGAACGTGTCTTGCAGGATGTCCTCCGCCTCTTCCGGCGTCAAGCCGAAGCGTCGCCGGGCCACGTTCAGGAGGCGCGGGCGGAGGTACGAGTCGAGCCGGTCCCAGTCCCAGGGCGCCGGCCGGGCCCCCGGCGGGGGAGCGGGGACGGGAGTCCCGCGCTCGGCCGGCGCGGGCAGGCCGGGCGCGTCGGTCCCGAAGCGCTCGGTGCCAGCCGATGAGACCTGTTCGCGGCTCATGTCTCCCCTTCCCAGGGCGAGAAGGGTACCTCAACGGGGAAGTCGGCTCTCGTGAAGCTCGTCAGGGCAGGATCACGATGCGCGGGTCCTTGACCGGGACTGGCGTTCCGCTCGGCGGCACGAAGTCGAGCGTGTAGGCGAATTCTTTCCCCGCCGTGCCTGCCATCGGCGACTCCGATGTGAGGACCTTCCTCCCATTGTGGGGTTGATGTCTTGGACCATGGGTGAAGGGCGTGCCGTGCGTCCACGAGATGTTCTGGGAGATTTCTCCGTCGCACGAGACCCACTCGACCGAGTCCTTGCCCTCGCAGAGATAGACCGTCTTGGTTCTCGTCGTGGCGACCTTCCCGTCGTATTCGACGAAGACGGTGACGGTGTTAGCCGGCCCCGTACACGCCTGGCTGCCGGGTGGCGGCTGGGCCGAGGATTTGGCGCAGCCCGCTACGGTTCCCGCGGATGCGGCGAGGAGGAAAGCGGCGGCGAGGGTCGGGAGGGTGCGTGCGTTCGTTCTCATGGTTTTGCTCCTGTGCTCCGGGTCGAGGTCGTTGCGAGCGATGCGGCGGGTGCGGCGGGCGCGGCGAGCGCGAGCGTTTCGAACTCGGGCTCGCCGCGAAGAGCGGCGAAGTCGGGGTCGTGCCGGATCTCGACGAGGCCGTAACCGCGCGCGACGGCCTTCTTGAGCCACGCGAAGGCCTCGGTTTTCTTTCCGATGACCATCGCGGCGGCGGCCGCCGTCTCGAGGACTTCCTGGTCTTCCGGGGCGAGCGCGACGCCGCGCCGGATCTCGGACCAGGCCCGTTCGGGCGCTCCCGTCCGGGCGAGACACCGGCCGAGAAGGACGACGTTCAGAGCGTCGGACGGGTTCACCGAGAGCTCCGACCTGAGGAGCGGGAGGGCCGCCTCGTAGGCGGCGCGTGCGCGCCCGGCCTGCTCCGGAATCTGCGAGAGCGCGTCGCCGAGGTCGACATAGCCGCGGTAGTTCTTCGGCGCGAGGTCGACGGCGTGCTGAAACGACGCGGCCGCCTCGGGGAAGCGGCCGAGGAGGTAGTGCGCGACGCCGAGGTTGGAGTAAGCCGTCGCCACGGGGCGGATCCGGATCGAGTCGTCGAGAGCGGCGCGCGCCTCCTCGAACCGGCCCAGACGCAGCAGTACCGCGCCGAGGTTGAGGCGGACGGGCGCGACATCCGGGTTCAGGGCGATCGCGCGCCGGTAAGCCTCGGCCGCTTTCTCGTACCGGCTGCCCAGGAAGTAGAGGCCGCCGAGCCGATTGAAACCGACCCAGGACGTGGGCCGGAGCTCCACGAGGCGGAGGGCGGCCTGCTCCGCTCCGGCCGTGTCGTTCGACCTCTCGAAAGCCGTCACGAGCGCGTGGAGGGCGGGGACCGACCTCGAGTCCTTCGCGAGCGCCTTCTGGATCACGGCGACCGCTTCGGCATTCTGGCCTTCGGCGGTCAGGACCTGCCCGAGCGTGACCTGCGCCTCCGGGAGGTCCGGGTCGAGCGCTGTCGCCCGCCGGGCGGCCTCTTGCGCGAGGCGGACAAGGGCCACGTCCCGCGTGAGGTCGTAGGACGCGAGATACGCGCGCCCGAGCGCGGCCTGCACGAGCGCCGAGCCCTCGCCGCCCGGAATCCGCGAGAGGAGCGAGATCGCCTTCTCCACCGAATCCCTGTCGTTGTAATACTCCAGATGCCCGAGCGCGACGACGTAGTCCGTCTGCGGTCCGCCGGCCGGCACGGACGCGAGCGGGGAGGCCGGGGTGGCACCTCCGGAGGCGAGGGGAAGTCGGAGAGCCGCCACGAGCTTCTGCGTGAGTTCGTCCTCGAGACGGAAATGCTCGGCGGCGGGACCCGTCACCTCGCCCGCCGCGATCTGGACGGGCGAGCCCGCGAGCGAGACCGAGAACGAGAGCTG
>Ga0335081_10012550_pt1 | contig 13736 bp, 10 predicted proteins | sample Lox_Sample_35_FD_206713 | JGI IMG/M metagenome (GOLD analysis project Ga0335081, IMG submission 206713) | Soil microbial communities from Loxahatchee National Wildlife Refuge, Florida, United States - Lox_Sample_3.5 | ecosystem: Environmental > Terrestrial > Soil > Wetlands | place: USA...
GGGCGGAGCGACCACGTGTTGAGGCTGATGGCGCCGCTCTCCAAGCGGCTCCCGGACTGGCTCGGCGACCGCTTGGAGCGCCTGACCGGACAAGTCGTGGCGGGCTGCGAGGCGCTGGGCGACTTGCGGCGCATTTTGGGCGCGGTGCTACTCGGGTTCGCAGTGTGGGCGGTGGAAATCGCGTCGGTGACGGTGTTTCTGAAGGCGTTCGCCATACCGGCACCGTGGCTGATGGCTGCCCCGGTCCTCGTTGTGGTTTTGAATCTCGGTATGTTAGTACCCGTATCCCCTGGGTCTGTAGGCGTTTATCAATTAATGTGCGCCTTTGGCCTGTCCCTGTGGGGCGTAAGCCGCGAGGCCGGCCTTGCGCTCGGCGTCGTGATGCAAACGGTGCTGTTCGTGCCCCTCTACCTAGCAGGTTTGGCGGCGCTCTCCGTTCAGAAATGGAGCCGACACAACCGCTGAAGCTTGCCGGTTTGGAAGCGAGGAAGCGCGGGGCGCAGGTCAGGTTGCGAGTTAAGCCGGCGCCGCGAACGCCAGACGATGATCAACACGGGACCTATCGCCGGATTGACGGCACCAACACCTGAGGAGGCCGAACCGGGCGGGACCTCGGCCCTGGGCCCGAGACCGCCCGGCAGCACACCGACAACTGAACAAAACAACTCTAATTCAAGCAGTCACAGACTTATCGACCTTCATAAACTGGCCTTCTCCTTCCCCGCCCTTTTGGGCGCGTTGCTAGTGGGCGCAATCTGTTTCGCGATGAGGATTTTCAAGCTCGACCCCGACGTGTGGTGGCACTTGAAGGTGGGCGCGACCATCCTCGAGACGCACCAAGTGCCCACCGCCGACCCCTATTCGTTCACCGTGCACGGCGCGCCGTGGATCGCCTACGAGTGGCTGGGCGACGTGATGATGGCCGCCGCACATCGCGCGGCCGGAGAACAGGGCCTGCTCGCCCTCGACATGATCGTGGGCTCTGCTATCCTGCTGGCGCTCTATTACTTATGCTCGGAACGCTGCGGCAACTCGAAGGCGGCGTTCGTCGCGTGTGTGGCCGTGTTGCCGCTGGCCGCCGTGTCTTTCAGCCTGCGCCCACAGATGTTCGGCTATCTGTTTCTAGTGATTACACTTATCGCGCTGGAGCGCTTCCGCCAGGGCAAGCCGCGCAGCCTCTGGCTGCTGCCGCCGCTTTTCCTGGTATGGGTTAACAGTCACGGATCGTTTGTGATAGGGCTCGCCGCGATGGGCGTTTACTGGGCGAGTGGGTTGGTTGAATTTCAGGCCGGAGGAGTGGGGGCCCGCCGGTGGTCGCCGGCGCAGCGCATCCGCTTGGAACTTGTTGCCCTGCTTTGCCTTATCGCCCTGACGGTCACGCCGTATGGCACCCGCCTAGCCGCCTACCCGATCGACATGGCGCTCGGCCAGCCGCTGAACGTGGCTAATATCCAAGAGTGGGCCTCCATGCCGTTCGACACAACGTTCGGTAAACTGTTCCTGGGGTTAGTTATAGCGTTCATCGTGGCCCAGATCGCTTTGCGCCCGATATGGCGCCTTGAGGAACTGGCGCTGCTGTTTGCCGGTATTTTCATGGCAGCCATGCACGCCCGGTTTGTGCTGGTGTTTGTGCCCTTTTTCGCCCCAATCCTAGCCACTCTACTGGCCCGCTGGGTGCCGCCCTACAATCGCCCCAAGGACCAATATCTGTTGAACTTAGCGCTCATGGCCTTGATCGTTCTGGGCTTGGTGAAGTTCTTCCCCTCGCGCCCTGCGCTCGACAGCGCCGTGGAAGCTGTGTTTCCGGTGGACGCCGTCCGCTTCATGCGCCAGCATCCTGTTGATGGGCCTATGTTTAACCAGTACGGGTTCGGCGGCTACCTCATTTGGCAGCTCGGCCCCGAGCACCGCGTTTTTATCGACGGCCGGGGCGACATTTACGAGCGCGCCGGGGTAATGGCAGACTACCTGCGCGCGGCTTACGTCGAACCTGGCGCCTTAGCCGTGCTTCGGAGCTACGGCATTAAGTCCTGTCTTTTGTTGAAGGATGAGCCGCTTTCCACCCTGCTAGCAGCATCCCCGGACTGGCAGCAGGTTTACTCCGACAAGCTCAGCGGGCTCTTCGTACGCCGCAACCCGCCGCCCGTGGCACATCCATGAATGCGCCCCAATCTATCAGCCTCGACACCCCGCCCCGCGCCCGCCGCGCCGGACGTGTCCTGCGGCAAGTCTTTTCTTTTCAAGTATTCTTAGGAGCGTTGCTGGTAGCGGCGGTGTTCCTGAACCTGTGGGTGCGTCTGGCCGGCACGGCCGCCGCACCTACCGGCGAGGCCCATGCAACCTTCGTCGAGGGCGACACCTTTTGGCACATCGCGGCCGGCGACCGCATCCTGGCCACTCACACTTGGCCCACCACCAACTACTACTCCTTCACCGCGCCGCTAAGTCCTTGGCTGGCATACGAATGGCTGGGCGAGGTGGTGATGGCCGAGGCCTCGCACCTGGGTGGCCCTCGGGTTCTGCTGGGCCTACTTTTCGGCCTGATTTCCCTAATTCTGCTGGGCGTTTACTACTACGCCTGGCTGCGCAGTGGCAACGCCAAGGCCGCCTTCGTGGCCTGCGCCATCGTATTACCCCTTTTGGCTGTGTGCTTTAGTCTGCGCCCGCAGCTCCTGGGCTATACCTTTCTGCTGGCCACGCTCATCCCGCTCGAGCGCTACCGCCAAGGCCGCCGAGCCTCACTTTGGATCCTGCCCCTGGTGTTCGTCCTGTGGGCTAACACACATGGCACGTTTGCTTTAGGGCTGATGGCGATCGGCGTTTACGCGGCCGCCGGCCTGAGAGGCTTCCGCATCGGCGGCCTCGAAGCCGTCCGTTGGACGCGCGCGCAGCTCGGCCACCTCACCGCGGTGGGCGTGCTTTCGGTGCTGGCGCTTCTCGCTAACCCATACGGCATCAATCTCCTACGTTATGAGATCGGCGCCGCTTCGCAGCCCGTCAACATGGCCTATTTCCAGGAATGGCAGCCGCTCGACTTTAATGAGTCCTTCGGGCAGTGGTTTCTGGTGCTGCTGCTGGCCTTCGCCCTGGCCGCCGTACTGGGCCGCCTGTCGCTCCGCGCTGACGAGTTAACCATTGTTCTTGTAGCTGTTTACCTGGCATGCGTGCACCAGCGCCTGGTGGTGTTTTTCGCCATCGTGATCGCACCCCCGCTGGCCACCCTGTTGGCCCGCTGGATGGAGCCCGTAGATTCGGCTAAAGACCTCCCATTATTGAACTTATCCTTAATCGTACTGTTCGGGGCGGCGGTGGTGGCCTGCTTCCCTTCGAATGCCCGGCTCGCGAATCTGATCGAGCGCAACCAGCCGGTGCGCGCGCTTGCCTACCTGCGCCAGCACCCTATTGACGGGCCTATCTTTAACGACAATTTCTGGGGCGGCTACCTAATCTGGGCGGATCCCGGCCGGAGAGTGTTCATCGACGGCCGCTGCGACGCCTACGAGCCCTCCGGAGTGCTTGGTAACTACATCAAAATCATAGCGTTGGACCGTCAGGCCCTGCCCCTCCTCGACCACTATGGCGTCCGCGCCTGCCTCATCCAGCGCAGCGCTCCCCTTTGCACCCTGCTCGACGCCAGCGTGCAGTGGCGGCGCGCCTATCAGGACGACCTTAGCGTAGTCTATGTAAAGGACTTAGCAGCGCCAGGCGCAGTCGCCTCGGCCGCAGGGCGCGCCGGGCCGGCGGGGCGCTGGAACCATGCACCGTAAGCGCGTAGAACGGGCCGTTCTTGGTATGCAAGTTGTTGATAGTCGAAGTTGACACTTTTTGAAAAGTGTAGTGAAATTGGACATTCGAGCGCCAAAAGGGGGATATTTCGGGCTTCAAACGAACACTTTTCTTGGACACGACGATGACTTTTTCCCAGAATTCCGGGGCCGATTGCTAATCGACGATGGCCGAATTATTGGCGAAGATCTGCCGCCACGCATTCATGAACTTCGGCGGCAGTCAATCAGCAATCAGCGATCGGCATGCAGCAATCGTAATCGAGTCCATGAGCCAAGCGCCCATATTCCTTTCGGTGGTGCTGCCGGCCTACAACCAGGCGCCCGTGATCGAGGAAGTGGTCCTCAGCCACATCGACGCCCTCAACGGCCTCGGACCTGCGGTCATGGCATGGGAGATCGTCTGCGTTGACGACGCCAGCACGGACTCCACGCGGGCCGTGCTCGATCGCCTGTCGCGCGCCCTCAACGAGGTGCGCGTGGTGCGCCACCCGGCCAACCTCGGCATTGTCGACTCCTTTGCCACCGGCTTTGCTGCCGCCCGCGGCACGCACATCTACGCCGCCGGCGCGGACGGGCAGTGGCCGGCCTCGAACCTGCGCAGAATGTTTCCCGCCCTCGAGGCCGGGGCCGGTCTCGTGGTGGGCGTGCGGCCGAATCGCAAGCGCGTGTTTAACCTGAAGCGGCGCCTCGTGTCGTTTGCGTTCAACCTCTCCACGCGGCTGCTCTTCGGTGTGGACACCATGGACGCGGGCAGCATCAAGCTGGGCGTGCGCGACGTGTTTCGCTTCAACCTGATTTCGCGCGGCCCCTTCGTGGAGGCCGAGCGCATTATCCAGACCTTGCGCGCCGGCTACAAGGTGTATTCTGTGCCGGTTGACTTCAACGCGCGCCGCACCGGCCTCGACGCGAACACCCACTGGGCAAACGTGATCGCCGGTGCCCGAGACTGCCTGAAGTGCGCTGTGGCCTACGGGTTTAAGCGGCGGCCGGCCGCCAACCTCAACCCGCAGGCAGAGAGACACGAAGAAACAGAATGACCGTCGGCAATCGACAACCGGCCCCCAGCCTTCGGCGTTCAGCCGTCCGGATTCAGCCATCGGCCATCGTTAATCGGAAATCGGAAGTTCGCCGCCTTCGTGGGTCACTCCTCAAATCGCCCCGAGCCGCGCGAACCTGATTCGTCATGGGTGGTTCAGGCTTGTGTCGTACACCGCTTCAGACCTGCGCGCCGTGGGGGCCGGATTCGTGCTGTTCGGCCTTTTCGCCTTTGCGCCCGGATACACATTCGGATGGCTGTCGAATGCGCTCCAATTCCGCGAGCGCCGGCTGATCACCCGGCTTACAGCCTCCGTGCCGCTTTCTGTCGGACTCGCGCCGGTCCTCACCTACTATCTCTGGCGCTGGTGGCTGCCCCTCGTCTGGATAGCCTGCGCTGTGTGGGGAGCGGCTTGCGTCACTTTGCTAATCCGCGACTTTCGCGCGAATCGGCTGCAGCTCTCGCGAGCCGGACGCTCGGTGCTGGCCATCGCGGCGGGTTGGTTGGCGCTCGCCACGCTTACGCTGGTCGATCTGCAGATCGGCAATCGGCTCTACTTCAATTTCGTCTCCTACGATTACTCCACCCGCGCCGCGTTCATCGCAGCGCTGTCGCGCGGCGGAATGCCGCCGCACAATCCGTATTTCTTTGCCGGCCAGCCTGCGCCGTTACGTTACCACTATTTCTGGCTCATCCCCTGTAGCCTCGTCGATCAGCTCGGCGGCACGCTGGTGAGCGCGCGCCAGAGCCTGATGGCAGGCACGCTGTGGTCCGGCCTGGGCCTGCTCGCCATCGTCGCGCTCTATCTGCGGTTCTTTCAAAGTAAGGGTGGCAATCGCATCGAACGCCGCACCCTCATCGCGGTGGCCCTGCTCGGGATCACCGGCCTCGACATTCTGCCCGTCCTGCTGATCGACTATTCCTCCCGCATCGTGCTGCCCTGCATCGAGTACTGGAACAACCAGATCGACGCCTGGATCACCACCGCGCTCTGGGAGCCGCACCACCTGGCGGCGCTTGTGGCCGGCCTCACCGGTTTCCTGCTCACGTGGGACGCGGCGCGCCAGCCGAAGCCGCGCCTCGCCATCGCCGGCGTCATCGGCGGCGGCTTGGCATTGGCCTCCTCCGTCGGAGTGTCGATCTACGTCGGCGGCACTCTGGCGGCGGGCTGTGCGGCCTGGCTGTTGATCGTGGTTTTGAAGCGCTCCTGGCGGCAAGCGGTGGTGTTTTGCGCTTCCGGAATCATCGCGGCAGCGCTCGCGCTTCCTTTCCTCGCTCAGGTCGCCCAAGGGACCGGACCCTCCGAGGCTTCCGCGGCGACCTCGCTCCTGAAGCTCGCGGTGCGCAGCTTCACGCTAGTGGATAACGTCGTGCATCCCAGCAGCGCGGCGGGCACTGCGGCGCTGAACCTCGCCTTCCTGCCGCTGAATTACTTCCTCGAGTTCGGATTCTTCTTTGTGGTGGCGTGCCTCGCCGTGCGCCGGTTCCGGCGGCGCGGCTTCGAGGGCCCGGCGGATGGGTGCGCCGCCGCGCTGGCCGCCACTTCCCTGCTGCTGTGCACCTTTTTGAGCTCGACGGTGATCTCCAGCAACGACCTGGGATGGCGCAGCGCGCTCCTGCTGCAATTCATCCTGCTACTGTGGGCGGCGGAAATGTGGGATGACGGCGTGCTCGGTTTGGCGGCGCCGCGCGCCGGCCGAAGCGCGGCCAGCGCCAGGGCAGCGCCGCGCCTGGTGGCGGTAGCCCTGGTGCTGGGAGCGCTCGGATCGTGCTACGAAGTCTGCATGGAACGCGCCTTCCCCATTCTGGCGGATTCGTTCGCCGTGCAGCGCTACTCCATTCTGGCGCTCGACCGCCAGCTCGGCCGCCGCACCTTCGAGCTGCGGCGAGCATACGAACTTCTGGCTCGCACCTTGCCCGCGAACGCAACCGTGCAGCACAATCCGGAAGAGGGCATCGGGAACATTCCGGCCGGCTTGTATTCCGACCGACAAATGGTGGCCGACATCGGCAATTGCGGCACCGTGTTCGGCGGCAGCGAGAAGTTCTGCGACGAGGTAATCCTGCCGCGTCTCAAGCGCCTCTTCGACGGGCGTCAACCGGTGACCGCCGCCGAGGTGGCGAGCACCTGCCGCGACTTCTCCATCAGCGCTCTGGTGTTCAAAGACACCGATCCCGTTTGGGCAAACAAATCGAGCTGGATCTGGAAAGCGCAGCCCTTGTTGAGCAACGATTTTGTGAGGGTGATCCGCTGCGGCGGGAATTAGGTGCGGGGTGTCGGGTGTTGGGGCTCAGGTGCGAGGTGTTAGGGATTGGGGATTTCAGATTTCAGATTTTGGATTTGAGCTCTCAGGATTTGGATTTTAGATTTCTGACTCCTGACTCCTGGCTCCTGACTCCTGCTTTTGAGTTTCGTATGACCCAAAGTCTAAATCGCGCCGCCTGGTTCCAAAGGCTGACGAACCACATTCCGCCCGGCCAGTTCGGGCGCTACCTGGCGGTGGGCGTGTGCAACACCGTATTTGGATACGGGACGTATGCGCTGCTTACGGCCACGCTGGCCCGCGTGGTGCCCCACAGTTACATTTTCGCCAGCATCATAGCGGCCCCGCTGAACATCACGTTCTCCTACCTCGGCTACAAGTGGTTCGTGTTCAAAACCCACGGCAATTACCTGCGCGAATGGACGCGCTGCATCGTGGTGTACGGCAGCTCGATGGCCCTCGGCGTCGTCCTGCTGCCGCCGGTGGTTCTCCTCATCCGGTGGAGCAGCGGGCTCGACCGTTCCGCACCCTACATCGGCGGCGCCGTGACGATGGGCTTCGGCGTCATTTACAGCTTCCTCGGCCACAAGAACTTCTCCTTCCGGCCGCGGGCGTGAAGCTGCCCCGCAGTGATGATTATCAAGCCCTAACCCAAAGACGCCTTAACACAGAGACCACGGAGATTTCACCGAGGCCGCAGAGACTCTCAGTGGTCTCTGTGCTTGATCTTTGTCCGGCATACAGACCTCAGTGAACTCTGTGTTAAGTCTTTGCCTGCCTTAAACCCCAGCCCGCTACAAAAACCTCTCGTACACCCGATGCGCCGGGAGCAAATCGGGCGGGCAGCCCGCGTGCCATTCCCACACCCCGGCCGCCGGCGGGCCGCCGCGATACTCCAACTCCGCCCGCGGCGCGCTTGCCAGGGCGCAGCGGTAAAGCAGCGAAACAGAGTGCCCCCGGTTTTCGCGATCGCGGTCGATGATCTCGGCCACCCAGAGCGGCTCCGGCTCGAACGTCACGTCCGCGCCCAACTCGCCCCGCGCCACCGCCCGCACCCTCTCGGCGGCAGTTTCGCGGAAGCGGATCACGCCGCCCGGCAGGTGCCAGCCGGCGCCGTAAATTTCGTCGTCGCGCCAGGTGAGCAGGGTGCGGTTTCCTTCGTCCTTGATGAGCAGATCCACGTTCACCAGGGGCGCGAGGCGGCTGAGCAGCAGGAACAGATCTTCCGGCAGGTCCCCGCCGGCGCCGGCGGCCCTCGCCTCCAGCCAGGCGGCTAGCCTACGCGATGCTTCCCCCGCCGGCGTCATGGCTCGGCGGCCGCCGGCGCTTTTTCCGTCTTTTCTTCGCCGCGCAACGGCTCTCCCGGACCGTATTCGAAGTTGATGCGCTCGCGCTCAAACACGTACGGCCGATGTTGCACGAAAGTGTGGATGGCGCCGATATACTCGCCGAGGATCCCCATGAAAAAAAGCTGCAACGAGGCCACGAAGAACAGCCCGATCACGGTGGGCGCGGTGCCGCCGGGAAAATTGTTCCAGTACAGCAGCTTGTAAACCAGGTAGACGAGTCCGGCCAGCACGCAAAAGACGGAGGCCACAAAGCCGGTGAACGTCACCACGCGCAGCGGCACCTTGGAAAGGTTGGTGATGCCGAGCATCGCCATGTCGTAGAGCGTATAAAAGTTGTTCTTGGTGGTGCCGCGTTTGCGCTGCGGCTGGTCGTAGTACAGCTTCACGTGCGGCATGCCGATTTCGGCGATCATGCCCCGGAAGTAGGGGTAGGGGTCGTCAAGGTCCTTAATGGCGTCCACCACCTTGCGGTCGTAGAGCCCGAAGCCGGTGAAGTTCTCGAAGGTTTCGATGCTGGAAAGCCGGTTCACCAGGCGATAGTAAGCCTTCCGGATCTTAAACATCACGGCCGACTCCTGGCTGGTGCGCTTGATGGCGAGCACCGCGAGGGCCCCTTCCTCCCAGTGGCGCACCATCTCCGCGATCATTTCGGGCGGGTCCTGCAAGTCGGCCACAATGCCCACCACCGCGTCGCCCGCAGCCTGGTAGAGGGCGTGAAACGGCGAGCGGATGTGGCCGAAGTTACGCATGTTGACGATCACCTTCACGTTCGTGTCGGCGGCGGCGATGCTCTTCAGCACGCGCACGGTGCCGTCCTGGGAGGCGTTGTCGATGAAGATGTGCTCGTAGCGGTAGCGCCCGATAGCGCACATCACCGCCCGCACACGCTCGTACACCTCCCGCACGTTGCCTTCTTCGTTGTAACAGGGAGTGACGATGCTGATCGACTTCATGCCTTTTCCTCAGCCGTCGAAGCGCAACTGCGCCGGGTCGATCTCCTCCTTATGCTCCTCGTACCAGCGATAAAGCTCGCCGACGGACTCGGTCAGCGCAGTAAAAGTGAAACCGCCCATATCCGCCAGCAGGCGCGCGTTGTCGCCGCTGTATTCCGTGCCCAGGCCCGGCTCCCGCACCACGATTTCCGGCTGCCGGCCCGAGACCTCCGCCACCATCTTCGCCAGGGCCGAGAGCAGCACCGGCGCCCCCGTGCAGACGTTGTAGGCCCGTTGCGGCGCCGGATGCGCGATGAACCGCTTCACGATGGCGGCCAGGTCGTTGGCGTAGAGGTAGTCGAACAGCACGTCGCGGCGGATGACGATGGGCAGCCCGTGGATCACGCGGCAGCAGGCGTTCGAAATAAAGCGCACCTGCCAGCTCTCGTACTTGCCGAACACCCCGAAGAGGCGCAGGTTGGTTACCTTCGCCACCCGCTCGCAGTATTTGGCGCAGAGGTACTTCGAGAGGCCGTAGCCGTCGACGGGCGTATGGGTGTCGAAATACTCCTCGTTCATGCGGGGCTGGTAGTGGCGCCGGTCGTATTCGGCGCCCGAGCCGAAGTAGAGCAGGTGGCCGTACTGGCGGCGGTGGCGGTTGAGGTGGAAAAACATGCGGCAATTGTCGGCGCACAAATTCGCCGGCTCGCCCGTCATGCGGTTGGAGCGCACCGTGGCCGAGTGCAGCACCACGTCGAAGCGCCGCGAGGCGAACCACTGCCGCACCGCCTCCTCGTCGCCCAGATCGAGCTCGGCGCGCGTAGGCGCGGTGACCTCGTAATCGCCCCGAAGCTGCTCGGCCAGATTGCGTCCGATAAACCCCGAAGCGCCGGTAATAAGAAGCGTGGTCATTCCCTCATCTCGTCATCTGGAAGGGCGGGGCCGAGAGCGGGCCTTTAGGCCCGCCCTCACGAGCGTGGCTGCGAGGCGGCTTTAGCCGCTGAAGCCCCAGTCCCTTCAGCGGCTAAAGCCCCATACGCTTCACGCGCGCCTGGCGGGGCTAAAGCCCCGCCCTTTCGCCCCCGCAAGCGCTACCTTACCACCCTCCGGAAAACAGTGATATTCGGAAATGAGTCATCCCGATCATAGTCACCTTGCACCAGCGGAAGAAAATCGTAAAAAGGGTGACAGGTGAGATCGTCTTTAAGAAAAATCAGCGTGCTAAACTTCTGCTGCCGCCAGCGATTGAAAATCTCCGCTTCGTCCGCCACGGCATACGAAGATCCTCTGTGCCACCACAGCGGCAAATGCTCCGGGGATGCCAAATTGAAGGCCGCGTATCCCCACTCCATGCGAGGGCCGAAGAAAACGGTCCCCGTCCCGGGCTGCGCTAGGGCGTCTTTAATTTCAGCGACCACTCGCGGGAATCGCGGGCCGGTACGCATGGAAGCGAAGAACCGAACGCCCGGCGCATCGGCAGCGAGTTCGGGTTCATAGAATTCTCCATACCCAATCCCCTCAACGCGGTACCGTATGGCCCCCAGATATAACGCTACGAGGGCCACCCAGCAAAGGGTGGCCGCTAAGAGACCGGCTAAGCCCTGAGAGCGGCCGGCGCCCATCTCTCCGGCTCGGGCTCCGCGCGAGTACAAGACTACGCCCGCAACGGCCAGCATGGGCATATCCACGAACTTCAACTCGGCGTTCGTCAGCATCGCCCAAAGCGCCACCGCCGCACCGACGTACAAGACGGCGCGGAATGAACGGTCCTCGGGGCTCAATTCCCTCACGCGCCGAAGGTCGCGTACCAGGCAAGCCGCTACCGGCCATCCCAGGCCGATGAGAGCCGGCACCGCGATGATTTTATCGACTGCGCCCATGGCGTAGATGGAGAGCTCAAGATGGGGAGCCACCCGGCCGCGGGCCATCGCGTAACTCGACATCAGCTCAAAAGGGGAGATTCCGAGCGCGACAAGAGCCGCTACCCCTAAGGCGGCGGTTCCCGCTCCGACCAGCAGGAGACGTACCCGCCCGACGGAGTTGGTGGCGAACATTACGGCGATCACGCCAACGATGAGTAGTCCGGCAACGTTGGGCTTGGCTGCGGCAAGAAGCGCCAGCGAGAGAGGCCAGGAAAGCTGGGCCAGCCATGACTGGCGGGCGCGAATCCAGAGCGCGCTTGAGAGCACGAAAAGCGTAGCGGCCATGCTCGTGATGGGACCGTACCACCAGTAACAGACGCTGAGGTTCACGAAACACTGGATCGCCACCGCAGTGGCTGCGGCTCCCAGGCGGGACGCGATCAAACGGCTCAGGAGCGGGTAGCTCCAGAGATAGGTGACGACCGCAAACGCGGCCGCTAGATAAAGCTGCGAGCTCCACTCCACGCCAAGCAAACAAAACGCGTATTTGGCGCCTAAGCAGAACCCAACCGGCAGCGTACAAAGGAAGTCGGCGTAGAGCCGTTGGCCTTTGTACAGCCGCCACCCCACGTCTATGAGGACGCTCATATCAAATCCGCCGAACTGCAAGCGGCCAAAGTGGACGATGAATATCCCAATGAGCGGGGCGCCGCCCAGCGCTACGGCCGTCGCCGCAAGAGCGCCGCGACGCTCCTGCTCCGTGCGGGGGCTGGCTAGTTCCGCCTGCTCCAACAGAGGTTGCGTCGCTCCGGAATTCATCGGCCCAGCCATTGCGGATTTATTGCTCAAACCCAGCGCGAGATGTGGGCTAAAGGGTCGCTTTGGTGCAGCGCGCGGTGCGACCCGGGCCGCTCGGAGAAGGCGCCCAAAGCCACGCCGGGGCAAAAAGTGCGTCGCCCGCCTCCCAGGGACCCGTGTTACACGCGTGTAGGGGTACCGTACACGCGTGTAACACGCTTCGCCTAAGTGAGGGTAGCACCAGGGCCCGGTCGAACGCTCTGAAGGCCACCTAGCGCGATTCCCGCCGTCGCCGCTCCGAGGAGGTTGACACCCTTCGAGCCGGCGTCAACTTGCTGTCCGGGTGACGGGTTCGGCCCAAGTAAACATCTGGCCGAACTCCGCTTCCGACTTCACGCCGTATCCGAGCGAGCGCAGCGCAGGTTCCAGCAACATCCATGTAAAACGGCCATCCCGCAGACGATGGTAGCTGTCGAATGCCAGATTGATGGGGTGCGCCTTCAGGAAGTCGGCCGCTGACTCAACCACGCCGACCTCGGCGCCCTCGATGTCCATCTTGATGAACTGCAGCACCCCATATTGGTCACAGGCGTCCTGAAGCGAAAGCGTCTCCACCTCGATTTGCCCACCGGCGTGACCGTAAACGGAATGACCGACCAAGCCGGCGGACATGGTACCGTCTGCGTTGAAGCATGCGCTGCCGGTCCTGGCATCAATTGCCTTGCGCACGATCGTGACGTTTGACAAGTTCTGGGCGAGAAGATTTCGCTCCAGGTACCCGAGGTTGGTTGGATCGGGCTCGAAGGCGACGATGCGGCCGGTCTGCCCAACCATGCGCGAGAAAATGATCGTTGTAAATCCCGCGTGCGCGCCCATGTCGAAGACGAGATCGCCGGGCTTCGGCTTATACCAGCGAGTGTATGCCGCAATCGAATCATCTTCTGGCGCGCCGGGGAACGACAAGGTCAGCCCGTGGCGGCGGTAACGATGCGAGCCAGGCCCGGAGAAATCCAATATCGAAAGGGGCCCCCTTGGCACCGCCTCGATATCCTCAAAGGTCTGGTCGAAGCACCCCAACGTGAAGGGCACGAGATAAAAGTCCTTCTCGGCGAGGAGCATCTCGCGGGCGCCGCGCCGAATGGAGATCGTGCGCATTGGGAATCCAAGAACGAAGCCCTTTCGCCTGCCATGGAATTTGAGCGCCAGCCGAACGGCCGGATTCTGGGGACCGAGGCTTACGAGGTAGTCTTTTATCCGCTGAATCATAGCTGGCCGGGCCTCTGCGTGTCCCGGCTGCGCTCACAACCCCCGGCTGTAAATGGCTTCGCGAAGCATGGGGACGCTCGAATAAGGGCTGTCGATGGCGTCGATCATGATGGGCTCATCTTTGGCAACCGGGCGCAGCAGCATTTCTCCGCTCATCAGTTCCCGGCACGATATCTGGCCTTTTTGCAACGGGATGGCGAGGTAGACGTCCGGGTCAGACAGCAGGTGCCCTTCCGCCAGATCGCGCTTGGCGTACACCCCGCGCACTAGCGCGTCGAGGTAGGCAATCTCCTTATCCGGCGGGTTGCGCTTTTGTGTTCCCGGCGCCCCGCAGAGCTCGCGGGCCCTGTGGAAGGCCTTGAACCAGGCGTCGAGCTGCTCGGGGCTGGCGCAGTAGGGGGAAACTTCGCGGCCGTCCCCGGCGATATCCACGTGGCGCTC
>Ga0335081_10012551_pt1 | contig 13736 bp, 10 predicted proteins | sample Lox_Sample_35_FD_206713 | JGI IMG/M metagenome (GOLD analysis project Ga0335081, IMG submission 206713) | Soil microbial communities from Loxahatchee National Wildlife Refuge, Florida, United States - Lox_Sample_3.5 | ecosystem: Environmental > Terrestrial > Soil > Wetlands | place: USA...
AGTAGAGTATGAGCAAATCGTGCGCTGAATTCCTCGGCGCCCTCATCCCCAGGAAACTTATCAATCACTAACCAACGTCGGTCATGAGATACCGGCTCCACACACAGGTCTAGCTTGTCTTTCTCCGCTTTTTCGCTATCACCCGAAATCAATCGTTCAATTCGAGACCGCGGCCATCATGAGGCCACGCCGATTCAATCCGGGGCTATCCCGGTAATTCAGACCGGACGCGACGTGGTCGCGACGGCGGAGACCGGGAGCGGCAAGACCGCTGCGTTCCTGATTCCGCTGATCGACCGGCTGCATCGCGAGCGAGTCAACTGGCCCGCGCTCCTGGTAATCGAGCCGACGCGCGAACTCGCGGCGCAGGTCGCCCGGGAATTCCAGCTGTTCGCCCGCCATACGCATTTGCGCGCTGCCTTGATCGTGGGCGGCGAGTCGATGCGCCGCCAACTGGATGAACTGCGTTCCGGAGCGCAGGTGCTGATCGCCTGTCCCGGGCGGCTGATCGACCATCTCGAACATCATGCGGTAAGCCTCGACCGGATCCTGACGGTGGTGATCGACGAGGCCGACCGCCTGCTCGACATGGGATTCATGCCGCAGGTCCGGCGGATCCTCAAGATGGTTCCGTCCAAGCGGCAGACGCTGATGTTCTCGGCGACGATGGATAGCGGGGCCGAGCGCATGGCGCGCGAGTTCCTGCACGAACCCGAACGGGTGAGTATCGGCGGGAAGGCGGCGCCGCCGGCGAGTATCCGGCAGACGCTCTGTCCGGCCACCCATCAGGATAAGGAAGCCCTGCTGCTCGCGATCCTCAAGCGTCCCGAGACCGAGAGCGCGATCGTGTTCACGCGGACGAAAAGCCGTGCCGACCGCGTGGCGCGCGCTCTCAAGCGGCAAGGCGCGCGGGCGGTGGCGATTCATGGCGACCTGTCCCAGAACCAACGCACGGCGGCGCTCGCGGGCTTTCGCCGGCGGGCGTATCGCGTGATGGTGGCGACGGACGTCGCGGCGCGGGGGCTGGATATTCCCGGAGTCTCGCACGTTATCAACTTCGACCTGCCAGAGGAGCCTGAAAACTATATCCATCGAATTGGACGGACGGCGCGGATGGGCCGCGAGGGCCATGCGATCAGCCTGGTCACGCCGGAGGAGCGGATCGCGCTCGGACGAATCGAGCGAGCGCTCGGAATCACGCTCGAGCGGGAGATGATCGAGGGCTTCGAACAGCCGGAGATCATGGCGCCCAAACCAATAAAGCTGTTCAGCTCAGCCGGGGCGCGCGCGCCGCGCAACCGATCGCGCTTCAGGTGGGCGTAGAACCGCGGCGGCCTTAGCCTGCGGGGAGCGGGTCAGCCGCCGGTCTCATTGCCCGCTCTGATCGTACCTCACACTCTGCGCCTGATCCTGAGTAATCCATTCCTGGTTGGCCGCGTACTGCGAGAAGTAGACGACGATTTTGTTTCGCGGTCGAATCGGCCAGATATCCCATGGTTGAGCTGTAAGTCTTCTTCGCGCCGGCCATGCCGACGTCGGCTGCCCCCATCGCGACGGTTGCGCCGCCATGCGCCGCCGCCCCCGCGCCAATCGTTTCGTGGCGGCGCGGTAAACCCGCCAGCGATATCCGTAGAGAGACCCGAAGTCGGACGCGCTGTCGCGACATATCCCTCTTTTTACTTTTGCCGATTCGTGGCCGCCGCGGACCGAATCTGCGCGGCAACGCATGTAAATCGGAGATCCGCGGCCACGGTTCGCGCGGGAGATTTCCAGCGCGAACCGTGCCCGACCGCACCTTGCCAGACTCAGCTCGGTGGGCGCTGCCCGAGTTCGACGAAATTGCCGTCGGGGTCCCGAACGAAGGCAATCCGCGCGACGTTGCCGAAGTTGGCAGGGGCGACGGCCTCAATTGCGCCGCCGGAAGTCAGCTGCTTGAAGGCCTCGTCGCAGTTGCGCACCTGGATGGTAACGTAGCGGATGCCCAGGGCCGCCATCTCCTTGACCACTTCGAGAGGATTGGCGAAGGACTTTTTGGCCGCGCGGCTCGCGCCCGGGTCGTGGAAGGGAGCGAAGATGGTCTCGCCGATCTTGTAGCGGTTGCCACCGATCGCCTGTGCGCCACAGGCCTTGAGGTAGAAGTCCTCGTAGGCGTCGACATTGGTGACGCCGAGCCTGACCTCGATCTGCGTAACGTCGTCGCGGCCAGGAGGTACGAGTTCAACCGTGTTCCCGTCGGGATCAAAAAGCGCCTCGGGGGTCGAGACTTTGGGGGTCGCAATAATGAGGGTTTCGTAGCCGCCAGGATGACGGCGCGGGAGCGGGTCGCGCGAATCCATCAGCTTGATCACCGAGCCGTTGGCCAGGTAGCGATGCTGCCGGAAGCCGCCGCCGACCGGCAGTATCGACTCGAAGGCGAGCCCGAGCGTCTCGCCATAAAAGACCTTCATCGTCTCGATATTGTTGGTAAAGAGGCCGACATCAACCTGCGGCCGAGAGAGTTCCATGTGCGAATCTCCTCCCGTAACGTTCTTTGGACCTGAGCGGCCATCTAGCAGATAAGGCGCGCGAACGGAAACGCATGGAGGGCCGCTTTGTCTCAACCTGGCATGGCGCGGGCGCCGGGCGTGCGGTGGCGGCGCTTCAATTTGGCGGCGCGCTGGATTATGAGTGAATACTGGACCGGATAAGACCCCGTATCTCCGAGCGACTGCGAGGAAATAGATGGACTTCGAACTCTCCCCCAAGGTCAAAGATCTTCAGAGCAAAGTCTCCGGCTTTATGAACGAATACGTCTACCCGATCGAAAAGCAGGTCGAGGACGAGATGAATGTTCCGGGCAAGGAGCACACCGAGCCTGCGGTGCTGAAGGAGGTCCGCAAGAAGGCCAAGGCGGCCGGGCTGTGGGACCTGTTCATGCCGGACGATGAGTACGGCAAGGGACTGAAGGTCGCCGAGTATGCGCCGCTGTGCGAGATCATGGGGCGCAGTTCGATTGGCGCCCGCGCCTTCAACTGCATGGCCCCCGACACCGGCAACATGGAGATCCTGGCCGACTTCGGGACCGCCGCACAGAAGAAAAGCTGGCTGGCGCCGTGCCTCGAGGGCGAGATGCGAACCTGCTTCTCGATGACCGAGCCGGAGACCGCGGGCTCGGACCCGACGCAACTGGCGACGCGGGCGACGCGCGAGGGTGATTACTACGTTATTAATGGGCACAAGTGGTTCACCTCGGGCGCGATCGGAGCGGGGTTCGCAATCGCGATGGTGGTGACGGATCCGAACGCTGCACCGCACAAGCGCGCGAGTATGCTGATCGTGCCGACCGATACGCTGGGTTTTAACCTCGTGCGGCCGGTGCCGGTAATGGGCCATGCCGGGGGCGGCGGCCATTGCGAGATCCTATACAAGGACTGCAAAGTGCCGGTGACCAACATGCTGGGCCGCGAGGGCGACGGTTTCGCGATCGCGCAGGCGCGGCTCGGTCCCGGCCGGATCCATCACTGCATGCGCAATATCGGCGTGGCCGAGCGCGCGCTAGAATTGATGTGCAAGCGGGCGAACACCCGCTGGACGCACGGCAGCCTGCTGGCGGACAAGGCCAACGTGCAGCAATGGATCGCTGATTCGCGCATCGAGATCGACGCGACGCGGCTGGCCGTGATGCACGCGGCGTGGATGATCGACACCGTGGGCAAACGCGAGGCGCGGCAGGAAATCGCGATGATCAAGGTGCAGGCGGCGAACATGGTGATGGGCGTGCTCGACCGCGCGATCCAGTTGCATGGCGCGATGGGAATGAGCGACGACACACCGATCGCGCGCTTCTGGCGCGAGAACCGCGCGATGCGAATCGTCGACGGCCCGGATGAAGTCCATCGTATGACGATCGCGCGGCGGGAATGCCGCAAGTGGAAGCAGTAACGGATCGAAACGCTCCGGATCGGGCGGGCTACCAGCATCGAGCCCGTCCATGGACTAGGCGATGGTGGAAGCAGAAATCGACAAAGACCAGCCGCTCCCCGAGTTTGGCGAGGTCCGTGAGGAAGAGCAGCTCGACTGGCCGCGGCTGGTCGCCTATCTGCGCGAGCATGACGTGGCGGGCGTCGATCGACCGCTCGAGGTAAAGCAGTTCTACGGCGGCCATTCGAACCTGACCTATCTGCTGCGCTTCGGCGACAAGCAGGAATGGGTCGTGCGGCGACCGCCCTTTGGGCCTCTGCCGGCCGGCGGGCACGATATGGCGCGCGAGTTCCGGGTACTGTCGCGGGTATGGGAAGGCCTGACCCAGGCGCCGCGCGCGATTTTGTTTTGCGACGACCCGTCGATAATTGGCGCGCCGTTTTTCGTGATGCAGCGGCGCAGCGGTTTCGTAATTCCAAACCGGCGTCCGCTGCCGCCCGGAATCACCAAGAATCCGGAGACTTTCCGCAAGATGTCGGAGGGTTTCGTCGATACGCTCGGCGACCTTCACACGGTCGATTACGAACGGCTGGGCCTGGCCGGGCTGGGCCGCCCCGACGGTTTTTTGCGACGGCAGATAACCGGATGGATGGATCGCTGGGAGAAGGCCAAGACTGCTGAAAACCCGCTGATGAACAAGCTCGGCGCCTGGTTTCTCGAAAATCTCCCGCCGGCCCAGAAACCGGTGCTGCTGCACAACGATTACTACCTTCACAACGTGATGTTCGCGCCCGACAACTCGGGCAAGGTGGTCGGGATTTTCGACTGGGAGATGTCCACCTTGGGCGACCCGATGGTCGATCTCGGAATCGCACTGGGGTACTGGCGGGACCCGGATGACGCCCAAGAGCTGATCGACCTGGCCGAAGGGCACGCGCATACGATCCAGCCGGGCTTTATGACGCGGCGCGAGTTGGCGGAACGTTACGCGCGGCGGACCGGCCGCGATATCGGCCTCATCGAGTATTATTGGGCATGGGCGCAGTGGAAGACGGCCACAGTGGTGCAACAGATTTACGTCCGCTTCGTGCGCGGGCAGACCACCGATCCACGTTTCGAGAGCATGGGCAAGCAGCCGCCGGTGCTGGCGCGCGCGGCGGCGCGGGTCGTTGCGAAACTCGGGTTCCGGGAGTAACAAAAGGGCTGTCCGGGTCCCCTCGCGCTCGCGAAGGGATGGAGAAAACGCCGGCAGGTTGGTCTTTTCGCCAGCCTTAGACTAGATTGTGCGATTGAGAAAGACAGGGCGGGCGACCTAACGCCCGACCGGGAGGTTTTGCGGCCTTGCACGCCATTAACTACGAAGCTCCCAAAACGGTCGACGAGGCAGTCAAACTGCTCGCGGCGCATGGTGAAAAGGCGCGTCCGCTGTGCGGCGGCACCGATCTGATAATCCAGATGCGTGCTGGAGTGCGCCGGCCCGAGTACGTGGTCGACGTCAAGAATATCGCCGAGATGAGGCGAATTTCCTTCGACCTGCAACACGGCCTGCGGCTGGGCGCAGCGGCCCCAGCGATCGAGATTCATGAAAACGCTGACATGCGAAAGTACTATCCGGGTCTGACCGAAGCGGCTCACTTGATCGGATCGCTGCAGATTCAGAGCCGCGCGTCGGTCGGCGGGAATGTGTGCAACGGCTCGCCGGCGGCCGACACTACCCCGGCATTGATCGCGGTGGGTGCAAAGTGCCGCGTGGTCGGGGCCAAGGGCGAACGGCTGGTACCGGTCGAGGAATTCTGCACCGGACCCGGCGCGACTGTCTTACGCCCAGGCGAATTGCTGGTGGAATTTCAGATTCCAAGTCCGGCGCGGCATTCGAGCGACGCCTATCTGCGCTTCATCCCGCGCAACGAAATGGATATCGCAGTGGTGGGAGTCGGCGCGGCGCTGACGCTCGACCTGGACGACGAGCGCTGCGTGGAGGCGCGCATCGGGCTGGGTGCGGTTGGCCCGACCCCGATTTTCGCGAAAGACGCGTCGCAGGCGTTGGTCGGCAAAAAACTGGACAACGCGGCGATCGAACGCGCCGCGCAGTCCGCGGTTGCGGCAAGCTCGCCAATCGATGACATGCGCGGGACGGCCGAGTATCGCCGCCACGTGGTGGGCGTGCTGACGCGGCGCGTGTTGGCCAAGGCGGCTGAACGGGCAAGGATGAGCGATCAGAGCCGCTGACGATTGTCGATGCGGCATACCAGCAGCGTACAGACCAGGAATTAAGCGGCACCAACATGACAAAAAAGATAGTTGTCGAAACCACGATTAATGGGGAACCGACCGAGTTTCTCTGCGAACCTCGGCAGAGCCTGCTCGAATGTCTGCGCGACGTACTCGAGCTGACCGGCAGCAAAGAGGGATGCCTCACCGGTGATTGCGGAGCGTGCACGGTGATCGTTGACGGGCGCGCGGCGTGTTCCTGCCTGATAATGGGCCCCGAGGCGCAAGGCAAAAACATCCAGACCGTCGAGGGGCTGGCCACTGGGAGTACGCTTCACGTGCTGCAACAGCAGTACCTAGAGCATGCGAGCCTCCAATGCGGCATCTGCACGCCGGGCTTCCTGATGTCCTCGAAGGCTCTGCTGGACCGCAATCCCCATCCGACCGAGGCCGAGATTCGTTATGCGTTGGCAGGCAACCTCTGCCGCTGCACCGGCTACGACAAGATCGTTAGGGCGGTGATGGACGCGGCCAAGTCAGCGGGAGCGAAGATGGGAACCGGAGCGACGACCAGGGGACCGTCGCCGAAGGAAATGACGGAACAGTTCGTGAAAGAGGGTAAGTAAATGGCAGCTTCGACCAATGGTTTCAAGGTTATCGGGACGCGTCCGGTTCGGCACGATGGCGTCGATAAGGTAACCGGGCGCGCCAAGTACGGAGCCGATTATGCGTTCCCCGGGATGCTGCATGGCAAGGTCCTGCGCAGCCCGCATGCTCATGCGATTATCAAGTCGATCAAGACCGACAAGGCGTCGGCGCTGCCGGGCGTGAAGGCAGTGATCACGGCCGAGGACTGGCCGGTGCTTTCGGACAAGGTGGAGCAAGGGGGCGAAGGACCCGTCAACCTCGCGCATCTTTCGCTCAACCTGCTCGCTCGCGACAAAGTGCTTTACGACGGCCATGCGGTGGCGGCGGTTGCAGCGACCAGCCCGCATATCGCGGATGAGGCGCTCAGGCTGATCGAGGTCGATTACGAGATTCTGCCGCCGGTGATGACGGTCGAGGCGGCAATGAAGCCCGGGGCAACGATTGTGCTGCCGAACCTTCGCAACAAGGAGGAAGGCCCCGACAAGCAGACCAACATCGCCGCTCATATCCAGTTCAAGCGCGGCGATATCGAAGCGGCCTTCAAGTCGGCGGATTACGTGGTCGAGCGCGAATTCAAGACCGCGATGGTTCATCAGGGATATATCGAGCCGCACAACGCGGTTGGGATTTACAACGCCGACGGGCACGGAACGATTTACTGCTCGACCCAGGGCACCTTCGCGGTGCGCGGGTTGACGTCGGCGCTGCTGGGCATGCCGGAGGGCAATATCAAGGTCGTTCCGGCCGAGATTGGCGGAGGTTTCGGAGGCAAGCTGACCGTATACCTCGAGCCGCTGGCGCTGCTGCTTTCGAAAAAGACCGGCCGCCCGGTGAAAATGGTGATGACGCGCGGGGAAGTCCTGCGGGCGACCGGCCCGACCTCTGGGTCGACGATCCGGTGCAAGCTGGGCGCGACAAAGGACGGCAAACTGGTCGCCGCGCATATCTGGATGGGCTACGAAGCTGGCGCGTTCCCGGGATCACCGGTCGGCGCCGGGGCGATGACGATCGTTGCCCCGTACGACATTCCGAATCTCCTGATTGATGCGTACGACGTGATAGTCAACCGGCCCAAGACCGCGGCCTATCGTGCCCCCGGCGCGAGCAACGCGGCGATGGCGTCAGAGACGATCGTTGACGAACTCGCGGAGAAGTGCGGAATTGATCCGTGCGAATTCCGCATCATGAACGGCGCCAAAGAGGGCACCGCACAGACCGCGGGGCCGCCGTACAAGCGGATCGGATTCCTCGAGACGGTCGAGGCAATCAAGAACAGCCCGCACTACAAGTCCAAGCTGGAAGGACCCTATCGTGGGCGCGGGGTGGCCTCGGGCTTCTGGTTCAACGTCGGACTGCAATCGTCGGCGGTGGTCAACGTCCATACCGACGGTACAGCGAGCCTCGTGATAGGGTCGGTCGATGTCGGCGGAACCCGAGCGGCCCAGGCGATGATTGTGGCAGAGGTGCTCGGCATCGACGTCAACGATGTGCGTCCGCTGGTAGCGGACACCGATTCGATCGGCCATACCGACGTAACCGGGGGTAGCCGCACTGCGGTAACCACCGGCCTGGCGGTTTTTCAGGCCTCGCAGGATGTGGTGCGGCAACTTAAGGAGCGCGCGGCCAAGGTCTGGGAGAAAAAGCCGGAGGAAGTCACCTTCGAAAACGGTGTTCTGGGCGCCAAGGGCGAAGGGATCAAGCCGATGACCGTCAAGGAGATTGCCGGGCGGTTGGCGCGCACCGGAGGCCCCGTAACCGGCCGTGCGACGGTCAACGCGCGCTCCGTCGGTCCTTCCTTCGCGTCGACCTGCGTTGATCTCGAAGTCGACCCGGATACGGGCAAAGTCCAGATCCTCCGCGCGACTATCGCGCAGGATGCCGGCAAGGCGATCCACCCGAGTTACGTCGAAGGCCAGATGCAGGGGGGAACCGCTCAGGGCATTGGGTGGGCGCTCAACGAGGAATATTTCTACGACGACAAAGGAACTCTGCGTAACACGGGACTCCTCGACTATCGGATGCCGACGTGTCTCGATGTGCCGCTGATCGAGACGGTGATCGTCGAAGTACCCGCCCCGGGCCATCCAATCGGCTCGCGTGGAGTGGGCGAAGTCTCAATCGTGCCCCCACTTGCGGCGGTCGCCAACGCGATCTACCACGCGACCGGCGTCCGGATGACGGAACTGCCGATGTCGCCGCCGCGTCTGCTCAAGGCGATGCTGAAGAAACGGGGCGCCGCGGAGAGCCAGGCTGCCGCCGCCGGGCGCTAACTCAGCGAAGCAACCTGCGGCCGGGTCCACAAGGACCCGGCCTTGTCTTTGTGCTCATGGCAACCGTTGTCGTTCCGGCGCTGCTGCGCAAATTGACCGGCGGCCGCGATCGCGTGATCGCTCGTGGCCGCAACATCGGCGAGCTGGTCAAAGACCTCGAACGGCAGTTCCCGGGCTTCGCCGGACATCTGGTCGAAAACGGCGACATCAAGCCGTCGGTCGCGGTGTCGATCGACGGCGAGATGGGCACCGGAGGGGTGCTGGATCGGGTGGGTGAAGCCAGCGAAGTGTTTTTCATCCCGGCGATCGGCGGCGGCTGGCGCTAACTGGCGACAGGGCGTGGCTCGTCCCTGCACGCAGCGAACAGCTGCGTCAACGAACAACCTCATTTCACCGGAGCCAACATCCGGCCCCGGTGTAGCACTGCCGCGACCGCCATTATCATCCGCACCGAATGCGGACACGTGCGGACGTGGCGTAGCCGCTCCCGCTCCGGCTACACGACCGGGCTGAGTTGGCATATACATGGATCGACGCAGAAGGATCGCAGACTCTTCTGCGCACCAAGTCTGGAGGTTCAGCTATGGCGGATTCCAACGGGACCGCTGATGGCGGTTTCAAGGTTATCGGTACGCGTCCGGTTCGGCACGATGGCGTCGATAAGGTAACCGGGCGGGCGCTCTATGGCGCCGACTATTCGCTGCCCGGGATGCTTCATGGCAAGGTGCTGCGCAGTCCTTATGCGCACGCCCGCATCAAGTCGATCAACGTAGACAAGGCGCTCAAACATCCGGGCGTCCACGCTGTACTCACTGGCGCCGATTTCCCCGAGGTTGAAGGCGTGATGGCGCAGGTGGGCGAGCTGATCGTCAACACGCACTACCTGTCGCTCAACGTGATGGCGCGCGACAAGGTACTGTACGACGGGCACGCCGTCGCGGCGGTGGCCGCGGTCAGCAAACACGTGGCCGAGGACGCGCTCGAACTTATCGAGGTCGACTACGAGGTCCTGCCGCATGTGATGACGGCAGAAGCGGCGATGAAGCCGGACGCGCCGATCCTGCTGCCGGAATTGCGCAGCAGGTTCATCGCCCATCGCACCGACCCGGGATCACCCGAAGGACCCGATCGCCCGAGCAACATCGCCGCGCATATCCAGTTTCAGCGCGGCGATCTCGAGGGCGGCTTCAAAGCGGCGGACTTCATTGTCGAGCGCGAATTCAAGACGGCCGCGGTGCACCAGGGCTACATCGAGCCACAAAACGCGATGGCGGTGTACAGCGCCGACGGCCATGTCACGATCTATTGTTCGACGCAGGGGGCGTTCAACGTAAGGACGCTCACGGCAAGCGTGCTGTGCCTGCCCGAGGGGATGATTCGGGTTGTCCCGGCGGAGATCGGAGGCGGCTTCGGCGGCAAGACTACGGTCTACCTCGAACCGCTGGCAGTTCTGCTGTCGCGCAAGACCGGGCGTCCGGTCAAGTTTTCGATGACGCGGGCGGAAGTGCTGCGCGGGACCGGCCCGACCTCGGGCGTCAAGATGCGGGCAAAGATTGGCGCCACGGGTCAGGGAAAGATCACGGCGGCCGAGGTCTGGATGGCGTACGAGGCCGGCGCGTTTCCCGGTTCGCCATTCGCTCCGGGCGCGATGTGCACGCTGGGCCCTTATAATGTCGAAAATCTGAAGATCGATTCTTATGACGTCGTCTGCAACCGGCCCAAGGTGGCTGCTTATCGGGCGCCGGGATCGCCCGCGTCCGCATTCGCGGCCGAAAGCGCAATCGACGAACTCGCTGTGAAATGCGGCATCGACCCGCTCGAATTTCGTCTCCGCAACGCCGCGCGCGAGGGCACACCGCAACCGGCGGGACCGCCCTACAAAAGGATCGGTTTCGTCGAAACCCTCGAGGCGATGAAGAACAGCGCTCACTACCGCTCCCGCCTGGATGGGAAAAATCGCGGACGCGGCGTCGCCTCTGGCTTCTGGTTCAACGGCGGGCTGCAGTCGTCCGCTACGGTGAACATTCACGCCGATGGCACCGTCAGCGTGGTCACCGGATCGGTTGATATCGGCGGACTACGCGCCGCAATGGCGATGATCGCCGCGGAGGTTCTCGGGCTGGAGGCTGCCGACGTGCGACCGCTGGTGGGCGACACGGATTCGATCGGTCATACCGACGTGACCGGCGGCAGCCGCAGCACGCTCGCCACCGGAATGGCGGTGCATGAGGCGGCGCACGACGCACTCGCTCAATTGCGGGAGCGCGCCGCAAAGCTGTGGGATAAGAAGCCCGAAGACGTAGAATTCCACGCCGGGATGTTCGCCGCCAAAGGCAATGGCGCGCCGCCGATTTCGCTCAAGCAGCTCGCTGGCCGGCTCGCACGCACGGGCGGTCCGATCACCGGACGCGCAAGCGTCAACGCCGGAGCGGTCGGAGCTGTGGGAAACGCGTTCGCCACCGTTTGCGTCGATGTCGAGGTGGACCCGGACACCGGCAAGGTGAGCATCCTGCGCTGCACCATCGCTCAAGACGTCGGGCGCGCGATCCATCCCAGTTACGTCGAAGGCCAACTGCAAGGCGGTCTGGTCCAGGGTATCGGCTGGGCGCTCAACGAAGAGTATTTCTATGACGGTAAGGGGATACTGCGTAACATCGGATTGCTCGACTATCGAATGCCAACCTGCCTTGACCTGCCGATGATTGAGACCATCCTGGTGGAAGTCCCCAATCCAAGTCATCCGCTGGGCGTTCGAGGCGTTGGCGAAGTCTCGATCGTGCCGCCGATGGCTGCGGTGGCAAGCGCAATATATCGCGCGGTCGGCGTGAGAATGACCGAGTTGCCGATGTCTCCGCCACGCGTTCTCAAGGCTATTCTCGAAAAGGTCCGAAAAGGCGGGGAGAATCTGGTTGCAGCCGCCAGCTAAAGCAGCCTATAGCGCTTGGCGTTTATATGAACTGAGCGGTTTAACAAGAGCACTTGAGTTTTAATTCGAATATTGACTAGATTAGGCGAGAGCATGAGTGAATGTCACTCAATTTCACGACGTGAGCTATTGCAAGTCATTAAAAGTTGCGTACAATAAAGCTTGCTAGCCGGGGTTTGCCCCCCCTTTTCCCGGTTGGCGGAGGGGCCGGGCGGAGCGATCCGTTCGGCCCTTTATCTTTATGATCTTTGGCACGCAAACTTTGGCACGCAAAGCCTCGCAAGAATCGGGCGAACTTCGCCCGATTCCTGGACAGAGGCGGGCCGTGTTGCGGCGGAAGAGTCTAGCGATCGCGACCAGAGGAGGGGCTGCGACCGCCGCTACCTCCCGTGCCACGGGCCTGAGCCTCGTTGACACGGATCGGGCGTCCCTTGATATCGCGACCGTTGAGCTTCTTGATCGCAGCGTCGGCGGCCTCGTCCGTCGCCATCTCGACGAAGCCAAACCCACGCGAGCGATTGGTCGCGCGATCCATGATTACCTGCGAACTGTCAACTTTCCCAGCTTCCGCAAAGGCGTCGTGCAGATCCTGATCAGTGACAGTCCAGGCCAGATTCCCAACGTACAGTCTGCGGCCCATTAAGCTCTCCTCGGGGGCCTCGCTGCTTCGCGTGCTTGCTAGCCGTCGCCTTCGCCACCGAATAAAGGGCGAGCAGTATGAACGAGCAATGAAACGAACCGGCCCTGGCAGACTCCTGCTTGCATTGACCCCAACGTCGATTCCCTTATAGCACCTCAGACAGCACAAACATAGCATTAGGCCACTAGGCTCAAGGTAACGTTGCCAGACGGTCTGATCGGCGATCTTGACGCGCTTCAATGGAAATAGAACTACGTTTTTACTATTTCCCCACGATTGAGTCACGCTAACGTTTCGTCCGAGCACGCAGGTAAGGCGGAAGAAACGCATCCCATCCAGTGGAGTGTACGCGGAGTACGGCACCTACTATGATGCGTGACGCTCGGGGGAGTTTCGCTCATGTAGCGCGATGGAGGACATTGGCATGCTTCTCGACGGTCGAATCGCCTTAGTCACGGCTGGCGCCGGCGCTGGAATCGGTCACGCCGTGGCCAGTCGTTTTCTGGAGCAGGGAGCACAGGTTGTGCTCACCGATGCGCACCCGCGACGCGCGCTCGAGGTCGCGGACGAACTCAGCAGAAAGTTCGGGCGAGAAGTTCCCGGTTTTGTGGTGGATGTAACCCAGCGCTCGCAGATCGAAGAAGCCGTACAAAAGACCGCCGACAAGTTCGGCCGTATCGATATTCTCTTCAACAACGCCGGCATAAACAAACTTGAACCGATCTGGGAATGTAAAGACGAGACGTGGGATCTTGTCATGAATGTGTGTTTGCGCGGCACCTTCTGGATGATGCGTGCGGTGCTGCCTCACATGATCAAGCAGGGCAAGGGCGCCATAGTGAATATGGCATCCGCCGCCGGATGGATTGCATCTTCTGGTGGTGAAGCAGCGTACTGCGCGGCGAAGGCGGGTGTAATGGGGTTGACGCGCGCAGCCTCAGCGGAAGTGGCCCGTAAAGGAATCCGGGTCAACGCCATCGCTCCGGGTGTTATTTTCAATGAGTTTCTGCAGCGCATATATCCGGCGAATATGTTCGAGGCGGAAAAGAAACGCAATCCGCTGGGGCGCCTGGGAGAGCCGGCGGACGTCTCCAATCTTGCGCTCTTCCTTGCGAGCGACCTCTCTTCCTACATCACCGGG
>Ga0335081_10012552_pt1 | contig 13734 bp, 13 predicted proteins | sample Lox_Sample_35_FD_206713 | JGI IMG/M metagenome (GOLD analysis project Ga0335081, IMG submission 206713) | Soil microbial communities from Loxahatchee National Wildlife Refuge, Florida, United States - Lox_Sample_3.5 | ecosystem: Environmental > Terrestrial > Soil > Wetlands | place: USA...
GTCATAGGGAAGCGGGCGAAAAATTACAGCGCTAAGTGTCGAAAAGATGGCCGTGTTGGCGCCGATGCCCAGCGCCAGGGCGCTGATCGCGATGAAGGTGAATCCTGGAGATTGCCGGAGGAGGCGAAGGGCGTAACGAAGATCGGCGATGAAGCTCGACATGATCGTATTACTCAAACGGTAGCAGAAGGTTACAAGTTAGGCGACGGGGTTGAAAGCGTTGCCGAGGGTCGTCCGCGCACATGGAAGACCGAGTGGTATAGAATATCCATTACGCGTGCTGTCTACTTAAAAAGGAGCAACTATGTGCGATCAGGATCATTTTGAAGACGACCTGAAAGATTTTCAGGCTCGCGGCTTGGTGACGCGAAAGCAATTCGGCATGATGTTGGGAGCTGGTGTGGCCATGCTGCTGCCGAAAGTCGCCAACGCGGTGGCGGTGAAAGAATCGGACGTCAATATCACCACGCCGGACGGCACCGCCGACTGCTACTTCGTCCACCCCGCCAGCGGCACTGCCCCCGGCGTTCTGGTGTGGCCAGATATCTTCGGCCTGCGCCCCGCGTTCCGTCAGATGGGCAAACGTCTCGCCGAATCCGGCTACTCCGTGCTCGTCATCAATCCGTTCTACCGCGTAAAGAAAGCCCCCACGGCCTCTCAGGGCGGCGCAACCCCAATCCAGGAGGTGATGCCGCTGATGCAGGCTTTGACCGAGACCACGCACATCACCGACGCCAAGGCCTTCATCGGATGGCTCGACAAGCAGCCCGCGGTCGCCAAGAATCGGAAGATTGGCACGCAGGGCTACTGCATGGGCGGCCCGATGGCGTTTCGCACTGCGTACGCCATACCGGACCGCATTGGTGCCGTCGCCACCTTCCACGGCGCCGCCCTGGTTACCAAGGCGCCGAACAGCCCGCACCTCGAGGCCGCGAAAAGCAAGGCGCAGTTCCTCATCTGCGTCGCGACCAACGACGACGCCCGTTCTCCCGACGACAAGACCATCATGAAAGAGACCTTCGAAAAGGCCAACCTGCCTGCCGAAATTGAAGTCTACAAGGGCGCGCACGGCTGGTGCCCGCCCGACACCACGGTTTATAACGAAGGGGAAGCCGAGCGAGCCTGGGCCCGTCTGCTCGTCCTTTACGGCAAAGCTCTAGCCTGAAGTTCGGAGACCGGCTAGCAGGTTCGGGTTGTTAGTCTGACGGCTGTTTGCCGGCCAGGAATCGCTTAGCAAACGCTTGATCGGCCGCGAGCGCCATCAGGAACATGCCGCCGTGCTCGCCAAACCATAGCGGACCGACCAGCATCGTTCCGCCCCAGCACCCGCAGGTAACTTGCATGCCACGCAGCTCGGAGGCGACGCCGAGGCCGAGGAAGGCCATCAGTATCGCGCCGGTGGAAAGCACCACCCAGCGCAGCGGGATCCAGCGGAGGGGAACGAGCAACAGGATCGCTATGGCGACCTCGCCCCACGGGATGACCACAGCCAGCGGACGCAGCAACGCCGAACTTTCGGTAAGGCCTACCTTGAACTCGACGATCGAAGTTGCCAGCACATACCAGGGATTGCTCAGCTTCACTAGTCCGCTATACAGAAACGTGAGGCTGAGGCCGATGCGCGACCATAGCACGATGCGATTGATGGTGCGTTCATCGATGCGGCCCGTGAACCTGGCGGTCGCAGCAAATAGGATGCCGCCGGCCACAATCGCCACCACCAGCCATGCCGCCCAAATTTCCAGCACGCTTCGCCACATAGAAAGATTCACCTAGCTCGGGAGTCGGGGTGCAATTCTTCGTCCGTGAGCTGAGGCCATAAGAATCTGAGAGTTACAGCGATGTTTGTCAACGATTGGGTCATGTGGCTCAGCCCCGATGGGTCCTTGGTGAATCAGCGATGGAATTTGTCTTGCCAGTTTTCGATCACGGTGAACGGAGGCGGCGCCGCGGATCCCGTTGTCGGCACAATGAACCGCTGCCCGTCCGGCGAAACGTCGAATTGAAAATCTCGCGTCGTGCCGTACTGCGGGACACCCGGGATGCGGAACAGAGCTTTGGGATCGCCAAATTCGAGTGGCCCTTGAACCGGCACGGCCTGCAGCACGTTATCCAAACCCAGGAAAAAAAGTTCCCGGCCGTCCCCCCGCCAGCGCACCAGCCAGGCGCCGTCTCTTGAAACCTGCCGCCGGTCGCCGACCACGTGCGGAGCGGGCGTGGGCTCGAAGGCCTGCACATAAACCTCCGGCTGGCCCGATTCCATGGATACAAACGCGATCCGCTTGCCATCCGGCGCGAACGCCGTGCCCCATTGCGCAAAATTGTTCTTCAAGAGCGGCGTTAGCTTGTGGCTCGCCACATCCGCGATCCACGCGGTGTGCTGTTCCTCGCCCACCCCGTCGTCGCACGCGATGAACCGCCCGTCGCTCGACCAGTCGGTGGGCAAAGAGTTATGTAGCGTCGAATCGCCCGTGAATTCCTGTGTTTTAGCACTACCCGTCAGATCCAGAACGGCGAGTTGTGGGCCGCCGACCTTGGGGGATCTTCCCACCGCGAGGCGCGTTCCATCGGGCGACCAGACCGGCCTCCGATTCACGTCGGGCGAAAACGTGATTCGCCGGCTTTCTTTAGCATTGGTGTCAAAGGCCCAGATGCTGGTTGCTCCGCTCTCTGCGGTCCAAACCGCAGCAGCTACATGGTGTCCGTCGCGAGAAACCCGGACGTTACCCCATTGCTGTGAAGGTGGGCCGACGGATCCTATTGTCCGGCCCGAACGGTCGTACCATTTCAATTCCGAGTCGGGAAAGTTGGTCTGGTATACCAAGACTCCGTTGTCGGACACCGAGAAGTCCGCCGACAGAGTCGGGCCATAGTAAACGAGATTCTGGGCGATCGGAAACGACTGAGCCCCCAACCGGAGGCGGTCCGCTTCGAATGGTTGAGCGAGCAGGCTGCCCTGGCGGATGAACAGCAAATGTCCAGAGTCTCCCGAACGCGTGGGCGGTGCGTATTGCAGTCGCGAGTCGGTCTGCATCAACGGCACGGGTTTTCGGCTGGTGTAATCTGCAACCACGGCGCGGCTGTGTTGCGATGTCCGATCGTAGAGCGCATAGAGCAAACGATCGCCACCCGGCAGGACTTGGGGCCAGCGTAAGATGCCAAAGTCCGGAGCATCTCGAAGCGTGCCATCGGCGAGCCGAAGCTCACTCATGCTACCCGCTCCCCAATAGATCAGCAGATCGCCATTCGAGCGCCACAGGCCAAGTTGCGGAATATCGGGTAGCTCGGCCACCGTGCGCGCGGAACCCGTGACCAGATTCATTTCTTTCAGGGTTCTTCGGACCGAGAAAAAGAGCGAGCGGCTGTCCGGCGACCAGAACATTGACCACACGCCCTCGGTACCGGGCACGACGCGCATCTCCGGCGAGGCCAGCTCACGAATCCACAGATTCGTCCCGCTGGCGCTGGTGGCACTGAAAGCCAGCCTCTTGCCGTCCGGCGAGATGGCGAAAGCCTGCCGCGAGATCGTGGGGGCAAAGAGCGTTCCCGGCGGCGGGGAAATGTCGAACTGAACGATCGGCCGCGGCGCATCCGCGCCGGGACGGCTAAACCAGACCAACAGCATTCCGCCCGCGATTAAAGCCACGAGCACGATGAGCGCCGCCAGCGTGCCGACTCGCCATCCGCTCCGCGTCGAAGCGGGAGCGATTTCCGTGGCTGCTGCCGCCGTTTCGCCGCTCTGGCGAGTTAATCTGCGCAGATCCACCACCAGGTCCCGCATCCCCTGGTAGCGTTCCGCCGGATCTTTTTCGATCGCTTTTTCCACGATCATCCGTAAGGCGAGCGGCACATCCTGGCCGAGCGGCGCAGCGGCGCCGTGAATGATCTTCTGCAACACTTCCAGATCCGTTTGGCCTGGGAAGGGGCGCTGCCCGGCCAGCAGCTCATACAGCACCACACCGAAAGAAAAAATGTCGCTGCGCGCATCGGTGGGCCGGCCTGAGGCCTGCTCCGGCGACATATAAGCGATGGTCCCGAGGATGATGCCGGGCCTGGTGGTTTCCGAGCCGATGGTTCGCGTAGTCTCCTGCGGCGTCGAGGGTTCCTGCAGCTTCGCCAAGCCGAAATCCGCGAGCTTGGCGTAACCATTGCGGCCCACCAGGATGTTTTCAGGCTTAATATCGCGGTGCAGGATTCCCGCGGCATGGGCGGCGGCCAAACCGTCGGCCACTCCCGTCAGAAGGCCGACGATCTCCCGCCAGGTGCGCTGTTCGGCGCGTGCCCAATTCTTCAGTGTCCCGCCATCGATGAACTCCGTGACCATGTACTGGGAGCCCTGGAATTCGCCGGAGTCGTACACGGTGACGATGTGAGGATGGTTCAATGATGACGCCGTCTGCGACTCGCGCTGGAAGCGCCGCCGGGCCGCCGCGTCCGCCAGGTCATCGAAGAGAAACTTGATCGCCACGGGACGGTTGAGGTTGGTATCCAGCGCACGATACACCACGCCCATTCCACCCTCGCCGATCCGCGTCTCAATTCGATACGAACCGATTTGCGTATTGGTCTCGATCGCGCCGTGTATTTCCGCGCCGCCCGGCAACTCGGAATTTGCTTCGCGTTCCAGAAAACTGCCGGCGCGGAGATGCGCCTGAAGCAGCGATTCCACCTCGAGGCGGATCGGCCCGGGCAATTTTTCCAGGAACGCAGCATGCTGTTGTTCCGGCAGTTCCAGAGCGGCCGCAAGCGCGCGCTCGACCTCCGCCCAATCCGCATCGCGGCTCATAAATTCGCCGATCCCTCAAGGTGCCGGAACAGCCACGCCTTGGCGATGACCCAGTCCCGCCGCACCGTGGCCTCCGATGTTTTGAGCACCGTGGCGATCTCTTTGGCCGCCAGCCCCACGAAGAAGCGCATCTCCACCACCTGGCATTTGCGAGCGTCGAAGGCGGCAAGCTGCTCCAGCGCGCCGTCCAGCGCGACCAGGTCGAAGGGCTGCTTCAGCGGAACGGTCAGCGCTTCGTCGAGCCCTAGATGCACGGCCTCGGCGCCCCGCTTTTCAGCGCCGTGACGCCGCGAGTAATCTACCAGGATGCGCCGCATCATACGGGCCGATACGGCGAAGAAGTGAGCGCGGTCTTGCCACTGTGGATCGTCCTGGCTGCACAGCCGCAGATAGACTTCATGGACCAGAGCCGTGGTCTGGAGGGTGTGTCCGTCGCGTTCGCGCCGCAGATGGTAATGGGCCAAGCGGCGCAGCTCCTGATAAACCAGGGGTACGAGCTCGTCCCGCGCGCTCGAATCGCCTCCGCTCCATTGGCGCAACAAGCTGGTCACTCGGCTGCGGTCCCCCACAGTGGCCCTCGCCGCAACATTCTAACAATTTCCGCCTACCGGCTATCAATTCGCCCTCCGCGCTGCGCTGTCTGGAGTGGAGGAGCAACAACATGAAATTCACTTCCTTGATTCCGGTGCCCGCGCTGAGCTTGGTCTCCGCGCTGGCGCTCTCCGTTCCGCTCAGCGCGCAATCGCAACCGAGTTACAGCATTACCGATCTCGGCCCCGCAGGCAACCCGTTCAGCCAGGCCACAGGACTCAACAATTATGGCCTGATGACGGGCGTCGACACGGCCTCAAATGGGAACCAGCACGCGGTCGCCTGGTACTGGGGAACGCTGACCGACATCAGCAGACCCGGACTCGGCGGGGTGAATAGCGCAGCGGGCGGGGTCAACAAGTTCGGCCAGATCATCGGTGTAGCCGAAACATCCGCGGCCGATCCGAAAAACGAAAACTTCTGCGGATTTGGTACCGGTCGCCAATGCGTTGCGTTTTTGTGGGACTTCGGCACGATGACCGCGCTGCCGAGTCTGGGCGGTACGAATTCAACCTTTGGCGGAATCAACGATTTGGGCGAAATCGCCGGTATCGCCGAGAACGCACATCACGACACGAGGTGTCCCACCAAAGCGGCGGTCAATGGCACCGGCCCGCTGTATTACGATTTTGAAGCCGTGGTGTGGGGACCGTCGCCGGGCCAGGTTCGAGAACTGCCTCCATTACCTGGAGACACCGTGGGAATGGCTTTCGCTGTTAACGACGCCGGTGAAGTCGCGGGCGCGTCGGGAAGCTGCTTAAACACGGTTCTTCCGGGTTTCGCGTCTGCCCCGAACGCAGTCGTGTGGGAAAAAGACGGCACCGTCCACCGCCTGCCCAACCTCGGTGGGTCGGCGCCAGATACGACGATTCTGGGGGCGGGCAACGTCGCCGAAGCGATCAATAATCGCGGGATCGTTGCCGGTCAAGCGACGCTGGTCGACAACACGACCTGGCATCCTGTCCTATGGCAGGACGGAGTCATTAGCGACCTCGGCGTTCTTCCCGGAGACCTGGTGGGAGCCGCTCTGAACCTTAACAACCGGGGCGAGGTGGTGGGCGCATCGGTTAGCGCCCCCGGCCCGTCCAGCGGCAACCCGCGCGCCTTCGTCTGGAGGCAGGGTGCGATGACCGACCTCAATAGCTTGGTCCCCAAGGATTCGCCCTTGTATTTGCTGACTGCCTTCGCCATCAACGACTCCGGAGAAATCGCCGGTTTCGGCGCAACTTCCGACGGCGAGCTGCACGGCTTTCTGGCTAAGCCATGTCGCGAGGATCCGGACGCCTGCAGCAGCGATAACACTGGCGACGCCAGGCGGAACGTAAACCCAAGACCGGTTTTGTCGGAGACCGCCCGCAGGTCGCTGCTGCGATGGGGGCTTCGTTCGCATTAGCAACGTTCCGCGTGCACGGTTGACTGGCCCTCGCGTACCCGCGCTCCGCCATGTTCGCCCGCGTGCACCATCGCGCGCGAACATAGGCGAGGCCGCCGTTGTTGCATGGATGCCGAGCGGTTGCTGGTTGTAAGCGCGGTTCCGAGGTTGGAAATTGTGAACGTTACGGCCGACCAGCCGGAAGGACTCTGAATCGGCGGCGGCCTTCGATCCGATAGGTTTCGAAATCCCGATAGTCCACGGTGAAGATGGTTGTGAGAGATTCGCGCTTTGCGAGGTGAACCAGAGTGGCATCCGCGAAATCCATGGGGTGATCCGAATAGCGCGACATTAGGTCCTGCAGGTGAGGGAGCTCTGCATTCTCGATCGCGGCCATTGCCAGTGCGCCGGAGCGCACAAATTTCCAGGCAGCCGCGGTCTCGTGCCGGCTGTCGCCGGCCAAATGGAACAGTTCGGTTAGCACCGCTTCGGAGGTAACTAATGGCAGGCGAAGCTGGTGGAATGTTTCCGTGCAGATCCGATGCCAACGATCTGACCGGTCCAGCAACGCCAGAATTGCTCCGGTATCGATCAGGGCATTAGCGTTCATGACGCTGGCGCAGCCGCCGCCCGATTTCGCGTCGCGCGTTCTCGGAGCGGTGCGCATCGCCGCTCGCGAAGGCCCCAAGGCATTTTGAAGCCTCGCGGTGAAGACGCTGTTGAGCTTCCTCGCTGCCGGCCGGCGGGCCGTTGTTATTCAGCCATTCAGAAGCCGCCTGATCCAGCACCGCGGACAGAGACACCTCGAGCCGGCGCGCCTCGCGCTCCAAAGCGCTCTTCAGACTGGTGGAGACCCGCCAGCTGTACACTTCGGTCTTCATGCACTACATTGTAGTGCATCTGCCCGGCCGGCGTCGCGCTGGACTAACGTCTGGGCGACAGGTGCCGCCTGACCGAATTGTGGAAATCGGGCCAGAACTCCGGCAGGAGATTGGCGAAGCCGGAGCCGGCAAGCGAGGTACCCCAGTTGACCAGGGTCACGCTCGCGGTTCTGCTGGCGGGCGGGTAGTAGGCGTTGGAGAGGCCGGCGCTCAGGGCGGTTCCGACGACGTTGGACCAGTTGAAGGTGGGCACGCCAGAGTCGGCGTGGGTCACGACCGAGCGGCTGATCGCGTAGGCGACGCGCGGGAAGAACTTATAGGCCGAGCCGCGCCGGACATAGCGCGTATCTTCGTGCAGCGCGGAGGCGAGGAGAAAGTCGCCGAAAAAGTTTTGGCTGATGATGTCGGTTGTCTCGGCGCCCAAGCGCTGCGGGTAAGCATCCCATGTTCGGCCGTAATCAGGCGCCGAGCGCGTGGCTTGTGAATAGGCCGCGCTGAACGCGCCGGCGACCAGGGTGATGGGTGCGACGGTCTCGGTTTCGAAGAGGCGCCATTTTTCGGAAATGGACGGGCCCGGGGGCGCGGCGGCGGCATCCGAGGTTTGACCCAGAGCGGCTGGTGCGACGGCGAGCAATAAGGAGGCGTATGGGGGCCACCGCATACCGATAATGTGACGCACGCAAGCCGGGAATCGTGTCCCCAGAACCAGGGAGCGACGCAGATGGATGCTGTGCTAAGCTAAGGAAGCCGCCAGTTTAATCCTGGAAACAATTCAAATGCCCAAGCTGAAAACACATAAGGGTGCGTCTAAACGGTTCAAGAAGACCGGGACCGGCAAGGTGGTGCGGCATCATTCCTTTGCCCGCCACATTCTGACGTCCAAGCCGCGCTCGCGCAAGCGGAAGTTGAAACACGCGGAAGTCGCCGATGAGGCCGATCAGGCTAAACTTCGGCGGATGCTTCCCTATTAATTGGAACCCGTGTGAATCGGCGCCGCACGTGCCGTAATCGCCGGGCAAGACAACAAGGAGTCAAACGTGCCGAGAGTCAAACGAGGAACCAAACGCAGAGATTATCGTCATAAGACGCTGGAGCGAGCGTCCGGATTTTTTCTCACCAAAAGCAAGCTGAACCGCGCCGCGCAGGAAGCCGTGGAGAAGGCGCTGCGCTACGGTTTTGTCGGGCGCCGGCGCAAGAAGCGCGATTTCCGGTCGCTGTGGATTGTGAGGATCGGTGCGGCGTGCCGCGCGGCCGACATCTCTTACAGCAAATTCATCAGCGGCCTCAAGAAATCGGGGATCGAGCTGAACCGCAAGATTCTGGCGGACCTGGCGGCCAGCGACGAAACCGCGTTCGCGGCCCTCGTGGCGGCCGCTAAAGCAGCCCACGCGCAATCCTGAGGTACGTATGAACGCAGCACAACCGGTCAGAGAAATGGATTCGTTGGCGCATCTGGAAGAGCGCATCACAAGAGCCGTCGAGCTGGTGAGTCATTTGCGGGCCCAGAACGCGGCGCTCGAGGAAAAGTTGACCGCGGCCGTGGCGGATCGCGACGCCGCGCGCGCGGAACTGGACGAGCTTCGGAGCGAGCGCAAGCAAGTACGGACCCGGATCGAGAAGCTGCTGGGTCAGATGGAGTTGCTTAGCGCGACCTAAGGATGGCATCCTTAGGTATGCCCAACACGGAAGCGGTCCGTGTGACCATCTTCAACCAAACCTATTCGCTGGTTGCCAGCGAAAAGCCCGGCCGTATCGAACAACTGGCCCAGCGAGTGGACCTGCTGATGTCGGAGATTTCCGAGCAGTCCGGCCACATTGACGCCACGCGCGCGGCGGTCCTGGCCTGTCTTCACCTGGCGGATCAATTAGACGGGATTGAGCACCGCTTCAGCGCGCTGCAAAACCGCGTGGAACACAAGGCGCAACAGTTCAGCATTTTGCTGGACGAGGCGATCGGAGCAGAGGCGGCGCCGGTAGCGGCCGGCCGTGATTCCTAGCGCATCGCTGCTGCGTCAGAAGATCCTTTCCTGCTTGCGCAGCGTGCCGAAGGATCCCATGTTGGCTATGGCGAAGGCCACCCGGTATTGCGTATCGTCGCGTGCCCCAACGTTGAAGCGGTTGTACTCGACGCTGATTCCGCAGCAATCCGTGTTATAGGTGATCTGGGTGGTGGCGAAGACCAGAACGTGGCGCATGTAGTCGTAGTAAAGGCTGGTGGCGCCGTTCCAGCCTTTGCGGGTTTGCTGGCCCCATCCAAACAGGGCGTGAATCTGGTTGGAGTTGGGCGCTATCGCCGGATCGGTGTGCACTTCGCTGTCGCCGACGGTAACAAAATATTTTGACCAGCGGAAGTTGGCGTTGAATTCGTCGTTGCTGATGTGTTTGAGCAGCGGATCGTAGTCCAGGCGCCATTCGAACCCCCAGGTCTGCTGGTAGCGGAGCGAGGAAACCACCGGGGAGTAGTTGCGTGGTCCATTCAGGAATGCGAAGCCGTCCAGCTCTTCGGAACTTTGGATGACGTTGCGCTGGCCCGCAACCACGGCGCCGCCGAAGGTGGGATCGAAATAACGGGCCTGCGACACCTCCCAGGTGAGAATCTCCTGCACGTTGCCGTTCTTGTTCTTAACGAACAGGCGGTTGGCGATGGAGAACGTCAATTGGTTGGTGTTGTTCATGATGTCCATCTCATCGAAACGGAGCAGGCGGTTGAAGTTGTCGATACCGTCCACGAATTCGTATTCGATGCGCGGTTCGATCACGTGCTTGAGCTTTCCTCCGCCCAGCCACTTGGGCGCATCGAAGATGCGTTCGAGCGAGGGCGGCAGGATTTCCAGGGTGGCCTGGCGGGCGCTGCGAAGAAAACTGGCGCCGGTAAACTGCGTATTGGCGACGCTGGCGCCATACTCGGTCTCACGCGCGGAGGCGTTGGCCAGAAAATTGAATCCGAGAAAATGAAAGGCCGACGTCAGATGCGGGTAGACGTCCAGGCGGTCGACGAAGGCGCCGGTCTGAAGCGCGGGCTGGTTTCCAAACACGGGCTGGCTGCGATCGTAGAAGCCGGCGCTGGAGTCGAAGGATACCCATAGCGGTAATGGGCCGCTCAGAATCTGGCGGTCGCGGCTGAAGAAATCGAACTCAGGCAGCCTTTTAATGATGATGTCGTCGCCGGGGTTGATGCTCTGAAATTCCTCGTCGCGGCCAGCCACGATATTCATTCCGAAGCTGGACCAGTGCTTCGTCAAGAATCCGACGGTGTGAGATTCCGACATGATGGCCTGGTTGAAGGATTGCGAGAAAGCCTGGCGGAACAGGAAGGAGCTGAGGTAGTCGATCTCCATTTTTCCTTCCCAGCCGTCGGCGAGCTGGGTTTTCGCGTCGAATTTAAATTGCACGCCGCCTTGCTTTTGGACTTGGCCGTTTCCAATCGGAACGCCGCGATCGTTGACGGCATAGAGGTTGAAGCCGATGTCGGTGCCGGGCCGGACCTTGCCGCGGAAATCATAGGTGTGAGCGAAGCCTCGCGCGGAAAAGTATTGGATCCGGTACAAGGTGTCGTAGCTGCGATTGATAGCCCAGTAGTAAGCCAGCCCGACCATCATTCCGTACAGTGTGCTGCGCCCGATGTTGGGCGTCATGAAGCCGCTCTGACGGGGAATTTTCTTGAGCGACTTGTAATACTTGGGGGCGTAAAACAAGGGCAGTTGCCGCAGGTGAAAGATGGCGTGATAAGCGATGGCGCGGTCGTACGGGATGATGTCGAAAGTGGGAGCTGTGAGGCGCCACCACGGTTTGGGAACTTTGCAGTCGGTCACGAAACCGTCATGCAGAATGTAGCGATCTTCCTTGCGCTCGGCCCATTTGCCTTCGAAGTAGAAGGGATTCGTGGTGGTGAGGAAGCCGGGGCGGGAAATGATCTTGGTAGGGAAGATTCCGCTGACGTCGTAAAACATCCCGGTTTCGGTATCCAGGTTGTAGGTGCCGTGATCGGCGATTATTTTGGTGCCGTCGGTGAAGTTTTCGAAGCGGACGTTGCCGCGGGCCTCGGCGTCCTTGGTGTCCTCGTTGTAATCCACTTCGTCGGCTTCCAGCTTTTTATCGTAGGTCTCGAGAACCACGTTGCCGCGCAGGTGGTACACGTCGCCGTCCTGCTCTTGCGAAACGGAGTTGACTTTGACGTCGTTGACGCCGGGAGCTTCCGGGCGCTGGATTTTGAGGCGTTGATTCGGATTGGCGACGCTGGGCTGTTCGGCAGGCACGGACGGGGGGGTGAAGGGAGGCTGCGTGGCCTGAGGAAAGGCCGGGCAAGCGAGCAAGCTGAAGCAAAAGACGCACAGGCGGGCGGCGAGGGCCAAAAATTCTTCGTGACATTTTAGGGCAAATATGTTACGAAGGAAGATAGCCTGTTTTGAAAACCAAAACCGGTGAGGAGAGCCTGCGGAGGGTGGAAGGGAAAACCCCAACCGAGAACCGTAGCATGGTCTCGAAGCTGGCTGCAACCGTAGATTGCATGGACTGAGTGTGGGGATCATTTATGGAATGCCGATACTGTCAGACTTCCAACAGCGAAGATGACCACCGCTGCCGGCGTTGTGGTCGCCGCTTGCGGAACATGCCTGTGTACGTGGGCTCCTCAGCCGCTGCGCCGGCTTTAAGCTTCGACGCGAGCGAACAGAGCGAGGTTGCACCAACCGTTACGCCGGAGGCCGCGCCGCCGGCACGCAGAGCGATCACTTATCAGCCGTCGTTATTCACTTCGCGCGAGCTGCCGCGGCTGGTTCCGTTTGAGACCATCGCGCCCGGACCCATAGATCCGTTGCAGCGGAGAACGCCGGCAGCTCCGGCTCGCCAGCGTCCTCGCAAGGTCATAGCGGGGCAGAAGAGCTTGGAGTTTTCCAGTCCCGCGCGGAGCGTGAGAAATTTGGAAGGCGCCATCTATTGCGACGCTCCCGTGGCCATTTCGACGCATCGAGTGCTGGCGGCCGCCATGGATGCGGCGGTGATGCTGATCGCGCTGGCGTTGTTTGGCGTGGTTTTCCGGCTGGCCGGCGGAGAAATAGTGCTAAACGCCAGAACAATTCCGTTGTTCGCCGCGGTTGCCGCCGCCGTAGTGGTGTTCTACCGGCTGCTGTGGTGCTACGCGGGTTGCGATTCACCGGGAATGCGTTGGACCAATCTGGCTTTGATCAACTTCGACGGTCAAGCTCCGACATCGAAACAGCGGCTGGCGCGCACCGCCTCCGGATTCCTGAGCCTGGCGGCGGGCGGCCTCGGTGTGGTGTGGGCGCTAGTGGACGAAGAGACGCTGACCTGGCACGATCACATCTCGAAAACGTTTCCTACGCCGAGATAGACGCGGCTGCTACTGCTTCTCGAAAATGAACTTCTGATCGGCTTCGCCGATGGGGCCGGCGTTCAGGTGCGCGTTCTGAGTCAGCGTCTTTCCATCCGCTGAAAGAACCCAAACGGTCTTGATGGCGACATCGGTGCCCTGGAAGGACAGCTTGGTATCGACGACCAGATTTGATCCATCCCAACTGGCGGTGCTTTTCGTATCCAGGCCGCCGGCGTTGTTGGTGGCCTCTTTGCCATCGGTGGTGATTTTCAGGACGTAGTCCATTTTGCCTTGAGCGCCGTCGTCGGAGACGGTGTCTTGCAGAGCGGGCTCACTGTGGTCGATGATGTCGGTGCGGCTGTTGGACGGAGGCAGCGGACCGAAATCGGATTTGTCGATGTTCAGCTTCCAGGTGCCGCTGTAATTGGGATGGCCGCCGGCCGAAGCAGTGGCTGTTGTGCCGGTCGTGGCTGCCGCGGGCGCGGCGCCGCCAGAGCCTTTCTCGAATACCAGCTTTTGATCCGTCTCGCCCAGGGCGGCGGCGGCCAGATGCGCGTTTTGGGTGAGCGTTTTTCCGTCAGCAGATAGCGTCCACACTTGCTTGATGGTGACGTCGTTGCCCTGGATGCTGGTACTCGAATTAACGACCAGATTGTCGCCGTCCCAGCTGAGTGTCGACTTGACGGTCATTGGCCCCTGCTCATTGGTGACTTCCTTGCCATCCGTGGTGTAGTTCAGCGTGGTGTTCTGCGGGCCTTGTTGGGTTTCTTGC
>Ga0335081_10012553_pt1 | contig 13734 bp, 12 predicted proteins | sample Lox_Sample_35_FD_206713 | JGI IMG/M metagenome (GOLD analysis project Ga0335081, IMG submission 206713) | Soil microbial communities from Loxahatchee National Wildlife Refuge, Florida, United States - Lox_Sample_3.5 | ecosystem: Environmental > Terrestrial > Soil > Wetlands | place: USA...
TGGCAGTCCACGATGTGGGCCATCGTCCAGCGGCCGTCTTTGCTTTGGAACTGCACCGGCGCGCCGGCCTCCAATTTTGCCGACGAACGAATGGCGCAGCCGTGCGCATTGATCACCAGCGTCTCGCAGATTTCCGAGAAGTCGGAGTTCGGCTCCAGGCTGGTGACAAGCAGGGGAACAGTCATCGGCACTCTTGAGCTGCGCCGCGATTCAGGCTGGGTTTGAGCGTGCATAGTTTTTCACTCTGACGAAGGATGCGCTCCGGCCTTTGCGGCCCGAAGCTTGAGTAAAGTTAACGCGACTTTGTGCCGACTGTATGACTCGATGGTGTGTCTGTGGCGATGTTCGAACGGCCAGTCGTGGCGTGTTAACCGCACGCGGGCCCCAGTCCAATCGGACACTACGCCTCGAAAATATGGCCAACATTGGCACTTCGTGGCGCTCGCGGGGTCGAAACTCCGCGCGCAGCACGAGGGGTAATGGCACCATGCACTGGCCCTCGGCGCACGAGGCATGCACCTGCGAGTCAGGTAAGGACGCTGGTGTTGAGTTACTTTGAAGCCACGACACTCACGTCGCGAGGTTCAGAACAGAATGACTCCCTCATGGTTTGAGCGTTTCCTGGAACAATTTTGCTCCCACCGTTTTTCCTGGCCGCACACCGGCGCCAACGGCCGGGACTACCAGGTCTGCCTGATTTGCGGAGTGGCCTATGAATTTGATTGCGCGACGATGCAGCGAACGCGCCGCATCGAAGCGCCGGTCGACACACGATATCAACCGGAAAGCGGAAAGGCGCTTGGATCACAAGGCTGAAAGCTTGGGTGGTTGGCCTTACACCCTTTCAATCACCACTGACTTCACCACCGCATCCTTCAGCGGTTTGTCCTGTTTGTTGCGGGGCGCGTTCACGATTTTGTCGACGACGTCCTGCCCTTCGACCAGTTCGCCAAAAATTGTGTGTTTCCCGGTAAGCCACGCCGTAGGCGCGACAGTGATGAAAAACTGCGACCCGTTGGTGTTCGGGCCCGAGTTGGCCATGGCTAGTTTGCCGGGTTTGTCGAATTTGTGTGGCGAGCCTTTGGTTTCATCTTCGAATTGATAGCCCGGTCCACCATAGCCGCTGCCCGCCGGATCGCCGCCCTGAATCATGAAATTTGGAATCACGCGGTGAAAAATCGTGCCGTCATAAAGTTTGTCTTTGCTCTTCTTGCCCGTGACCGGATGCGACCACTCGCGCTTGCCCTCGGCGAGATCAATAAAATTGGCGACAGTTTTCGGGGCCTCTTTGTCAAACAAGCGGCAGACCAGCGTGCCTTCAGAGGTATTCAGGATTGCGTAAGTGCCGGGTTGGCGAGACATAAGTTCCTTTCGAGATCAGTCTGCGATCTTTCGTGGTTAGCCTGAGAATCACTGTGGCGTTGCTGTTTTCGGAGCCGTCGCCGGCTTGGCCGCTGGTTTCGCAGCATGCCCCATTGGCGCCGTCCCGGCTTTCACAATCGTGATGTGGATTATCTTCACCGGGCGATAAGGCCGGTCATTAGCATCGCGCCCCATGCGCGCAATCTGCTTTACCAGTTCCACAGAGGCTTCGTCGCACTGCCCAAAGATCGTGTAGCCGCCGTTGAGACTCGGGTAGGGAACTTCCGTGATGAAAAATTGCGAGCCATTGGTGCCTGGGCCGGCATTCGCGTAAGCCAGGCGTCCGGGCCGGTCGAATTTGAGATCAGGAGACGTTTCGTTCTTGAAAACGTAGCCCGGATCGCCGCTGCCGTTGCCCGCCGGATCGCCGCCCTGGATCATGAATTCCGGAATCACGCGATGGAAAATAGTCCCATCGTAGAGCGGCACGCCATGCTTCTTGGAGTGGCTGATTGGGTTGGTCCAGTCTTTGGTGCCGTTCGCCAGGCCGATAAAGTTAGCTACTCCGATCGGGGCTTTGTCGGGAAAAAGTTTGCAGGTAAGTTTTCCTACGCTTGTGTTGATAATGGCCGTAGGTTCATTTGACGCTGCCGAGGCCGCTGGCTTCGCCGCGCCAGTTGATTTGGCTGCCGATGACTTAGCAGCTGGAGCGGTCTGCGACCAGCCGAATCCGCTCAGCAGTGGCGTTAGGATCAAAACAAATAATGTCTTTCGCATGAGAACTCCTCTATTCAACTTGTCATTCTGGAGCGAAGTGAAAAATCTATGCATTTCGATAAATCTGTAATTCATATCTTCGCGGTTTGAAACCCACCCCAGGATGACAATTCAGAAAGCTGACCATTCTACGCTAGCTGCAAGGTCAAACGGCTTCTACGGCTGCTCCTTCTGCATCTCGCGGCTCACATTTTCGACCTGCTTAAAAACCCGCAGCAGATTGCCGCCCAGAATTTTGCGAATGTCATCAGGCTTGTAACCGCGGTCCAGCAATGCCTGCGTGATTTTCGGCAAATCAGCGGCCGAGTCAATGCCCTGCGGCGTTGCTCCACTGACGCCGTCAAAATCCGATCCCAGGCCCACATGTTCAACTCCCGCCACTTTGGCGATGTGATCGATGTGATCGATCAAGGAATTAAACGGTGGACGAGGAATTTTCGCCAGCCACTCCCGCTCGATGCGCTCACGGTCAAGATAGCTCACCGGCAATCCGGCGGCCTGGCGCTTGGCAAGGTAATCCGCAGCCGCAGCGTCACGGTCGGCTTTCTGCGCTTCTGCGGCTTTCCGGAAGTTCTCATCCACAAAGGCGGAAAAGAAATTCACCTGTACCACGCCGCCATTTTTAGCCACTGCGCGCAGCATGTCATCGCTCATGTTGCGCGGGTGATTGGTAAGAGCGCGGGCCGACGAGTGCGAAGCGATCACCGGCGCCTTGGTCGTCGCGATCGTATCCCAGAAAGTTTTGTCCGAGACGTGTGAAATATCAACCATCATGCCCAGGCGGTTCATCTCCAGCACGACTTGCTTTCCGAAATCCGTCAGTCCGTTGTGGTGCTGAACCTTGGGATCGTCGAGGTCTCCCGAAGAATCCGCCCATTCATTCGTGTTCGACCAACTCAACGTCATGTAGCGAACGCCGAGGCGGTAATAATCGCGGAGCAGACGGATATCATTTTCGATAGAATGGCCGCCCTCAATGCCCATGAGCGCAGCCAGTTTGTGCTCCTTGTGCGCACGCTCGATATCCTCCGGCGAAAATGCCATCATCATGCGGTCCGGATGGCGCGCCGCCTGCTCATACACTGAGTCGATCAGATCCAGCGTGCGCCTGGCAAAGTGCCCCTGATTGGTCGTGGGATCGACCCAGATAGAAAAAAACTCCGCTCCCAGGTTACCGGCCTTGGCTTTGTCGAGGCTGAGCTGCCCGATATCCTTCGGATCGCTGTTGCCGATGTCGAAATTCTCGTCCACGAAGCGCTGCGGGGTGTCCGCGTGTGTGTCAATCACAATCGCGGAATCGTGAATCGAACGGGCGCGCGAACTGACCGTAGGTACAGAATTTTGCTGAGCAAACAGTGCGAAGGAAAGGAAAACAGAGGCAAAGCAAAGAAATACCCGGGAGCGTTTCGCGATCATGTTTTTTTGTGGAAGTGCGTGACGGGAGATTGTATACGCTTCAGGAACGGGAAGAAAGCCGCGCGAACTACTGCGCCAGCGCAGAAACTTCGTCTTCGGTCGCCGGCGCTTCACCCGCGAGCATCTTGGCCTCGCGCCAATCCGAATAGTGGTCGGAGACCATCACGTGAAACACCACCTGATGGCGTTCTTCCTCAGGCTCGATGATGCCCATGTTCCTGAGCGGCATCATGTAGTCCTCGACCCACTTGATCTGCTTGCGGCTCATGCCGCGGCGTTGCAGGTCGACTGTGATGCCAGCCAAATGCGAAGAAGCGAGATCGCCTTCCGCCGCCGCAGCATTGCGATTGTGGCGGCGCAGCTTTTTCTGGACCTTTACCGTGCGGACGGCTGAATTGACCTGAATCTGCGCGTGAAACTGCTCGTAGTAAGCCTTACTCAAATCATCAACGAAGTCTCTCGTCCAGGGACGGCAAAAGCGCCGGCTGGGATCAAGCCGTGGATCAAAGCGCAGCGCCGGCCCGGCGACGATCGGCACCAGCTCGCCATCTGCCTTTAGTTCTTCAAGCTGGGCGTCGTCCTGAATGCGGGGCAAGTCCAAGCGGTCAATTTCTTCGTTCTGCCGCACCATGGATTCATGCGAAGGCCGGAAGGCTGGCGTCCAGCGGGTTCGAAGAACGCGCCTATGGTGAGCTGGCGCATGATGCACGTGCCGGGGCGGAATGTACTGGTCGAGGCCGAAACCCTGGCTGGCCACAACCAGAGATAACAAAAGTAATGCGGCGCGTTTGATTGCTTTCTTCAACGAAGTAGCCTCTAGTTCAACCCGCTTTGGGCGCAAAGCAAAACAGGCGGGTATTTTAAATCGGGAACGAAGAAACGCAAGGACTTATTTCGCCGTTCCCGGGTGACTCAGGGGTTTCTCCCTGGTTACCCGCGATTACCTCGCCAGCCTCGGCGTGGCAATCGGTCTGTATTAGTGCAAACGGGCTGCCAGCGCCGTTGCGCGGCGCATGAAGACGATGCGCGTTAAGTTGCAGATTTTTCGATGTACAAATTTGGCGTAACCATCGCAGAGGTTACCGAACTGACATTTATTCGCGTTTACGGCTGACAATTCGCGGCAATGCGAGCCAGCGATTTTCCCTCTGTGTAATTCTGTGTCCTCTGTGGTTAAGGTTTTGATTTGCGGTTTTCGGAAGTTATCGGTCAAACAAATCGCCCAGGGCCTGCTTCATCACCGAGCCCCCAACCTCGGAGATGGACTTGGTCAGCGGAATGTCCTTAGGGCAGATTTCCACGCAATTCTGCGCGTAGCCACATTCCTGGATGCCGCCATCGCCCATCAGGGCAGCAAGGCGTTCGCGCTTGAGAGCAGCTCCCGTCGGATGTGTATTGAACAGCCGAACCTGAGAAATCGTTGCCGCACCTACGAAACCGGTGTGTTCATCGAATTGCGGGCAAACCTCCATGCAGCAGCAGCATGAGATGCAACGCGAAAGCGGATAGGCCGCTTCCTGCTCTTGCATGGTCATGCGCGGGCCGGGACCTAGATCGTAGGTGCCGTCGATCGGCACCCAGGCCTTCACAATCTTCAGATTTTCGAAGAGCACGGCGCGGTCAACGGCAAGATCGCGAATGATGGGAAATTTCGAGAGCGGTTCGAGCCGGATGGGCTGCTCGAGTTTGTCGATCAGCGCGGAGCACGCCATGCGCGCGCGGCCGTTGATCAGCATGGCGCACGAGCCGCAGACTTCTTCGAGGCAGTTGGAATCGTACGTGATGGGCGTAGTCGCCTTACCCTGGCGCATGACCGGGTTGCGGGCGATCTCCATCAGCGAGGAGATCACATTCATGCCGGGATGGTGCGCCAGCTCGAATTCCTCCCAATGCGATTGGGCCTTGGGGTTGGCCTGGCGTTTGATTTTGAAGAGAACCGTCTTTGTGTCAGCCATTAGCTCTTAACTCTTGTCATTCTGAGCGGAGCGAAGAACCCATGTATTGAACGATGCAGGCAAAATGCATGGGTCCTTCGCTGCGCTCAGGATGACAAAGACATAAAAAGGTCAATACTTTCTCGCCCGCGGCGGAATCAGCGAAATATCCACCGACTCAAACTCAAACTTCGGCTCATCGGCATCTGGGGCGAAATACGCCTTCGTGGTCTTCAGCCAATTCTTATCGTCGCGCTCAGGGAAATCCGGCTTGTAGTGCGCGCCGCGCGATTCATCGCGCAAAGCCGCTCCCTGCGCGATTACGCGCGCAAGCTGCAACATGTTGTAAAGCTGCCGCGTGAAGACGACGGAAGTGTTCGCCCACAGCGACCGGTCACTCAAGTTTACTTTCCGGAACCGCTCGAGCAGTTCAACCAGCTTGGCATCGGTCTGTTTCAAATTCTTGTTGTAGCGGATGACCGTGCAGTCCTTGGTCATCACATCACCCAGTTCCTGCCACAGCTTGAACGGATTCTCATTGCCTTCGTTTTTCATCAGCAGGGCATTATTTTCTTCCTGCTTTTTCTTCTCGGACTCAAAATGCCCGTTGCTGGCAGCCGCGGAGATGTTACACGCATATTGCACCGCGGCCGGCCCCGCGATGAATCCTCCGAAAATGCACGATACCAGTGAATTCGCTCCCAACCGGTTCGCCCCGTGATATTGGTATTCGCACTCGCCTGCCGAATAAATCCCGGGAATGTTCGTGGCCTGGTTGAAGTCGATCCACAATCCGCCCATCGTGTAATGCATGCCGGGAAAAATTTTCATCGGCACTTTACGCGGATCGTCGCCAACAAATTTCTCGTAAATTTCAAGAATTCCTTCCAGCTTGCGATCGAGAATCTTGGGATCGATGTGCGTCAGGTCGAGATAAACCATCGGCTTGCCGTCGATGCCGAGGTTGTACTCGTAGACGACTTTGAAAATCGCGCGTGTGGCCACATCGCGCGGCACGAGATTCCCATATTTTGGATACCATTCTTCGAGGAAATACCAGCGTTCTTTCTCTGGAATTGATGTCGGATCTCGTTTGTCGTTTGGGGTTCGCGGCACCCAAACCCGTCCGCCTTCGCCGCGCGCCGACTCCGACATCAAACGCAATTTGTCGTCGCCGGGAATCGAAGTGGGATGGACCTGAATGAACTCGCCGTTGGCGTAATAGCAGCCCTGCTGGTAAAGCGCCGACTGCGCCGAACCGGTGCAAACTACCGAATTCGTCGATTTGCCGAAAATGGCACCAATTCCACCGGTGCAGATGATGATCGCGTCGGCCGGAAATGTACGCACTTCCATCGTCCGCAAATCCATGGCGCAGATGCCGCGACATACCCGGTTGCCGTCGAGCACTGCCGATAAAAATTCCCAGTGCTCGTATTTCTTGACTTTGCCTTCGGACTCATACCGCCGCACCTGCTCATCGAGCGCATAAAGAAGCTGCTGCCCCGTGGTCGCGCCAGCGAATGCGGTGCGGTTGTACAAAGTGCCGCCAAAGCGGCGAAAATCGAGCAGACCTTCCGGCGTGCGGTTGAACGGAACGCCCATGCGATCGAGCAGATCAATGATTCCCGGCGCGGCCTCACACATCGCTTTAACCGGAGGTTGATTGGCGAGAAAATCTCCGCCGTAGATCGTGTCGTCAAAATGCTTCCAGGTGGAATCGCCCTCGCCCTTCAAATTTTTTGCCGCATTGATCCCGCCCTGCGCGCAAACAGAATGCGAACGCTTGACCGGAACGATCGAGAAAAGATCGACCTGCCCGCCCATCTCGGCGATTTTGATGACGGCAGCCAGTCCCGCTAGTCCGCCACCTACGACGATGATTCTTGGAGCTGCCATTGTCTGTTAATTGTTACCTGTCCGCTGTAATTCCTGTCGCGTGGCTCTGTTCCACCATGGTCGCGCCACTAGAATCTGTTGGCTGCTGTGGGCGCGAACGGAATGTAGCCAGACTGGCCAAGCCCACCCCGGTCAAAACAAAGAAGAACGCAAGGCAGAGCGCCAGAAGCCGTTTCTGCGCCTTCGCTCCGGGAACGATTCCCCATTTTGCGCAGAAGAGCCAGATGCCGTAAGAAAAATGCCATGAAGCCGCAATCAGGCCGAGCACGTAAAACAGGAACAACGGAGTTTGCAAAACTTCATGCTGCACCTTGCCAAACGAAGCGCCGGGTAGTTCGTGCAGATCGACTCCCGTGAAGCGCATGGTCCAGGTGTGCCAAACGATATAGATGAATGCAATTCCGCCCGTCCAGCGCTGGGCGGCATACATCCAGTTTCCCTTCCACGGGTAATTGCTGAGATTGCTGTCGCCGCTATACCAGATGTAAAAACCGTACAGCGCGTGGAAAGTGATCGGCAGCCAGATGCCGAACAGTTCGAGGGCCGGAACCAATGGGAGGCTCGCCAAAAACCGTACCTGGCGCGCATAGGCGGCTGGTCCGCCGATCGCGGAAGCGTTCGAAATCAAAATGTGTTCGAAGAGAAAGGCTCCGACGGGAATAATGCCGGTCAGCGAATGCAGGCGGCGCAGCCAGAACGAATATCCCTGGCCTGCGCGTAAGGGAGCTACACCACCTTCGATTTGAACAGCAGCCGGAGGACTGGCTGTTGTTGCCACCGCACGCTCCTTATGATTTCAGCTATGAGGCGATAACTTTTTATTATCCGGGCGCGAGAGAAGGGAAGTCAAGGAAGGTGGTGACGCGGGTAGTGGCTGAAATTCAGCCACTACCGGTGACGCGGGGTAGCGGCACACTAGCGATAAGCCCCCCTACGGTTTCGGATGAGTGAGAAAAAATCCCCAAACAATCTGCGGCCAATATGCCTCGCAAGGATGGCCGTTCACATAATCTAAATACATGAGTACTTCCACACCATTGGTTGCCTTCTCGTCTACGGAAGGCACGCCCGTAAGGCTACCGCCTTCCGCGGTGCAGAAAGGCGCCTGGTTCGCCGGCAGGCCGTCTGCTTGCAGCCAGAAATTCAGGTCATCATCCATCGACGCAAACGGTTCCTTGGTCTTACCCCAGATCGCCCTGGTTCCTCCGCAGTTGGGTACGAAGGTGTCGTTCACGCCATGACATTCAAATAGAGAAACAGGACCCGAAGGGTTGGGCACAGTAGAGTCCGCGTACCAAAGCTGCCCTGAAAGAGAAGCTATTGCAGCCACGATATCTGCCGAGTCGATTCCCACGCGATGCGCCATAAATCCACCCGAGCTCGAACCGATTACAAAGACACGCTTCGGGTTTATGTGGTAGCTCGGAATGATCTGTTGAATGCTCGAGCGCAAGAAAGCGGAGTCGTTGGGCGGCGGCGGTGATGCAGGGAAGAGAAAATCCATAGTGTAGGCATTCCACATCCACTGCTTCGTCTTCGGGTTCCAAGTCGAGGTTGGCGCGTACAGCACAAACCCAAAGCGGTCGGCAACCGTTTCCCAGCCGCGCTCCCCACACCACTGGATCGGTGGATGAGTTCCGTTTACGTCTCCAGTTGTACCGTGCAGACAGACCACAAGTGCGGGGTTTAGTAATACCGTGGGCGGAACGTAAATCGTCTGATAGTGCTGCTGCTGCGCGGTTGCAACGGCAACCATTCCGACGAAGAACAGGATTGACATCCCTAGTTTCGCCATCGAATTACCCTCCATGCGGCATGGCGAATCGGACACATCAAGATAGACCTCGGCCCGTGCATTTGCCATAGGCTTTGCCTTCTCCTGACCTGTCCGCCCCCCGTGCCGGGGGCTAGTCTTTAGCGAGCAACTTCGTTGCTAAGGATCCGAGACAACCCATCATCCCACGAGCGGGAACGAGCTGGCCAGCGCCCCGTTGCGCCACGGACTGGCCCATCGCGCTCATTGCTCAAGTTCAACGTCTCTCCACTCAAGAAACTTGCGAAAGGCTGCTCCTCGGTGGCTGGACTTGGCTTTTTCTGCTGCCGTCAGCTCGGCAAAAGTTCTCTCAATTTCAGGAAAATAAAACAACGGATCGTAACCGAAACCATTCGAGCCGCGCGGGCTATTTAAGATTAGGCCTTCAGCCGTTCCACGAAAAATCCGCAGCGTCTTCCCGTCACGTGCCGCTGCGATCACGCAGATGAACCGTGCCGTGCGCTTTTCCGGTGCAACACTCCGCAGCTCGCGGAGCAACCGGGCATTATTGGCTTCGTCATCCGTATTGCCTTCCGTTTTCCCCGCGTCGTCGGCGGCGTACCGCGCCGAATGCACGCCCGGCGAGCCATTCAGCGCGTCCACTTCCAGGCCCGAATCATCCGCCAGGACAATCTCACCTGGCGCATAACGGCTGTAGAACTCAGCTTTCTTGCGGGCATTGGCCTCAAAAGTCGAGCCATCTTCCACGACAAAGGGCAAAGAAGAAAAATTCGGCAAGGCGGCGATTTCAACACCTTGCGCTGCGGCTGCTCCAGCGAAATCACGCAGCTTGCCCGGATTGGAGGTTGCGATCAGCACCCGTCGCATGGTTGAGTGCCCGGTTTGTGCCAAAACGAAGAACAATCCAACCATCAGCGACGCGAAAACCAGGGAAAGAATCCAGCCCAGCGTTCGATCCCGTGTGCGAACGAACTTGACCTGAACGCGGCTTTCGCCAGCTCCAACCGGAATGAGCATCTGGCCCGTAATCTTCCGGGTCTGAGTCTCGACTGCATGCCCATTCACCTCAACTTTCCACGCCGGATAGTTGAATAAATGCAGCGCGAGCACGCTTGGAGATGCAGCGTTCACCACGAAGAGCTTCTCCTCGGGCGCCCACTTGTGAATTTTGAAGCTGGCTTGGCCAGGACCCTCGAGGCTGACCAGTGGCGCGTCGTGCTTGACCTCGTAGGAGTCCGCGCCGGTCGGGACATATTCGTCAACGCCTTCGTAGCCCTGCCCGGTTTGCTGGTCCTCAACCAGTTCGGCGATATCAGCTTTCGTGTCCCACCATGGAGGTTGAACGCGCTGCCAGCCGAGAGCCAGCACCGTCAACACTCCTCCGTAGACCAGCAGGCGCATGAACCATCGCCGCCAGGCCATGACTATGAGCAGCGCAAGAGCGAAGTTCAAGCAGAGCAACCATCGCCAGGGGAGTTGCACGAAGCGCAGCTTCGGCAAAAACAACCACAGCGGCGCAGTCACGGAAAACATCAACACCCCGGCCATGCAACCCCAGGCCACCACCTTCCACCAGAGGCTCGGTGAACTACGCACCCAGCGCCGCGAGTAGAAGACCGCCGCCAACAAAATCACTTCCGCGAGCGCAGCCAGCGAAACTAAGAGGTTGAACCGATCGTGATCGGCGTTGGCGATGAAGGTGAAAAGAAAATTGTCACGGGGATGAACTCCAGGCGCAAGAACCTGCCAAATCTGTACCCACTTCTGCTCAATCGCCACAGGTAACAAGAAAAATGCGGACAGGCCAGCTCCGAGGAATGCGCTGACCGCAGCCCAGAGAAGAATTCGCGGCGAGCGATTCTGCAAAGCCGCAACAATCACTAGCAGCGCGAGGGAATAGTTCAACATTACCGCCGCTGGAATGTTAGTGAGCCAGGCGGCGGCCACAATCAGAGCTAAAGGAAGCGCCGCGCGGTGCGGGTCGCGTTCGAGCCGCAATACATACAACAGGAGAAGCGGAAAAAGCGCTCCTGCCAGCAGCTCAGCAAAGGAACTTCTCCAATAGACAACGATGAGGTAGTACGGATTCACCGCATACAACAACGCGGCCCAAACAGCGTCGCGCGGTTCCAGCCATTCCCGGGCCAGAAAAAACATCGAGCAACCGGAGAGGGTGAGCGCAATCCACACGAAAACTGCCGGAACCACATGCCAAGGCAATATCGCTCCAAGAATCGCGCCGAAAATCCACGAGACCGGAGGATAGAAGATAAAGCGGGTTTCTCCGTATCCCCATTGCGCCTGATCTGCCCAGCGAGGGTAGATGATGCCTTCTTTCCACTGGCTCAGGACGTTGATCCAGGAATTCATGTGAAACTCGAAATCGTGTCCGGATGGGTTACCCAATAAACAAAAAGGAAGCACCGTGGCGAAACTCACCGCCAGGATCAACAACAATGGCCATGGAACGAGCGGCACACTGGATGAGGAGAGCGATGGTGCTCCCCCGGAAACGGTTGCAGGCGCAACAAGCAGTTGACGCAGTTGTTTTCTCCGAAGAAGGGGGTTTGCACTGGAATTGTGACCTAACCCCCGGCAAATGAGCAAATCCCACAAGCCTCGGCGCGCGTGATTATCGAGTCCGTGATGGAACCAATCTGGATTCTAGGGTGTCTACTTGTGTGGAAAAACTCCCGCAATTTTCACGGCAAATTCATTTCCGCGAAATATGCCTGCCATCTCGCGCCGCTACACTGCAAACACTGACGAGGTGGAGCAAGCCCACGAGGGGCACCGAAGGGTTCGTGCGAGAGACGGCGCACGGGCCCTTTGGTTTTATGGAGCAAGCGCAGAGGAAATGGAACCTGGCAGTTACGACGAGGCAACCGCTGCTTCTGTATTGCGCTGCTTGTGCAGCTCTTGCAGGAATTCTTCCTGGCCTAGCTCTGAATGGTGACGCAAAAGCCCAAGCAATGCGTCCTCGGGTTCCTGCGTCTCTGCCGATTCCGGATAATTCTCGGCATCGACGGCAGTGAGTGCTCGTGGCGAAATAAACAGTTCCGGCGTAAGCCCGGGCTGGCTGGTCAACGCCGCAATAAACGACCCGACATGATCGCGCTGCTCTTGGGTGCGGGAGGCGAATTCAATCCCCATGCCGCTTCCGGGATGCATCACGCGCACGCGCCCCTCCACTTGCGCCTCCATATCCTGAACCTTCAGCCGCAATAGAACTCCCGAATTTTCCGGGAAGGGCGACTCAGTTTCCACATAGCACGCGCCCAGACTCAAATCAGTCAACTTGCATTGGGCGACCGGGTCCGCTTCCTCGGGCGGCAGCTCGGGAGCATTAGCCGCTACCCAGGCCGCCAGAGTTGAGCGCAGGCCGTCGCTGAGATCAATAAAGCGCACACCAGATTCTCCGTTAGGATTGGCCCACGCTACCTCGCCGCGGATTTCGACTGCCTCTTCGCTTCCCGGCAAAGAGAATTTCACCGTGATCATGGCGGAAGGACACAGCGGCTTTGCAGCGAGTACGTCAAGACCTTCTTCGCTCAGATCCAGAAGAATTCCTTCCATCTCGCCGCCGTTTTGCACCCGGATCTGCATGGGGACTTGTACGGGAACGCGAAAAGAACGGCGGCGCTCCCGCTTCATCAGCGCGGTTGCGGCGCGCAAAGTCGCTGCCGCCTGTTGTTCAGCGATTGGCTTATAGAGTACGAAGTTGGCCCCGGCCCCAAAGCAGTTGCGCACTTTGGATTTGTCGCCAAGCAAGGCGACCGTCAGGGCTGGACTACCGGAAGACACCTGATAGGCATTTTGTAATACCAGAGCCGCGCTGTGCGGATCATCGTAGTCCACCACCACGATGTCGAATTTCTGGTCAGTCAGACGGCATAACGCGTCAGGATATCCGCAACATTGAACTCCCAACCCGAAGCTGGAAAGCACCGGCGTCAGTTCAGCCGTAGCCTGCTCGTCTTTTGAAACCAGAAGTGACTGAAAAGTCATGAGAGCCGATTTCCTGGGCCCTCTGGCCGCGATCTATGGCCAGCGCGGGACCCGGTTCGCAGATTTGGTGGCCGCCGCTGATGAAGGGGATCCTGCCTTAGCCGCCAGAGCGTTAGGCTGCTCATCGGCTTCCGCAAGAACGGTGGCGTCGTCATCGTCGTTTTCCGCCAATAGCGGGGCGACTTCGCGCAGCTTCTCCGCCGCTTGTTGCAGAGCCTCAATCTGCTTACCCAGCTGCGCGTACTTGGCCTGCTTGCGCCGCAAAACCTCGTGAATGTCCTTCATACAACCCCCTCTGGCGAATCTAAGGAGACGAGCGCGGGGCGTCAATTGCAATCCCGGAAGAGGCGATTACGGGGGTAACCGCGGGGGAAGGTTCTTACCTGCCGAAAAGGATCCGCCGGGGGAGCAGGATCACTTGGAGGGTCCTTCCCAGAGCTGGCAGATAAGCACAAAAAAGCCCTGCCGCTTTGCGGCAGGGCTCGTTGAGTCGAGTGGCTTATTGTTGGCTAAAAAACCGGATGCTTTTGGAACTAGGCCGCTGCTCTCATTCTGCGCCGAACA
>Ga0335081_10012554_pt1 | contig 13733 bp, 11 predicted proteins | sample Lox_Sample_35_FD_206713 | JGI IMG/M metagenome (GOLD analysis project Ga0335081, IMG submission 206713) | Soil microbial communities from Loxahatchee National Wildlife Refuge, Florida, United States - Lox_Sample_3.5 | ecosystem: Environmental > Terrestrial > Soil > Wetlands | place: USA...
ACCAAAGCCGGACCTGGTGATATCGACAGTCCCTCACATTTTCTGCGGGCTGGCCGGTTTTGCCGTCAGCAGCCTGCGGCGAACGTCTTGGATTTTCGATGTGCGCGACTTATGGCCCGAAAGCATTGTTTCGGTCGGCGCTATGAATCGAGGCCGGATCATTCGTTTTCTCGAAGCAATCGAGCGCTTTTGCTATCACAACGCAACTCACATTGTGAGCGCGTCCGGAGCGTACCTGCCACATTTTCTGTCCATGGGTATCGCAAGCGAAAAGATTTCAGTGATTACAAACGGCGTCGATCTGAGGCTCTTTCAGACGAGCCTGGACCCCGCTGCCTTCCTCAAATCTCACGATCTCGAGGGAAAATTCGTCGTCTCTTATGTTGGCACACACGGATTGGCGCATAACCTCGATGTCATTCTTGAGGCCGCAGATCGCCTGCGTTCACGCAACGACATCGCTTTTCTATTGGTCGGCGACGGCGCGCAGCGCGATAGACTCATGGAGCGCCGGCGCGCAATGGGATTGGCAAATGTGTTGATGCTGCCGCAGCTGTCGCGCGATCAGATTCCTGCGGTGTTGACGGCGAGCGGCGCTTCAGTCGTTACGCTGCGACCAACGCCGCTATTCGAACTGGTAATTCCGTCGAAGATGTTCGAGGCCATGGCCTTGGGCAGGCCCATCATTCTGGGAGTTCGCGGCGAAGCGAAGCGAATAATCGAAGAGGGGCAATGCGGCGTCACCTTTTCACCAGGCAGTGCGGACGAACTGGCAAGGCAAGTCGAGATGCTTGCCGGCGATCCCGCGCTTTGCCGGCGCCTGGGCGAGAACGGCCGGCGATTTGTTGCCGCTAAATACGACAGGGACAAGCTCGCGGCCGAGTATCTGACAATCCTGACGCAGGTCGCTGGCGCCCAAATGCACAAGTAATCCAGGCACGCCTGGCACTTATCCGGCGGCACGTCCTCATATCTACGGCCATTACCAGTGATGGATGATACCGTGCATGTACCAGGCACCTTCGGCCAGTGAATACGTTGACGCGGGGAGAACTCATGGCAAGCCTTACTCAGGCGAACTTGCAGGCTCAGGCAACTTGGAACAATCGGGCCTGCGGTGCGCTCAGCGAATCTGAGAATTCGGCTGCGGGTTCGCTCGCGTTCTCAAAACAAATGGCCGAACGCCGCTACGGCCGGGACGACCCATGGGTCCCGGAGGTTCTCGCTTTTGCTTCGATGAAAGGCAAAGCCGTGCTCGAGATCGGCTACGGAATGGGGTGCGATCTTCTTCAAGCCGCCAAGGCTGGAGCCATCGTTCACGGTATCGACCTGACGCCAAATCACTACGAAATCTGCAAACGACATTTCGCCGCCAACAACCTTTCAGCGGACCTGCGGCTCGGCAACGCCGGCGATTTGCCGTTCGTTTCGGAAAGCATGGATATCGTATATTCGCTCGGGGTGTTACATCATACGGACAACACCATCAGGTGCATCGGAGAGGCCTACCGGGTGCTGAGGCCGGGTGGCACATTCATCTTGTCACTTTATCACTTTTGGTCCCTGCCTCATTTGTGGCTTATCTTAAGAGGCGCCCAAAACGGTAATCTCCGCAGGCTCGGTTATCGTCGCCTGTTGTCAACGGTAGAGGGCGGCGCGGACGGCATAGAGATCGCGCCATTGGTCAAGCTTTTCACACCACGGGTCGTGCGGGCGATGCTCGCCGACTTCGCTCAGGTGGACATCAGTATTCATGGCCTTGCCTACGAGCGCATCCCGCTCCTGGGTCGCTTTATTCCAGCGCGGGTCGGCAAAGCCCTGGCATCCCGATGGGGCTGGTACGTCGTGGCGCAAGCGACGAAGTGAACACGCCGGCTGTTGCCCAATACAACGAGTTGCGATTCATTGTCGCCTTGCGAGGTCGGCGCCGGGTGGTTAGGAGATTCCCGCTCGAAGCACTGACGGGTTAGTCCGGACTCTTGTCATGGCAATGGCTGCGGCGCGTTGGCGAAAAATCGACTGGATTCTGGTCTTCGCCTTCCTTGCTGCCGGTTTCACGATCGGCCACCACTTTCTATTCGATTTCGGCGTGACCGACTTTGCCCAGCAATGGATGCCGGCCACCGTCATGTGGGCCTGCGGTCACGGATTGTTTGATCCGATACAAAGTCCACCGACACTGACTTCGTTTCTCAGGATGAATCTGCTCAATTTTAATTGTGACGACTTGATCGCTGTGGAGCGTGCCGATCATGCCGGCGTGACGATGAACTCATACTTATACCTGGGATATACGGCGGCGGCATTCTGGCGGCTGTCGGGGGTGAGCTACATTAGTCTCGCACCTCTGCTTGGGATTCTGTACGGAGCGTATATCACTGGCTGTTTTGTGCTCCTTCGCCTGTCCTTTAACCGCTGGCTTGCCGCGTTCGCTTCCGTTGCGCTGTTGGTCTCCCCCGTAGCGATTCTCATGCTTCGCAACATGCGCGATTTCGCAAAGGCGCCCTTTATCATCTGGGTGCTCGTTCTTCTGGTTCTTGCCGTTCGAGTTCAACGTCTCAGGCCGCTGCTCATCATTGCCGGACTTCTGGGTCTCGTCGTGGGAATTGGACTTGGATTTCGACCAGATTTGAAATTGATCGCTCTGCTGGGCGCCGGTGTGCTGGCATTCGGCTTGGATCGCGCCGCGCTACATCTGTGGTCCCGCATCTCGGCGCTGGGCATTTTCGTCGGTTTGGTCGCAGTATTGGGGCTGCCCGTAGCGGCCAAGGGGGTGAACTCGGGATATTTTGCCCTTCAGGGCGCGGCGGAACCCTTTCGAGCGTTTATTGGTGTGACGAAACCCAGCTATGATCTCGGCTATCTTTATTTCGACTCCTACAACTTCACAACGATCACGGGAGACCTGAGGCAAAAGGATCCGGTTTCGTGGGATCGGCATGAAGCGGCTATTTCGGACTCAACCGAATCCTACGTGCTGAGCCGCACGAACGCCTATGTCACCGGCTGGATGCCTCTATTTGCCGGAGACATTGTAACGCGGGGTCTCAAGTCCGTCGCCTGGATTGCTGGCTACTACGCGCTCTACTCACCAACGCGCATTGTCCTGGACCCGTATCGGCATCCCCGCACGGAAGCTCACTCGGACTTGGTATCGTTGGTCGAACCGGCGTTCCATTACCTTTCGCGACCGTGGCTTCCCTGCATCGGGCTCGTCGGTTTCCTCACGCTAATCTGGCGCACGTATCACCGTTCGCCACGCGAAGCGATTTGCATTTCATCGGTCATCGGCGTTTTGTTAATGTCCTTGAGTATCCAGTTTTCGGCGCGGCATCTTTTCCAGTATGAAGTGATTTTTTGGCTGGGCATGCTGTCCTTGGTCTCTTTGCCCTTTGAGTTTTCCGAATTAAGAAAAAGTCTGCCTAGTTTTGGGCGGGTGCTTGTGATCTTCCTTTTGCTCGGGGGCATCGGATATGCCTGCGTACTTGCGATCCAGGATTTGCTTCTCACCCGAGAGATACAGCGAATTTTGGACGCCGATCGCGAGCCCGTTCAGACGACTGCGCTGAATTTGGACGATCGTAAAACGTTGATTGAAGTTCCGATTCCACCAGCCGCAGTCGCACTTCCGAACTTTTCGACTGATGAAGTCGACAAGTCGCTCTATGATACCTTGTTCACCGATGAGCACTTGCGCATAAGCACTCTCACAGTGGCAGATCGGCTTTTGATCTCCGTCGGTGGTCCGTCATGCCCGCCAGGTCAGCTCGACCTTACGCTGACCTATGATGGGCATCTCAAATTCAGCCGTCCCCTGACAATAGACGTGGCGGCCAATGGCGGCAGGACCCTGCTCATCGCACCTGCGTTCTATAATCGGCTTGAGCGATTTCGCGGCATCACGATACCCTCCGACCGGGTGGGCTGCATTGGCGACGTGAGCAGAGTTCGAGATGACAGAAGGCTGCCGATAGTCTTTTCAGCCGTCTTACCGCCTCAATGGCGAGCTCAGCCGCTGTTTGAGCGTCCGGGCGGCTTCTAAAGCTTATCTTGATGGCATACGCGGCATCGCTGCTCGCGCGAGCGCATCGACCGTCCAGGCGGTGACGATAGGAAACAAGTACCAGACAAAACCATAGGAATGCATTAGCGCACCCGTAAAGCTAGCTTGGGTCAAATAATAGGCAAAAACGCACACTGCCGCGCCTGCAGCCCAGAACAGCGGTGACTCTGCCTTTTGGGTAACACCCCAGCAGAATCCCATCATCGAGCCCGCCAGCAGCAGCACGAACAAAGCGTAACCCAGGCCGATTTCCGCGTATGCGCTGACGTGAGTCGGGGCCGGCAGAAACTCCGGTATTGGGCCTGAATTTACGTGGGTGCCGACTTTCGTGGGGGGATAACACGTTTCGCGAGGAAAAAACGGGAGAGAGTTGGAATCAATGCCGCAGCGTTCCTCTGGATTGCTGAAGATCTGAACATAATAGGGAACCGACCCCGCCATTCGAAAAATGACGGACCGCACAAATATCACTGCGGCGTCGATCAGCACCTCCTTCCGGCTCATTCGTGACTGCATGTCCGGCGTCTCTGCAACACGGGAAAATACCGGGGAGTAAGCAGTGCTCGGTACCTTGGCAGGGTCCTCGACCGAACTTGACTCTGCAGAGATCCCAGCGATCGCCTCGCTCGATATCGAAGATTCCGGAAACGAGTTGCGATAGCAGCCCAGCAGACCTTGCAAAGACAGCAAGCACGCGACGGCGAGCAAGCCGAAGGCAAGGAGAAGCCGAAACGAGGTTTTCGCCAAAATGCAACCAAACAACAGAACAAGAAAGAAGACGACCAAGTTTGCCTTCATGTACAGCACGATGTTGAGGTACAAGACTGCCGCGAAGAGCGCGAAAAAGATTGCGGCATGGAAGCCGGGCTGGCCCTTTTTCCACGATAGCAACGCGACCGTTGCTCCAATTGGGATAACGGAATAAGCAAATGCGTAATACAGGTAGCGTAATTCCGTGAATAGTTCGATGCGTCTCATAAGACGCACGTTGCAATTGAGCGACCGATCGAAATACAGCTCGGGAAAATACGCGCCGGTAGCAAACAATTTCCAGAAGCAATACCCGGCGCACGCGCATGCGATCAAATAGACGATCGGAATTGCGTAACTTTCGTCGGCACGTGCTACGGCGGCCGATCGATTGACTAGCCCAATGTTTGCAGCGTGTCGGCCGAGCGCTGCTCCCACCGGGACTAGAAAAAATGGCGCCAGAAGCAAAATCCAATAGGTCGTTGACCCGATAAGCGGATAGTCCTCCGGACGGAACATCGGCTGGTTAATCTCAAATTCTCGGAGTCCAACGTCATCCAGCAACGCGGCAGCGCCAATGACCGTCGTGACGGTATAGACGATGAAATAGACTAGCAGGGGCATCCGGAGCGGCCGCAAGCGCAGCCAGACCGTCGCCATTGCGACGAAGGCAACGGCTAGCGCGATCGCCAAGTGAATCATAGGCGGCCCGCCCTATTGGCGGAGCAATGCCGGCCACACGTGCAGGCAGGCCGCCCGGACATGAAACTAGCCCTTTCGGCCCACCAAATAGATATCCGAGCAAAGCGACGGCCGGAACCGCAGCATTCGATCAATGAGCGGAATGACCAAGCGCGCGGCACGAAACCGGCTGCGGTAGCCGCTCCAGTTGCGGCCGATGACTCTGGCGTTTTCCAGTCCCAGATCGGCCGCGATGTAGCGGAGGTCGGCGACGTCCGGTTCGCGCACATGTGAGCGAAACTTTTCAACCTCGTACCAGTCCTGCATGAGAGTCCACTTTCCGATCCCGAAAGGGACCGTAATGCGTTTCCTCAAATTTACGCAATTTGGACTGCTGATGATGAAGAGCCCTCCAGGCTTCAATGCGGCCATGAGCTGGTGGAGGACCCGCTTGGGTGAATTGTGCCAGTGCTCGATAGTATCGAAAATGGTGAACGCGTCGAAGGTCTCCGGTTCGAATTCCACGCCTTCGGCAACAATATCTCTGCGGACGATCTTCACCCCGAACGGGCGATGGACCCGGTCGAAGACATCTTCTGCGACCGTCTTTTGCCAAGCGCCCCCGAAATCGTCCACGAGCGTGACATCGAAGCCGAGCGCAGAACAACTGGGGGAAAAGAGGCCCAGCCCACCGCCAATATCGCCGATCCGCGCGCCACGCGGCAACGTGAACAGGAGGCTCAGATTAAAGGCAGTACGCGGAACGTCGACGTAACGCTGCACGGCCGCGATGGCGGGCGGATAGCTGTCGGCGATCCGCCGGACAACAGGTATGACAGTTGCTTCCGTGTTGAGAATGGCGCTCATCGCCGCGTGGTCTCGATTCCCCGGATGCTCCAACCCTCGGCCAAATCGGGTCCCCTTGGGGCTGAAGGTAATGATATCATGATCGGGGTCTCCAATCTCAGGCCGCCTTTTGTCGGTTTATTCGGCGCCCCAAGCGAGACGGAGATTTTGTCCGATCGCCAAAATTGACGTCGTCGCTTACCAGGGTCGCGCGGCAAATGGCGCAGCATCATCACCGGTTTGCTGAGACTTCGGCGCTCGCGAGTGGCACTTGCTCGTCGATATCTTCGTGAGCCCGCGATCCGAAATGCTTGCGCAGCCGGACAATCGGGCGCTCCACCCCGACGTGGACCGCGTATGCAATGGCAAAACTTGCGATCCAGCCCAGACCATAGCTGAGAACCGGCGGGGCTGAATCTAGAACGTACTGGGCAGCTCTAAAAAGCGCGAAATGCCAGAGATAAAGCGAGTAGCTCAGGGCGGCGATCCAGAGCGTGACGGAATGATTCATTAATCGCTTGGCGAAAAGGAAGTTCGGCGTATAGACCGCGGTGAGCAGCAGTGAGATTAGGGCCAGATCCTGCAGTGTGAACTGCAGCGTTTGGAGAAAAGCCCGGCTCGGCACTCTTACCGCGACCAGCAGCAATATCAAAGCAAAGCACGCCGTTGTGCGACGCGTTGCAATGCCGATGAAGCGCGGTCCCCACGACTGACGAATGGCGACTGCGGTCACGCATCCAGACAGGATGGAATCAAAGCGAGTCTCAGTCGCGGCGGTCGTGTACTGAAGATAGAATGAAGGTTCGGTTTCAGCGACAATAACCCAGCGGATGGCCAAGGGAACAAGGCACATCCCGGCCAACACCGCCACGATAGCCGCGCGCTTGTTCAGCAGCAGAAGGAGAAGCGGCGGAAACACCATGTAGAATTGCTCTTCGATCGACAGCGACCACAGTTGAATGCCGTAAGACTCAATGTGCCCCGCCTCGAGCATGAGCGCATAGAGATAGTTGGCGAAATAGAACATAATCGCCGTCAAACCAAACAGATCGATATGCCCTTGCAGGGCGATCAGAGCGATCACGACGACCGCAAGATACGCCAGCAAGGGCGGATATAGGCGCAAGAACCGGCGCAAATAGAATTTCGAAATGTCGATAGATCCGTTCCGCTGGTACTCGTCGAGCAGAAGACTGGTGATCAAAAAACCACTGAGGAAAAAGAATATCGTGACGCCGAGGACTCCGGGCACCTGCAGTTTGGAGTGATTCAGCATGACCATCAGAATGCTGATCGCTCTGATGCCATCGAGGCCAGGGATGTTGGCGCTCTGCGAGGTTGTCTCGTGAGGGTCGAGATATAGTCTTGTCACGCCCTCACACTCCGCCCTTGCCTGTGGGGTGAACTTTGCCGCAGAACATCCCCAGCATGGTCCAAGCCGTGTCGGAGAGCGGGATTTTCCGGCCCGCGCCGCGAAACGTCCTCACAGCTATTTCGACATATATCGTTTGATAATCTGGCCAATTCGATCCGGACGCACGTAAAAGCCCGAAAGGGCGAGCCGGCCAATCCCGGCCGGCGTCGCGACAGTCGAAATGCTGTGCGGCACTCCGGCGCGCATGAGCACGAGCCGGTTAGGCTGCGGTGAAAGAAATTCTCCGCTGGTGACGTTCAGCGGATCGTCCATCGAGAACATCAAATGGCCGCCCCAATCCGATTTCCATTCTCGGTTCAGATAATACGTGAACGCACCGCTGTAGCCCGTCGCATCGGTGTGAAATATCAGGCCGCCATTGGCGTCATATCTGAACAGCGTCGAAATTATGCCAACCCAGTCCGTTCCGAGCTGCCCGGCAATAGCCGTTTCCAGTGAAGCATCCCTGATGGCCTTCAAGGCATGATCCAGCGGCGACCCCGAGGGAAAGGTCGAGATGCCCGGAACAGCGGCAAAAAATCGCTTATGCACTTCGTATTCCGGCCAGATGATGTTCTGGCTCATGTACGGGCTTGAACGGTTGTTCTGCGCCCAAATCAATTCCTTGTTTTGCTCATCGGATGGTGCGAAGGCAGTGGCGTTGGCAAAATCGACGACTTTTTGAAATTCGGCGTCAGCCAGAAAATCGTCGAACCAATGAACGGAGCCGTTGAACGTCGAATGGTGGCTTGCCATTTGCGCTATCCCCCGGTGAATTGATCGGCGCTAGTCCTTGGCTGCGGGAGAGAAGCTATCACGTCGGCCCTCATTGCGGACGGATCGTGAAGCGCCGCGGGATGAGGCCTCCACTGCGGCGGATCCGCCATTCAATTGCCGAGCCGACTGTCGTCTCATAGACTGAGAAAAAGCAAAGCGCCAGCTTTCGCCAATGCTGGTCCATCAAGGCGAACTTGCGCCGTAGCTGTACGTTACGGCCCATAACGTGCCCACTGGGCTCCATTTTGGGGTCGGGCAGTACACGATCGACGAGGAAGCGACGCGTCGGCGCATCAAGCAAGGCGTCGATAGCCGCCTTGACGGTCGCGGTCATCAGCACGGGGAAAAGGCTGCATACCAGATGGAGCGCACTGAACAAAGCGCGCTCGATGGCCCAGTTCTTCGCCCGCACAACACATTCGGGAAGTTCGCTTTCGTAGAGCTGGAGCAAAAGGAAGAGGTCCACGTAGCGGATGAGCTTTGAGCTAAACTCCTCCAAAGCAAGATTGAAGACGTGGCACAGGATCGCATCGGCAGGTGAAAGGCGGTAGCCACTAAAGCTCTCACCGTCGAACCATTCGCGCCGCCGCCACATTCCGACATAATCAATCCGCGCGCGAACGCGCTGCCCAAAGCTGCGGTGGGGTTCGACGTGCACGTTCCCGATTTCGATCGAATATTCATGGTGGCCGGGAGCAAAACCAGCGCCAAAATCGCTGTATTTGCGCGGATAGCCCGCCGCGGCCAGTCGCTCGATCGCCGCGTGGAATTGGGCGGCCGGTATGAGGATATCGACGTCCACCATTGGCCGAAGCTCCGGCCGGGGATAGAGGCGGTGGCAGTAATCCGAGCCTTTCAGAATCAGGAAGGCATCGGCCCCGAGAACCCGCTGCAGCTCGAGGATGGCAGCGCGAGCAAGTTCATAGCGTTTGCGATAGAAGGCGCACAAGGCGCGGAATTTCGGCTTCGCCGCAGCGATCTCCGATGGAAGATTTGGCTCCTCCATGAGCAGTGGAAGGATTTGCTGGTGATTGGCAAAATCAAAGAACGCCGAGATGCTCGCTTCGCTGCGGGGCGGCCACGCCGCCCCCGTTGCCAATCGACACACCACCGGCCAAAGCTCGAGCGGAACCTGGGTCACTCGGAAACGCTGCGGATGGGGGGCGTGACGGCTGTCGCTCGCCGGCGAAATTCGCGGGCAACCAAGATGAATGGATAAACGATCTGTCCCCACACGGTCTCTGGGACCGGATTACCCTCCAGCCCATGCTCTACAGGCGGTGGAGCGCTCCTTTCGGCCGTGCCGAACAAGTCGTCCCAGAACGAGAACAGCATCGCGTAGTTGCAGTTGTGCAGCCGTTGATCTTTGGCGTGGTGAATCCGGTGAAAAGCCGGACTGACAAAGACCCGCCCGAGAGGACCGTACGTCCAATCCCATTCCGAATGCTGCAGGAGCAGCACCCACGTGAAGATAAAGTCCAGCCAGAGCCAGACCTCGAGGGTCGTGCCCAGCATTTGAAAGGGAATGAACAGGAACAGACGCAAAGCGGTCTCATCGACAAAATGAAACCGATAATTCGTCATTATTGTCAGAATTCTCTGCGAGTGATGAATGGTATGAAAAGACCACAAAAAATTGCTCACGTGTCTGAGACGATGGCTCCAGTAGCCGAAGAAATCGGCGGCCATGATGATTGCTGCGATCTGGACCGCTGGCGGCGCGTCGGCCACGAGCCTCATCTGCAGCCACGGGGCGTATGTGGTGACGAAGCCGATTAGTATCTTATATATCCAAGCGAAAACGAGGACGTGGTAAATTCCTCCATAGTAAAAGACGTAATAGAGCATATCGATGCGGAAGTTGGTCGATCCGTACCGGATACGCCAGTTCCTTCGCGCCGCGATTTCGAGGACGACAGTTGCCGCCAGAACTAGCGCCGTCAGGCTGAAGGTGCGCAGCGAATGCGCATTCAATAAGTGAAAATCAAGACGAGAAAAGAACCAGGAGATCCAATCGCGTACCACCATGGTCGTTGTCAACCCGCTACGCCACGGCTGCCGAGGAGGAAGGGCAAAATGGATCGCCGGACCTGCGGACGCCGGAACGACCAGATTAGACCATCATAGTAGAAATGCAGGAAGGCGATGAGAAGGTAGATAGTCTGCAGCCACCATCTGCCGGCATCCACCGTGACATACTGCTGCATGAAATAGAAGAAGAAGCCGACAGAAAACAATACCGGAAGAAGATACGTCAGGCTCGCGCTCAGGCGCAACAACGGGACCGGAGCGCCACCGCTCGCGTCGCCGAACTTGCGGCGGTGCAGCAGCCACACCAGCGACAGGTACTGCACGTAGTGAGGCAGAAGCATCGCGAATGTCGCGGTTTCCGAGTCACGAATGAAAAGATACGGCCAAAAGAATCCGAGGCTGGATGCGAGAAACAGGCTCTCCGGGAGGCCCAGCATCTCCCGGCGCCGGGCGACGGCCAAGCCAAGTTGCAGAACGCATATCGCCGCAGCCAATCCCGTCGCGATCTTTACATACAAGTTCAGGTCGCCCGACACGATGCCGAGCAGCGCGGAGACCTCCTTATGAGTATCGATATGCCAGACGGCGAGAAACAGGCTAACCGAGATGATAGCGCCATTGGCGGCGCGTCTCTGCGCCATCCCGGGATCCTTGACGTCAGCCTTGTTGCGGTAGATCGACAGGATGCCGCAGTTCTGCCGCGAGACGTGAAGCGTGTTCCAGAAGAAGAGAACAAACTGAATAATGTAAGGCACGTTGAGCCCGCGAAGGAGAAACAAGATAATCGTAATGATCACAGGTCCGCCGACGAAGGCCAGCAAGCGCGTGCGATAGTATTCGCGATTCTCGTCCCAGAAGAAGAAGCTTACGGTGGAGAAATAGTGCGCAAATGCCAGCGTCAGCCCGCCGCCAATAGCCAGCCATGGAATCCGAAAGTAAATGGCTGCGATAATCGGCAAAGTCACGAGCGGCGCAAAAATCAGAAGAAAAATGTCGAACGCAGCGGAATGAATCCATCCCGCCTGCCCGATCTGCGCGCGAACCCCGATGCGCTCGCCGGCGATGGCGTTGATGTTAGACATGTCCGCCTGTCTTAACGAGATGATGATGATGCGGAAAGGCGTCCCACACCGCAGGTCACTGAAGCCCCAGTCGGATACGGACAAATCAACGTACCGAGCCTGCCGCTAAGCGTCAAGGCCTAAGAACCAACCATATCATGGACTTAGACAATTTCACTTCCGCCCTGGCACGCCGGCACATCGCCACCGGCACGTGACCCTCGCGCGGTCAACAGCCGTCTGCGTGCCGGCGGTGCTCGACAGCGTTCGGTTCGGAAGAAGGCCGACGCCTAATGCCGCGAAGCAGCTTTGCGGCGGAAGCCAGGAACCCCAGTTCCCACGCCGAGCGTATCCGATAGAGCAGCCGCACGCGTCGGGTAATACGATCGGCTGGCGCCGCCGCTGGCGCCAGGAATCGCAATAGCAGGACGCGATAGAGCGATCGAGGCGCGGGACGCGCATTCCGCACGGTGCCGATCACATAGGCCGGCATGATTGGAAAGTCAGGCAGGGCATTGGCGTCGCCCCAGGTTACCAGCCAGGTTTCGGCTCGCGCCGCAACGCGGTGAACGCCTATTTTATCGTCGAAATGGAAGAGAACGACGTCGCCGACTACGGGATTGACGCCGCACGTGACAACCACGCGCTCCCCCGGCGCAATCGCCGGCATCATGCTCGTTCCGTCAAAGGATGTCGAGAACTCGCGGCGCTCTTGCTTCCAAATTGCCGCAACGGCGTCGAGCTGGACGGCCGTCAACCCTTGAAGAGGGAGTACAGTTGAATCACTTTCCGTCGACAAACGAATGCGCCGTCTTGATCTCGTCCTCCGTGAAGCCGGCTTCGCGGCGGATGTCGTCGGCAACCGGATAGAAGACGATATTATCGCCGACGATCTCCTTAAATGCAGCATCGGCTTGGGCGACGGCCCGCGCCAGCGCCATGACCGCTTTCGGCCCATCGCGATCGATCATTTTCTTTATCCAGACGTTAGCGAAGCGGACATGCTGCACTTCGTCGGCGAGCTGCTGATCGAACAGCGCAACGAAATCGGCGTCGTCCTTGCGCTTCGACGTCTGCATGCCGTCATGGATGGCATCAATGCCGGACGCCTCGAAGCTGCGGTTTGACACCGCGAGGCGGCCGATCAGCGACGGAATGGACGTCATGATCCGGAACTGGAAATTCAGCACCGGATATTGCCCGAGCGTGCCGCCGCGCGACTCGAACAAGCGCCGGAAGGCGATGGCGTGTCGGGCCTCGTCGGAGCATTGGCGGGCCAGCGCCATCCGCAAATCCCAATCCGCATCGGGAAAATCGACGAGGTTGCGCGCCGCGATCTCCATGGCGTTCAGCTCCTCATTGAGCTGCCGCAGGAGAAATTCTTGACCGACGTCAGGATGATCGTGCGGAAGGTTTGCCATCTCCCGCCACAGTTCCTTGACCTCGAAGCGCGGGTCGCGACTCGGAGCGTCCCCAAACAATGTCGCCGGGGCGGTCATCGCGCTTCCTCCGCCGAAACAAGAGAGCGATAGCCTGCCTGGCGGAGGATCTCGTTGATCTCATCGTCGGTGAATTCCGCAAGCTTCCGGTCCTCGACGTTTACCGCGGGAATCCGACTTTCAGGCGACGCGAGTGCAGTTCCGACCGCATTGACCTCTCCACCCTCCTTGATCTGGAACATGGAGTTTGCCTGAGTCAGAAAACGGATCGCCATCGCTACTTTCATCAGCACGCGGCGGTCCATTTCCGCCAGGCGCTTGATCCATCGGTTCGAGAAGCGCACGTGCTGCACTTCATCGGTATTGATGCAATCGAGAGTGTTTGCGGTATCGTTGTCACCGGCCGAGCGGAGGCTCTGGGAGATGCCACCCATCACGTCCATCGCGCCCGCCTCGAGCGTACGGTTCTGTATGGCGATGCGTCCGGCAATATTGTCGACCGCGCATGTGACGTTCCACTCGAGCGTGCTGATCGGAAACTCGCCCTTATGGCCGCCGAGCTCGCGCAGCCGGCGATAAAGTGCGCGAACGTGGCGCGCCTCGTCCCAAGCCTGGCGGGCCAGCTCCATCCGCAGCTCCCAGGGCGCGTCCGGGAACTCGGCGACGCAGGC
>Ga0335081_10012555_pt1 | contig 13732 bp, 14 predicted proteins | sample Lox_Sample_35_FD_206713 | JGI IMG/M metagenome (GOLD analysis project Ga0335081, IMG submission 206713) | Soil microbial communities from Loxahatchee National Wildlife Refuge, Florida, United States - Lox_Sample_3.5 | ecosystem: Environmental > Terrestrial > Soil > Wetlands | place: USA...
GCCGGGCAGCCGTCACCGTTGAAGATGTACGAGTGCTGAAGCAAGCTGACGCGACTGCCTTCACTCAGCTCTTTGCTGCGATCACGCGGAAGCTGCCTGCCGAGGATATCGACCTAGCCCGGCACGGGCCCCGGCCGAACCACGCAGGGGTGATGATGGACCAGCACCGCGCTTCGATGACACCCATCGAGCCGGGACACGGGCGAGGCCCTGGGCAGGGCAGCGAGTCACATAGCGGCCAGCTGCATGAGCCCGCAGCCGCGGGTAGTTTCTGGGCATCGCTGACCGTGGCAGAACAAAGGGCACTCGCAGCCGCGGCTCGGCAGCAGACCTTCGATGGCGGCGTTGTCTTGTGGCGCCAGAGCCAGCATGGCGACTACATCATCGTCATCAGGTCCGGAAAGACGAACATCTCCATCAAGGACACGCTGGGAGAACGAGTCATTGCCACGCGAGGACCTGGTGATATCGTCGGCGAACGAGCAGCTCTGCGCCCGGGTTCACGATCTGCGACGGTCCTCACAGCAAGCGACGTGCGGGCATTCGTCATAGGAACGGCAGAATTCACGGCGGTCGTCACCGAGCACCCGCGCATCCTGGAAGTGCTGGAAAGCCAGATTTACGGCAGGCTCACGGAAGATCGCCTGGGCCGGTCGCCGGCAAACGAGACCAGCCCAGGCCCCGCGGCACCGGGTGCGGTTAATTCCTTGCCGTCATGGGCTGGCCAGAATTGCTCCATCTGCATCACGGACATAACGGCGTTCAGCGACTCCTCGCGCCGCGATAGAGACCGCATATCCGTGCGGCGGGCTATGTACGCCATGCTGGCGGATGCATTCAACGACTCCGGCATCACCTGGCCTGCCTGCTACCGCGAAGATCGCGGTGATGGTGCGCTGATCATCGTACCGCCCGGCATCCCGACCAGCGCCGTGGTCAATGCGGTAGCCGGGCGGCTGGCGACCGCGCTGAGGCAGCATAATCGTCGGGCAACCGCCGCTACCCGCATCACGCTACGCGTTGCCATTCACGTGGGGCCGGTGACGTCCGATCCTGAAGGAGTATCCGGGCATGCAATAAATCAGGCAGCCCGGCTGATCGAGGCGGTGCCGCTAAAAAGGCGGATCGCCGAAACCGGCCCCGATCTGGGATTGGCCGCATCTGAGTTCGTTTACGATACTGTCATCAGCCAGAACTACAGATCTGCCGAACTAGCCAAGTACCAGAAAATACAGTTCCGGGCAAAAGGGTCGAGGGCGGTTGCCTGGATGTACCTCTCTGGTGCCGCTGGCCTCGAGCATGGGCAGCCATAACACTCTGGCCGACGGCAAGGTGCTGCTGGATAACCCTGAGGTCGTCCGGGATGACAGGGTGACCCGCCTGCACTACCGGGTCCGCACGCCCTGACACCACCACCGTGACCGGCGCGCCGGATGTCCGCACTGGGCGCACATCACGGGGGGCGGTATCATCCCGATGCTGGACCGCAATCTTCGTCGCGGCTGCTCCGGACGGCGCCTGTGTCCTGACCTGTGCCAGGCGATGGCTGACAGGATAACCACATGCAATCACCTGACCCGATCCTCGGCCTGATGGACCGCTTCACCGCCGCTATCAATGCGCACGACCTCGATGCCGTCCTGGCGCTGGTGACCGACGACATCGTGTTTGAGTCCACCTCTCCGCCCCCCGATGGCGCCCGCTACCAAGGCCGCGCGGCCGTAGCGCAGGTCTGGGGAGATCTGCTGGCCTCGACGCCGGGGGCCCGGTTTGCCATCGAGGAACAGTTCTCCGACGGTTCCGAGCGCGCCGTGGTGCGCTGGCGCTACGACTGGGGCGAGGGGCACGTGCGCGGCGTGGACATCATCCGGGTCCGAGACGGCCGCCTCGCCGAAAGCCTGGCCTACGTCAAGGGATAGCGCGACGGCACACCGGCCAGCACACCACCGGCGGGTCCGGCCAGTCCGCTCCGCTCCCCGGGGAGGCTATGCGCCGGGCGCAGGTGGCTGACGCTGGCCGTCGGCAATGTTCAGGACATCCCGTTCTGAACGGCTTGCTCGCCGGGTGCCAGTGCCGTCAGGATCCGGTGCTGGATATGGACTAATATCCTGGTTTTCAGTATATTGGCGGGATGGCTGGCAGGCCCATGACCGGGCAGGCGTTCTTCGTGCTCACCGCGCTGGCCGATGGCCCGCGGCATGGGTACGGCATCGTGGGTGAGGTCGAGGAGCTGTCGCAGGGCCGGGTGAAGCTGAAGATCGGCAGCCTGTACGGGGTGCTGGACCGGCTCGCCACGGAGGGGCTGATCGAGCCCGACCGGGAGGAGGCGCACGACGGCCGGCTGCGCCGCTATTACCGGCTGACCAGGGACGGGCGGGGCGCGCTGGCCGAGGAGGCCGAGCTTCGTGCCGCCACCGCCCGGGTGGTGCGGGCGAGGCTGCGTCTGGCCGGTGCGGAGGCGGCCGGATGAGCGGCGACCTGGAGCGGCGGTACCGTCGGGTGCTGAGGCTGCTGCCCGGCTGGTACCGCCAGCAGTGGGAACAGGACATGGTCGCCGCGTTCCTGGACAGCTGGCTGACCGGCGACCCGGAGGCGGACGAGTACATCAGTAAGGCGGCCAGGCCCGAATGGGCGGAGGTCGCCAGCGTGGCCGGCCTGGCTGCCCGGCTGTACCTGGGCGGCGCGGGCGCGCCGCGCCGGTACTTCGCCTGGGGCCAGGCCATCCGGCGCGCGGTGCTCACCGTGATGCTGGTGCACGCGACGCTGGCCCTTGACGTGCTCGTGCGGACGGCCTGGAGCCGCCGCCTGTCCGGGCTCCCCGCGCCGCCCGCGAGCCTGGTGACCGCCTCGCCTGGCGGTGCCTGGCCCACGGCGTATTACGTGGTCAACGTCGCCTGGATCGTGATTTTCGTGGCGCTGGCCCTCGGGCATTACCGCGCTGCCCGGGTTCTCGCGGTGCTGGCCATCGTCCCCGGCCTCGTCGCTCTCGTGCAAGCCCAGCTCACCGGCGTCATGCCGGCGCCGTTCGGGTCGTGGGCCTTCTGGGTCCTGCTCGATCTTGTCCCGGTCCTGGCCATGACCGCGTTCCACCGGGACGCCCCGCGGGCTGCGCGCTGGCCCTGGCTGCTGGCGTTGCCCGCTAACTACCTCCTGGTGGTCGTGCCGCTGCTGGTCCTCCAGGCGACCGGCAACTCCGCCTGGCTGCCGGACTTTCCCGGGCTGTGCTGCATCCTGGTCGCCCTCGCCTGCCTGGCGCACGCACCCAGGGCCTGGTCCCGCCAGGCCGACGGCTCGGGCGTGTGGTCGCTGACCCTGACGCTGCTCGCCGCCGTCGCCGGGGCGTACCGGATCGTCACGCTCAGCGACTACCTGCACGACCCGCACCTGATCAAGGTGAGCCTGGCCGAACTGCTCATCCTGGCGGCCGCCGCCGCGCTGGTCGCCCCCGACGCCGCCCGCGCCCAGGCAGCAACGCCCGCATCGCCACCGCATCCGCGCACGATGGCTGCCTAGGAGGACCCAGGACATGCCGTACCAGCGCCCGCGCCTGCCGTCCGCCCTGGCGAGCGTGCTGGCGGCGGCGGGCATCGTGCTCGCCGTTGCCAGCTGCACAGGCCACATAACTCCGCTCGGGCCGGACCAGGCTGCCACCATGCCGCCACCACACCATCTGCGGTCACCGCTCATCCTGCAGGACATGCGCACCCAGGGCCCGGCCCCGGTCGGCTTCGGCGGCTGCCCGGCCGGCTGGGTCACGCTCTCCGGGGGGAATCCCGGCCAGTGCTACCGCAAGACCGGCACGCCGGTAACGATCACCTCCGCAGCGGTCTCCCCGGTCTTCCCATTCCGGCCGCCCACGCCCCCGGGACAGCAGGCGCCACCCGTCCAGTACGGATTCTGGATCACCCTGCCCGCTGCCGACGTGCCGGCGCTGGCAGCAGTCATCCCGACGGCTCCTGGGTCCCCGGGCCCTCCCACCGCCAGCGCTGTCACCTCAGCTACCCCCATTCCCGCCATCAGCGTCGCCGGCCGCACCTGGGTCCTCCAGGGCTTCGCGACACGGTTCGCAGGCCGGCAGCTCGAAGTCACCCTGCCCAGCAGGAATCAAGCTCTCCAGCTGCAGCGCATGCTGGCCGCGTCCGGCTTAGGCGGGAGACATCATGGTTTATCTCGGGGGCCCGATTGGCCCGCGCAGACGCAGGGGGATCTACCTGCACGATCCTCCCCCTGGCTATCACCCGGTCGACGACGCGAACCGGATCTCCGCCGACGTCGAGGACGCGGTGGCGCTGATCGCCCGCCGCGGCGGTGGCCCGGCGTGCGTGTTCGGGAGCAGCTCAGGAGCGATCGTCACACTCGACCTGGTCACCCGCCATCCCGATCTGGTGAGCACTGCCGTCGTCCACGAACCGCCGATCCTGGAATTGCTCGACGACCCTGACGCCTGGGCTGCCCGGTTCGCCGGGATCTTCGCGACCTAATCGTGCCGGCCGGTGGCCGGGACTCGCGCGAGAAGGGGAACATGCCGTTCCTGCCCGTTGTCACGCTCGCCGGGCGGCTCGGCCGCGACATCGCCGAGTTCTCTGGTGGCCACGTCGGCTACGCCGAGCACCCTGGCGATTTCGCCGCTCAGCTCGGCCGGCTCCTCGGCGCGGACTCCCATGCCTGCTCACTCGAAGTGACCCGAGCTGCACCTGACCTCGCCCCTCACCGCCTAACTGACGCGGCTGACTGAGTTGTGCGGCGGCTGCGGATACATAGCTGAGCGTTCTGCGGCGCCACCTTGACCGTGGGGTCCCTGGCTGGAGTACCCGTGGTACGAGGCGGACAGCCCTGGCCCGGGAGACCGGCTAGGCGGGGTTCCGGAGATCGGCGGTCGCGGCCAGGGCGGTGAGCTGGGCTTCGGCGGGTTCGTCCAGCGGCATTGCCATGTAGCGCAGGCGGTCGCCGGATGCGGTGGTCGGCCCGTACCGCGCGGCGGCGTGGTACGGGCCGCTGCCGGGCCGCTGCGGCTAACCGCCTTGACTCGGCCTACCGGAAGGCCGCGGTCAGCCGTGCTGGCCGTTCAGCAGGAATGGGTTCGCGAAGTCCTGCCAGTACTGCTGGTAGGTCTCGTCGGTGAACACCCAGTTCGTGTTCTGCTTGATCCACCGCTGGAACCAGTCGGCGGACGGGATGAACGGCGCCCCGGCCCACTGGCCGTTGGCCTGCTGGAACGTGGTGGCGAGCCCGAGCCCGCCTCCGGGGCCCAAGACCGGGACGTAGGCTCCGGCCAGGTTCGCGCCCGGCTCTAGCCCGAACCAGACGGGCAGTCCGGTCAGCAGGTTCTGCTGCGAGCCCGAGAAGCGCGGTCCCTGCCAGATCTCCTGGATCACCAGGGCGTCAGTCGCGGTGAACGTGCCGCACGGCGTGACCGTGCCGATCAGGCCGCGCAGCACGCCGAGCACGTTACAGGTGCGCGGGTCGAACACCCCGTCGACCTGGCCGTCCTGGTCGTGGCACTTGGCCTGCAGGGTGGTGTTGACCAGGTTCTCGATGCAGGTCGGCAGGAAGTCGTTGTTCCACTCCATGACCAGCTGCGGCCACATCTGCGCAACCATGAACTGATCCCAGTTCAGGGCCGGCGCGCCGGCCCAGCGCGTCTTCGCGCTCGCCAGATCCCCATGATGATGTCTCCTTCACCGCTGAGCACGTCCTTGTCTTACTGCGGGCCAGCCCGCGGCCAGATCCGAGCCGGCCGGCACCCAGGTGGTGTTGCCGCTTCGGATCGTGGAGCTTGCCAGCTGCTCATCAGCCTGTCCTCCCGCTGCCTGCGGAGAACTGGGCACAGAGAACTTGGCACAGAGTCTTGGATGGGGGTGTTCAAATGTCAATACAGTGTTCTAATATCTGGAACATGTCGGCAACAACCAGCGATCCCGGCTTCTCCCAGTCGCTCGAGCGCGGCCTCGCGGTCCTCAGCACGTTCACCCCCGACCGCCCCGCCCTGGGGATCAGCGAGCTGGCGCGCAAGCTCGGCCTCACCCGCAGCACGACGCACCGCTACGTCGCTACGCTGGCCACGCTCGGCTATCTCCAGCAGGACGAATCAACGCGCAAGTACCGCCTCGGCCCGCGCGTCCTGGACCTGGGCTTCTCGATGCTGGGATCCCTGGAGCTCCGCGAGATCGCGGCGCCGCACCTGCGCCGGCTCACCGACCTGACCGGGCACACCTCGAACCTCGCCATCCGCGACGACACCGACGTGATCTTGATCGACCGGGTCAGGGGCCGGCCCGGCCGCTACCACCACCTCGAGTTCACCCTGCACGTCGGCTCGCGGATCCCCGCCTACTGCAGCGCCACCGGGAAGGCCCTGCTCGCCTTCCTGCCCCGCCCCGACCTGGATCAGGTGCTGGACCGCATCGACCTCATCCAGCGCGGACCGCGCACGCTGACCAGCAAGAGCGCCCTGCTGGCCGAGCTCGACCACGTGCGCCGGACCGGCGTGGCGGTCAACGACGAGGAACTCGAAAGCGCCCTGCGGTCCATCGCCGTCCCCGTGCGCTCGCGCTCCGGCCAGGTCATCGCGGCCGTCAACATCGCCATCCCGTGGTCCCCCGAGGCGATAACCGAACTGGTCGGCCAGCACGCGCCGGCCCTCCACGACACCGCGCGCCAGATCGCCGCCCGGGTCATCTGAAAGCCACGCCACGACAGGACTCGCCTAGCGACCGATACGGCAGGCCATCCCGTCTGATGGCGCTCTGCCTAGGATGGGCTGGTGAGCGGGGATCGTGAGCTGGACGTGGTGGTGTTCGGTGCCACCGGTTTCGTCGGACGGCTGGTGGCCGGGTACCTGGCCGGTCATGCGCCCGGCGGCGTCCGCATCGGGCTTGCCGGGCGATCGCAGCGGCGGCTGGCCGATGTCCGGGCCGGGCTGGGCGCTGCCGCGTCGGCCTGGCCGCTGCTGGCCGCCGATTCGGCCGACTCGGCGTCACTGGCGGCGCTGGCCCGGGCGGCCCGGGTGGTGGTCAGCACCGAGGGGCCTTACCGGGCCCAGGGGCTCGCGCTGGTTCAGGCCTGCGCCGAGGCGGGCACCGACTACGCGGACCTGACCGGTGAGGTGCTGTTCATCAGGGACAGCATCGACAGCTGCCACGATGCGGCCGCTCGTTCGGATGCGCGGATCGTGCACTGCTGCGGGTTCGACTCGGTTCCGTCCGATCTGGGGGTGCTGGTGCTGCATCAGGCCGCCCGCGCCGATGACGCCGGTGACCTGCAGGACACGACGCTGGTGGTGACGGCGCTGCGGGGCGGTGTCAGCGGCGGGACGCTGGCGTCGCTGTTGGGGCAGCAGGAGGAGGTGCGGGCCAGCGCCGTGCGCCGCCAGGTGGTCGGTGATCCCTATGCGCTCAGCCCCGATCGTGCCGCTGAACCCGACCTGGGCGACGAGCGTGACCTCGGCTGGGCCCGGTATGACGGCGGGCTGCGGATGTGGACCGGCCCGTTCGCGATGGCCGGGATCAACACCCGCGTGGTGCGCCGCAGCAACGCGCTGCAGGGCTGGGCTTATGGCCGCCGGTTCCGCTACCGGGAGGTCACCGGGTTCGGCGCCGGCCCGGCTGCGCCCCTGCTGGCCGGCGCGGCCAGCGCCGCGCTGAAGGGCGCGGAGGCGGGGCTGGAGTTCGGGCTGTCCCGGGCGCTACTGGGCCGGCTGCTGCCGGCACCGGGCCAGGGTCCCGGCGAGAAGACCCGCCGCACCGGCTATTTCCGCATTCAGATCCACACCCGGACCTCAGCGGGGGCGCGGTACCTGGGCACGGTCGAGGCGCGGGGCGACCCGGGATATGCCGCCACCTCGGTGATGCTCGGCGAAGCCGCGCTATGCCTGGCGCTGGACAGGGAGCAGCTGCCCGGCCGGGCCGGCGTCCTGACCCCGGCCACCGCGATGGGCGCCGCGCTCGCCGAGCGACTCAGGGCCGCGGGGCATGTCCTGGCCACCCGGCAGGTCACCCCGTTACCCCCGGCAGGCTCCCCACCTCTCCAGCGGACCAGCCTCGTGCTGCGCATATGCCGCGGCTGCCGGGATGAGATGGGCAGGCCGGGATGGGATCAAGGACCGTGCGGCGCAGACCGCGCAGATGGGGCGACAATTTCCTGTGGGCTACGAGCCCGGTCGACCCCCGCTCGGCAGGGCGATGGCCGGCCACCCGTCGGCCCGCCGGCGCGCGGACTGCTCACCGGCCTGCCCTGCGAGCTGGGCAGGTCCAGTCGCCGTTCGGCCTGCAGCCCATCGCCGAGCAGGTGACGGTGGCCAACGGCGCGCCGGCGATCTTCGGGCCCATGCTGGACTACATCAAGTCGCTGCCCAGCAAGCCGGACTTCCGCGGCGCCCGGCTGCTATCGGGTGCCACCGAACCGCCGCTGCCGCTGATGCGCGACTTCTACCAGCTCACCGGAGCCGACGTCATCCACGCGTACGGCGCCACCGAGACCACCCCGCTGGTCGCGGTCAACCCCGGGCTCAAGCCGTCGCTGCGCGGCACGCTCACCGGCGAGCAGGAATGGGACCACAAGCGCCGCCAGGGCCTTCTGGTGCCCGGCGTTGACTGCCGGCTGGTCGACGAGGCCGGCCACGACGTCCCCTTCGACATCTACCGCCAGGCGACCTCAGCGGCTCCGAGCTGAAGCCCAGCCAGCGACGACACGGCGGCGCTGCCCGGACCCGCCGCCCGCGGCGACGAACGCGCCCGCCAGTCAAAGGCTGAGCCGGACGGCCGAAACGCCTGACCTCCGTGCGGGCATTGCAATCAGGCCCCGGTCGGCATCACGCACTGTCAGAGCCCGTGGTGGATGTTGCCGGCCATTACGCTGCGCCTTCGGATGCCAGGCCTGTGACTGGGCGGGTTAGCCGGCCGCGCAGGAGTCGCCATCGCAGCTCGCTTCGGAGGTGCTGTCGGCCGTGACGGCAACGGGCGTGAGCTGGCTTGTCTCGTCGGACGCACGCCGCAGAAGCTCCAGGAGCACCTCGGGCGGCTGCGCGCCGCTGACCGCGTACTTGCCGTCGGCGACGAAGAACGGCACGCCGGTGATGCCGTACCGCGCGGCCTGCTGCTCGTCGGCTCGTACCGCCTCGGCGTAGGCGTCCCCGTCCAGGACGGCCCGTACCTGCGCGGCTGGCAGGCCGGCCTCGGTAGCCAGGCGCACGAGGGCGGGTCTGTCGGCGACCGGGAGACCCTCGGTGAAGGTGGCGCGCAGCAGGCGCTCCTTCATCTCCGGCTGCAGCCCTTGATCTTTGGCCAGGTGGAGCAGTCTGTGGGCGTCGAAGGTGTTGCCGCCACGGATGAGGTCGAACCGGAACTCCAGGCCGTCAGCGGCCGCGCGCTGGGTCATCTGCTGGCTGGCCTGTTCAGCCTGGGCGATCGTCATGCCGTACTTGCGGGCCAGATGCTCGGCATGGGTTCCACTGCGCTGCGCGGGCGCGTCCGGGTCGAGCTCGAAAGACCGGTAGGTGACCGTGACCTCGCCAGGATGGCCGAAGGAGGCGACCGCGCGTTCGAACCGGCGCTTGCCGATGTAACACCACGGGCACACGACGTCAGACCAGATCTCGACATTCATGGCAGTAGCAACCTTCGTGACGACGGCGTGATTCCACCGCAGACCGCACCCCGGGAGCGCGCCAGACCCGGGTCCGCCGGAAAGCACACAGAACGACCTGACCTGCGCGCGTCGCCCAGGACGGAAGGCCTGCTCGATGGGGCTGCCTGCCTTGCCTGAAGCGAGTATGCCGGGTATTATGCTGGGCATGATGTCGGGCATGGTGAGGTCATGAGCGTCCCGCACGTGCTGCTGGCGCTGCTGGCGCAGGGGCCGAAGTACGGGCTGCAGCTGCGCGAGGAGTTCGAGGCCGGGACCGGCGAGGTGTGGCCGCTGAACGTCGGCCAGGTGTACAAGACGCTGGGCCGGCTGGAGCGCGACGGGCTGGCCGAGTCCGACGGGACCGGCCAGGAGGGGCCGCAGAAGCGGTTCCGGATCACGGCCGACGGCCGGCAGGCGCTGGCCGCCTGGCTGCGCACGCCGGACCTGACCTCCCCGCCCCGCGACGAGCTGGTGATGAAGGTGCTGGTGGCGGCGCGGGTGCCGGGCACCGACGCGCATGAGGTGATCCAGTCGCACCGCCTGTACCTGCTGGAGCTGATGCAGCAGTGGACGCGGCTGAAGGAGGGTGAGGCACGCGATGACCTGAGCCTGGCGCTGGTGGTGGATGCCGAGCTGTTCCGGCTGGACGCGGTGATCCGGTGGCTGGACGCAGCGGATGTGCGCCTGGCGCGGGCCGCCGCCGAGCCGCCTCCGCCTGCTTCCGCCCCGGTTCCGGTTCCGCAGCTTCGCCGGCTGGGGGCCAGGCGATGAGCGGCCCGGGACAGGGCGGGGACAGCGGGAACGCGGTGAGCGTGCTGGAGCTGCGCGGCGTGTCGAAGACCTACGGGCAGGGGCCTGCCGCGGTGCACGCGCTTGCCGGGGTCGACCTGTCGGTGCGGGCCGGGGAGATGGTGGCGGTGATGGGGCCGAGCGGGTCGGGCAAGTCCACGCTGCTGACCATCGCGGGGAGCCTGGAGGACCCCACCGGCGGGGAGGTGCTGGTCTGCGGCATGACGCTGGCGGGGATGCCGCAGGGGCGCAAGGCCCGGCTGCGGCGGCGGGTGATCGGGTACGTGTTCCAGGATTTCAACCTGCTGCCCGGGCTGACCGCCGCCGAGAACGCCGCCTTGCCGCTGGAACTGGACGGCGTCACGGTGCCGAAGGCACGCGCGGCCGGGCTGGCCGCGCTGGCCGCGCTCGGGGTCGCCGACCGGGCGGGCCGGTTCCCCGATCAGCTGTCCGGCGGCGAGCGGCAGCGGGTAGCGATCGCCCGCGCTGTGGTGGGGGACCGCCGGCTGCTGCTGGCTGACGAGCCGTCCGGCGCGCTGGACTCGGTGAACGCCGGCGAGGTGATGCGGCTGCTGCATGAGGCATGCCAGCGGGGCATGGCCGCGGTGGTGGTGACCCATGACGCGCAGCTGGCCGCCTGGGCCGACCGGATAGTGCTCCTGCGCGACGGGCGGATGACCGGCAACACGACCCGGCCGCCCGGCCCCGAATCCCTCCTCATGCCCGGGGAGATCCGGTGAGCACCGCCCTGCGCGACCTCCCCGACCTGACCGCGGGCGCGGGCAGCGACATCGTCGCCCGCCGCGCGGTGATCCGCTGGGGCTGGCGGCTGTTCCGCCGCGAATGGCGCCAGCAGCTGCTCATACTCGGCCTGCTCACCGTGGCGGTCGCCGCGACAATCTGGGGCGCCAGCGTTGTCACGAACACGCAGCTGCCGAACCCGGACTACGCGACGCTCGGCACCGCGGCCGCGCAGGTCACGCTGCCCGGCACCGACCCGCATCTGGCCGCCGACATCGCCGCCATCCAGGCCCGCTGGGGTCCAGCCGACCTCATCGAGAATCGGGACATCGCTACTGGCACCACCCAGCCTGTGCAGCTCCGCGCCGAGAGTCCGCACGGGCACTACAACGCTCCGCTGCTCAGCCTGGTCAGCGGCAGCTACCCGGCCGGCCCCGGCCAGGTCGCGCTGACCAGCCAGGTGGCGGCCCTGTACGACGCGCGTGCGGGCGGCACCTGGCGGGCGGCCGGGACGACCTGGCGGGTGACCGGCATCGTGCAGGACCCGAGCAACCTGGCGGACCAGTTCGCGCTGGTCGCCCCTTACCAGATCCCGCACCCCAGCCAGGTGGTCATGCTGGTCGGCCCGGCCGCGGCGCAGCAGGCGATCAGCGGCGGCAACGGAACGCTGCCCGGTGTCCCGGCGGCGACCGTGTCCTTCCCCACCGGCAGCGCGGGCAAGTTCTCGCCGGCGACGGTCATCTTGGTGGTGGAGGCACTCGGCCTGGTGTTCATCGGCCTGGTGTCGGTGGCCGGCTTTTCCGTGATGGCCCAGCTCAGGCTCCGTGCCCTCGGCATGCTCAGCGCGATCGGCGCGACCGAACGCAACCTCCGCCTGGTCATGATCACCAACGGCCTGGCCGTCGGCGTGGTCGGCGCGCTGGCCGGGGCAGTGCTGGGCTTGGCCGCCTGGTTCGCTTGCGTGCCGGCGCTGCAGCAGGCGATCGGCCACGTGGTGGATGCGGCGAACCTGCCGTGGTGGGCGTTCGCCACCGGGAACCTGCTCGCGGTCGCGACGCCGGTGCTGGCGTCCCGCCGCCCCGCTAAGACGATCGCCCAGGTGCCGGTGGTGGCCGCGCTGTCCGGCCGCCCCGCGCCGCCGAAGCCGGCGCACCGCACCGTCCTGCCTGGCGTCATCGTGTTCGCGGTCGGCGTCGCGTGCCTGGCGACCGCTGGCGGGCTGGCCGGGGCAAGCGGCACCGGGGGCAGTGCCGCGCTGCGCTTGGCGGCCGGCCTGGTCGCCGTGATCATCGGCATCGTCCTGCTCGCCCCGCTGGCCATCAGCATGCTGAGGGCCAGCTCGCGGCTGCCGGTCGCGATCCGGATCGCGCTCCGGGACCTGGTCCGCTACCGGGCCCGGTCTGGCGCCGCGCTGGCGGCGTCCACGTTCGCCGTGTTCCTGGCCATGGGGATCTGCGTCATCACCAGCGTCCAGTTCGAGAACGTCCTCGCCTGGACCGGCCCCAACCTGTCCAGTAGCCAGGTGATCGTCTACGCGCAGCCCCCGCAGGGCGGCCCCGTCGCGGTGCCCCTCACCAGCACCCAGTTCGCCGACGTGAGCAGGCACGTCAGCAGTCTCGCCGCTAGCCTGCATGCGCGGTCCGCGGTGCCGCTGGAGTTCGCGGGCGCCACGCTGCACCAGGCGGATGCGCAGGCCCATAAGGACTTCACCGGCACCGTGTACGTGGCTACCCCGCAGCTGCTCGCCACGTACCGGATCACGGCCAGCCAGATCGCTCCCGGCACCGATGTCCTCACCATGCGGCCAGGCCTGGCCAGCCTGCCGCATATGGAGCTGACCTGGGGAAACTACGGCCTCCAGCAAGGTCCCGGCGGCCTGGTGCACAAAGACCGCGTACTGCCGGGCTGCACGCTGAGCAGCGACTGCCTCGCCGGCCCCGCGATGCAGACGGCCAGCGGCCTGCCCGGCGGCACCTCCGCGCCGAACACGGTGATCACCGAGTACGCGGTGAGCAAGTACCAGCTGCAGGCTCACCTGGGCGGGTGGCTGATCCAGGCACCCGCCCAGCTCACCGCCGCGCAGATCACCGCCGCGCGGCAGTTCGCCCTCACCTACGGGGCGACAGTCGAGACCGAGTCGGGCTCGCTCGGCCCCGGCAAGATCGCCGACGGCGCCACCGCGCTCGGCATCGTGATCGCGCTCGGCGTGCTGGCCGCCTCGGTCGGCCTGATCCGCAGCGAGGCCGCGCAGGACCTGCGCACGCTCACCGCGGCCGGCGCCAGCGGCACGACCCGGCGGATGATCACCGCCGTGACCGCCGCAGCGCTCGGGCTGCTCGGCGCCATCCTCGGCATGGCTGGCGCAGTGATCGCCGGGCTGGCCTGGGCCCGCAGCAGCCTGTCAGTCATGTTCGGTGACGTGCCGCTGACCGACGTGCTGATCCTGCTGCTCGGGCTGCCGCTGATCGCCGCCGCCGTCGGCTGGCTGCTGGCCGGCCGCGAGCCCAAGATCATCGCAAGGCAGCCGCTGGACTGACCCGGGTCTCGCTCGTCCCCAGTCGCCGCCGATCTGCCAGCC
>Ga0335081_10012556_pt1 | contig 13731 bp, 11 predicted proteins | sample Lox_Sample_35_FD_206713 | JGI IMG/M metagenome (GOLD analysis project Ga0335081, IMG submission 206713) | Soil microbial communities from Loxahatchee National Wildlife Refuge, Florida, United States - Lox_Sample_3.5 | ecosystem: Environmental > Terrestrial > Soil > Wetlands | place: USA...
GCGAGCCGGCGAAACTCCTCGTTGGTCGCCATCAGGTGCGCTTTGAGTTCTTCCTGCGCGTTCCGTTCCATCATTGGCAATTCCTCCCAAGTGAGGTTGACACGCCGAGTCGGTCAATTCGTATGGGGGCTCGGTGGGTAATCTCTCTTCGTGGTTGATCAACAGACGGCAAAGCCATCTACTGGCAACCTTAACATGAATGAAACTTCATAACAATAGCCGCTTCGAGGGGGGAGTCGTAGTACTGCGTGCGCCTGTTAACCTCTAGAAATCCCAATGACTTATAGAACTGGAGCGCGATCTCGTTGGATTCCCGCACTTCCAGGTAAACCACGGTTCCGGGCGCCGCCAGGAGCGGCGAGATCAGGGCGTGCCCCACACCTTGCCGCCGGAACTCGGTCGCCACCACCAGATTCAGCAATTCGCATTCGCCCTGCGCCACGGTGCGGGATACGAGGAAACCCACCACCCGGTCGGCGTGAACAGAAACGTGAAAGTCGTGCTGCATATACTCGGCGACAGGCCATTGGGCAGCCTCCGGGCTGGCGGCCTGAATGGCGGCAACTTCAGCCAAGTCCCCGGGTTGACCGCACCGGATTACTGGCATATTGAGTATTATGCACACACTTCTCGCGGCGCTTTTTTTTCTGACGCAGCCATTTTGGGAGACCAAGCCGCCGGATCAGTGGACCACGAAGGAGATCGATCTCGTCTGCCACGAAAGCCCTTGGGCGGAAAGTATCGGCCCGGATCCAAAGATCCTGGTATACCTGGCGACCGCGGGTCCGATCGAGGACGCCGAAGCGGAGGCTCGCCTGCGCGTCAAGAATCCCGAGGCCGAGCCCGATCCGGACTATTTGGACTACTTAAGGCTGAACCGCGACAAGCAGCTCGTGCTGGCCATTCCGTATCAGAAGCTCTCGGCCCTAGGGAACGCGCAGGAAGAGCGCAAGATGGAAGAGCAGTCTGTCATGGCGATCGGTCGCAAGACCTACAAAATGGTCGGCCATTTCCCGCCCACGGAGACCGATCCTGTGTTGCGCCTGGTGTTCCAGCGGGAAGTGCAGGCGACGGATAAGAGCGTGGTTTTCCGGTTGTACCTGCCCGGAGTGGAGTTCCCCAAACGGGAAGCCGAGTTCCGCGTGAAGGACCTGATGTACCACGGGAAGCTGGCGATGTGAAGCGTACGCGCCGGCGGACCACGAAAGACGATGGTCCGCCCCACAACTACATCTTGGGGGCGTAATAGCCGCTACGGGCCCTGATGGCCAGTTCCTTGTGGCCTTTGACGCGCAGCTCCACCGGGTGAAACATTCCATCGGTCTTGAGCGGGTCCGGCCGGAACAGAATGACGTACTGATGCCGGACTTCTTCGGAGATGATCTCGAAGTTCTGCGCCAGGTCCTCCGGCCGGAACGGGAAGTAGGCGCGCCCGCCGGTTTGTACCGTGAGGTACTTCAGGGTCTTGTCGCCCTCCGTATCCCCGCGGGTCAGGTTGTTGGTGGAGACCGCGAAGATTACTGCGTCGGCCTTCAGCGCCATTTCCAGCGCCTGGTCGCGGGTGTACTCGCTCTGGTTGTCCTCTCCGTCGCTGACCACCAGGATGATGCGGCGGAACTTGGAGCTGGGCTGGTCCCGGGACAGTTGATCGCGGCAGGCCAGATAGATGGCGTCGTAAAGGGCGGTCCCGCCGCCCGGGCGCAAGCCGTTGATGGTGGATTCCAGCTTGTCGGTGTTGTCGGTGAGATCGGCGGCCAGTTCGGCCTTGCTGTCGAAACTCATGATCATGGCCTTATCGATATTCGACCGCATGAGGCTCTTGAGGAACTCGCTGGCGGCCTCCTGCTCGATTCGGAATCGGTCGCGGATACTATTGCTGGTGTCGATGAGGATGCCCATGCGAAGCGGCAGATCGGATTCGGCGGCGAATTCCGAAATGGCTTGCGCCTTCTTGTTTTCGAAGACGTCGAAGTCGTCCTTGGTCAGGTCGGTCACGAACCGGCCCTTCTTGTCCATCACGGAAAAGACCATGCTGACACGGGTGACCTCGAGGGAGAAACGAGTTGGTTCGTCCTGCGCGGCGCCGGCCGGCTTGGGCGGCGGAGTTTGCTGCCCGCCCGCGAATAGCGCCAACCCAAACACGCCCACGGCCGCAAGAACCGAGGCTCTCATGGAATTGATTATAGCGTGCGCCCCAGACCCTCCATCCAGTTTTCCAGTTCGGCAGGCAGAGGCGACACAACGGAGATCTCTTCACCGCTTGACGGAAGACGGAAACGGATATGGTGCGCGTGCAGAAAGTAGCGGCCAAGCGGTGGGCGGCTCTCGACTCGTGCCGGCGCTCCATAGAGAGTATCGCCCGCCACGGGGTGGCCGAGTGCCGAGAGGTGAACCCGGATCTGGTGGGTGCGGCCGGTGCCGATGCGGACTTCGAGCAGCGTGAAGCGCTCCCAGCGCCGCAGCACGCGGTACTCCGACCACGCGGCGCGCCCTCGCGACAGGCGCGCCGTCATGCGCGTGCGCCGGCGCGGATCGCGGGCGATGGGCCGGTCACTGTGGCCGCTTTCCTGTTTCATCTTGCCGTGGACGAGAGCCAGGTAGACCTTCTCCACCTGCCGGCCGGAGAATTGGGCGGCCAGGTTCCGGTGGGCGGCGTCGTTCTTGGCCACGAGCAGCACGCCGCTGGTGAACCGGTCCAGGCGATGCACGATGCCCGGCCGCAACTCGCCAGCCACGCCTGAGAGCGCGCCGAAGCGATTCAGCAGCGCATTCACGAGCGTTCCGGAATGAACGCCGGCGCCGGCGTGCACGACCATGCCGGCGGGTTTGTCAATGGCGACTACGTCTGCGTCTTCATACAGCACGGTGAGTGGAATAGCTTCGGGCGTGGCGCGTAATGGTTGCGGGTCGGCGGGGTCCACGTCGATGGTTTCACCGGCTCGGACGGGGTGCGAGGGGCGGCAGGGGACTGCGTTCACGAGGACGCGCCCGGCGCGGATCCAATCCTGGATGCGCGAGCGGGAGAATTGCGGCAGGCGTTCGCTGAGGAACTGATCGAGGCGCTTGCCTGTCGCGCCAGATTCGATGAGGATGCGCACGTGGTTGCTCAGTGGCGGGGCATTGATCGCGGGGCCGTGAAAACCGGGCGAGCTTCGCTCGCCTGGACCGATTGACAATCGGTCCGCAGGTTGACAACCTGCCCTACGAGTTGGCATTGCCGTCCGGGGCAGGCTGGCCGAGCGGTTCCCCAGCCGCCTCTGCCGCCAGTTTCCGGCGGTCGTAGAATTGCACGCGGCAGAAACGACAGTGGCACAACGTGCCTCCGGCCATCCGCTCCATCCAGTGCAGAAAGCCTTTGTGCATGGGATCGATCCCGTCGCGCTCCTTGAGACGGGTGATGCGGAAGGTCCCGCACAGGGGACAACGCGCGGCTTTTCCAAAGTGCAGGCGGAAGCGGCGGGGGACGTGCTCCTCACGGTAGCATTCTCTGCACGCATAGATCGCCATGTAGCTGAAGCGCTCCAGCAGGGTCCGGTGAACCCTGCGCAGGCGCCCCCCGCACTGCCCGCATTTGCGCATGGCTGCCATTGTTTATATCGCAATTTGCGGAAGCGGCACAACCCGCGTCACAATAAAGGATTCACCCTTTCCATCCGTAGCTCACTATGCTGGATCGCATCACGGTGCATGGCGCCCGCCAGCACAACTTGAAGAATATCGATGTCGAGATCCCCCGCAACACTCTAACGGTTATTACCGGTCTTAGCGGCTCCGGCAAGTCGTCGCTGGCTTTCGACACGATCTATGCCGAAGGACAACGGCGGTACGTGGAAACACTGTCCACCTACGCGCGCCAGTTTCTGGACCAGATGGAGCGGCCCGACGTGGATTCCATCGACGGTCTCAGCCCGGCCATTTCGATCGAGCAGAAAACCACCAGCCGCAGCCCGCGCTCGACCGTGGGAACCATCACTGAAATCTACGACTACCTTCGCCTGCTGTACTCATCCATCGGGGTGCCGCATTGCCCGGCGTGCGGCAACGAGATCTCGCGCCAGACCACGGAGCAAATCCTGCACCACGTGCTGGCGCTCAAGTCCGAGGACCGCATCATGGTGCTGGCTCCGATAGTGCGCGGGCGAAAGGGCGAGTACAAAAAGGACCTGGAGAAGCTGGCGCGGCAGGGCTTCGTGCGAGCCCGAATAGACGGCGTGCTGCGATCGCTGGACGACGACATCCCGCTAGACAAGCGGAAGAACCACACCATCGAAGTCGTGGTCGACCGTCTGCTGGTGAAGCCCGGGATCGAAAAGCGCCTGGAGGCGTCGATCGAGACGGCAACACGCCTGGCCAACGGGCTGGTGCTGATTGCGGTGGTGAACGGCGAGGAGCGGCTCTATTCGCAAAAGCTGGCCTGCATGGAGTGCGGCACGAGCGTCCCGCAGCTCGAGCCGCGGTCGTTTTCCTTTAATAGCCCGTATGGCGCCTGCGAGGAGTGCCACGGGCTGGGAAGCACATGGAGTTTCGATCCGGCTAAGGTGATTGTAGATACTTCCAAGCCGCTGCTCGACGGCGGTCTGGGGCCGGGCGCCGGCTCCTGGTCCATGCAGAAGCGGCTAGAGGAATTCGCCGCCAAGGCCCGCATCGACTTGAAGAAGCCTTTCGAGGATCTTCCCCGCAAAACGCGCGACCTGCTGCTCGAAGGCGGCAATGGATTCGAAGGAATTGTCGAGATCCTGGACGGGGTCTACCAGGAGTCTTCGGAAGGGTACCGCGAGTGGCTCACGGAATATATGTCGCCGGTCACTTGCTCCGCCTGCAAGGGCCTGCGGCTGCGGCCGGCGAGCCTTTCGGTGCGCGTGAAGAACTTCTCCATCGCGGAGTTCACCTCCCTGCCGGTGGCACGCGCCCTGGCGACGGTGCGCAATTGGGAGTTGAACGATCGCGAAGCGCAGATTGCCGGGCGCGTACTCGACGAGATTCGGCGCCGACTGGAGTTCCTCTCCGCGGTGGGCCTGGACTACCTGAGCCTGGAGCGATCCGCCGCGACCCTTTCGGGCGGCGAGGCGCAGCGGATCCGGCTGGCGACGCAGATCGGGTCGAAGCTCCGCGGCGTGCTCTACGTGCTGGACGAACCCTCCATCGGGCTGCACCCGCGCGACAACGGGCGGCTGCTGGAGACGCTGGAGCACCTTCGCGACATGGGCAACACGGTGCTGGTGGTAGAGCACGACGCCGAAACCATCGATCGCGCCGATTATGTGATCGACCTGGGCCCGGGCGCCGGACGGTTGGGCGGCCAACTGGTGGCCTCCGGCACGCCGGATGACGTGGCTCGCGACGCCGGCTCCCTGACGGGACGGTATCTATCGGGCGGGCTCGTGATTCCCATTCCCGGCGAGCGGCGCGAGCCCAGCGAAAAGAAGCTGGTGGTTCGGGGCGCCCGGGAACACAACCTGAAGAATATCGACGTGGAGTTGCCGCTGGGCGTGCTCACCGTGGTGACGGGCGTTTCGGGCAGCGGAAAATCCACGCTGGTCAACGAGATTCTGTACCGCTCGCTGGCGCGGGAAATCTACGGATCGCACGAGGAGCCGGGCGCGCACGAGTCCATCGAGGGAATGGGCAACATCGACAAGGTGATTCGCATCGACCAGGCGCCGATCGGCCGCACGCCGCGATCCAATCCCGCCACCTACACCGGCCTGTTCACGCCGATTCGCGATTTGTATGCCATGCTGCCGGAATCGCGCGAGCGTGGCTACAAGCCGGGGCGGTTCAGCTTCAATGTGAAAGGCGGCCGGTGCGAAGCCTGCCAGGGCGACGGCCTCAAGCGCATCGAGATGAACTTCCTGCCGGACGTTTACGTAACCTGCGACGTCTGCCGCGGCCGCCGGTACAACCGCGAGACTTTGCAGGTGAAGTTCAAAGGCTACTCGATCGCGGATATGCTGGATGCCACGGTGGAGGAAGCCCTGCCGCTGATGGAGAACCTGCCGCAGATCCGCGCGAAGCTGCAAACGCTCTACGACGTGGGGCTGGGCTACGTGCACCTAGGCCAGTCGTCTACTACGCTCTCCGGCGGCGAGGCGCAGCGCATCAAGCTGGCCAAGGAACTGAGCAAGCGGCAGACCGGCCGCACGTTTTATCTGCTTGACGAGCCCACCACGGGGCTGCATTTCGACGACGTGCGCAAGCTGCTGGACGTGCTGCAGCGGCTGGTGGGGCTGGGAAACACGGTGGTGGTGATCGAACACAACCTGGATGTAATCAAGACCGCCGATTGGATCATCGACCTGGGACCGGACGGCGGGGAATACGGCGGGCGCGTAGTGGCCGCCGGTACGCCCGAGCAGGTTTGCCGCTCGAAGAAGAGCTATACCGCCGAGGCACTGCGCAAAGTGCTCGGCAACGGAATGGCGGCATGAGCGAGTATTCCAAGCGGCCGCTCGATTTCGCAGGCCTGCGGACGGTTGGGCTGAAGGAACGCGGGGGCAAGGTCAAAGCCGCCGACTTCGCTTCGGTCTACAGGAAGGGCTCGGGCGTGGCGGTCTGGATTGATTCGCTGCCGCACATTCTGGCCGGCGAGTCGTTCCGCGCGGTGGTGGAGGCGGTGGCCGCGGCCCGCGCGAATCAGAAAGCCATCATCTGGGGACTGGGCGGGCACGTCATCAAGTGCGGCCTGGCGCCGGTGTTGATCGACCTGATGCGGCGCGGATTCGCTACGGTGTTTGCCATGAACGGATCGGCGGCGATTCATGATTTCGAGATCGCGCTAGCCGGCCACACCAGCGAAGATGTCGAGGCGGTACTGCCGGACGGGCGATTCGGCGCGGCGGAAGAGACAGGGCGCGAGATGAACCTGGCGATTGCGGAAGGCGATCGCGAGGGGCTGGGAATAGGCGAAGCGTTGGGGAAATGGCTGACCGGCAGACCACAAACGGCGATGGCCTGCCCCACCGGAAGTCTTTTGATGCAGGCATACCGGCGTCGGACGCCAGTGACGGTGCATGTCGCGATCGGAACCGACACGCCGCACACGCATCCCGCCGCGGATGCAGCCGCGATCGGTAGCGCTTCGCACCGCGACTTCCGTCTGCTGGCGTCCTATGTGACCGATTTGAACGAAGGCGGCGTCTATTTGAATGTCGGGTCGGCCGTGGTGCTCCCGGAGGTCTTCCTCAAGGCGGTTTCGGCGGTTCGCAACCTGGGCCACCCGCTGGTGAATTTCACCACCGCGAATTTCGATTTCCTGCAGCATTACCGTCCGCGAGTGAACGTGGTCGAGCGGCCGCACGCCGGCTCCGCGCGCGGGGCGGGGTATTCTATCACCGGCCATCATGAGCTGATGATCCCTCTGCTGGCAGCCGCGCTCATCGAGAAAGATGCATGACCGACGAGCAGCAGCCTGTGCAGCCCGAACCGGCGCCGGAAGCCGCTGCCCCGGTGAGCGCTCCCGCGCCGCAACCGGAGCGCGTCCCATTCTGGGGCTATGCGGATCTGTTTCTGTTCGCGGGGCTATCGCTGCCCTGCGTGTTTGCGGCGTGGGCGCTGGTTAGGGTTGCGATCAACGTCTTCCGGCTGCGTAGCGGCGCCCAGGCAGTGGAGTCCGTGCTGGTGATGGCGTTGGGCTACGCGTTTTTGTTCGGCCTGATGGCGCTGATCTTCCGGGTGCAATACGACCGCCCATTCTGGCGGTCCCTGGGGTGGACCGAAGCGCGAGTGCCGATTCTCTGGAACGTGATTTGCGGCTTCGGCGCTGCGTATTTTGTCAGTTTCATCGGGAGCTTGATCCGGACGCCGCCCACCAGCGGCCCGATCGTGGAGATCATGAAAGGCCTGACGGCCCAGATTATCGTCGGGATTTTCGGGGTCACGGTTGCGCCTTTGTGCGAGGAGTTGGTGTTTCGCGGATTCCTCCAGCCGCTGCTGGTGCGCAGTCTGGGAGCTGTCTGCGGAATCGGCCTTGCAGCGGCACTGTTCGGAGCGCTGCATTACTCGGAATACGGAGCCTCCTGGCGCAATGCGTTGCAGATCGGGATTGCCGGGGCGGCGTTCGGATACATGCGTCACCGTACCGGATCCACCAAGAGTGCAGTGATCATGCACGCGTCGTTCAACTCGCTGTCCTTCATTTCCCTGCTGGCCCAAGGAAGGAATCCGCTCCACTAATGGTAGAAACGATTCAATGGATCGACGACGCCGTGGTCATGATCGACCAGACGCGCCTGCCCCTGGAAGAGCGATACGTGACTTGCCGCACCTATGTAGAAGTTGCGGCAGCTATTCGCGGAATGGTGATTCGCGGCGCGCCGGCCATCGGAGTAGCGGCGGCGATGGGAGTCGCGCTAGGAGTGCTGCGCGCCGGCGAGATGGACCTCGACCATCAAATGGAAGCCATCTGCGCCACCCTGGCCGCGACGCGTCCGACGGCGGTCAATCTCTTCTGGGCCATCGACCGCATGAAGCAACTGTATTTGTCGTTGCGCGGGCGTCCCATCGCGGAAATCCGGCGTCGCCTGGTGGCGGAGGCAATCCTGGTGCGCGAGGAGGATATCGCCATCTGCCGCGCCATCGGCCGCAACGGCGCGCCGCTGGTGCCGGACGCGAAAACGGTGCTGACGCACTGCAACGCCGGAGCGCTGGCCACCGCGGGCTACGGCACCGCGCTGGGCGTGATTCGCGCCGCCATAGAGGGCGGCAAGCGGGTGGATGTTTTCGCCGACGAGACGCGGCCGTTCTTGCAGGGCGCGCGATTGACGGTGTGGGAGCTGCAGCAGGACGGCATCCCGACCACGCTGATCACCGACAACATGGCCGGGCATTTCATGAAGTCGGGCCGGATCGGCTGCGTGGTGGTGGGCGCGGACCGAATCGCCGCCAACGGCGATGTGGCGAACAAGGTGGGGACCTATTCGGTGGCGGTGCTGGCGAAGGAAAACGGTGTACCTTTCTTTGTCGCGGCGCCGATTTCCACGCTGGATTTAACGCTTGCTTCCGGGGAGCTGATTCCCATTGAGCAGCGGGCGGCTTCGGAGGTGACGCACGTCTTCGGACATCCGGTGGCGCCGGCGGAGACCGTGGTTCAGAACCCGGCTTTCGACGTGACGCCGGCGCGGTACGTGAGCGCCATCATCACGGAGAAGGGCGTGGCGTGCGCGCCGTATGAGGAGTCGCTGAGGGCCCTGGTGGGATGAGATGCGACCCGCGGCACAAGCTAAAGCTGCACAAGCTCAAGCTTGTGCGTACTGGCGGGCGGCTGCATGACCGAGCTGCCTTATGCCAACATAAGGATTAATCCGAAAATGCGAAAAACCCTGACCCTCTTGTTTTGTGCGGCTGTGCTTTTCGCCGCGGATGTGAACCGGCGTGCGCCTGGGTTCTCCCTGGTGGATGCCCATGGCGTGGAGCACGACCTGGCGGATTATCGCGGCAAGCTCGTGCTGCTGGCGTTCACCCAAACGAACTGTCCGCACTGCGCGGTTCTGGCTGAGACACTCCAGGAGATCCTGGAGAAAAACAGCAGCAAAGTGGCGGTTCTGGCGGTGGTCAATCCACCAGATAATCCCGACGCGGTGCGCGCCTATGTTGCCGGCCATAAAATCACTTACCCGGTTCTGTTCGACACCGGCCAGATGGCATACTCGTACGTGCTCAACACCAACATGCAGTTCCCCCACCTGTACGTGATCGATGGCGGCGGCACGATACGGAAGGATTGGCTGTACGGGCCGTTGACGCGCGACATCTTTGAAGGCGACCAACTCAAGACGGAGGTCGACCGTCTGTTGAACGCCGGTTCGGCGCCCAAGAAGTAGGGCGGGGACGCCAGTCTACTTCAAATCGGCCTTGGGCATCGCGCCGGCGATGAACTCCGCCATGTCGTGCTTCAGCTTGACGCGCGAATCGGTGTCGATGTACATCATGTGGCCGGCCTGATAGAAGTTCCAGGTGATATTCTTGTGCATCTCCGAGTGCAGACCCATGTGGTTGAAGGTGTACTCGACGGCAAAGTAGGGCGTGGCCAGGTCGTAGTAACTGGCCGCGACCATGACCTTCAGGTACGGGTTGCGGACGAAGGCGTTGCGCAAGAGGCTGGTGGTTTCCGCAAAGCCGTTCTGCACGCCCCAATCCCAAGGCATGATGCCGCCGCTGACGTAATAGTACATGTCGGTCTTGTAGCCCAGCTCTTCGCGAATGTAGTTGGTGAAGACCGCAGTAAACGGCGGAGTGGTGAGGGTGCTGGAGGGATCGAACTCGGAGGTCTCGCCGGTATTGAGCGAGGACGGCCCGGTGAGGCGGCCATCCAGCCGGCCGATGGTCTGATGCCGGTCGCGCAGCAAGGCGCGCGTGAAGTGGGAGACGTCGAAGCGCATCTGGCTGTCATCGATGTAGCGGGCCTCGAGCCCCAGGTAGCGCACAAGCTTTTCGATCACCGCTTTGCGCTCGGCGGGTGGGAGGTCATCGCCTTTAGCTAACGCCTGCGCGTACTCACCGGTGGTGAAGGCCTCGACTTCCTTGAGGAAGGTTTTCAGGTCCTTCTTCTGAAGGTCTGGCGCGACTTTCTTGTGATACCAGGCGTCGGCGGCGAAGGTGGGAAGTTGCAACTCGTACACCAGATCGTTTTCAAAGGACCAGATGGTTTCGAGGTCGAGCGTGGTGGAAATGAGCGCCACGCCGTTGAACGCAATTCCGCGGTTGATGAGGTAGCCAGCGAGACCGGCGGCGCGAAAGGTCCCGTAGCTCTCGCCTGCGAGGAACAGCGGCGAGAGTTGCCGGCTGTTGCGCACCAGGTACATGCGGATGAACTCGCCCACAGATTGCAGGTCGCCCTGCACGCCGTTCATCCTCTGGGCGATCTCCGCGGTGCGAGCGCGGCTATAGCCGGTGCCAACCGGGTCGATGAACACGAGGTCGGTGGTATCGAGCCAGGTGGACTGATTGTCGATCATCTGGTAGGGCGGGGGCGGCATGTTGCCATCCGGCAGAAGCTTGGGACTGCGCGGCCCCATGGCTCCCATGTGCACCCAGAGCGAGGCCGAACCCGGACCCCCGTTGAAGGCGAACGTGAGCGGCCGCTGGCTCATGTCTTTGACGCCGTCCAGCGTGTACGCGGTGTAGAAGATGTGCGCTTCGGTGTCGCCGGAAGCGCTCTTCAGAGGCATCTGTGCGACGGTAGCGGTGTAGTTCAGGGTTTTTCCGCCCACCTGGATGGAATGATGGGTCACGACCGGCGTTTCGTCCACCGAGTCGGCAATGGCCAGCGAGGCGCCTCTTCCTCCGCGTCCACCTGGAGTCTGCGCCGGGGTTTGCGGCTGGGCGGGGGTTGGTTGGGGCTGCTGCATTAACACCAATAATAAGAGCGGCGCGATCACGTGCGATTCACCTCGGCTGAGAATTCGACAACAAAAGTAGATGATACGCCAAGTGGCGCGCGGTTGAAACGTCGCGCTAGAACGCGACCTTCACCGAGAACTGGAACGAGCGCGCCGGGAGCTGATTGGTGATGCCTACGAGCGGCGCACCGAATCCGGGCCCGGCGGCGGCTCCGTTGCCGTAGGTGCCGCTGTAGCCCGCGAAATTGGCGTGGTTGAAGGCATTGAAGGCTTCTGCCCGCAGCGTCACGTGCAGCCGCTCGGTTCCGAAAGCGCGCTCCAGGAATGGCGAAATATCGTAGATGGGACGGCCATGGCCGGTGTTGCGCCCGACTACGACGCCGTTGATCACCGGACGATCCGTGGTGGCGCCAGTGTCGCCGCTGTTGGTGGTTCCGGTGGTGAGGTTGTAGGGCAGCCCGGAGGCGAGGGAAGCTACGCCTCCAAACTGGATTCGGAACGGCAGTTCGTAGACGCCGCTCAGCACGAACCTGCGGCGCTGGTCGAAGATGGCGTTGCCGTTTTCTATTCTGCCAGTGAAATTCGGGTCGTTGGGATTCTGACCGGGCACGTCTGGGTCCACGTTGTCGATGGCGTGGGACCAGGTGAAGCTTGCCAGCATCGAAAGGCGGCGGCTGAAATGATGGCTGAGATTGACGTCCAAGGCATCGTAGTAAGAATAGCCGTCGTTCACGTCGCTCTGAATGACCGCGTAGGGAGGCTGGGGATTGGTGGCAGCCGCCGGGTTGCACGTCATGCCATGCTGGCTATACCAGAGGATCCAATAGGGTCGCGTGCAGTTGGCGGCTTGCGGCGTGCGAGTCTGGCCGGGCGTGATGCGAACGAAGGGCGAGGGCGGGTCGACATCCAGGGGGCGGTTGATGCGCAGCGTGTGCGAGCCGACGTAATCGACAGCCAGCACCCAGTCATTGCCAAGCCGGCGCTCGACGCCAAACGTCCACTGCTCGGAGTACGGATTTAGCAATTGATTCTGATATCCGATCAGGGAACTGGTGGGCAGATACTGGTTGATACTGGCGTCGCCGGGGCGGATGTAGAGGCTACGCAGCGGCGCCTGCGCGCCAGCCGGGAAGGCGGGAATGGGCACCGCTGAAACGCTGGCGGGGAATCCGATCTGGCCGGGCGCGGCGGTGTAATTGAACACGCCGGTGGGCCCGGTGAGCGCCCAATTGGCCGCCGAGTTGTCCACGATCTGCGAGTAGTAGATTCCGAACCCGCCACGGAGCACGGTCCGGGCGTCGCCGTGCAGATTGTATGCGAAGCCGAGCCGCGGAGCGAAGTCCTTGCGGGAATCCGTGAAGGTCTGCTGTTCGTAGCGCAGGCCCAGGTTGACCGTGAGGTCCCTTCGGACGCGGTAGTCGTCTTGCACGAACAGCGACCAGAGCGTGTCGGTGACCGTGTAGTTGGCGTTGCCGTAGCTTTGCGTGTAAGTCTTGACGTTAGCGATATTGCCCAGGTAGGCGCTACTTTCGCACACGCTGAGGGCTTGCGTGCAGGTGTTGTAGACGAACTGGCCGAGATAGATGGGCCCGCCGAATTCCTTGCTGTTGCCGCCGGTGTGGGCCACAATCATATCCGCGCCGAACTTGACCTGGTGCGCGCCCCACGAAGCCGAAAGCGTATCGTTGACCTGGTATTGGCGGTTCAACAGCAGCGCCGACTGCGAGGTTCCCGAGGTGAACGTACCGCCGGTGGAGATGGGGACCGAGTACTGCGTGCCGTAGATTACGGGATCGAATTCCGTGATCGGGGAAGCCAACTGGAACTGCAAGCGGATGCTGTTGAGCAGCGTAGGGCTGAGCACGGCGGTTTCACCCAATTCAGAGGAATACGTGCGGCGGCGAAATACGCGATCCACGGATGGGAGACTGTTGCCGCCGACGGCGCCATTAGGGTTGGTGTCGTGGAAGCCGTCCAGGTTGCCGCGGAAGAACAGATTGTTTCTGTCGTTGAGTTGATGGTCCAAGCGGACGAACGCCAGCCAGCCACGGTAGTGGCCTACGAAGTTGCCGGGCGCCACTGGCGAGATGACGGGCGACGTCTTGTCTTCGCGGCTGAATTCGCCGGCGACGAAGAAGTGAGTGGCGGCAGCGCTCCCCAGCGGGCCACCGAGCGATACAGCCGATTGGCCCAGGGTGTCGCTGGTGAGCGTGTTCCCGGTGGCGTTGGAAGAAGTGGCGGTGAAACCGGAAAGCGCGGCAGCGGTAGCCGCCGGGCGCCACAACTCAAAGACATCGCCGTGGAGGTGGTTGCCGCCGCTTTTGGTGACCATGTTGATGACGCTGCCGGTGCTGCCGCCGTATTCGGCCGAAAAGGCGTTGGTGAGAACCGACAT
>Ga0335081_10012557_pt1 | contig 13731 bp, 11 predicted proteins | sample Lox_Sample_35_FD_206713 | JGI IMG/M metagenome (GOLD analysis project Ga0335081, IMG submission 206713) | Soil microbial communities from Loxahatchee National Wildlife Refuge, Florida, United States - Lox_Sample_3.5 | ecosystem: Environmental > Terrestrial > Soil > Wetlands | place: USA...
GCCAGCTCGGCACCGTGATCGCGGCCAGGCCGCCTGGCCGCAGCACGCGGGCGAGCTCGTTCATCGCCCGCTGGTCGTCCAGGATGTGCTCGAGGACCTCGGCCGCGATGACCCGGTCGAACGCCCCGTCGCCGAACGGCATCGCGCCGGCGTCCCCGGAGATCGCGCTCGCCCCCGCGGCCGGGCCCGTCTCGCCCGCTTCTTTCATGGCCCCGAACATCCCGGTGACCGGGGCCAGTTCGGCCGGGTCGAGGTCGAACGCGACCACGCTGGCGCCGCGGCGGTACACCTCGAACGCGTGCCGCCCGCCTCCGCAGCCCAGGTCGAGCACGCGGTGGCCGGGCCGGACCGGGAACCGGCGGAAATCGACGGTCAGCACTACGGCAGCCCCTCCCCGCGAGCTTGTCCCATGGTGTGCACGTACTGCTCGACGGTCGCCCGGGCCACCGCGGGCCAGGCGAACCGCTCGCCGACCCGGCGCAGCGCCCGGTCCGCGAGCGCGGCCCGCTCGGCGGGGGAGTCGTGCAGCCGCCGCAGCACGGCGGCGAGTTCCTCGTCCTCGCCCGGCGTGACCAGGACGGCGGCGTCGCCGGTGACCTCGGGCAGCGCCGCGGTCCGGCTGGCCACCAGCGGGGTGCCCGACGCCATGTGCTCCACCGCGGGCAGCGAGAACCCCTCGTACAGCGAGGGCACCACGGCCGTCTCCGCGCTGGCCAGCAGCGCGGAGAACGCCTCGTCGGACAGCCCGTGGGTGAACGTGACCCGGTCGGCCAGGGACAGCTGGGCCGCCAGCCGCTGTGTGGCGGGCGCGGGCTTGCCCACGATGATCAGGTGCGCGTCGGTGTCCGTGACCAGCTTGCCCACCGCGCGCAGCAGCGTCGCGATCCCTTTCATCGGGGAGTCGGCGCTGGCCACCGCGATGATCCGGCCGGGCACGCGGGGCGCCGAGCGCGGCCGGAACACCCGCGTGTCCACGCCCAGCGGGATGATGCGCACGCGGGCGGGGCTGACCCGGAAGTCGCGGCAGATGTCCCGCTTGGAGGACTCGGACACGGTGATCAGCGGCCCGGTTTCGGCGACCCGGCGGGCCACCCGGGCCTGCATCCGGACGAACCCGTACCAGCGCCGCTTGGACAGCGCGGTCAGCCAGGCGGCCGACGCCAGGTCGATCCGCCGGTCCACGCTGATCGGGTGGTGGATGCTGGTCACCAGCGGCAGCCCGAGCGGCCGCACGCCGAGCATCCCGTAGCCCAGGCCCTGGTTATCGTGCACCACGTCGAAGTCCGCGGCGCGCGCGGCCAGCACCCGCCGGGCCCGGATGCTGAAGGTCAGCGGCTCACCGAAGGCGCCGCCCCACATCATCGCGGTCTCGAGCACGTCCGCCCAGTCCCGGTACTCGCCCCAGCGCGGGGTGCGGAACGGGTCGTCGTCGCGGTACAGGTCCAGGCTGGGGACCTCGCGCAGCACCGGGCCGGGGTCCAGGTCGGGATACGGCTGACCGGAGAACACCTCGACGTGGTGCCCGAGGGCGTGAAGTTCCCTGCTCAGATGGCGTACATAGACACCCTGGCCGCCGCAGTGCGGCTTGCTGCGGTACGACAGCAGCGCGATGCGCAGCGAGCGGTTAAAGATAACCACGGGGCACCTTACCACCCGGTAGCCCAGCGGTTCCCGGCCGGGCTCCCGGCCGCAGCCCGGCCACCGGCCGGCCAAAGCCCGGGCGCAGCCCGGCCACCGGCCGCGGCACGGTTTTGGCGCTGAGCGCCTGCGTGCGTTACAACAGTTGCGGAATGCCTCCCCGGCTGAAGGACGGTATCGACAGGTGGCGCACAGGTTCCCGGCGCTGATCGCGGCTCCGGCCCCGGCTCCGGGCCGGCTCTGGCTGACCGGGGCGCGGCTGTTCGACGGCACCGGGGCGGCGCTGCGCGAGGACACGGCGGTCCTGGTGGAGGACGGCGTCATCCGCCGCGTCGCGGACGACCGGGAGCGGCGCCCGGACGGCGCCCGGCCGGTGGACCTGGAAGGCCGCACCCTGATGCCGGGCCTTACCGACGCGCACACCCACGCGTCCGGCCGCGTGCCGCACCCGGCCAAGGGCGCCGAGGAGCCGCTGCCGGACGTCGCGGCGCATTTCCTGCAGGCCGAACTCGGTGACTACCTCCGCCTCGGCGTCACCACCATCCGGGTCTGCGGGTCGCGGGGGCTGATGCCGCAAGTGGCCCGGCAGGCCATGCGCTACGGCGCGTTCCGCGGCCCCCGGCTGCTGACCTGCGGGAAGATCATCTCGGCCACGGCGCCGGGCGGCCGTTTCTACGGCGAGATGTACCGGGAGGCCGACGGCCCCGACGACATCAGGCGGGCGGTCCGGGAACAGATCAGGGCCGGCGCGGACTTCGTCAAGGTGATGACGACCGGCGCCCGCTCCAACGAGCTCGAGGATCCCGAGCCGCTCCAGCTCACCGAGCCGGAACTGGCCGCCGTCACCGACGAGGCGCACCGCCTGGGCTACCGGGTGGCCGCCCACGCCGAGGGCCTGGACGGCTGCGCGGCGGCGGTCCGGCACGGCGCGGACACCGTGGAGCACGGCATGTACCTGCACCGGCGGCCCGACCTGCTGGCGGCGATGGCCGCCGCGGGCCAGGTCCTGGTGCCCACGCTGTCCGGCTACTACTGGATGGCCGGCTTCGGGGAGGCCGTCGACCCGGCAGCCGGCCCGGGGGAGGCCCTGGACCCCGGGGCGCCGCACGCCGACCCCGGGATGCCGCCGGTGCTGACCGAACTGGCGCGGCATAACCTCGAGGAAGGCGCGGCCAGCATGCGGGCCGCCCGGCAGGCCGGCGTCAAGATCGCGCTCGGCAGCGACGTGAGCCTGGCCACCGGGCTGGAGATCCAGCGGATGGTGCACCACGGGCTCACCCCCGCGCAGGCCCTGGCGGCCGCGACCGGAACCGCCGCCGAGGCGCTGGGCCTGGCCGACCACATCGGCACCGTGACCGAGGGCAGGCTGGCCGACCTGATCGTCGTGGACGGCGACCCGCTGGCCGACCCGTCGGTGCTCTGCGACCCGGGCCGCATCTGGCTGGTCTTGCAGCAAGGCGTGCCGGTCGCTGGCCAGGTTCTCGTCCATCAGGCCCCCTAACGAACCCGCATGAACTGGTCCCGCATCCTGACCCGCTACGGGTTCGCGTGCGCCTACCTGGCGTGCTTCGTGGCCGCCGAGCTGCTCTACGCCGCGCTGAGCCCGGACGCGCAGGCCAGGCTGATCGCCTGGGCCAGCACCGACGTGGCCAACCTGGAGCACGAGCCGGTCGGCCCGCTGGCGGTTTCCGCGCTGGTCACGCCGGGATTCTTCGCGGCCTGGCCGGTGCTGATCGCGCTGGCGCTGTTCGGCGCGAACCGGGCCCTCGGCAACGTCCGGACGGCACTGGTCTGCGCGGCCGGGCAGGTGATCGGCTCCGGCGTCAGCGAGGGCATCGTCGCCTACCGGGTGGACGCCGGCCAGCTGTCCGACGCGAACCGCTACCTTACCGACGTGGGGCCGTCCTACGTGGTGGTGTCGGCCGTCGTGATCGCGCTGATGTGCGGCACCCGGCTGGCCCGCGTGCTGGCGGCCGTGGACCTGGTGCTGCTGGTGTTCCCCGGGGACATCTTCGGCGGCCTGAGCCAGCTGGACGTGGCCGCGGTCGGGCACCTGACCGCGATGCTGGTCGCGGCCGCCGTCACCGCGCTCATCCTGGCCCGCCGGCGGCGCGAGGACTCAGCTGGCCACCTGGCCGACGGCCATGCCGATCAGGTAGGTGATCGCGACGGCGAGGGCGGCCAGGATCAGCTGCCGCGCCGCGCCGCGCCAGAAGGGCCGGTCGGTTAGCCGGGCCACCAGGCCCCCGCCGACGATCGCGGCGACGGCGCCGAAGCCGAGCGCGACGGCCAGCACATCCAGGCCCGCCAGGTAGGGAATGAGCGGGATGATCGCGCCGACGGCGAAGGAGGCCAGCGAGGCGCCGGCCGCCACCACCGGCGAGGGCAGCTCGCCGGGATCCACGCCCAGCTCTTCCAGCGCGTGCACGGCCAGCGCCTTCTCCGGCTGCGCCGAGATCTCCGCGGCGGCCTGCCGCGCGGTGGCGGCGCTGACACCGCGGGCCCGCAGCATGCCGGCCAGCTCGGCCTGCTCGGCGGCGGCGTTGACCTCCAGCTCGATCCGTTCCTTGTTGACCTCGGCCTGGACGAGCTCGTTCTGCGAGGAGACCGACACGTACTCCCCGGCCGCCATCGAGCCGGCGCCCGCGGCCAGCCCGGCCAGCCCGGTGAGCACGATCGTGTGCGCGCTCCCGCCGCCGCCGCCCACCCCGGCGATCAGCGACATGTTGGTCACCAGGCCGTCCATGGCCCCGAACACGGCCGGCCGCAGCCAGCCGCCGGACACGTCCCGGTGGTGGTGCCCGTGATCGGCTCCGTGCTTGTCGGTCCGGGCTCGGTTCTCGGTAGCCATCCGGGCGGTATCCCTCTCTGAGCTAGCGCACTGGCGAGAGCCCGGGAGTGCGCTAGCTCACAGAGGCCCTAGCTCTTCGCGGCGTTGTTCAGGAACAGGTGCCCGATCGCGGTCGGGTAGACACCGGTCACGCCCTGCGCCGTCGCCGTCAGGTAATTGTAGAAGTACCCGAAGACGATCGGCGTCTGGTCCAGCAGCAGCGTCTCGATCTGCCCGGCCAGGCTCTTCTGGCTGGACAGGTCCACCGCGGCGATGTACTGCCCGACCAGCTTGTCGTACTGCGCGTTGTTGAAGTGCGCGGCGTTCCACGCCCCGGTGCCGGCCGTGGCGTTGGTCGTCTCGAGCGGGGCGGTCAGGAACACGTTCGGCACGCTGCGGTGCCCGTAGTCGACCAGGCTCATGGTGCCGTCCAGCCAGTCGGAGTTCCCGAACGTGGCCTTGCCGTAGTACTGGGTCGAGGTTTCCACCTTCAGGTTGATCTTCACCCCGATGGCCGCCGCGGACTGCGCGATGATCTGGGCGTACTCGGGGATCTCGAGGAAGTTCTCGGTGATCAGCTGGGTGCTGAACCCCGAGGAGTGCCCGGCCGCCGCCAGCAGCGACTTAGCCTTGGCGACATCCTCGACGCGCTGCGGCACGCTGGTGTTGGTGGACGGGAAGACCGGCGCGAACGGGCTGTCGTTGCCGACGTCGGCGTAGCCCTTGAACAGCGCCTGGACGATCGCCGGCCGGTTCAGCGTGAGCGCGATCGCCTGCCGGACCCGCGGGTCGGTGAACGGCGCCTGGTCGTTGCGCATCGACAGTTGCCGGTGGGCGCTGGACTTCAGCTTGATCACGTTGTAGCCGCCGTTGAGCAGCGCCTGCCCGCCGGACACGGAGAACTGGCCGATGACGTCGATGGTCCCGCCGGTCAGCCCGACGACGCCGCTGTTCTGGGTGTCGTAGAAGGTGAACTGGGTCTGCGAGGGCAGCGCCTTGGTACCCCAGTACGACGCGTTGCGGGTGAACGTGGCCCCGGTCTTCGGCGTGTACGAGCCGAGCGTGAACGGGCCGGTGCCGACGAACGAGCTCTGCCAGCTGGCCGGGTTGTAGCCCTTCGGGATGATGATCATGTTGTAGTTGTCCGAGGACGTCAGGTACGGGAAGTTCCCGTTCGGGGCGGCCAGGTGGAACTGCACCGTGTAGTCGTCGACCTTCTTCACGCCGGACGGGGTGAGCACGCCGCCGAAAGCGGACAGCGCGTTCGACGATCCCTTGGGGTTCGTCTGCAGCTGGTAGGTGTACACGACGTCGTCGGCGGTCAGCGCGGCGCCGTTGTGGAACTTGACGCCCTGGCGGATCTTGAACGTCCACACGTCGGCGGTCGAGTTCGCCGACCACGACGTCGCGAGCACCGGCTTCAGGGTCAGGTTCTGACTGGAGAGGGTCAGGTACTCGCCGGTCTGCGCCAGCATGTCCAGGCCGCCCTGGTCGGCCACGGTGACCGGGTTGATGGCGGCGGTCGGCGTGACGATGCCGGCCTTGATCACCGCGCCCGGCGCGCCCGTGGCCGCCGGGGATGACGTCGAGCCCGCCGGGGCCGAGCTCGTCGAGCTGCTGCCGCAGGCCGCGAGGATCGACCCGAGCACCGGCGCCGAGATGCCGATGACGCTGGCGCGGCGGACGAAGTCACGGCGGGAGAGCCGCCCCGCGGCGAACTCGTCGATAACGTGATTAGCGATCTCGCCCTGGCCCTGGCGCAGGCGCCCGAGCCGGCGGTGATCGATATTCCTGGTCATGGAGAGCCTCCCTGTGATGGGGCGGATTCAGTGCGCTGTACGGTGCGCAGCTCGGCAATCGGGATATGACAGCGGATCAGGTGACCCGGTTCTTCTTCGAGCAGCGGCGGCTCGGTGGACTCGCAGATGCCGCTGTCCAGCCTGCGCGGGCAGCGGGTGTGGAACACGCAGCCCGACGGCGGGTCGGCCGCGGACGGGATCTCGCCGGTCAGCCGGATCCGCGATCGGCGCTGGCCATCGAGCGACGGCACGGCGGAGAACAGCGCCTCGGTGTACGGATGGTGCGGTCCGGTGAAGACGGTCTCGGCCGGGCCGACCTCCATCACCCGTCCCAGGTACAGCACGACGATGCGGTCGGACAGGTACCTGACCAGGCCGAGGTCGTGCGAGATGAACAGGTACGTCGATCGTTCGGACTGCTGCAGGTCCGCCAGCAGGTTCAAGATGGCCGCCTGCACGGAGACGTCCAGGGCCGACGTGGGCTCGTCGCATACCACCACGTCGGGCCCGGCGCCGAAGGCCCGCGCGATCGCCACCCGCTGCTTCAGGCCGCCGGACAGCTGGCCGGGCCGCAGCGGCAGGTGGCGGTCCTCCAGCCGGACCGAGGCGATCAGCTCCTCCAGTCGGTCGCGCAGGGCCTGCCCGGACAGCCCGGCCAGCCGGGTGAGCGGACGGCTGATCAGGCTGCGCACCGTGTGCCGGCGGTTGAGCGCCGAGTCCGGGTTCTGGAACACGATCTGCAGCGCCCGCAGCACGGACCTCGGCCGCCGCCTGGCGTCCGGGGCCAGCGGCTTGCCGTCCAGGGTGATGGTCGAGCCCTGGTCCGGCGCGGTGAGCCCGAGCAGGACGCGCGCCAGCGTGGTCTTGCCGCTGCCCGACTCGCCGACCAGGCCGAGCGTCTCGCCCCGGTGCACCGTCAGGTCGACGTCGACCAGCGCCCGGACCGCACCCCCGAAGGTCTTGGACACCCCCTCGACCACCACCAGCGGGTCGCCGCTGCCGTTACCCGTACCCGCCAGGGCCGCCACCGAGGCCGGGGTGCCGCGCGGCAGGTCCGGGGCCTGCTCGTGGTAGAAGCAGCGCGAGGTGCGCAGGTCGCCCACGTCGAACAGCGGCGGCTTGGACTCCCGGCAGCGGTCGGTGGCCAGCCCGCACCGCGGCGCGAACACGCACCCGGTGAGCGTGTGGCCGGGCGGCGGCAGGAAGCCGGGGATGGTATCGAGCCGGTCGCTGTCCTTCTTCTGACCGCGGCGCGGGATGCAGCGGAGCAGCCCCACCGTGTAAGGGTGCCGCGGTCCGTCGAACACCTGGCGCGCCGGGCCCTCCTCGACCAGTTCGCCGGCGTACAGCACCCCGACCCGGTCGCACATCTTGGCGATCACGGCCAGGTTGTGGCTGATGAACAGGATCGTGGTGTCGAACTCCTGGCGCAGCCCCGCGACCAGATCGAGCACCTCGGCTTCCACGGTGGCGTCAAGCGCGGTCGTCGGCTCGTCCAGGATCAGCAGCGACGGCGAGGCGGCCAGCGCCATCGCGATCACCGCCCGCTGCGCCATCCCGCCGGACAGCTCGTGCGGGTACCGCCGCATGACCCGGCCCGGGTCGGAGATCTGGACCTTACGCAGCATGTCCTCGGCCGAGGCCGTCGCCGCGCCAGATGACTCTCCCGCGATCTCGAACGCCTCGGCGATCTGCTGGCCCACCCGCAGGGACGGGTTCAGCGCCCGCCCGGGCTCCTGGTAGACCATGGAGACAGTCCGGGCCCGGAACTGGCGCAGCGCCCCCGTGCCCATCGAGAGCGGGTCCTGCCCGTTGATGCTGATCGTCCCGGCGCTCACCCGGCCGTTGCGGGGCAGGTAACGCACCAGCGCGAGCGCGGCCGTGGACTTGCCCGAACCTGATTCGCCGACCAGCCCGTACGATTCGCCGCGGTCGATGGAGAACGACACGTCGCGCAGCGCCAGCCGGTCCTGGCCCCGGACCCGGTAGGTGACGTCCATGTTCGAAACGATCAGCGCTCTGTTTTCCTCGCTCGCCTCCGGGCCCCACCCACCTTCTCCCCGCACGGAGGGCTCCCGCCCCCCGTACCCCCTGGCCCTTCCCCCTTCACTGCGGCTCCTTACCTCGTCGCTCGTTCGCTCGTTCCTCCCTCCTCGCTCCTCAGTCCAGTCGCCGCCGGCGCCCTTTGGCTCGCGAGGGGATCCGCCGTTCTCAGTCATGAGCCGAGCACCTGCTCAATCGAGTCCGCCATCAGGGCCACCCCGATCACCAGCGAGGCGATGGCGAGCGCCGGGAACAGCGTCTGCCACCAGTAACCGGCCAGCAGGCCGCTGGCGTTGGCCGCGATGTCCGTGCCCCAGTTCGGCGTCGGCGGCTGGAGGCCGAAGCCGAGGAAGGACAGCGTGAACACCGCGAAGACCGCGTAGGCCAGCCGCACCGTGAACTCGACCACGACGGCGGGCATGACGTTGGGCAGGATCTCGCCGAACATGACCCGGGCCGGGTTCTCGCCGAGCAGCCGGGACGCGGACACGTAGTCCTGATGCCGCTCGACCAGCACCGCCGCCCGGACCGTCCGCGCGATCAGCGGCGTGAACACCAGGCCGATGATGATGGTGATCCCCGCGATGGAAGCGCCGACGGCGACGACGAACAGGAGCGCGATGATCACGAAGGGCAGTGCGAGGAAGGCCTCCACGAGCCGGCTGACCGTCGTGTCGAACCAGCCGCCGAGGTAGCCCATGGCCAGGCCGAGGGCGGTGCCGAGCACGGTGCCGATGATGGTGGCCAGCGGGGTGATGATCAGGACGCCCCTGGAGCCGGTGATGACCCGGGACAGCACGTCCCGGCCGAGCGGGTCGGTGCCGAACCAGTGCGCCGACGATGGCGCGGCATTGGCGGCGAGCAGTTGCTGCGCCAGCGGGCTGTACGGCGCGATCGCGTGCCCGAAGACGGCGCAGACCACCCAGAACAGCACGATGCCCGCGCCGACCCAGAACGCCGGCCTGCGCAGCAGCAGCCGCCACCGGGCCGGCGTGGCCCGGCTCGCGGCCACCACCGCGGCCGCTCCGGCCGGCCCGAGATACCCGCCGGTGCGATCGATCGGGGCGACCGGGTCAACGGGCGATGCCGCGCCCGGCTCGGCCGGCTGCGGCACCGGGCCGCTCATTGGGTGCCGCCCAGGCGCAGCCGCGGGTTGAGCAAGGTCAGCAGCACGTCCGCGATCAGCGTGGCCACCACGTAGACCACGCCGATCACCATGACCCCGGCCTCCAGCATCGCGTAGTCCTTGGCCTGCGCGGCCTTGTAGATGAGGTTCCCGAGGCCCTGGTAGTTGAACAGCGTCTCCACCACCACCAGGCCGCCGATCAGGTATCCGGTCTGGGTCGCGATGACCGTGATCGTCGGCAGCAGCGAGTTGCGCAGCACGTGCCGCCGGATCACCGTCGTCCGCGGCAGCCCCTTGAGCACCGCGGTCCTGGCGTAGTCCGAGTTGAGCGACTCGATGGTCCCCGCCCTGGCCATACGGGCAATGTAGCCGAACAACACCAAAACGAGCGGTATAGCCGGCAAGATCAGGTGCCGGAACTGACTCCAGTCCCCCGCGCCCGCCCCCGCCGAAGCGGTCACCGGCAGCGCCTTCAGCGACACGCCGAACACCACGATCAGCACGATGCCGGATACGAACTCGGGCACGCTGGACAGGGAGAGCCCCGTTATGGAAATGACCTTGTCGGCCGTGCGGCCCTCGTAAAGCGCGGCGATCACGCCGCCGACAATGCCGAGGGGCACCACGATCACGAACGCGAGCGCGGCCAGCTTCACCGAATTGATCAGCGCCGCCCGGACGAACGGCTCGACCGCGCTCTCGTACGAGTACGAGGTGCCGAAGCTCCCGTGCAGCAGCCCGCCGAACCAGCTCAGGTACCTGGTCAGCAGCGGCCGGTCGACGCCGAGCGTGTGATCGAGGTTCTGCACGGCGCTGTTCGCGGCGAACGGGCCGAGGACGGCGCGGCCGGGATCGCCGGGGAGGATCTGGCCCGCGAAGAATACGAGCAGGCTCAGCAGCCACAGCGTCAGTACCATCAAGCCGAGGCGCCGAAGAAGGAACGCTGCCATCGCTGGCCTCCTTGATGCTGGCCGCCTCAGGGATGTTGAGCCACCTCACGCGCAACGCCCCGGAACGGCAGAGCCTAGCTCAGTTATAGATGGGTGAGCAATCAATGACGATCAAGCTCAACGGAAGTGACCTGACTGTTACGCAGGTCATCGCGGCTGCCCGGCATGGCGAGGCCGTCGCGCTGGCGCCCGCGGCCCTCGCCGCCATGCACCAGGCGCGCACCGTCGTGCAGCAGGCCCTGCAGCGCGGCGACCCGGTATACGGCCTGACCACGGGGGTGGGCGAGCGTAAGGCGTTCCTGCTCGACGCGGCCGAACGGCAGCGGTTCAACCACCGCCTGGTGCTCAGCCACCGGATCGCCCAGGGCGACGTCGCACGCTGGCCCACCCGGTCTCCTACGAACTGGCCAGCTCGGTGAAGGGCGATGGCATCGAAGACCGGGCCACGATGGCGCCGCTGTCGGCCCGCCGGCTGGCCGACATGACCCAGCTGTGCGCCCGGGTGGCGGCGATCGAGTTCGTCGTCGCGGCCCAGGCCGTCGACCTGCGCGCCGCTGCCGGTCCCGGCCCGCTCGGCCTCGGCACCGGGACGGACCGCGCCTACCGGATGATCAGGGAGCTCGTCCCGTTCACCCAGGCCGACAGCACGCTGCCGGCCGACCTCGAGCCGGTCGTCGAGCTGGTCACCCGCGGCGACCTCGACCCCGTGACCCAGGCCGCCTGAACCGCCCCCTGCTCGCCGGGCCCGGCATGCAGGCCCTGTATAACAACGAGGTGGACCCGGTCACCCCGGTCACCCCGGTCAGGACCCGCCCTGCGAGGCCATGATCGATCCTCGCGACCGCCCCTCCAGGAGCCGTTTATGTCTGCTGTTGACGGATTCGTCATCGTGCCGAAGCCGGCGGTGTACTTCGGCGCCGGCGCGATCGGGCGGCTGCCGGGCATCGTCCGCGCTATCGGCGCGGAAGCCGTGGTCGTAGTGACCGATGAGGCGCTGGCGACCGCGCCGGTGCTGGAGACCGTCCGGGCCGTGCTGGCCGAGGCCGGCCTGCCGGCCCGGGTGTTCTCCGGCGTGCCGCCGAACCCTACCACCGCCGACCTGGCCGCGGGCGCCGCCGCGGTGGCCGAGGCGGCCGCGGGCGCCGCCGCCGTGGTCGAGGCCGCCGCGGTCGCCGCGACCCTGAGACCCTCGGCGCCGCTGGTGGCCCCGTCCGCCCCGGCCGACCCCGACCCGTCGACCCCTTCGGCCCCGCTGGCCACCCGGATCGCGCTGGTGGCGGTGGGCGGGGGGTCGGCCATCGACGCGGCCAAGGGGATCGCGGTCGCCGCGGTCAACCCGGAGCGCGGCCGGGACCTGGACTACCGCCGGAATTTCGGCGTGCCCGCGCTGCCCATCGTGGCGGTGCCGACCACGGCCGGGACAGGCGCGGAATCCAGTGCCTTCGGCGTGGTGACCGACCCGGTGACCCGCCGCGCGTTCGGTGTCGGCCACCCGAGCTCGATGCCGGCCGCCGCCATCCTCGACCCGGCGCTGACCGTGGGCCTGCGGCCGGCGGCGACCGCCGCGGCCGGCCTGGATGCCCTGACCAAGGCGCTGGAGTCCTACCTGTCCGGGCGCCCCAACCCGTGGTCGGACGGGATCGCGCGGCAGGCGATCCGGATGATCGCCGCCAGCCTGCCGCGCGCCTGCGCGGACGGCACGGACCTGGCCGCCCGGTCGCAGCTGCTGCTGGCCGCGCACCTGGCGGGCGTCGCGGTGGCCAACGCCGGCCTGGGCCTGGGCCACGCCATCGGCCGCTCCCTCGCCAGCCGGTGGAACGTCGTGCCCGGCGAGGCGCTGGCCCTGCTGCTGCCCGGCGTGCTCCGCTTCAGCCTGCCCGTGCGGACCGAACGGCTGGCCGACGTCGCCTTCGCCCTCGGCGTCGGCGACACTCACGCGGACACCTGGCTCAACGCGGAGGCCGCCATCGGTGCCGTCACCGCGCTGCGGGACGAGGTCGGGCTGACCAGGCTGATCGGCGATTTCGGCGTCACCAAGGCCGACTTCGCCCAGATCACCGCCGACGCCCTGGACGACGAGGCGCTCGCCGGCGCCCCGCGCCAGCCCGCCGGGGAGGACATCGGTGCCATCCTGGCGGCCGTCACCGCCGGGGCGGGCGCCCGCTGACCAGCCCGCGGCGATTGGCCGCGCCGCCATGGGGGAAGCTTGTGCTGTGTCCTACCAGGAAAGCACGCTGATCACCGGCATCGGCGAACTGGTCACCAACGACGGGGACCACGGCGCCTACGCCGCGATCGCCGACGCGGCGCTGGTCGTCGCCGGGGGCCGGATCGCCTGGACCGGGTCCGCGTCGCGCGCGCCCGCGGCCGACACGGTGGCCGACGCGGGCGGCCGGGCGGTGCTGCCCGGGTTCGTCGACTCGCACGCCCACCTGGTCTTCGCGGGGGAGCGCAGCGCGGAGTTCGCCGCCCGGATGGACGGCCGGCCGTACCGGGCGGGCGGCATCCTGGTCACGGTCGAGGCGACCCGGGCCGCCTCCGACGCCGCGCTGCGCGCGAACCTGCGGCGGCTGGCCGCCGAGATGCTCCGCCAGGGGACGACCACATTCGAGTGCAAGTCGGGGTACGGGCTCACCGTGCCGGACGAGGCGCGCGGGCTGGCCCTCGCCGCCGAGGTCACCCCGGAGGTCACCTACCTCGGCGCGCACGTGGTGCCGCCCGAGTTCGCCGCCGATCCGGCCGGCTACGTCGACCTGGTGTGCGGCCCGATGCTGGCGGCCTGCGCGCCGTCGGCCCGCTGGGTCGACGTATTCTGCGAGGACGGGGCGTTCGGCGCCGACGAGGCCGCCGCGGTGCTGGCCGCGGGCCGGGCCGCGGGCCTCGGCGCCCGCGTGCACGCCGGCCAGCTCGGGCCGGGCCCCGGCGTCCGGGTGGCGGCCGAGGCGGGGGCCGCGTCGGCCGACCACTGCACGTTCCTGACCGACGCCGACGTGGACGCGCTGGTATCCACGCCGGTGGTCGCGACCTTGCTGCCCGGGGTGGAGTTCAGCTGCCGGCAGCCGTACCCGCAGGCGCGCCGGCTGCTGGACGCGGGCGCCACGGTGGCCCTGGCCACCGACTGCAACCCGGGTTCCTGCTTCACCAGCAGCATGCCGTTCTGCATCGCGCTCGCGGTCCGCGAGATGCGGATGTCCACCTCCGAAGCCGTCTGGGCCGCCACCGCGGGCGGGGCCCGGGCGCTGCGCCGGACCGACGTCGGCCACCTCGGCGCCGGGGCCCGGGCCGACCTGATCATGCTGGACGCGCCGTCGCACGCCTACCTGGCCTACCGGCCCGGCGTCCCGC